>OBZC01000531.1_pt1 | contig 42349 bp, 37 predicted proteins | sample 1538231 | NCBI WGS metagenome assembly OBZC01 (sample SAMEA2580225, study PRJEB22360) | human gut metagenome | biome: human gut; feature: human-associated habitat; material: faeces | place: Denmark | collected 2008/2010 | reverse complement strand
GTATAAAGTCAAAAACAAAAACAGCGACTTGTGAGCAAGCTCCCAGATCGCTGTTTCTGTTTTGACTTTGCATGGCTCGTAACTCTCAATTTACACAATCACAATCGGTGTCCGATATTCATTCATCATTTCTTTTTGGTTCTTCAATGCCAGATTTCCCAGATAGATCTGATTCCGGAGAATATCCTGATCCAGCATACGCAAAGCATCTGCGGGAAGTGTCTGTCTTGCGTCTGCCAAACTGGTAATGAGAGGAATGGAGCTGTTCTTTTTGATCTCGGTAAGGAGAGGAGCTGCATCCTTGCAAAAGCCCAACACTCTGGCGTAGGAAATATAATCTTCAGCCTTACAGGTCTCAAATTCTTCCTTGGTCATATTCAGCAAAATATGGAACAGGCATCTGCTGATACGGGTGTAGGTCATATCCTTGCTCTTGAGCAGATCGCAGAAAGAAGATAAGCCGGTGAAGGACGGCAGGGTATTGCGGATACGGTCGGAGAGATCCGGGGAAATATCCTGATACTTGTCGTAGCCCCCGAAGTATTCCGTCAGCAGCTTGTATTGCAGCGCCGCAGAAAAATCATCCGCAAACAGAGGCTTCTGTTCCTCCAGAGAAGTCCGCAATATCTCATAGGCATTTTCCGGCATCTGAGATGTCAGATAGGCAAGATCATGCCCGGCAGCCACGGACTGACGGATGGCAATAGCGGAACACTGGTTGGTTCCCAGACGTTTATCGTGATAATCCGCACCTACACGGGTGGTAGTGAAGGGAACAATCTTGCTGTTCCTTGACATCAGAGCCTTCAGATATTCAATTCCCAGTATATTATTCGGAGAGGACAGCACATCCTTGTCATCACTTAATGAAGGAGCGTACTGCAACAGAGCCCAGGTCCTTGCAATCGGGAAGGACATTCCCTTTTTCAGATTGCAGCGCAGGGATTCCACATAAGGTTCCGGCTCCGTGTAGAAGATCTCGGCGATCCGGGAGAGCGTATCGATGTTACCGCATTCGCTGCCAAAGCACAGATTTGTGGTGACTCCCAGTTTGTCAAACAGAGCAACGGAGCCCTTGGCAAAAAATTCCGCACTCGAAGCAGCATAGCAGATGGGGAGTTCCAGCACAAGATCCGCACCGCATTCCAAAGCCATTTTGGCGCGGGTGAACTTATCTAACAGGGCAGGGGCACCGCGCTGCATGAAGTTGCCGCTCATAACGATGATCGTATAATCGGCGCCGGTGGCTTCTTTGGCATGCTGCATCTGGTAAGCATGACCATTATGAAAAGGGTTGTATTCTGCGACAATACCATTGACCTTCATAATATGGCTCCTTTCGTGAAAAGAAATATACGGTAAATCGAACATAAATACAAGCTGCGTATGTGAAAAAAATAACATACGTTGAAAGCGTTTACATGTGCATGGTTATCAGCATATTTTGCAATTGAAATTCAAAGGTTGTATCTGAAAATATACAATTTTGCGAACATTATGCCCTTGTCTACTATAGATGTATTTAGTATAATATAAATACATCGGTTTGTTAAGATAAAACCAAAACTTTACAGAAGTTATTTGGGAGGAAGCGGGTATCCCCCGCCGGAAAGGAGAATGGATATGTCATACATTGACATGATTAAAGAGAGAGCAAGACTCGACAAAAAAACAATTGTATTACCGGAATCTAATGATAAGAGAACATTACTGGCTGCTGCCCGTATCGTAGAAGAGGGCATCGCTGACATCATTATGATCGGTGATGAAGAGAAGATCATGGATGGTGCAGGCTGGTTGGAAGTCGACCTGTCCAAGGTAACGGTAGTTAACCCGAAAACAACTCCCAAGTTGGATGACTATGTGAATTTATTATATGAGACCAGAAAAGCAAAGGGAATGACTCCCGAAAAGGCAAGAGAGATCCTGTTAAATGATTACCTGACCTTCGGTATCGTAATGGTTAAGGCTAACGACGCTGACGGTATGGTAGCAGGTGCATGTCACTCCACCGCAGATACCTTAAGACCCGCACTGCAGATCTTAAAGACTGCACCCGGCGTTAAGTTGGTATCCGCATTCTTTGTTATGGATACCGTATTCAAGGATCAGGGTGAGAACGGAACTTTCCTGTTCGCTGACTGTGGTCTGAACCAGGATCCTACCCCCGAAGAGCTGGCTGCTATCGCAGATACCTCTTCCAGAAGCTTCAAGTCCCTGATCGGACCCAAGCCTGTTATCGCTATGTTAAGCCACTCCACCAAGGGCAGTGCCAAGCATGCGCTGGTTGACAAAGTAGTAGAAGCTACCCGTATTGCACATGAGGAGTATCCTCATCTGACCTTAGACGGTGAACTGCAGCTGGATGCAGCGCTGGTTCCCAGTGTAGCTAAGTCCAAGGCTCCCGGAAGCCCTGTTAACGGACATGCAAATGTTCTGATCTTCCCGAATTTGGATGCAGGTAACATCGGTTACAAACTGGTACAGAGACTGGGTGGCGCAGAAGCTTACGGCCCTATGTTACAGGGTATCGCAAAGCCTGTTAACGATCTGTCCAGAGGATGTTCCTGGCAGGATATTGTTGGCGTTGTAGCATTGACTGCTGTACAGGCACAGTTAGTATAATTATTATAAGAACCATAAACGTGTGCGGGATATCTGTCCCGCACCGTATTCATGTATTGCCCTTACCGGGTGGCATGAGATCATAGAACATTAGTCTGACAGATTAAAAAAGAAAGGAATTTACCATGAATATTTTAGTTATTAACTGCGGAAGTTCTTCCCTGAAGTTCCAGCTTATTGATTCCGAGACCGAGAAATGCATCGCAAAGGGCCTCTGTGAGAGAATCGGTATCGAAGGAAGCCAGATCACCTATACTCCCGATGGCGGCGAGAAGGAGAAGACTGTAACTCCCATGCCGGATCACACGGAAGCAATCCGTCTGGTACTGGAAGCTCTGACCAATGAAAAGACCGGCGTGGTGAAGAGCCTGGATGAGATCGGTGCGGTAGGACATCGTATCGTACACGGAGGCGAGAAGTTCGCAGCATCTACCATCATTACCGATGAAGTTATGAAGGCCATCGAAGAATGTAACGATCTGGCCCCTTTACATAACCCTGCAAACCTGATCGGTATCAATGCCTGCAAAAAGCTGATGCCCACCACTCCTATGGTAGCTGTATTCGATACCGCTTTCCATCAGACCATGCCTGAGGAAGCTTATATGTACGGTCTGCCTTATGAGTATTATGAGAAGTACAAGATCAGACGCTACGGTTTCCACGGAACCAGTCACTCTTATGTATCCAGGAAGGCTGCAGAGGTTCTGGGCAAGAAGTATGAAGATCTGAAGATTATCGTATGCCATTTAGGTAACGGTGCCAGCGTATCTGCAGTTAAGAACGGTAAATGTGTAGATACCTCCATGGGCCTGACTCCCCTGGAAGGTCTGATCATGGGAACCCGTTCCGGTGATATTGATCCTGCCATCATGGAGTTCATCGCTCACAAAGAGGGCAAAAACATCGACGAGATCATGACCGTTCTGAACAAGAAGTCCGGTGTATATGGCCTGTCCAACAACCTGTCTTCCGATTTCCGTGATCTGGAAGATGGTTATAACAGAGGTGATGAGCATTGCATCCGCACAATGAAGACTTATTGTTATCGTGTGGCAAAATACATCGGTTCTTATGTAGCAGCAATGAATGGTGTAGATGTGATCTGCTTTACCGCAGGTGTCGGTGAGAATGCACCGCTGGTTCGTTCCCTGGTATGCGAACATCTGGGCTTCTTGGGAGTATCCATTGATGAGGATGCAAACCACAAGCGCGGCGAGGAGATCGCGATTTCCACTCCTGACAGCAAGACCATTGTTATGGCAATTCCTACGAATGAGGAACTTGCTATTGCCAGAGAGACAGTAAGTTTGGTAAAATAGGTTCGACGGAACCTTAAGAATGAGAACACCCATCAAGCGGAGGCTCCGATTGATGGGTGTTCTATTATGGTAAGGAATGAACAGAGGGAGAAAATGCTATGAAGAAAAATGTGATCGTAGGACAGTCCGGAGGACCAACAGCGGTAATCAATGCCAGTCTTGCCGGCGTCTATAAGACAGCAAAGGATATGGGGGCAGATACCATATACGGTATGCGTTACGGCATCCAGGGACTTTTGGAGAAAAAGATAGTAGACCTAGGAGAGAAGATCCGTAACGATATGGATGTGGAACTTCTGAAGAGAACCCCGGCATCCTTCCTGGGATCTTGTCGTTATAAGCTTCCGGAGATCAGTGCAGATAAAACTATTTATGAGAGAATTTTTGCAATTCTGGAAGAACTGGAGATCATGGCATTTTTCTATATCGGCGGTAATGACTCCATGGATACTATAAAAAAGCTTTCCGATTATGCCCAGACAGTTGACAGCCCGATCCGTTTTATCGGTGTGCCCAAGACGATCGATAATGATCTGGAGGGTACGGATCATACGCCCGGTTACGGCAGCGCTGCAAAATATATTGCTACCGTTACCAAGGAACTGGTACGTGATGGCCTGATCTATGAGATGCAGAGCGTGACGGTCATCGAGATCATGGGAAGAAATGCGGGATGGCTGACCGGTGCGGCAGTACTTGCCAAAAGTGAAGACTGCGAAGGTCCGGATTTGATCTATTTGCCGGAGGTTCCTTTCGATGTGGATGTTTTTCTGGAAAAAGTAAAGAAACTGGTAGCTGAGAAACAGTCCATCGTCATCGCCGTATCGGAAGGTATCAAGACTGCAGACGGCAGATATGTCTGCGAATTGTCCGCACACTCGGACAAGACCGATTCCTTCGGTCATGTGCAGTTATCCGGTACCGGTAAATATCTGTCCGACCTGATCATCGAGAAATTGGGCTGCAAGTCCAGAGCTATTGAACTGTCTACTCTGCAACGTTGTGCAGGACATCTGACCTCCCGTGTGGATATCACCGAGGCTTATCAGGTAGGCGGTACTGCGGTAAAAGCAGCTTTTGAGGGCAAGACCGGTCAGATGGTGATCCTGAAAAGAGTATCCCGGGATCCCTATATCTGCACCACGGATCTCTACGATGTGCATAAGGTAGCAAATCTGGAGAAAAAGGTTCCCCGTTCCTGGATTACGGAAGAGGGAGATTACGTGACAGCAGAGATGAAGAACTATATCGAGCCTCTGATACAGGCGGAACTGACCCCAATCATGATCACAGGTCAGCCCAGACACATTATTATTGATTAATTTATAAAAGGGAAACAGAATACATATGAGAAACGCTGGGAAAAAAATTGGGAAGAGCATAATACTGTTACTGCTTGGAATTGTAATAGGTACGTTACTTTTACTGGGAGCATACTGTATACCGGTAAATATGCAGAAAGCAGAAGAGTCCATGCAGATGATGGAATTAGAAGGAGAGTATCCAAATGCCAGTAGTCTACATAATAATGCGGCATTGAATTTTGGAAGTTATGAACCGACAGTGTTGGACAATGCTACGGATTATGAGATTTTACGACGGATATATTATAACTGTGGCAGTGATAAAATGTTTCAGATTATGGATATGCAGAACTATGCAAGATATTGGCATGGATATGTGGTGATTTTGAGACCTTTATTTCAACTGATAAATTATTTTGATTTTCGTGTGTTGAATTGCCTTGCTCAAATTACTTTGATTGTAATGACTGTATTTTTGGTCTGGAAAGAATTTGGCAGGAAAAGATATGTCTTTGGATTACTTACTTCTTATGCATTATTAACTCCACTGGCATTGTTCTTTTCGTTGCAGTATTTTTGGATCATTTATATAGCATTTTTATCTATATGTCTGGTGATCTGGAGAAAAGAGTGGCTGTTACAAAGATCGCGTTATTTTTATCTGTTTCAGCTATTGGGAATGCTGACAACATATTTTGATTACCTGACTTTTCCTTTATTAACATGGGGATTTCCACTCTTATGGTGGATTGCAGCATGTGGCGATAAGATGTCGGGAAGGGAACGATTGAAAAAAACTGTGTTTTCCGGTTTCGCGTGGATTTTGGGCTATGGTGGAATGTGGGGGGCAAAGTGGTTGATTGCCAGTCCGGTACTGGGATACAATGTTGTGAAAGAAGCACTTTCGCAGATTTTTATGCGAACAGGAGAAGTTGACAATATAGTACAGGAAGTTATGGGGGCTTATCAACGATATGAGGTCCTTTATACGAACTGGCGGCACTTTGAATATGGCATTTATATGCTGATTCTTACTTGCTGGATGTTGTGGGCAGTTTATCGTAGTATTCGATTTGGATGGAAAAAATCGACGGAAGGCTGTACGTATTTACTGATTGCACTGTCTAGTCCGATGTGGTATTTTGTTTTGGCAAATCATACAATTATTCATCATTTTTTTACACATCGTATTTATACGGTGGGAATACTTACATTATTGTTGTATATCTGTGAAGCATTTCATGAGAAGCAGGAATATGTAACAATATCCTGGAAAACAAGAGTGGGTATGGCCGCAGGATGGATTTTGTGTTTGACGATCGGTTGGTGCGTGTCCGGGCTAGAGGCAGAAAATGTGACGGCTGTTTATGGCGAAGAATACGACGAAATTCAGGTAGAAGAGGGAGACACACTTACCTGTTCTTTTCAACCGACATTTTTGTCTATAAAGGGAATTGGTATTTGTGTTCTTCCAGAAAATGGAGAAGTAACGGGGAAAATTGAGATTCAGGTTCTTCAGGACGATAATACATTGTATACCGAATATGCGGAACTAAAGGATGGAAAGTCATATTATCCCGTGGAAATCGACTGGAAACTTGAAAAGAAGCAGAAATATAAAATACAGATTACTTTGACAGAACTTAATGGAAAGGCAAGTTTTCTAGTAACAAAGTCGGGAAATTTACCGCTGAATGAATACAGAGATATGGAAGTGAACGGTCAGAAACTAGAGAATCAGGAACCTCTGGGAGCATTTACTTATCATGCTGTTGTACAATCAAAGAAGCGACGAGGATATGCGGCGCTTATGTGTAGTGTTTTCCTCATGGCAATTGGGCAGGTGGGGGTATCTGCTTTTCAAAACAAAGGAACTGGTAGAGGAAAAAAGATAGTTCTAAAAGGTGTTTGTACTATTTTAGTTGTAGGAATATTGTTGTGTAATGCAGGGGGAACAGCATGGGCTGCTTCCCCTGAAATTACAGATTTGTATAGTTCTTATAGAGAGCGCCTTGAGAAGATTGAAAATATTTATGATTTACAGCAGCAAAATTATCGTTTGTTAGAGGATCAGGTATTCGCCATGCCGCTTCAGAAATTGCCGGAGGATACGCCGGAGGATGAAGTGGATGAAGTCTGGTTCTATGCGGCATTGGACAAGCAGTACCACAGACTGGTAATTTTTATCGCAGATGATAATGGACAGATTCTGTACAAGACGGACCAGCTGGAGGCGAATTACTGCTATCCGGGAGAATTGCGGCAGCCCATAGAGAAGCTTGCATCGGTATCTTTTCAGGATGTGGACAATGACGGCGATACGGATATTATTCTGATTGTCCAGTGCCATAATGACAGAGGAGCTTACCGGGAGAACTCTTATAAAGTGGGAGATGTTCTGTTCCAGGAGGATGGCAGCTTTTACAGAGACTATCGGATCTCGGACAAGATCAACCGCTTTGATATGAATAAAAATCCGGCGTGTATTCTGAACTTCGTACGAGATGGTCGTTCCACAGAATTTCTCTATACTGCGGAGACATACGGAGAACTGCTCAGCCATAATTTCCGGGTGATCGAGGAACAAAGCTATACCCGTAATTTTGAAAAGCTGGGGAAAATGAAGGTAGTGCCCGGAGTATACCGGATGGCGGAATATGATGTGTTTATGATCTATCTGGTCGACGAGCAGGGAAATATTGTGTGGAGCTTCCAGCCTATGGAGGATTATGACAATCTCTATGCACTGAAGGGAATCCAGGGGAAGGATCTGGACGGCGATGGCTTCAAGGATCTGGTGGTATTCGCAAAATACAGTTACGAGGGAGATTCCGGGGAACTGTTGATAGACACCGTGTGTACCGTGTATTATCAGCGGACTGCCGGATTTGAAAAAGACGAAGATTTTACCGCAAATTATAAATGTACGGAGGAGGACACTTTAGAGGCACTGGTTTCGAAGATACGTGCCTACTGGGGGTGGCAGACATGATGATAAAAATATTGATCGTGGATGATGAAAAGCCGATCTGTGATCTGATCGATCTGAATCTGTCGGCAGCAGGATATTTTTGCAAAAGCGTACAGGACGGCATGAAAGCGATCGAATGTATCGAGAGAGAAAAATTCGATCTGATCTTGCTGGATATTATGCTTCCGGGAGTGGATGGCTTTGACATCATGGAATATATCAGACCTTTAAAGATCCCGGTGATCTTCATTACAGCCAGGGGAGATGTGAAAGACCGGGTAAAGGGGCTGCGGCTTGGCGCAGAGGATTATCTGGTGAAGCCCTTTGATGTCGTGGAACTTCTGGCGAGAGTGGAGGTCGTATTGCGCAGATTCCATAAGATGGGAGCACAGTTGTCTGCCGGTGATGTGATGGTGGACATGGATGCCAGAATGGTGACCAAGGCAGGGATTCCCGTGGTGCTGACCAATAAGGAGTACGGACTTTTGTTGTTGTTTATCCAGAACAAAAATATCGCCCTGTTCAAGGAAAGTCTGTATGAAAAAGTGTGGGGCGAAGAGTATGACGGAGATAGCAGAACCTTAGAACTTCATGTGCAGCGCCTGCGCAAGAAGATGGGATGGGAGCGTCAGCTGGTAGCGGTCTATAAGGTGGGATACCGGCTGGAGATCGCATAACCCGGAGCGGGTAAAAGGAGAGATATATGAAATTTTCCTGGAAAATACTGTTTTGTACGATGTTGATCATGGCAGCGGCATGCGGAGCAAGCGGTTATTTTTTTGTAAATTATGTATTTCAGACCTCCATGGAGCGTGAGACCAGACAGGCACTTGATGAAAGCAGTATTTTGAGGTTCGCTTTTGAGACGGCAGCTTTAAATATTCCATCCAAATATGATGTGCTTCCGGACGGAACGGTGGAACAGATCGGAGTATACCTGGAGAACAGTGGACAGCACGGCAACAGATTGCTGCGGATCAGTGATGAGAACGGTAAGGTGCTGTATGCCAGCGAAGGGTTTACCGGGGATACTTCTCTGTGGGAAGAACGCGGAGAAAATACGAGAGTGTACCGGGTATTGCAGTCGGGGGATTCCTATTATATCCAGACACAGACCAGGATCCATGTGTCCGACCGAATGCTTACGTTAGAGACCATGAAAAATGTAACTGCGGTATATATGGAGAGGACGGAAGGATTTCGGATGTATCGTCAGGTTACGGTGATTGTATTGTTATGCAGTGGAGCGGTCATGACGCTGATTGCCTGTTGGCTGACCAGACCTATCAGACTTTTAACCCGTGCCACCGGCAAAATGGCGGAGGGAGAATACAGCTATCGCGCGGAGCAGATCAGTAATGATGAAATGGGACAGCTGACTGCAGATTTTAACCGCATGGCAGAGGCGCTGGAACAGAATATTCAGAATTTGGAAAATGAAGTCAGAGCCAGAGAAGATTTTATTGCCGCATTTTCCCATGAACTGAAGACACCGCTGACTGCCATTATCGGTTATGCGGATATGCTGCGTTCCCGGAAATTGGATGATGAGAAGCATTTTTTGTGTGCCAATTATATCTATACAGAGGGAAAACGCCTGGAGACTATGGCACTCAGACTGCTGGACATCATTGTGACCAGACGTAAGGAGATCGATCGTAAGACTACAAATGTCTCCGGTATTTTCTCGTATCTGCAGGAAATCTATGATGAGACCAAGAACCCAGAAGACGGCAGGGTGAAGGTTGACATCTGCTGGGAAAAGGGAGAACTCTATGCCGAGGAGAATCTGTTGAAGACTGTTTTGATCAATCTGACCGATAATGCCATCAAAGCCTCCGAGGAGGGGCAGACCGTGGAGATCACCGGAAGGCGCATGGAGAATGGTTATTATTTTCAGGTGCGTGATGCAGGAATCGGAATCCCCGAGGAAGAACTTCAAAAGATCACGGAAGCTTTTTATATGGTGGATAAATCCAGATCCAGGGCTCATAACGGAGCGGGACTGGGGCTTGCACTGTGTACCGCTATTCTGGAACTGCATCACAGCCGCCTGAAGATCGAGAGTACACTGGGTTTTGGAAGCTGCATGAGCTTTCTGATTCCGGACGAGGGGGTGAACGCGGATGAATAGATGGAAGAGCTGTTCTTTGGGCATTGCGGTAGCAGTGGCGGTCATTCTTGCAGCACTGTGGGGTCCGGAATGGATCGCAGCCAGAAGGGATGAGAAACTCTTAAACAGTATTACCACAGAGGCAGTGGAAGGTGCGGAAGGATATCGTTACCGCATGAGCGATAATCAGAAACTGTATCTTTTGGGAAGATGTCTGAGCAGTCAGACCCTGCCGGAGAGTGAACTGCGGTTTCTGACAAGAGTGGACAGTGAGACGGGCAGCTATGGAGAAATGACAGGTACCTATGCGTTTGTGGAGAATCGTCAGCAGCCGGGAGAGGGACAGATTCAAGAGGAAGCGGTATATGAGGCATGCAACAGGGAGATTCAGATCCTGAAGGAGCAGGGAATTCTGCCCGGGGAAGTAAAGGAAGTGTCGGAAGACTCTTACGAAGCGGTGATCTGCTCAGCTATCGATGTGTTGGAGCCGAGGAATAATCTCTCTGTATGGAAGATCAGTCTGTCTACGGACGTAAGGAATGCGGATAAGAGTAACCGTTTTCTGGATATTTATCTGGATGCGGATACCGGTAAAATTTATGAATTCTATGTACGAACCGGACAGCAATGGGAAGACATCGATACGGATGCCATGATCGACCGGTATGCGGAATATCTGGACCTGACCGGTCTTGAAAAATATGAGGATCAAAATCCGCTGTTGGAGACGACACCGTATTTTGCCAAGTATACTTTTCCGGGGGAGGAGGACGACAGTACCACGGTTACCATCGGTTACTATGAAGGGATTCGTGAGCTTTTCCTCAAAGTAGGAAGATAGAATAATAAAATACGCAAAGAATTTTTACAAAAAAGATAAAAACACTACTTGACGTTAGCACGCTAAAACGGTAATATGAATAAAAATTTGAATACAGCGGTAAGAAAACCATTGATGTGGAGATAAAAACAGTTCGTGCACTTACAGAGAGACCGGATGCTGAGAAAGGTTGGAACGCAGGTTGTTAAATGGACCACGGAGGGCGCAGTCAAAGAGGACACATAGAATCTTAAGACCTCAAGTATTCTGCGACGTGAGGGCATACGTCAGTTGCCGGGGATATGTTGGTATCCTGTAAGAGCACAAGCAATTGTGAAGCAAGGTGGCACCGCGGGAAATGTAAATGACCCGTCCTTGACAGAAGAAGATTCTGTCATGGGCGGTTTTTTTGTAACCTTTTCAGAGCCTATGGCGAGATAGTCTCAATGAGTAAAAGGAAGCCTCAAAGAGGCGATTTTACGAATTGAGGCGCTGAAAAGGTGTGAGTAGAAATAATTTTAAGGAGGAGTACCGGAATGAAGATTGCCCCCACACTGGAAGAATGTAAAAACATCGCAGCGGAAGACAGCTACGGAGTGATTCCTATCAGCACAGAGATGTATGCAGATATGACCACGCCCATCGAAGTGCTGCGCATCTTAAAAAAGGTCAGCGGTCATGTCTATCTGCTGGAAAGCGCTGAGGCGGATAAGCGGTGGGGACGATATTCCTTTTTAGGCTATGATCCATTGCTTGAGATCACCTGCTATAACGGTAAGACCACAATAAAATCGGAACTGACCAGCCGGACGGATTCCGGAGATGTCAGAGGGATCATCCGCAACGTCATGGAAGAGAATAAAAGTCCCAAGCTTCCGGGGCTGCCTTCCTTTACCGGAGGTCTGGTAGGATATTTTTCCTATGACTATATCAAATACAGCGAACCGACCCTGCGGCTGGATGCGAAGGACGAGGAAGGCTTCCAGGATGTGAACCTGATGCTGTTCCACAAAGTCATCGCCTTTGACAATTACAGACAGAAGCTGATCCTGATCCTGAATATCAAGACCGATGACCTGGAGATCAATTATCATAGAGCGGAGCGGGAACTGAACAACGTGAAGGAGCTATTGCTGAATGGAGAAAAAGCAGAGCATATTCCCTGTAAGCTCCGGACAGATTTTCAACCACTGTTCAACGAAGCAGCCTATTGCAGCATGGTCGAGAAAGCCAAGCATTACATCAGAGAGGGAGATATCTTCCAGGTGGTACTATCCAATCGTCTGGAGGCGGAGATGGAAGGAAGCCTCTTAGATGCTTACCGGGTACTACGCACGACAAATCCTTCCCCATACATGTTCTATTTCTCCGGAAGTGATGGTGAGATCGTGGGAGCAAGCCCCGAGACATTAGTAAAGCTGGAGGACGGCGTGTTACATACCTTCCCGTTAGCCGGAACGAGACCAAGAGGTGCCACCGAGGAAGCGGACAAGGCGTTGGAGGCAGAGCTTTTAGCAGATGAGAAGGAACGCTCCGAACACAATATGTTAGTGGATCTAGGACGGAATGATATCGGCAAGATCAGCCGGATCGGCACCGTGGAAGTGGAAAAGTATATGTCCATTGAGAGATATTCTCATGTCATGCACATCGGATCCACGGTAAGAGGAGTGATCAGAGAGGACGCGGATGCTCTGGATGCGGTGGATGCCATCCTCCCTGCCGGAACTCTGTCGGGAGCCCCGAAGCTTCGGGCATGCGAGATCATCAACGAACTGGAAGACAATAAGCGGGGGATCTATGGCGGAGCCATCGGCTATATCTCCTTTACCGGGAATCTGGATACCTGCATTGCCATCAGACTTGCTTTTTCCAAGAATGGAAAAGTATTCGTAAGATCTGGCGCCGGTATCGTGGCGGACAGCGTACCGGAGAAGGAATACAGAGAATGCATCCAGAAGGCAGCAGCTGTAAAACAGGCTCTTTGGAAAGCACAGGAGGGAATGGAAGCATGATATTACTGATTGATAATTACGACAGCTTTTCCTACAACGTATACCAGCTGGTAGGAAGTGTGAACCCGGATATCCGGGTGATCCGCAATGATGAATGCAGCGTGGATGAGATCCACACCATGAATCCCTCCCACATCATATTATCACCGGGACCCGGCAGACCGGACAAAGCGGGTGTCTGTGAAAATGTGATCAGAGAACTTGGGGGCAGGATACCTATTTTGGGAATCTGTCTCGGGCATCAGGCAATCTGTGAGGTGGCAGGGGCTACCGTTACCTACGCATCCCACCTGATGCACGGCAAACAGTCTCTGGCGACTCTGGATACGGACAGCGTATTGTTCCGGGGCATGAAAAAAGTCATCACTGTGGCAAGATATCATTCGCTGGTAGCGGATCCTCAGACGATTCCCCCAGAATTGAAAGTGACTGCAGTTACCGAAGACGGCGAAGTCATGGCAGTAGAACAGACAGAGAAACAGATCTACGGAGTACAATTCCATCCGGAATCCGTACTGACACCGGACGGACGACAGATTATCGTTAATTTTTTACAGACGCAGAAGGGAGAAGGCAGAAATATGATCAAAGAAGCAGCAGCAAAACTGGTAAAAAATGAGAACATCGGATACGATATGGCAAAAACCGTTATGGATGAGATCATGAGCGGGGAAGCCAGCGATATTTTAAAAAGCGCTTACTTAACAGCGTTAAGCCAGAAGGGTGAGACCATCGAAGAGATCACCGGCTCCGCAGAAGAGATGCGGAAATTCGGCAGAAAGCTGGGCACAGATGTAGAAGCGCTGGAGATCGTGGGAACCGGCGGTGACGGCTCCAATTCCTTCAATATCTCCACCACGGCATCCATCGTGATCTCAGCAGCGGGTGTACCGGTAGCCAAGCACGGCAACCGTGCAGCCAGCTCCAAATCCGGTGCGGCAGACTGCCTGGAAGCACTGGGGGTGAATATCACCATAGAGCCGGAGCAGAGCAGGAAACTGTTAGAAGAGATCGGCATCTGCTTCCTCTTTGCACAGAAATATCACACTGCCATGAAATATGTGGGTCCCATCCGCAAGGAACTGGGCATCCGTACAATTTTCAATATCTTAGGACCGCTAGCGAACCCAGCAGGACCGGTATATCAGATCATGGGTGTGTACGATGAAAGCCTGTTGCTTTCTATGGCAAAGGTATTGTCCAATCTGGGAGTCAAGAGAGGCATGGTAGTCTACGGACAGGACAGACTGGACGAGATTTCCGCCAGTGCACCTACCACAGTCTGCGAGATTGACAACGGCACCTTCAAAAATTATGTGATCACACCGGAAGATTTTGGGCTGGTAAGATGCATGAAGGAGGACCTGGTAGGCGGAACTCCCCAGGAGAACGCAGAGATCACCAGAGCTATCTTAAATGGGGAAAAAGGACCCAAGCGTAACGCGGTACTGTTGAATGCGGCAGCAGCCCTTTATGTGGCAGGCAAGGCAGACAGCATGGCTGATGGCGTGAAGCTGGCAGAGAAGGTCATCGACACAGGTCTTGCAAAGGCACAGCTCGAGCGTTTTATCCAGCAGAGCAATGCATGATAAAGTGTTACGAGTACTTTTGACCTGCGGCGCAAGGATTATGATTATGAAATGGAAAGGCAGGATGAATGGATGATACTGGATACTATTGCAGCTTCTGCAAAGGAGCGGGTGGCAGCAGCCAAAGAAGCACTGCCTCTTGCAGAACAGATCGCCAGAGCAAGAGAGTCAGACTGTAATACGGGATTTCCTTTGGAACAGGCACTGGCAAAGAAGAGGATGAGCTTTATCTGCGAGGTAAAAAAGGCGTCGCCCTCCAAGGGACTGATTGCACCGGAATTTCCCTATGTGCAGATCGCAAAGGAATACGAAGCGGCAGGAGCGGATGCTATTTCGGTGCTGACGGAACCGGAGTACTTTCAAGGGAAGAATGAATATCTGACCGAGATCCGTCAGGCAGTGAAGATTCCACTGCTTCGGAAAGATTTTACGGTAGATGAATACATGATCTATGAGGCAAAAAATATCGGAGCAAATGCAGTGCTTTTAATCTGTGCCATCCTGTCACCGATGCAGTTGTCAGAGTATGCGGGAATCGCAGGAGAACTTGGACTGTCGGCACTGGTGGAAGCCCATGATGAGAAGGAAGTAGAGATGGCATTGAAAGTCGGTGCGAGGATCGTCGGTGTCAATAACCGGAATCTGAAAGACTTTACGGTGGATATCCATAATTCCGTGCGTCTGCGGGAACTGGTTCCGGAGAACATCCTCTTCGTATCTGAGAGCGGTATGAAGACAAGACAGGACATCGCGAGACTGGAAGAGAACGGAACGAATGCCGTCCTCATCGGAGAGACACTGATGCGAAGCGCGGATAAGAAAGCGGTATTGCAGGAGCTTCGCGGACAGGTTACAGAAAGGTTGTAAATGGTATGAAAGTAAAAATGTGTGGTCTCTACCGTCCAGAGGATATTGACTATGCCAATGAGGTACAGCCGGACTATGTGGGATTTGTATTTTACGAAAAGAGCCACCGCGCGGTCACAAAGGAGCAGGCAGCCGAATATCGCAAAAAGCTTCTGCCGGGAATCCGGACGGTGGGGGTGTTTGTGAATGAGGATCCGAAGAACATCATAGAACTGCTGGAGGAAGGTATTCTGGATGTGGCACAGCTTCACGGGGATGAGACGGAAGAGGATATCCAGTATCTGCAGGCGGTGTGCCACAAACCGGTGATCAAGGCGGTCAAAGTAAGAGACCGGTACGATGTGGAAGCCTGGCTGTACAGCAGTGCAGACTATCTGTTATTCGACAGCGGAATGGGATCGGGACAGGCGTTTGACTGGAGCGTCCTTGCTGGGATTGACAGGGAATTTTTCCTGGCAGGAGGATTACAGGCGGAGAATCTCACTGAAGCCATGGAAGCGGTAAGGCCTTACGCTGTGGACTTAAGCTCCGGCATTGAGAGCGATCGCAAAAAGAATCCGGAGAAGATGCGCCGGATCATGGAACTGGTAGAGCGGTATCGCCCCCAACTTTGATGCCTACGGATTGCTCCGTGCTACGCACTCCCGCGTCTCCGCTCCGCTTCGGTCCGTGCTAAACATGTGCCACTGGCACATAGCACCCTACCCAATATTCGCATATCGTGGGATTATCATCCCACTTTTATGCTCATATCGGGGCGGGTCCTAAGGTCTTTCACCCACCTATGAGCAAGCTCATGTGGGCTTAGACCTTTTGACCCTGGCATCAGTATAAATGAGAAATCAGAAATCAAAATGAAAATCAGGAATAAAAATCAGGATGAAAGAAAAGAGGACGAACACATGGGTAAAGGACGTTACGGAATCCACGGAGGACAATATATCTCCGAGACATTGATGAATGAACTGATCCATCTGGAGGAGTGCTATGAGCATTATAAAAAGGATCCGGAATTCAATGCGGAACTAAATAAGCTGCTGAATGAATATGCCGGTCGCCCCTCTCTGCTGTACTATGCGGAGAAGATGACCAAGGATCTGGGCGGCGCGAAGATCTATTTAAAGAGAGAGGACTTAAACCACACCGGCTCCCATAAGATCAACAATGCCCTGGGACAGGCACTGCTGGCAAAGAAGATGGGTAAGACCCGTCTGATCGCAGAGACAGGTGCCGGACAGCATGGTGTGGCTACCGCTACGGCAGCAGCATTCCTCGGTATGGAATGCGAAATTTTTATGGGAAAAGAAGATACTGACAGACAGGCGCTGAATGTCTATCGTATGGAACTCCTCGGAGCCAAGGTACATCCCGTAACTTCCGGTACCATGACCTTGAAGGATGCCGTCAATGAGACCATGAGAGAATGGTCCAACCGCGTAGCGGACACCCATTATGTACTGGGATCCGTTATGGGACCGCATCCTTTCCCCATGATCGTAAGAGATTTTCAGAGTGTCATCAGTCAGGAAGCAAAAGAGCAGATCCTGAAGGCAGAAGGAAAGCTTCCGGCAGCCGTGGTAGCCTGTGTGGGCGGCGGTAGCAATGCCATGGGTGCGTTTTACAACTTTATTGAGGATCAGGATGTAGAACTCATCGGCTGTGAGGCGGCAGGCAAGGGCGTGGATACGGCACTGACCGCAGCTACGATTGCGACGGGTTCCTTAGGAATCTTCCATGGCATGAAATCCTATTTCTGCCAGGATGAGTACGGACAGATCGCTCCCGTATATTCCATTTCCGCAGGACTGGATTATCCCGGTATCGGACCGGAGCATGCTTATCTGCATGACATCGGCAGAGCGCAGTATGTCCCCATTACGGATGATGAAGCAGTGGATGCGTTTGAATATCTGGCAAGAACCGAGGGAATCATCTGTGCCATTGAGAGTGCCCATGCGGTAGCACAGGTGCGTAAGATCGCCAAAAATTACAGCCCGGATCAGAGCATTATCGTATGTCTGTCCGGAAGAGGTGACAAGGATGTGGCAGCCATCGCAAGATACCGTGGCGTGGATATTCATGACTGATCGTTTTGACGGTAAAGCCATCATAGGAGTAACAGACAGAAGAAAGTAAAAATCAAAACAGAAATTACAAAATAAGAAGATGGAGATAACAACAATGAATAATTATTTGGATAAAGTATTTGATACTCCCAATAAAAAAGCATTCATAGCTTTCCTTACCGCAGGAGACCCGGATGCGGACAGCACTGTAAAGTTTATTTTGGAGATGGATAAGGCAGGAGCGGATCTCATAGAGATCGGTATTCCCTTTTCAGATCCCACGGCGGAAGGCGTGGTGATCCAGGAGACAAATATCCGTTCTCTTAGCAACGGTATGACCACGGACGGTGTGTTTGAGATCGTGAAGAGAGTGCGGGAACAGTCGGAGATCCCCCTGGCGTTTATGACTTATGTAAATCCCGTATTCCATTATGGGTATGAGAAATTTTTTTCAAAGTGTGAGGAGCTGGGCATCAGTGCTATCATTATTCCCGATGTGCCTTATGAAGAGAAGGCGGAGGTGGATGCTCCCGCCAAAGCCCATGGCGTGAAGGTGATCTCCATGATCGCACCCACTTCCGAGAGCCGTATCCGCCAGATCGCATCGGAGGCGGAAGGATTCATCTATGTGGTAAGCTCCATGGGTGTCACCGGTGTGCGCAGTGAGATCAAGACCGATCTGCCTGCTATCGTGGAAAGCATCCGCACCGTGACCGACGTTCCCTGTGCTATCGGTTTCGGCATCAGCACTCCCGAGCAGGCCAAGGCTATGGCGTCCATATCCGACGGAGCCATTGTCGGAAGTGCCATCGTGAAGATCATTGCAAAGTATGGCAAAGACGCAGCTCCCTATATCGGAGAATATGTGAAGAGCATGAAAGAGGCCGTAGCAGAGTAGACAACGATAGGAGGTATGACACGATAATCTAGGAAACGGTTATTGCTGTAACTACTTGAGCAAAAGGAAATTAATAAGATTAAAATGGGAAGTTTCCAAATGCTCAATTGATTTAGACGTATCATTGTGGTAAATGTGAATTGTCAAGTATGTTCATTCTTGCTTCATTGCTTTTTAGATAACTTAATCGTATAATTGTATCATTGCTAGTACAATTAAAGGGGTAAAGTTATGCAAAAGGAAGCATTTGGTAAACTACTGGTAATTTTAAGGAAGAAGAATGGATTAAGTCAGAAGGAACTGGCAGAGAGGTTATCGGTTTCTACGTCTGCGGTAAGCAAATGGGAGAATGGAAAGAACCTTCCGGATATGATGATGCTTAGTAGTATAGCAGATATACTTCAGGTATCGTGTGACGAATTACATAATCCGGAAAAGACATTGGAGAAGCTGGACAATCCTGAATTTCAAAAAAAGAATGTGGAGGAGAGAGATAAGGAGAATACGGATAACACAGGGGAAAATGAGGAATCAGAACCTGAACCCCAAAAGAAAAACTATGGACGAATTGTAAGAATGTCCTTTTTGATTGGAATATTGGCGATAGTTGCAGGAATGTTTCTGATATATATGGTAGGACATAGAAAACCTGTTTTTCAGCAGATAGGAACAAGGTATATTGATGATCCGTTATGGGGAAGGGTATATGAAATTGCGTATGTAGTAAATGGTGAAATGACGAATGATAGTATTAATGTGCATTTAGATGAGGTGAGAAATACATTGGATCAAGAAGTAATAGGTACCAATATTGTAAAGACAGCTTATTATGACAGTAAGAAAGATGCTACAGCATGGAAGGAAACAGATGTAGGAGGATATGTATTTCTGAGTGGAGAATGAAAGGTGCGGATACAACAACAGTTTATGCAAGAATTCATGCAGTACGCCCCATTTCAGGAAACGATGTAATCTCATTAAAAGAATCTAATTCAACTAATATAAGTGCAGCCGCATATGCAACTGTTTCTTACGACGGAAGATAAGCTATATGAGGGAAATTGTATGTTAATAAAAGTGATTAAGAAGCAAACCATTTTTTTATTAAAACAAAAAGAAGCAAGTCTGACATTTATATTACTTCTAGCGGTAGTGCTGGGGAATTATATAACGAATGTTCTCACATTTAGAGGTACAGATGTTTCACAAATGTATCAGCCAATGAAGTTATTAGCGCTCAGCCTGAATAAAGTATATTTTAGTGCAAACATTCAATTATTAATTGTGATGATTTACCCTATCCTGGTTGCTGTACCTGCTGGTTTTTCTTATACCAAAGAACAGCAGACAAAAGAAGAAGTATATATGATTTATCGTTTAGGGAAAAATCGTTATTTACAAAGTAAATTGTGGGCATCTTTTTTTACAACAACAATAGTCTTTACGGTTCCATTTATGCTGGAAATACTAATGAATATGCTATCTTTTCCCATGAATGCAATAAGAGATTTCTCAAATTTAAGCATTTACAATACAGATTATGCCACAATGGTTCATAATTACATAGGCAGCGCAATCTATATAGCATCCCCTGGTTTGTATGCAATTCTTATAACACTATTTTTTGGTGTCGTATCAGGAATCCTTGGTACGCTTCCCGTAGCAATCTCATTTGTTTTGACGGTTAAATATCGCACGTTGCTGATCTTACCGACTTTTGTTCTATTGAATGCGACTACATATCTTAATATTCTGGATAGAAATAAGAGTTCATTAAGCTGGTATAAGTATTTGCTTCTTTTTGATGATACCCCTAAAAATATTATCGTTCCACTGATGGGGGTAGGAATTATAATAATAACAATATTCGGTTTTTACCTTTATGGAAGGAATAAGGATAAATGGTAATATGCATCATGAAAAAAGAGTAGTAATTTTAATTGGAATACTTTCCGGAATTTGCATATCGCTTGGTTTTATCAGACCGTTTGACGGAGTAATAACGCTATCAGAACTGGTATTACAATTAAGTGGATCCAGAGGTGAACTCAGCATGAGTTGCAATTTAGTGGAGTTAATTGGATTTATGCTTCGTATGATGCCAAACTATATTATGATATTGGTTTTTGGGAATAAGCTGTATGGTCATTTCTGCACAGCCAGTATCTATGTGTTTAGTCGGTGCCCGAATCGAATGAAATGGTATGGAAAGGAACTGTTACAGTTAATTAATTTCATATGCATATTTGAACTGGTATTTCTAAGCACAACCGCTATTGCTTCTGTATTGCGATATCAGGTGATTTTTAGCGTAGGTGGATTTATTTTATTGGGATGCCATGCTCTGATTTTTATGTTATGGAATTTTACCCTGGTGCTGTTAGTTAATTTACTTGCGATCATTATTGGAAGCAGTGCTGCATTCACATTGGTTATGGTTGTGCAAATGACTTGTACCGCAGCACTCAGTATCATAAATATATTGACGAAAATGCAAATCAAACAAGACATCATATATGTTTTTTTGTGGTTGAATCCAGTAGCACATACCGTTTTAGGATGGCATCGCAGCACATTGTTAGAAGTTGAGTTAGCCAACAGCCGATATTCTTTGAATTTAGTTACTTCGATATTGATTCCGGCTCTATTCTGTATAGTTACTGTATTGATGGGAGGACAATTGATACAGAAGAAGGATTTACTGGCAGAGGATATGGAAATGGAGACAATTTGATATGAAATTAATTGCAAACAATATTCATAAAAAAATAAAGGGTAAGACAATACTCAATGACATCAGTCTGGAAATGGAAACAGGAAATATATATGGATTTTGGGGTAGAAATGGATCTGGAAAAACCATGTTGTTTCGGGCATTATCGGGTCTGATGAAGATTGATTCAGGTAATATTTATTGGAATGATAAGGAACTGCACAAAGACTTTGCTGTTTTACCAAGTCAGGGGATTGTTTTGGAGCATGCCGGCTTGTATCCCAATAAGACAGGAGTGGAAAACTTATTATATCTTGCGCAGTTAAAGGGAGTGATTGGTAAGCGGGAAGTAGAAGAAGCAATACAACGGGTTGGACTTGACCCGGCTGATAAAAGGGTATTTGGTAAATACTCAATGGGAATGAAGCAGAGACTGGTGATTGCACAGGCCATCATGGAGAAGCCAGATGTTATCATGCTGGATGAGCCTACAAACGGACTGGATGAAGCAGGAATAAAGGAAATCAGACAATTAATTGAACAGGAAAAAGAAAGAGGAGCCTTAATTCTTTTAGCCAGTCATAATCAGGATGATATGAAGATATTGGCAGACCAGGTATATAAAATTGCAGATGGCCGCATTGAAAGAAAGGGGACAGAACTGTGAAATTCAAATGGGGTTCATGCTTTATCTTATTAATTGTTATAGTTATCACTGTATTTGGTATATTTGAAAAAAGAACGTATACTAATATAGCAGAAGATAAGTCATATTTAGATGAGCTCTACGTAGCACAGCTTCCAGAAAATATATGTCTTGAAGAGACAGAGAATTTATCGGTAAATTTACCGCAGGTCCCAGTTATTATACGGGTATCTGTACTGGAAGATGTGGAGCATATAGGAGGAACAAGCAGGCAACTGGTCAAAGTGGAAGATGTTTATAAGGGAACAGAGCCTGCGGTGGGACAAGATATATATCTTACTTGCAGCCGTTGGTCACTTAGTTTATATTCAGAGCCATATTCCATCGAAAGAGGATTTGTTAATATAATGGAAGTGGGAGAAGAATATTTAGTTTTTATCGAAAATCAGGTAGATGGTCTTGGAGAGAAGACTCCTGTATATCAGGTGTATGTGGAAAATGCATTCACACCAATATTTTCATATCAAGAGCATGAAAATAATATTTGTGAAACAGGTGGTGAATCCACATATGTAAAATATAATCAAGTTTGTGAAAATGAATTTTTTGCTACAACCCAGAAAGGAATGGATGCGTTAGTTGGCCTAAAAAAAGAAATGATAGAAAAATATAATGAAAAGTGAAAGCTATAGTTTGATGAATCTGGAGAAACTGAATATTCAGGAAGAAATGAGCTATAGCTGTGATACCATGCTTCATATCTATCCGACTGCCAATACGGACTATTCGGTATTGACTGACAGAGAAAAGAGCATTCTTGACAAGGTGATTACGAAGTTTAGCGCTTACAGAGCAAAAGATATTGTAGAGTATATGCATAAGGAAAAGGCATATACTGAGACAAGACCGGGAGAAATCATTCCGTTTAGTCTGGCAAAAGAAATAAGAAAAATTTAATTGATTCCCATGTGCATTTGTTCATGGAAATTTGATGCAGCAGTATGATAATTACAGGTTGGGGGATTTTAATATGAAGACAAGCAAAAAATATTGGCAGATGAAAAGTCTGACCGGAGTGATTTTAGTATGTATATTTCTTACAGCCTGCGGCGGAGAAACGCAGGAAGCTGAGAGGAAAAGCACTGTGCAGGAAAATGAAACGGTAAGTACCACTACCATTGAACAAGCAGCCGAACAGACGCAGGAGACAACGCAGGAAGCGGAAGCGTTTGTGCAGACAGATACCATCCTGGAAAATTTGAAGGGGAATAGAGATCCGCAGGTGATCTTACAGGAACTGTCTGAACTTCCGTTAAATATAGAAGAACTGAAAGCCTATCCGGTGTATGTGTTAAGTGATCAATTCGAGGAGTGCAGCGGGGCAGAACTGCTGACGGAATTCTATGAGCAGTCCACACAGGGGAACCCGGCGCAATTATTGATGGCAAATGAACTCTTTAATGAAAAATGGAGCCTTTCTTATGTTGAATTCGACGGAAGTACCTATTATATGCTTAGGGGCGATGTGGATGCCGGGACTGCAGAGGAAGACTATACGGAAATGTATTTTCGTTCCCTGAATATTATCGAAAAGAAAGATATAGAACCGGACATGGCACTCATCATGATCGTATTTACCAATCAGGAAGATGTTTCCGATGAACAGGCGGAGCAGTATGTGAAATGGTCGGAAGAGGGAAAACGGCCTGATGACATAGAAATATATTATTTCTTAAATCTGAGATACGGCCTTATGAGCGGTGATGACGAACTGAAAATACTGGATGAAGTGGAGAGAACAGCAGACAGAATGGCTGTGTACCGGATCGCAAAGGATTTCACAAATACATTTTTTCAGGAGGAATATACAGGCGAAGTTGAGATCATGGGCATCAAGGGACTTTCCAAAGTGGATACGGGCAGCAAGGGTAACTGCACGGTGGAAGTAGAGTTCCGGCCGGTACAGGAGGACTCATTATCTTATCTGTTTATGACATTTGGATATGATGAGATGGGATGGACGATCAGTAGTTATGGTCTGGAAAAGTAGACAGACAAATAATGCAAAAATTGTATGAAAATCCTACAAAATTTTGTTGACAAACACACGCACCCTATGTATAATAAGTCAGTGTGTGAATCAACACATCGTAGGAGACTTGTGTTTTCTACGCAACATATTGCATAGGAGTCGCTATGTTAGTAAGTTTATCTGATGTATTAACATCCGAAGGCAAGGTAGAGACTGTTGCCATTCCGCTTGAGATGACAAGCTTTAAGAGCCGCCAGGGAGATTTCTCTATTATGGAGAAGACACCCATTCATCTTACTTTTACCAACATCGGTGTGAACAAGGCAAAAGTAACCGGCACTGCAGAGCTTACCTTTGATACGAAATGTGACAGATGCCTTACTGAAGTACCTACAGCAATGAAGCTTAAGTTTGACAGAATCGTTTATTCTCCGGAAGCGGAAGTAAGTGAGGAAGAAGATACCGAGCAGAGCTTTATGGATGGATGGCAGCTGGATGTAGAGGCTTTTGTGTACGATGAAATTCTGGTGAATTGGCCGGCAAAGATCCTGTGTAAGGAAGACTGCAAGGGTATCTGCCCTGTATGTGGTCAGAACAGGAATCTGAAGGAATGTGGTTGCGATACTTTCGTACCGGATCCTCGTATGGCAGCAATCCAAGATATCTTCAACGCGAATAAGGAGGTGTAACGATGTCTATTTGTCCTAAGAATAAATCTTCCAAAGGTAGAAGAGATAAGAGAAGAGCAAACTGGAAAATGAGCGCTCCTACATTGGTAAAGTGCAGCAAATGTGGTGCACTGATGATGCCTCACAGAGTTTGCAAGGCTTGCGGTTCTTACAATAAGAAGCAGGTCGTAAGCGTTGATTAATTGATAAATCAATGAAGCGAAATTAAGTGAAAAGAAAAGAGGAGATTCCGGCTGGAATCTCCTTTTGCTTTCACAAAAAAATCACTTGCTTTTTATATACGCCTTTAGTATAGTAAGAATGAATCTGCCATCATCAAACTGTTTGGAGTGATCCACGGAGCGGTTTGATGATGAGCGGATAAACACAAACAGGTAAAGGAACGACGAAATGGCAGAATATGTAAATGTTGCTGTAGATGCGATGGGAGGAGATAATGCTCCCACTGAGATCGTAAAGGGCGCAGTAGAAGCTGTCAATGCGGACAAACGTGTCAAAGTATTCCTGGTAGGTAAGGAGCCTGTGATCCGTGAGGAATTAAAGGCATATACCTATGATGCAGAGCAGCTGGAAGTTGTACATGCTGAAGAAGTCATTGAGACGGCAGAACCTCCGGTCATGGCGATCCGTCGGAAGAAGGATTCCTCCATTGTCAAAGCCATGTATATGGTGAAGAACGGCGAATGCGATGCATTTGTATCTGCGGGAAGTACCGGTGCGGTACTGGTAGGCGGTCAGGTGATCGTAGGTCGTATCCGCGGTGTGGAGAGACCTCCTTTGGCACCCCTGATCCCTACGGAGAAGGGCGTAAGCCTTCTGTTAGACTGTGGAGCCAACGTAGATGCGAGACCTTCCATGTTAGTCCAGTTTGCCAAAATGGGCAGTGTCTATATGGAAAGCGTTATGGGAGTAAAGAACCCGCGAGTCGGCATTGTGAATATCGGCGCCGAGGAGGAGAAGGGCAACGCTCTGGTAAAAGAAACCTTCCCGCTTCTTAAGAATTGCCCGGAGATCAATTTCATCGGCAGTGTGGAAGCAAGAGACATTCCGGCAGGTGCGGCAGATGTCATTGTCTGTGAAGCATTTGTGGGCAATGTGATCCTGAAGATGTATGAGGGCGTAAGTTCCGCACTTCTGCATCAGGTGAAGCAGGGAATGATGTCCACGCTTCGCAGTAAAATGGGTGCACTGCTTGTGAAGCCGGCACTCAAGACTACATTAAAGAGTTTTGATACTTCCCAGTACGGTGGCGCTCCGTTACTCGGACTGAACGGTCTGGTAGTGAAGACTCACGGAAGCAGCAAGGCAGTGGAAGTGAAGAATTCTATTCTACAGTGTATTGCTTTTAAGGAAGAGAAGATCAACGAGAAGATCAAAGAACAGATCAGCCTGGAAGATAAGGCTGCAGAGAATAATTAATCAAGAGAAATATTTTGAGAAAGAAGGAACTGTTATGGAATTTGAAAAGTTGAAGAAAATCATTGCTGAGGTATTAAACGTAGATCCCGATGAGATCACCATGGAGACCACATTCCAGGATGACTTGGGCGCTGATTCCCTCGATGTATACCAGATCATCATGGGCATTGAGGAAGAGTTCGATATCGAGATCCCTGCTGAGACCGCAGAGCAGGTTACTACTGTAGAAGACGCAGTAGAGATGATCAAGAACGCAGAGAACTAGTAAAGCTACGAGCCATGCAAAGACAAAACAGGAACTGTGACCGAGAGCTTGCTCACAAGGCACTGTTCCTGTTTTTCAGTTTATACAATCGCAATTTGATGTAGTCCAGTAGGCACGGCTATGGCAAGAATAAGCGCGCCGTAAGCAGACGTCGGTACCATAGCGTCCCAAGGGACGCATTGCGTGGGTATTTTCCACGCTTATGTACCGTTACGCTCTGCGACATGAGTGCATCGTACTAAAGTACGAGCGTGCCGCGTTTCTTAGCATAGCCGGGACTACGGAATATAGTGAGGACAAAAAAATGTTGGATGGTTATACAATGGACGTGCTGGAGCAGCGCATCGGCTATTGCTTTCGCAACAAAGCATTGCTGAAGCAGGCTCTGACCCACAGCTCCTATACCAATGAACAAAAGATCAACAAGACAGAGAACTACGAGCGTATCGAATTCTTAGGAGATGCCGTACTGGAACTGGTATCCAGTGACTTCCTGTTTCGGGAACACCCGGATGTTCCGGAGGGCGAGCTGACCAAGATGCGCGCCTCCATGGTGTGCGAGCCTTCCCTGGCATTCTGTGCGAGAGACCTGGAGCTGGGACAGTTTATGCTTTTGGGAAAAGGCGAAGAGAATACCGGTGGCAGGCGTAGAGACAGCATCACCTCTGACGGTATGGAAGCCATGATTGGTGCCATTTATCTGGATGGTGGCATGCAGCCTGCCAAGGCTTTTATTGACCGCTTTATTCTGTCGGATTTAGAGGACAAGCGTCTCTTCTACGACAGCAAGAGCAACCTTCAGGAGCTGATCCAGGGGAAACTCAAAAAAGAGTTCGAGTACCGGCTGTTGGAAGAGAGCGGACCGGAGCACGACAAGACCTTCGTGGTAGAGATCGACATGGAGGGAGAATGCCTGGGTCGTGGGCAGGGAAGAACAAAAAAAGCGGCAGAACAGCAGGCGGCTTACGAGGCGCTTCTGCTATTGAGGGATAGAGGATATGTATTTAAAAAGTATTGAGATACACGGGTTCAAATCATTTGCCAATAAGATTGTATTTCAGTTCCACAACGGAATTACCGGTATCGTAGGACCTAACGGTAGCGGTAAAAGTAACGTTGCGGATGCGGTACGATGGGTACTGGGTGAACAACGCATCAAACAGCTGCGTGGTGCCAGTATGCAGGATGTTATTTTCTCGGGAACAGAGACCAGAAAGCCGTTGAGTTATGCTTATGTTGCCATTACTTTGGACAACAGCGACCATCAGCTGGCAATCGACTATGATGAAGTCACGGTGGCGAGACGGATCTACCGTTCCGGAGAAAGTGAATATCTGATCAACGGTACACCCTGCAGATTAAAAGATGTCAACGAACTGTTCTATGATACCGGTATCGGTAAGGAAGGTTATTCCATCATCGGACAGGGTCAGATCGACAAAATCTTAAGCGGTAAGCCCGAGGAACGTCGTGAACTGTTCGATGAGGCTGCCGGAATTGTGAAGTTTAAACGCAGGAAAGCAGCGGCCCAGACGAAGCTTGAGAACGAGAAACAGAATCTGGTGCGTGTGAATGATATTTTATCGGAGCTGGAAAAACAGGTAGGGCCTCTGGAGAAGCAGTCCGAGGTGGCAAAAGTCTATCTGAGGAAAAAGGAAGAGTTGAAATCCTTAGATATCAATGTGTTCTTATTGGAAAATAAGAGACTGAGAGAACAGCTTGCTTCCGCAGAAGAAAAATACAATCTGGCAAGCACGGAACTTGGTGAGACCGGTGAAAAATATGAGGGTATCAAGGAAGAATACGAACGGATCCAGCAGGAGATTGAAAGTCTGGATGTCGCTATCGAAGCCGCCAGGGAACAGCTGACGGATACCGGTCTGATGCGCGGTAAGTTAGAAGGCGAGATCAATGTCTTAAAGGAGCAGATCAATTCCGCCCACGGCAGTGAGAACCATCTGAACAACCGTAAGGCAGCCCTGGAAGAGGAGATCGCCGGCAAAGAGCAGGAAAAGCAGGATATCTTAACCGATAAAAAGGATACAGACACCCAGGTACAGGAGATTGCAGAAGCAGCGGCGAAAGCAAAGGCTGATCTGGAAGCCATTCAGAATAAGATCACCGAGCTTAACAATAATATCGAAGCCGGTAAAAACACCATTATTGGCGAACTGAACCAGAGAGCTACCATTAAATCCAAGATGGGTCGCTTCGATACCATGATGGAGCAGATCAATATCCGGAAGGCAGAGTTAAATTCCAGACTGTTACGTGCTAAATCCGATGAGGCAGCCAGAGAAGAAACGGTGAAGAAGCTGGAAGAGACTTTTGAGACCGTGACTGAGGAACTGCGTCAGATGACGGAACAGGAAGCGGCATCCGAACTGGAGCTTGGCAATATCCGAGAGAATCTCACCGGCCTGGATGCGAAGCTGCGGGAGACACAGAACCGTTTTCATCAGGAGCAGTCCAAGTTAGAAGCCCTGACCAATATCACCGAGCGCTATGACGGTTACGGCGGCAGCGTCAAAAAGGTCATGGAGCAGAAGGAGAAGGAAAAAGGCATCATCGGTGTCGTAGCGGACATCATTCAGGTGGAAGCCAAGTACGAGACCGCTATTGAGACTGCGCTGGGCGGCAATATCCAGAATATCGTAACAGATAATGAAGAGACCGCCAAGCATATGATCGGCTTTTTAAAGCAGAACCGTCTCGGAAGAGCCACATTCCTGCCTCTGACCAGTATTACCAAGCCCCAGGAATTCAAGAATCCGGAGGCACTTAAGGAAAAAGGTGTCATCGGCATGGCAGACGAACTGGTTGGCACAGAAGAAGAATACCGCAATGTGGCGAAGGCTATGCTGGGACGTATCGTTGTGGTAGACAATGTGGACAATGCTGTGAAGATCGCTAGAAAATTCGATTACGGCATCCGCATGGTCACCCTGGAAGGCGAACTCTTAGTTCCCGGTGGTGCCATCAGCGGTGGTGCTTTTAAAAACAACAGCAATCTCTTGGGAAGACGTCGTGAGATGGACGAACTGGAGAAAAAGGTGAAAAAGCTCTCTGAGGATATCAAAACCTACAATCAGAAGATCGAAGACACCAAGAGTAAGAGAAATAAGCTTCGTATGGATCTGGAAGCACTGAAGACCGAGATGCAGCGTAAGTCCATCGAACAGAATACCGCAAGACTGAATATTTCCCAGGCGCGTGAGCGCATGGAAGAAGAGGCAGAGAGTGCACATTCTCTGAAGCTGGAGGAGCAGGAGATCGAGACCAGGATCTTCGAGATCCGTTCCGGCAAGGAATCCATTACCCAGGAACTGGCTGCCAGCGAAGAACTGGAGAAGACGACGCAGGAACAGATCCTGGGCTTCCAGAAAGAATTGGAGAGCTACAGACTGGAAGAGAGCGAAGCTTCCGCACACGCAGGAGAATGGGAAGTAAAAGTCGAGAAGATGCGTCAGGCGCTGGATTACAAGCAGGCAAATGTGGATCGTATAGGCGGCGAGCTGGAACGTGCACAGGCAGAGCTGAATGAGATTTTAGAGGCTCTGACGGAAAATGCGCAGGAAGTGGAACGCAAGAAGAACAACATCCTGGAGATTGAGAAGACCATCGCGGCTTCTCATGAGAATCAGGATGCTTCCAGGAAGAAGCTGGACGAAGACATTGCGAAAAAGGAAGAATTGTCTGCAAAACAGAAAGATTTCTTCCGCAGCAGAGAAGAAATGTCCGAGCGTATGAATGCCCTGGATAAGGAAGTCTATCGTCTGGGCGAACAGAAGAAAAAGCTGGAGGACGGCATCGAAGGACAGATCAATTACATGTGGGATGAGTATGAGATCACCTTAAGCGATGCGGCAGGACTCCGCAATGAAGAGATGAATGATCTGCCTGCTATGAAACGTGAGATCAGCGGTCTGAAAGACGAGATCCGCAAGCTTGGCAATGTCAATGTCAATGCCATTGAGGATTATAAGAACCTGATGGAACGCTATACTTTCATGAAGACCCAGCATGATGATCTGGTGGAAGCGGAGAAGACGCTGGAAGGCATCATCGAAGAACTGGATACCGCCATGCGCAAACAGTTCACGGAGAAATTCGCAGAGATCAGCAGAGAGTTCGATAAGGTATTCAAGGAACTCTTCGGCGGTGGTAAGGGAACACTGGAACTGATGGAGGATGAGGATATTCTGGAGGCAGGCATCCGCATCATCGCACAGCCCCCCGGAAAAAAGCTTCAGAACATGATGCAGCTCTCCGGTGGAGAGAAGGCGTTATCCGCCATTTCCCTACTGTTCGCAATTCAGAACCTGAAGCCGTCTCCGTTCTGTCTGTTAGACGAGATCGAGGCCGCACTGGATGACTCTAATGTAGGACGTTTTGCAAAATATTTACATAAGCTGACCAAGAACACCCAGTTCATTGTCATTACCCACAGACGAGGCACTATGGAACAGGTGGATAGATTGTATGGTATCACCATGCAGGAAAAGGGCGTATCTACCTTAGTCAGCGTTAACCTCATTGACAAGGACCTGGACGATTAGTATGAAAATCGTGAAGAAGTTCTAAGTTTCATACAAGAAAAACGCAAGCGTTTTTCTGGATAGAATGCTGATTGGAGGAAATGGGATGAGTGAGGAAAAGAAAGGCTTTTTTGCGAGGCTGAAAGAAGGGCTGACCAAGACCCGTGATAACATTGTCCGGGGAATCGATTCGGTCTTCAGCGGTTTTTCTGCCATTGATGATGATTTCTACGAAGAACTGGAAGAAATCCTCATTATGGGAGATATCGGTGTCAATGCCACCACCGCTATTGTGGAGAGATTAAAGCAGCAGGTAAAAGAAAAGCATATCAAGGAGCCTTCCGAATGCAAACAGCTTCTGATCGAAAGTATTAAGGAGCAGATGCAGGTGGATGAGACCGCCTATGATTTCGAGAAGGAACAATCTGTGATCATGGTCATTGGTGTCAACGGTGTGGGCAAGACCACTTCCGTGGGTAAGCTGGCAGGTAAATTAAAGGATGAGGGCAGAAAAGTCCTCATCGCCGCAGCGGATACCTTTCGTGCCGCAGCGGGAGATCAGCTGGCAGAATGGGCATCCAGAGCGGATGTACCCATGATCGGCGGAAAAGAGGGCGCGGATCCCGCCAGTGTGGTGTTTGATGCCGTGAATGCAGCGAAAGCAAGAGGCGTGGATGTGCTTCTGATTGATACTGCCGGCAGACTGCATAATAAGAAGAACCTGATGGAAGAACTACGCAAGATGAACCGCATCATTGACAAGGAGTTCCCGAATGCCCACAGAGAGAACCTGATCGTACTGGATGGTACCACCGGACAGAATGCGTTGGTACAGGCGAGAGAATTTGGTGAGGTGGCAGACCTCACGGGCATCATTCTGACGAAGATGGATGGAACGGCGAAGGGTGGTATTGCAGTGGCAATCCAGTCCGAACTGAAGGTTCCGGTAAAATATATCGGTGTGGGAGAGACCATCGAGGACCTCCAGAAGTTCAATTCTGAGGAATTTGTAAACGCATTGTTTGATGTGAATATGGAGGATATCGGAGAACTGCATCTGCCTGAGGACGAGCAACAGACGGATACGCAGGAGGAATAAGAGACAGACCAAGGAAAGTGTGACAGAAAGGCATGGGAAGAAAAATGCAGGAAGAAATGTTGACTTTAGAGAAATTCGAAGAAGCAAGTGAAATCGTAAAAAAGGTAACGTTAGAGACCAAGCTGGTATACAGTGATTATTTCAGCGCCCAGACCGGCAACCGTGTATACTTAAAGCCCGAGAACTTACAGTTTACCGGAGCCTACAAGTTAAGAGGCGCTTATTACAAAATGAGCACACTGACGGATGAAGAGCGTGCCAAGGGACTGATCACTGCCTCCGCAGGCAACCATGCCCAGGGTGTTGCTTATGCGGCGAAATGCTACGGCAGCAAAGCAACTATCGTAATGCCCACCACCACACCTCTGATCAAGGTAAACCGTACCAGAGGGTACGGCGCAGAGGTAGTACTGCACGGTGATGTCTATGATGAGGCATGCGCAAAAGCATATGAACTGGCAGAAGAACACGGCTATACCTTCATTCATCCGTTTGATGATCTGACTGTGGCGACCGGCCAGGGTACCATTGCTATGGAGATATTCAAGGAACTTCCCCTGGTAGACTACATTTTAGTTCCTATCGGTGGCGGCGGACTGGCAACCGGTGTCTCCACACTGGCAAAACTGTTGAACCCGAAGATCAAGGTCATCGGTGTAGAACCTGCGGGAGCTAACTGCATGCAGGTATCCTTAAAGAACGGCAAGGTAACCACCCTGCCCAAGGTCAACACCATTGCAGACGGTACTGCGGTTAAGACTCCCGGAAGTAAGATCTTCCCGTACTTACAGAAGAATCTGGACGACGTGATTACCGTGGAGGATGAGGACCTGGTAGTAGCCTTCCTGGATATGGTGGAGAACCACAAGATGATCGTGGAGAATTCCGGACTGCTGACCGTGGCAGCCTTAAAACAGTTAAATGTGAAGGATAAGCGTATTGTATCTATCTTAAGCGGCGGTAATATGGATGTCATCACCATGTCCTCCGTAGTACAGCAGGGTCTGATCTTAAGAGATCGTATCTTCACTGTATCCGTATTGCTTCCCGACAAGCCCGGTGAGCTGTGCAGAGTATCCGGTATCATTGCCGGTGTTAACGGTAATGTTATCAAGCTGGAGCATAACCAGTTTGTATCCATCAACCGCAGTGCTGCCGTGGAACTGCGTATCACACTGGAAGCTTTTGGTACCGAGCATAAGAAAGAGATCATTGCTGCCCTGGAAAAAGAAGGCTATCAGCCCAAGGTAGTCAGAGCAAATATATAATTGTGCAGAGTCATGCAGATGTCGCTGCATAGTTTCTTAGAAAAGAAGTGAATGCATCACTGATAAAAGCCGCATATTATAGATATGCGGCTTTTATGTGTGGAATGGAGAGAAATATGGCGAAAAAGACTGAAAAAGAACTGGAAATACAGAGACTGGATAAAAAGACACCCCTGCAGATGCTCCGGGATTATGTAATGATCACGGTGGCTTCTTTCATCTATGCGGTATCCGTCAGCATGTTTTTGGATCCGAACTCCCTGGCACCCGGCGGTATCACCGGTATTGCCATTATTTTAAACCGTCTGTTCGGGATTGAGACAGGTACCTGGATGTTACTCATCAACATTCCAATCCTGCTGATCGGTATCTGGAAATTCGGATTGCGGTTTATTTTGTCTACGATCTATTGTACAGCAATGACATCACTGTTTACAAACCTGCTGACACCGGTAGGAGCAGTGACCACAGATCCATTGCTTGCCTCTCTGACCGGAAGTGCCCTGATGGCAGTATCCATGGGCTGGGTGTTCAAGGCCGGATCCACTACGGGAGGAACGGACATTATTATCAAGCTGCTGCGGTTGAAGTTCCCGTACCTCAAGACGGGAGCATTGTTTTTCCTGACAGATATGGTTATTGTCATAGCATCGGCATTTGTATTCCGGAATGTTGACAAGGCACTGTATGCCGGTATCGTGGTCATTATCACATCAGTGGTGCTGGATGTGGTATTGTACGGTCGTGATGAGGCGAAGCTGATCTATATTATCAGCGACCATGCGGAAAAAATCGCAGGGAGATTGTTGGAGGAGCTGGATATTGGTGTGACTTATGTACAGGGCAGTGGTGCTTACAGCGGCAAGGAGAAGAGCGTCATCATGTGCGCCATGAAGAAAAACATTTCTCCCAAGGCAGAGGAGATCGTAAAGGAAGAGGATCCCCTGGCATTTATGATCGTCACCAGTGCCACGGAGATCTTCGGGGAGGGCTATAAGAGCTATTTCAGTGAGAAACTGTGATGCTGAACATAAAATTTAAGTAAAAAACTGCTGAAAGGGCTTACATTTTCGAAGAGAATCATCTATAATAGCGTCGTGTCCGGAAGGGCAGACGCTATTTTTCACTGTGGTGCACCCGCAGCGCACGTTTCTAACCGGTGCAAGTCCGGAATCCGCCCGGCAAATCTCTGTTCCGATGTAGTAATCGCATATCAGGCTATGCATGAGGGCAAGACTGCTGCTCAGGTCAAAACTCAGTAGCTACACCGAAGCATGCATGGAGATACGGTAGTTGGATTGAGAGAAAGAAACCTACCCAATATTCGCATATCGTGGGATTATCATCCCACTTTTATGCTCATATCGGGGCGGGTCGCAAGGCCTTTCACCCACTTATGAGCAAGCTCATATGGGCTTAGACCTTTTGACCCTGGCATCATATAATAGTATAAATAAACAGATAGAGAATCGCATGGAAAAATGTGCGATGACACTTATAGGAGTCAGGGAACATGAATGATATAACTTTGACAAAAGAGGAAAAACAGTATAAACGGCTCACTGAGGAGCCGGTAGCACGGCTGATCCTGGAACTGGGACTGCCCACTACCATCAGTATGCTGATCACGAATCTGTATAATATGGTGGATACCTGGTTCGTAAGCCAGTTAGGCACCAGTGCCACCGGAGCGGTAGGTGTGGTGTTTGGGTTGATGGCTATTATTCAGGCGTTTGGCTTTATGTTCGGTCATGGCGCCGGGAGCAATATCAGCAGGTTGTTAGGAGCTCATGAAAAGGAGCGGGCGAAAGCCTTTTCCGCCACGGGATTTTATCTGGCGGTGGGAGCCGGAGTGTTGATCGCGATTATCGGTATTGTGGATCTGAACGGATTGTGCAGATTGCTTGGAAGTACGGAGACCATTCTTCCCTATGCGCGAATCTATGCCTTTTATATTCTGGTGTCGGCACCGGCAATGGCATCCAGCTGTGTGATGAACAATGTGCTCCGGTATGAAGGCTATGCCAATCTCGCGATGGTGGGACTGGTCTTAGGCGGTATCTTAAATATGGCGGGAGATGCCATCCTTATGTGGGGCTTAAATCTGGGGATCCGGGGAGCGGCAATTTCCACTATGATTTCCCAGTACATATCCTTTGGGATCCTGTTATTCTTTTTCCTGCGTGGAAAGACACAGAGCAGCCTGGCACCGAAATATTTTACCTGGGAATTTGCCGTACATAAGAACATTCTTACAGCAGGCTTCCCCAGTATGATGCGGCAGGGACTGACCAGCGTGTCCACTATGGTGCTGAATGCGCAGGCGGCAGTCTACGGAGATATTGCCATTGCTGCCATGAGCGTGGTATCCCGTATTTTCAATTTCGTATTCAGTGTGGCACTTGGTATCGGTCAGGGCTTCCAGCCGGTATCCTCCTTCAATTATGGGGCAAAGAAGTATTCCCGTGTAAGGAAAGCGTTCTGGTTCACCCTGTGCGCCAGCCTGGTGACCATGGCAGTGTTCGCAGGCGTGGTGTATGTATTCCGCAGAGAGCTGCTGCTGGAATTCCTTACGGATATGGACGCTTATGAGATCGCATTTTATGCGTTGCAGATCCAGTGTCTGACACTGCCATTTATTCCGGTATGTATCTGTGGCAACATGCTGTTCCAGTCCATCGGAAAGGGCGGCAGGGCGACGATCTTAGCCTCCTTCCGAAGTGGCACCATCTACATTCCGGCACTGCTGATCCTGACGGCGCTCTGGGGAATTCGGGGCATCCAGTGGTCACAGCCGGTGTCCGATATTTTAGCTGCGGTTTTGTCATTGCCGGTGGCAGTGGTGTTCTTAAGGGGCCTGCCGGAAGATGGTACGGAAGTATAGAGAAGAATGAGATCCCTTCGTTATAAGACGGAGGGATTTTTCAGGTACACAATGAATTAAGTACGGTTTTATCCATCCACAGAAAACTACATCTACCTTGATCTGTAAATCCGTTGACAATAGATGAGGAGAATCATATAATATATTTAACAAATAGGTTAAATGTTAAATGATCGAATGAAAGGATGTGATTCATTTTTGGGAATACAGGATACATTGAAAGCGTTGGCAGATCCTATAAGGCGTGAAATACTAAATCTTCTGAAAAACGGTCGATTGTCGGCAGGAGAGATTTGCGAACATTTTCCGGTGACGGGGGCTTCCATATCGAGGCATTTGTCGGTGCTAAAGGAGGCAGATCTGATCCGGGACAAGCGGGAGGGAAAGTTTATTTATTATGAACTGAATGCTTCCGTGCTGGAAGAAATCATGTTATGGATCACAGATTTGAAAGGAGCATCGGATAATGAAGGAAATGATACAGAAAAATAAAGGCAGGCTGATCTGCTCGGCATTTGTTATGTGCGTGGGAATGATATTGGGATATACCTGTGAGAACAGTCTGTGGGTAAACGGCACTTTTGCAGTGACTTATGTGATAGCAATTGCAGTAACTTTTTACGACAACAGAAACAGGCAGCAGAGTGACAAGGTCATAAGAATGGTTACGTGGATCGTGCCGGGAATGACATTGCTCTATAACGGCATCGCCAGATGGATCGATATGGGTGTAACGAAAGAGAATCTGCTCATGGCAATTTTGTATGTCGGAATGGGATTGCTATTTGTTATTGTGGGCAATTATCTGCCCAAGGTGAAACCGAACCGCACCATCGGCATCCGCGTCGTATGGGCATTGCAGGATGAGGAGAACTGGAATGCCACGCACCGCTTCAGTGGAAAAATATGGGTGGCAGCAGGACTGTTGAGTATGAGCTGTGGACTGTTCAGTGACAGCATGGCTGCATTATTTCTGTTTATTGTCGCTATCACGGCAGCAGCTTTTGGCAGCATCCTATATTCTTATCTCTATTATAGAAAGAAGTTGCGCACCGGAAAAGGGCTGGCAGTACACTACAACCATAAAGTGGTTGCGGTCTATGTGTTTATAATGCTCGCGTGTGTGCTATTTACGGTATGGACGTTATATACGGGAAAAATCGAGATCTGTTACGGAGAAAATGAATTTACTGTTCAGGCGGAGGGCTGGCAGGATTACACAGTGAAATATGACGCTATCGAAAGCATTGCTTACGAAGAGAATATGTTCCGGGACACGAATACAATCCGGACGAACGGTTTTGGCAACCTGAAATATTCCATGGGACATTTTCGCGATGAAATCCACGCAGATTACATCCGCTATACTCATAACGACTGTGATACTTATGTAGTCATGGAAGTAGAGGGGAGCACCGTTATTCTAAACGGTGCAGATGATGCGCAGACCCGGGAGATCTACAATAATATCAAGGACAGGATGGGTAAATAATACTTATACATGAGATAATATTTCATTTATATCATAATACGATATTGCAGAAATGAAGTTTTATTTGTGGTGTATTTGGTTGTTTAAAGTATAATTTCATGATAAGCTATTCGTATATTAATAATTATTTTGAATGAGATAAGGCAGGGGTAAAATAAGGGAAGGAGAGCCAGCGTGCGATGATGGATGAAAAAATCAAAAATTTCAGTGAACTGGAGTTTGCTGTATTCTGCATTGAAAATGTAGCGGCAAAGTTGGGCGTGGATGCAGAACGTGTCTATCAAGCATTTACTGAACAGAGTGACATTCTGAACGGTTATATCGTGCCGGAATATGAAGTGTTGCATACCCAGAGCCGGGAATATATCGTTAATGACCTCCTTGATGTGATGAAAGAAAGGGGAGTGGAAGTATGATCCTCTATCATGGTTCCTTTTTAGAGATTGCAAAGCCGGATCTGGTTCATTCCCGTTCCAATGTAGATTTCGGGCGTGGCTTCTATGTCACGCCGCTATATGAACAGGCGGCGAAGTGGTGCGGAAAGTTCAAACGTCGGGGGAAAGACGGCGTTATCTCCCGGTATGGATATGATGAAAACCGGGGAAACGAACTCAAAACACTGAAATTTGATTCCTATTCCGAAGAATGGTTGGATTTCATTCTGAGTTGCCGAAGCGGAAAAGATTCAACAGATTATGACCTTGTTGTGGGTGGTGTTGCCAATGATAAGGTGTTTAATACCGTGGAGTTGTTTTTTGACGGGCTGATTGATAAAACAGAAGCTATCAACCGCCTGCGGTATGAAAAACCGAACCTGCAAATTTGTTTTCGCACAGAGAAAGCACTGAGTCTGTTGCGCTTTGAAGGGAGTGAAACGCTATGACAGCGAACCCGATTTTGCTTCAGAAAAAATATAGCCGTGTTATTGAATGTTTTGCTAAACAGCAGGGACTTTCGCTGGATGCGGCTTTGGAATTCTTTTATCATTCCCAGGTCTATCAGCTGATCCGTGAAGGTGTTTCGGATATGCACTGTATGAGTGATGAATATTTAGCAGAAGAACTGGAACAGGAATATGTTGAGAAAAATGCAGGATACCATGGAAAGTGATTTATGTATATAGTGACAGGTACATGCAGATAATAACATATAATTTATGCGAAAGGGTGGTTACAGGATGCTGAAACAGTGGATCCCGGCGGCAAAGCCGGACAAAGAGGAACTGGACAAACGACTGGATGCAGCGCAGGAGGAGCTTTTAAGACTCCAGATGCAGATCAAGGAGCATAAGCTCCCGGTGCTGGTGCTGATCGAGGGCTGGGGTGCGGCAGGCAAGGGCAGTACCATCGGTGGAATTATTAAAAATATCGATCCAAGATTCTTCAAGGTGGCTTCCATGTCCGCACCGACGGAGGAAGAGAAGCGGAAGCCCTTCCTGTATCGGTACTTTGTAAAAATTCCGGAAGCCGGCAAGTTTGAGTTCCTGGATTCCGGCTGGATGGATGAGGTGACGAAGGGAAGACTTCGGGGTGAACTGTCGGATAAGCAGTATGCGGAGCGTATTGAGAGCATCAAGCGTTTTGAACGACAGCTGACGGACAACGGTTATCTGGTACTGAAGCTCTTTTTCCAGATTGGGAAAAAGGAACAGAAAAAGCGTCTGGAGGAACTGGAAGGCAACAAGGACACCGCATGGCGTGTGGGCGAGAACGACTGGTGGCAGAACAAGCATTATGACAAATGTGAGGAAGTCTACGACAAATACCTCACAGATACGAACGCTTCCGTAGCCCCATGGTACATCATAGACTCCGGGGACAAAAAGTGGGCGGAATTGCAAGTACTGGAGACATTATGCAGCGGTATTCATGTGGCTATGCAGAATGAGAGCCTTGCTGTGCCTATTTTGCAGAATGTATTCCCACTGGTGAAGATGCCGAAGCTGTCCGAGGTGGAACTGGACAAGGAGATCTCCGAGGAAGAATACAAGAAAGAACTGCGTCATCTGCAGAAGAAGCTGAATGCCCTGCATTACCGCCTATATCGGAAAAAGATTCCGGTAGTCATCGCCTATGAAGGCTGGGATGCCGCAGGCAAGGGCGGCAATATCAAGCGGATCGCGGGAGCACTGGATCCCAGAGGCTACGAGGTACATCCCATCGCAAGCCCAGAACCACACGAGAAAGCGAGACATTATCTCTGGCGATTTTGGACGAGGCTTCCTAAGACCGGGCATATCGCTATTTTTGACCGTACCTGGTATGGCCGTGTCATGGTAGAACGGCTGGAAGGCTTCTGTAGTACCAACGACTGGCAGCGGGCTTATAATGAGATCAACGAGTTCGAGAAGGAATTGTCCCAATGGGGTGCGGTGATCATCAAATTCTGGGTGCAGATCGACAAGGATACCCAGCTGGAACGCTTCACAGAACGGCAGAATACCCCGGAGAAGCAGTGGAAGATCACGGACGAAGACTGGCGTAACCGCGATAAATGGGACCAGTATGAAGACGCTGTGAACGAAATGCTTCAAAAGACCAGCACGGAATATGCGCCCTGGCACATCCTGGAATCCGTAGATAAAAAATATGCCAGAATCAAAGCATTGAAGATCGTGATTGAGGAATTGGAGAAGGCACTGGGGTAAGCACATTGGAATAAGAATAGCTGTTTCAACATGAAAAAAAGTGACAAAACCGTCTGATAAGGGCGGTTTTTGTTGCGTTATAAATGTTTTTTGCTATAATGAGACATAGTTATTTTTGAAAACTGCAAAGATACAGGAAGATACTTGGAAACAGAAGAAATCGTCAGGTGTTACGGCACAATGAGAGGAGAAATCATGGGCGAGAACCGTAAGATATATGCAGCATTATTGGGAGCAGGAACCGTGGGAAGCGGTGTGTACAAGCTGGCAGGGATGCAGGAAGAGGATATCTGCCTGAAGACAGGAGCACAGCTGGAGATCAAAAAGATTCTGGTGCGCAATCCCGGAAAGGTAAGAGAAGGAATCCCGCAGGAGCTGTTCACAGATAGCTGGCAGGAAATTCTGGAAGACCCTGAAATTCAGATCGTCATTGAAGTCATGGGTGGTATAGAACCGGCCAGAACTTATGTGGAAGAAGCCATGAAGGCCGGAAAACAGGTGGTCACCGCCAACAAGGATCTGCTGGCGGAGTACGGGGATCCGTTATTCGAGATCGCTACAGAGAATAAATGCGACTTACAGTTCGAGGCGGCAGTAGCAGGCGCCATTCCCATTATCCGCCCTTTGCGGCAGAGCCTGGCGGGAAGTCAGTTGACGGAGATCATGGGAATCGTCAATGGTACCACCAACTATATTTTGACCAAAATGTCCGAGGAAGGTATGGGCTATCAGGAAGCTCTGGATATGGCTACGAGACTGGGCTATGCGGAGGCAGATCCCACAGCGGATGTGGAAGGCTATGATGCGGGACGCAAGATCGCCATTATGGCATCCATCGCTTTTAGTTCCCGCGTGACGTTTCCTCAGGTTTATACGGAAGGTATCACGAAGATCACTGCGGAGGATATACGGTATGCAAAAGAATTCGGCTATGTGATCAAACTGCTTGGTATTACAAAGCTTACAGGTAAAGGAATTGAAGTAAAAGTACATCCCACACTGATCCCGGACAGCCATCCTCTTGCCACAGTCAGAGATTCCTTCAATGCCGTATTTGTTCATGGTCAGGCTTGTGACGATGCCATGTTCATGGGACGGGGCGCCGGACAGATGCCCACTGCCAGTGCGGTACTGGGAGATGTCATCGATGTGATGCGCAATATTATCCATGGAAGCTGCGGCAAGATCGGCAGCGACAGCCACAAGAAGCTTCCTGTACTGGATGTAGAGGAGACAAAGAGCCGTTTCTTCCTGCGGCTTCAGGTGGAAAACCGTGCCGGAGCACTGGCCAATATCGCCGGAGTCCTTGGTAATAACGATGTCAGCATCGCCCAGATGGTACAGAAGCGCAGCCACGACGGCATTGCCGAGATCGTGGTCATCACCGATCTCGTAAAAGAGAGACATTTTAATGACGCCATCCGTATCATGGAGGGAATGTCCGTCGTGAGGGAAATCTCCGGCATTATCCGTGTGTACTAAAAGTATGGTAAATTGAGAGTTAATGAAATAGTTGTTCTAAAATCCACGCAGAAAGGGCTGCCCGCCCCGGACTCGGATGCTAGCTACAACTGTGGATTTTCTAAAGGAAAGTGGCCAAGTGCTTCTCGTCATGACGGGGCCGCCTTTACGTTGCCATCCATGTGCACCAAAAGCCATGCAAGCATGGCTTGGCTAACGCGAACATCGTGTTCGCGTTGCCCCTGAGGTCCAACCACTTTCCAAGAAAATCTCACAGTCTCCGCCGCATCTACGTCCGAGGGAGCAGTCCTTTTCTGCTGGGTTATGAAAAACATTCCAATTATTTAGGCAGAGCATTTGAGAATACATGTGCGGATATTAAAAACAAGAATCTAGTATGTGCGAAAAATCAAGAAATACATGCGCACAATTTTAAAACAAGAATTAGGTATGTGCAATAAAATAGGAAATACATGCGAATAATTCAAAAGTCATAATTAGGTATGTATAACAAGTCGGAAAATACATGCTTTAAAGCAAGAAATAATGATCCGGCATGTATGATAACCGGGAAAACACATGCGCAATAGGCTAAAATGGAAAATA
>OBZC01000524.1_pt1 | contig 42732 bp, 35 predicted proteins | sample 1538231 | NCBI WGS metagenome assembly OBZC01 (sample SAMEA2580225, study PRJEB22360) | human gut metagenome | biome: human gut; feature: human-associated habitat; material: faeces | place: Denmark | collected 2008/2010 | reverse complement strand
TTGGAGTCGGCGGATTTACGAATCAGCCATTCCTGCCATAATATGCAAAAGCCGCCAGATTGGCGGCTTTTGTCATGTTAAAATTAGGGAAATGATTGTCAATTTTTCTTATGAAGAATAACAGTGGGTTATTTAGCTTTTCTCAATTCATGCACATATTGGGAAGCTTTATCTTCCGATAAATCAAACCTGTCATGCTCTACATAGGAGATTGACAGGAATTTAAAGTACAATTATTTAATTTTTCCAAAATTTCTGCATATATTGATTGATTGCATCATCAGATAAATGAAATCGTTGTTTGACCAGAGTAGTAGCGTCTTCCTTAGAGTAACCAATATCTTGGACGAATTCAATTAAGGTTTTAACTCCATATTCAACGCCCTCCTCATAAGCATCCTCATAAGCATCTTCATAAGCATCTTCATAAGCTTCCTGCCGAATCATTTCCTTATACCCGACTTCATCAAATTCAGATAAAATAGATGCCATAACTCTCAACCTCTCTTTCTGTAAGATATCACGCAGAATGTTATTTTTGATACAATCGTCTATCGCCTTGGAGATTGCCTGCTCATTTGACCACTGCTTATTTTCTCTCAGGTAGTGGCGTATGATGTCAATGAACTGTGCGTATTCCTTCAGCTTCTGACAGCGTTCCATGAGTTCCTTATTATGCCCATAGTTGATGTTGAGCATGTGGGCGACCACTTCAATATCAGGCTGCTCAGTGGGCTGTTGGAAGGCATCGGATAACCGAAGTTCCTTTCTGTCCGGCATACTTGTAGTGCCATTGTAGAAGACGATGTACTGTGGAGTCGGGATTTTTAACAGCCTGGTAGAGTAGATCTTTTTGCCGAAATACTTAACCTTGTACAGATCGGCAAAATAGAAGAAGCCTCTTAGCGGCTGATTGGGATTGAAGGTAGACTGCTGTTCGAACAGATTCTGCAGTCATCCAGAATAAATGACATGTCATTCTTCAAATGCATGTAGATGACGTCATCAATGGTATTGATCTCCAACTCATCGGGATTCTGGTAATTCTTACCTGTTAATGCATTATATAGTGATAATAGTTCTTTTTTGTCTTCAAAGATGATTTTGAATAACCGGTCTTTGTAAGTTCTGTTGATTGAAACGCTTTCTTGCATAAATTCCTCCGTGGTAATAATATGTCTGCTGAAAGCGTCTTTTGATAATTGTATTATAAAATATTTTATGGCTTTTCACAATGCTTTTTGAAATACGCAGCTTTCAGCAGACGGTAGGTTACGGTGCACAGTAACGATTGCCATTATGCATGAAGCGGCAGGGAGAAGCAAGCCAAATGTAATAACTCGTACTCAAATGTAAAAACTCGTACTGAATAAGGAACAGATATGAGAAAACTCCTGCCATGCCCTATATAGGAGATTGGCAGGAGTTTATTGGATGATTATTAATTTTTCCAAAATTTCTGCATATATTGATTAACTTCTTCATCAGACAAATTGTAATCATGTCTGAGTATAGCAATTATTTCTGGCTTGGGTAATTTCAGTTTATAAGCCAGTTTTATTGATCCTCGGATTTCACCATCCTCAATAGCTTCATCCTGTATCATTTCCTTATACCCAACTTCATCAAATTCAGATAAAATAGATGCCATAACTCTCAACCTCTCTTTCTGTAAGATATCACGCAGAATGTTATTTTTGATACAATCGTCTATCGCCTTGGAGATTGCCTGCTCATTTGACCACTGCTTATTTTCTCTCAGGTAGTGGCGTATGATGTCAATGAACTGTGCGTATTCCTTCAGCTTCTGACAGCGTTCCATGAGTTCCTTATTATGCCCATAGTTGATGTTGAGCATGTGGGCGACCACTTCAATATCAGGCTGCTCAGTGGGCTGTTGGAAGGCATCGGATAACCGAAGTTCCTTTCTGTCCGGCATACTTGTAGTGCCATTGTAGAAGACGATGTACTGTGGAGTCGGGATTTTTAACAGCCTGGTAGAGTAGATCTTTTTGCCGAAATACTTAACCTTGTACAGATCGGCAAAATAGAAGAAGCCTCTTAGCGGCTGATTGGGATTGAAGGTAGACTGCTGTTCGAACAGATTCTGCAGTCATCCAGAATAAATGACATGTCATTCTTCAAATGCATGTAGATGACGTCATCAATGGTATTGATCTCCAACTCATCGGGATTCTGGTAATTCTTACCTGTTAATGCATTATATAGTGATAATAGTTCTTTCTTATCTTCAAAGATAATTTTGAATAATCGGTCTTTGTAAGATCTGTTGATTGTAACGCTTTCCTGCATAAATTCCTCCGTTGTAATGATATGTACTTTCAGAATGCTTCATTTAGAAGACTCCAAGAGTACATTGATATGTCTGTCTGCTGAAAGCGTTTTTGATAATAGTATTATAAGATATTTTATGGCTTTTCACAATGCTTTTTAAGATACGTAGAGCTTTCAGCAGACGATAGGTTACGGTGCACAGTAACGATTGCCATTATGCATGAAGCAGCAGGGAGAATCAAGCCAAATGTAATAACTCGTACTCAAATGTAAAAACTCATTACATAGGACATATACTTTTACATAAATTGTACATAGAATTTACATTTAAACATGAAGTTGTGTGATATAATGAACCTCAAGGAAAAACAAGCGGCTGCGAAGCAGACATTTGTTTTTCTGGGTTCATTAGCGAACGAATATCCTGCAAAGCAGGATGTAGAGTGCGATAGCACGGATTCGTGAGCTTGTGATATAATGAGCGTTAGTGAGGGGGAACATGCTTGCATGCTCATCCCGAACGGCGAATGACGATTATGAACGAAGTTCATAATATAATGAGCGTTAGTGAGGGGATGATTTTTTGGAAATGCTTATAGATACATATGCGAAATTCATAGAGGAGTGGGGGAAGCAGTTACGCAGGGAGCCGTACGAGAAGGCGTGCATGCAGGTACACAAAAGGCTTCAGGTAATTAATGAAGAAATGTCAAACCAGAGGGGCTGGATCTGTATAAAGGAGATTACCTGGAGGGTGAAAACGCCGGATAGTTGTCTTAATAAAATGCTGGATAAGGGTTATGCTGCAGATGTGGAACTCGCAGCCGAGAAACTGAATGATATCGCCGGAGTGCGGGCAGTATGTTATTTCCTGGATGATATGTATCAGGTCATGGAGATGCTGAGAACAACGCCGGGATATGAGTTCATTAAGGTGAAGGATTATGTGAAAAAGCCAAAGGCAAGCGGATATCAGAGTCTGCACCTGATCATGAAAATACCTGTAGGAGAGCAGATGGTCAAGGTGGAGACACAGATAAGGACGCAGGCAATGGATTTCTGGTCAGATATTGAACATCATTTTGTATACAAGACTAATAATCTCAATATAGAAGAGTGTGAAGAGGAATTCCTAAAATGCTCCAAGTCGATCCGCAAAATTGATAAACAAATGTTAAAAATCCGCAGAAAGATTGAAAATACTCAGTAAAGGAGACGCTTTCTTTGACACGTACATAAGGACATGATACACTGAGTAAGAGACAGAAACAGAAAGGCGGTTTATGATTTATGAACACAGAGTGGTCATTAGAAGTATATTATAAAGGATATGAAGATCCGGCATTTGCAGAAGATTTTGAGCTTTTGCAGAAGAATGCACAGACGCTGGAGACTGCATTGGGGCAGGCAAGAGAGCAGGATGATGTGCAGGGGCTTGTAACTGTACTGGAAGCAAAGGAAGCGTATGCCAAGGTGCTTTTCAAACTCAACGAGTATCTGGCACTTCGCAATTCCGTGGACACAACAGATGGTAAAACACTGGATCACATCGGCAGACTGGATAAGATCAATGCATCTACAGCCAAGGCACAGTCAGCCATGGATAAGTATATAGCAGGGGTAGCAGATCTTGAGGCATGTATCGCAGCGCATCCGCTCCTGACAGAGTATGCCTTTTTACTGAGAAATACGAAGAAAAAGGCAGTACATCTTTTCTCTGATGAGATGGAAGCCATGATTTCCAGGATGAATCTGACCGGCGGCAATGCATGGAGCAGACTGTTTGACTATCTGACATCTACTTTAAAGGTAGATTATGACGGAGAGCAGATTACTTTGCCGGCAGTCAGAAATCTTGCAAATGATCCGGATGGAGCAGTTCGTAAGAAAGCCTATGAGGCAGAGCTTGCTTCTTATGCAAAGATTGAAGGTTCCATTGCGTATGCGCTTAATAATATCAAGAGTCAGGTGCGTATGCTGGCGCAGGAGAGAGGTTATGGTTCAGCGTTGACAATGACGTTAGACCAGTCTGACATGAAGCGTGAGACCCTGGATGCCATGTTTGGGGCTATGCAGGAATACTTGCCGGCATTCCACAAATATATGAGAGCCAAGGCAGAATATCTGGGATATCATAACGGTCTGCCATGGTTTGAGATGCTGGCGCCTCTTGGCAGGAATGATAAGAAATATACGTTGGAAGAGACGAAGCAGTGCCTGTTAGACAGCTTTGGACAATTCTCCAAGGATATGGCAGATATGATGGAGCGTGCATTTGATGAGGAATGGATTGACTTTTATCCAAGAGAAGGTAAAGTTGGCGGAGCTTTCTGCTGTGAGGTTTCCCACGCAGGACAGAGCAGAATCCTGACAAACTTCAATGGTTCCTTTGATGCAGTAGACACGCTGGCTCATGAGCTGGGACACGCATACCATGGCACACAGACATGTGATCACAGAATTTTAAATCGTGATTATCCGATGCAGGTAGCAGAGACGGCTTCTACTTTTAATGAGACACACATTACCTGCCTCGCAATTGCAAAAGCCACAGGAGAAGAGAAGCTGGCATTGCTGGATAATATCCTGATGAATACAACTCAGGTAATCTGCGATATTTATTCCAGATTCCTGTTTGAAGACAGTGTATTCAATGCATGTGAAGACAGATTCCTGATGCCGGAGGACTTGAAGGCTATGATGCTGGATGCCCAGAAAAAGGCATATGGAGATGGACTTGATCCTGAATATATGCATCCATATATGTGGGCATGCAAAGGACATTATTATTCAGAAGCATTGAGTTACTATAATTTCCCTTATGCATTTGGAGCTATGTTAGCCATGGGACTGTATTCCATGTATTTGAAGGAAGGAGAGGCGTTCCTGCCTAAATATAATAAGTTCCTTCATGCTACGACTGTAATGAGTGTGGAAGATACCGCAGCAGTAGTAGGAATAGATCTGACCAGTAAGGATTTCTGGAGAGAAAGTCTGAAGTCTTTTGCTGATATGATTGATGAATTTGTAGAACTTGCGTAACGGGATTGTTACAAGAATATAAGTACTGCGCAACTTTAAAATACAGTTGCGCAGTATTTTTGTATAACTTGTATGAAAAAGTGATTAAAATTACGTTTATCTGTCCATTGTTAATAAAAATGCACAATAGTATACTAAGAACATGAACAACCGATTGCACAATCAGGAGGAAAGGTTAAGGGTTAGTATATGAGAAGAAGAGACAGAAAACGTATCATCGCTTTGTCAATGGCAGCGGCATTGATGATGTCGCAGTTCGCAACGACTGGTGGCACTCATGTATATGCACAGGAGGAGTCGGCGCAGAGTCAGGATGAGTATGGGACTGAAGCTGGGATTGAAGAAGCAGCAGAGGCAGAAGAAGGGGATGCCAAAGCAGTAGATTCTGTAGAGGAAGACAAAGAGCAGGAGAATTCCAAGGCTGAAGATGAAAGTTCGTCAGATTCCATGAAAGAAAATTCCACGACAGAGAAAACATCTGTGATAGAAGATACTTCATCAGAGACAAAGAAAACAACACAGGAAGAAGAGTCTACAGAATCAGAAGCATCGACTACAGAAGAAGACATTTCTACCGAAGAAACTACAGAAGAAGAAACCACAGAAGAAGAAACTACCGAAGATGAGACCACGGAGGAACTGACAGAAGCCGAAGGAATACGTGTTACAAGAGTGGTTTTCATTGATGACAGCATACAGTATCATGTTCATGAGCTGGATAATGGTGATTTCGAAGATGGAAATGCAGATAATTGGACGATTTCTTTTGCATCATGGGAGAATGGATCATCCTGGGAAGTAAAAACTGATAAATGGATGACAAATAACAATTCACAGGTTCTGCATTTGTATAATGGAAACATTGATACCAATGCGGTAAGTCTGACTTATGAAGTCGCAGATCTGGCAGAAGGAACATATTATGTCAGCATAGATGCAGATGGAGAAGCAAAGGACTGTGGACTGTCATTATCAGCATCAGACGCAGATGGAAATGTGCTTGGCAGTTCCGATTCTATTGAAACGCAAGGCTGGGATGCATGGAACAGTTATACAACAGGGAGCTTCACCTTTGACGGTGGCAATCTGACCATTACGTTATCAGGTGATCTTCCGGCAGGCTATTGGGGAGATGTGGATAACCTTGTATTGTATACAGATGCAGATGACGAAAACGAGGAAGATGACCCTGTAGAAGCAGATATCTATGTAGAGAAAATAGATAATCTGAATGCAGATTTCATAAAAGGTGTAGATGTATCTTCTTTATTAGCAAATGAGAAGAGTGGTGTCGTATATTATGATACAGAAGGCAACAAAGCAGATATCTTTGAAGTAATGGCAGATGCCGGTGTGAATTATGTCAGACTCAGGGTATGGAATGATCCCTATGATTCTGATGGAAATGGATACGGCGGCGGTAATAATGATGTAGCAAGTGCCATTACAATGGGAAAACGCGCTACAGAAGCCGGAATGAAAGTTCTGATTGATTTCCATTATTCTGATTTCTGGGCAGATCCGGGTAAGCAGAAAGCACCTAAGGCATGGAGTGGCTGCAGCATTTCAGAAAAAGAAGCTGCCCTGTATGAATACACCAAAGAAAGTCTGGATGAAATCATCAAAGCAGGTGTTGATGTAGGTATGGTTCAGATTGGTAATGAGACGAATAACGGTATCTGCGGTGAGACTTCATGGGAGAATAAATGTAAGTTATTCAATGCAGGCAGTAAGGCTGTCAGAGAGATTGATGAGGATATCCTGGTAGCAGTGCATTTTACCAATCCGGAGAGAAGTGGCAACTATGCGAATATTGCCAGGCAGTTGGCTAACTATGAAGTAGACTATGATGTATTTGCTTCCTCTTATTATATGTTCTGGCATGGAACTACCTCCAATCTGACCAGTGTATTGAAGAATATTGCAGATACATATCACAAGAAAGTCATGGTAGCAGAAACATCCTATGCATATACAATGGAGGATGGTGACGGACATGGCAATACAATTGCCAAGGACAGTGATCTGGTAAGTGGATATGCAGCTTCCGTACAGGGACAGGCTAATGTCGTACGTGATGTTATGGCAGCAGTTGCAGATGTAGGAAGTGCAGGTATTGGCGCATTTTACTGGGAGCCGGCATGGATTCCTGTACAGGTATATGATGCAGATGCAGAGAATGCTTCTGAGATTTTAAAAGAGAACAAAGCAATCTGGGAGAAATATGGTTCTGGATGGGCAAGCAGCTATGCAGGCGAATATGATGCAAATGATGCCGGTAAGTGGTATGGCGGCAGTGCGTGGGATAATCAGGCAATGTTTGATTTTACAGGACATCCTCTTGCTTCCCTGAACGTATTCAAATATGTAGGAACAGGTGCAAAAGCAGCTTTGGCTGTAGATAGTGTAGACAATACAGAATTGACAGTAAATCTGGGAGAAAAGATAGAACTTCCTCAAAAGACAACCGTACATTTTAATGACAATACAACCAGTGAAAGAACTGTTACCTGGAACCAGGAACAGATAAAGGCATTGGCAGAGGCTGGAAGCGGCACTTATAAAGTGAATGGTACTGTAGAAGTATTGGAGCAGACCTACAATGTAACCTGTAAAGTTGTAATCAAAGCCAAGAATTATGTAAACAACTACAGCTTTGAAGACAGCGACAGAAGTATGTGGGAAATAGAAGATACCAATTCAGCTGCTGATTATCAGAAAAATGCAAGCGATGCCCTGACAGGTGATTATGCATTGCATTTCTGGAGCGCAAAAGACATTGAATTCACAGTATCGCAGACAATCAGCGAATTAGAAGCAGGCGAATATGCATTCAGTGCCAATATTCAGGGCGGAGATGCTTCTACACAGGATATGTATATCTTTGTGACCATTGGAAACAAGACTTATAAGCAGTCCATGTCTGTATCAGGATGGTGTGAATGGGATACACCAGAGATTACAGGAATTACAGTAAAAGACGGACAGGATGTAACAGTTGGTGCTTATGTATCTGCCTGCGCAAAAGCCTGGGGAACACTGGATGATTTTGTCCTGAGCAGAACCGGCGATATCGAAGAGCCTGAAACTGAGGAGACAGAATCCACAGAAGAACCTGAAACTAAGGAGACAGAGTCTACAGAAGAACCTGAGACTGAGGAAACAGAAACCTCCAAGGAACAGGAGAGCAGTACTACAGAATCAACAAGCCAGGAAAGCAGTACAACAACTTCAGGAAACACTATACAGATTCTGCCGCAGAACGTTCCTCTTGCAGAGCAGGTAACTGAGAATGGCATAGCTTATGCAGATGTACTTATGCAGGCTGAAAGTGCAAGGCTGAGACTGGAAGTATTGCAGAAGTATCGTGGAAGAAATATTTATCTGATGGCACATCTTGGAAACGGAGTCGGATATAGTATTTCCATGGCAGACACAGATATATCAGAAGAACTGGATCTCAGCTCCGAGATGAGTGAAGTGAACAACTTTGCAGAGGGCTTTACTACTTATCAGCTGACAGCACTTCATAGCGTGAAGCTGCCTTATGCGATTGGTATTCATATGAATCTTGGTACAGAGTATACAGGCTGTGCAGCCTATATCTTTACAAAAGACTCAACAACAGGAACATACACATTAAACAGTACAACAATTGTCAATGAAATCGGTAATGTCATGTTGTACAATAATCAGATTACAGATGTAATGGTACTGATTCAAAGATAAAGGAAATACAAAACAAGAACCCCATGGCGATTGCCACGGGGTTCTTGTTTATGATATCAATTGAGGATGATATCTGTTCTATAGACCAGCGTCAGAAACTGGTAATTACTATAATTAGTTAGCAGCTGCAGCTGTTGTAGCTTCCTCTGTAGTAGCTTCTTCTGTTGTAGTAGCTTCTTCTGTTGTAGCTTCCTCAGTAGTAGTAGCTTCTTCTGTTGTAGCTTCCTCAGTAGTAGTAGCTTCTTCTGTTGTGGCAGCTTCTGTAGTAGTAGCTTCTTCTGTTGTAGCAGCTTCTGTAGTTGTAGCTTCTTCAACTACTACTGTAGTAGCTTCTGTAGCTGCTGTATCTTCTGCTGTAGAACCACAAGCTGTAAGCATTGCTGCACCTAATGTAAGACTCATAATTGTTGCTAAAACTGTTTTCTTCATAATAATTTCTCCCTTATTAAACTTGTATATCGTTTATGTACAAACGCTATACCAAAATGTAATCAGATGAACTGATCAACACTGTTGTCGTTTACAAGTTCATTATTATACCCATTTTTCATGAAACGTCAATAGATATATTTAAATTTTATTCATTTTACATTTACTTTATATTTACAACACGTTCATAATTTGTTCATATTTCGACATTATTTGCTGAATTAAGTAGAAAATATTTGTGAAGTTGTACTAATATAAATTTAAATTGTGTCCAAACTTATGACAATTTACAGAAATTCACTTCCCACCTCTGGAAAAATTTGGAGTATCTCCCATCTTTTCCCACAAGCCCTCCTTTTTACTGTATAATAAATATTAACTGGTACGCCGCAGGTCATACCAGTTCGGTTCATTTGCCACGTACATGATGTGAGTATTTCTAAGACCTTCATCACAAATGCTTAGAGTACAAGCCGGGCGCAAAACTCGCCCTTTGGGCTCAGACAGTTGCGCCTGGCTTGCAAGCATTTGCTCTTTGTTCTAAGAAATACTAGACATCATTCCCTAAGCTGCATTTACCGAACTGGTATGACCTGCGGCTGTGCATAGAAAGATTAAATAGAGAGTACAAATTGAATTGTAGAACTTGCAATAGGCAGCAACAGCCCTGACGTGTTCACAAAACCAACTGTCATAGCTGGTTGCGTACCTGGAAGAAAGGAATTTAAAATTGAAGAGATATTATATAGGTTTGGCGATATTTATTATGACAAGTGCAGTGGGGTGTGGGAATACAGCGGCGGCGCTTCCTGTAGAGAATTTCCCGGTGGAGGCGCAGACGCAGGCAGCATCAGGGGAGAGAGAAGCAGTAATGGTTAGGAATAATACTTACGATACCCTGAATGTGGCAACTTATCTGACCAGGATTGGAGATACCTACTATCTTGCAGACTGCTATCATGATCAGATTCTGTACCATGATAATCTGACAGACCCGTTGACCTCCTGGCAGGTGCTGACAGATGAAGTACACTATGCACACACAATAGCCGGGGATGGGGATATTATCCTGATTGATGATACGGAGAATAACAGGTTGTTGTCTTTTCACAGAGAAGAAGAGGGTTATACCAAGGGTACAGTCTTTGAGAACATTGGCATGAAGCCCCATTATGTGCAGTATGATGCGCAGAACAAGCAGTTCCTGGCGTGGAGCTCCATAACAGGAGAAATGTTTTATCTGAAGAAAGATTCCGGGAGTCAGGAATTATATATAGAAAAGACACTACAGATACCGGAACTATATGGGGTATATGTCAGATCCTTTACCATTATGGGGGATGAGCTTCTTTTCGTGTCAGGACATAATAATCAGAAGATCATACGGGCTGACCTGGAGACTCTGACAGTAAAAGACAGCTATCCTGTACCGGCACAGATAGCAGGAATGGTGCAACTGACGAAAATACAGGATTATTACTATATTACAATATCCACAGATAATACAGAGAATCAGGATTATGCAACAATTATCAGAACGAAAAGTCTGGAAGACCTCAGCAGCGGAGACTATGAAGACGTGTACCAGCAGTTCAAAGTCAGCGGGGGGACGCCATATTATATTACCTGTATAGATGGAAGATATTATATGGCGCATCACCGCACGGCCCAGAATATCATTGCCTTTGATGTGACAGATAATGTGATCAGCAATGTGGAAGTCATATATTAGCGGTCATTGCTCCTGATAAAAGGCATCATGATATACAAGGGCAGCCCATAGAAAAGGGCATAGGCATAACGGAACTCTGTTGCAACCGGAGTAGCGATACATAAGGTAATGACCAGGACCATGGCAGGAATCATTAAAACGGCATTGGCATAGCGGGATTCACGAAGGCACATGCACAGACTGATCAGCAATGACCAGAACATACCGCCCATGCTCCACAGGAAACCAAACAGTGGAATCAGTTTCCAGAGCTTGAATAGGATTTCACGGATTTTAATGATAATACTACCTTTTAACAGAGGCTGCCAGGTAAGACCGAAGTCATTGGGATAGATACCGTCACTTAGTCCCACCTCATAATCGCCGGCAGGATACCAGAAACCATGAGTCTGTGCGACATAGGCATCAAAATAAGCCGGTATATGGGACAGACCTATAGAGAACCACAGTGAGAGGAATTCCCCCTTATGGGAATCCAGATACGTACCGCTGGTAGAACGAATCAGATTCTTGATTGGATCGGATACATCAGGCTGATACAGACTGGCTACCTGCTCCAGATCCATATAGTGTGACAGGGTCTCTCGCTGCTCATCTGTAAGGGATTCACCCCGTGCAACGACACAGGCAAGCTGCTGGACAGGAATAGAGACAGATTCTGCAAAATCAGCCTGTTTAATCTCATATACATTCATGCATGGGTATTTTACAAATAAAACCAGGGCAAGAATGATAAGATGAACAGGAATCATAACCTTCCATCTGTCGCGGAAGACGAAGAGGACAAAAGGCAGAGTAACCAGGAAGATATACCAGCCGTTTGTACGCAGCAGACACATCATAATACCGGATAAGAGATAGGGCAGCAGAATGGTAAAGTAATCTGCTGCTTTTAATCTGGATAATTTATCACATAACAGCAATCGCAGAAGAGAGGCAGCTGCAAGCGTCACACAGCCTGCAAAAGGAATGTCCTTCCATATCGTGACAGCAAAGATACCATGATAGGGCATAAGGGCATAGAAGCAGATCGTAACAATGCAGACCGGCGTGATAATGTGAGCCTTTTGCAGCGTACGGACAACATATCCTGCGGTAAAAGCCATGAAGCACATCTGGAAAAAGGTGTAGAATCCCAATCCTACATAAGCATTTCCCGTTAATTGCATACCGATATGATAGAAGAAACCAATCAGCAGTGTGTGTATCACAGAGTGGTGGTTGGACAGCTCATAAGCACCAATGATCTGCGCATACTGATTAATACTGTCTGGTGTCATGACACCGGGATATTCATGCAGATAATAAGGAAGCCATGCCAGCAGGCAGGCACCAAAGGCAATATAGGGAAGCCAGGGCTGCGGATAGAGCATGGTATCAATTCTGAGCGGCGAGACATAGATCAGCAGGCACAGAACGGCATGGTAATAAATCAGTCCAAGTCCTGCGGCAGACAATATCAGTATAATGAGCCGGAAGAGAGTGCTGGCCATATCTCCATAAAGCGTGGAACCTGTGGCTGCCAATGTAAACAGGGTGAAAAGGGCAGCAAGAATGCCTGCGTACCATGGATCGGCGTCTTTCATCCTTGTTTTGAGCGAAGAGGAGGAAAGCTTTCTATATATATAGAAGAAAACGGCAAATATAAGAAGAGACATCGGATCAGTTGTATTTATCTGCGTCAGACGCATTAAGGCAAACAGCGACAGAAAACTTTTGCATGTGATATCTAACAGGTTCATATGAGATACCTCCTAACAGTTAATAGTATGTTCCATTTTCATCATAAAATGAATTTATACGTGCGTCAAGCAATACGGGATGGGTGGCTTGCATAAATAGGAAAAGTCTGATATTATCAGAAACGAAAGACTGGAATTTATGTGCAGAACAATACTGCAGAAAAGAGGAGTATATGAGTTGGGAGAATAAGGTACGTAAGGTTGTTCCCTATGTAGCAGGAGAGCAGCCACAGAATCAGAATGTAATCAAGTTAAATACCAATGAATGCCCATATCCACCGGCACCGGGCGTAGAAGAAGTACTTCATCATTTTGATGGCAATGTATTACGTAAATATCCGGACCCGGATGTGACTTTGCTTAGAAATGCCCTGGCAAAGAGATACCAGGTAGCACCGGAACAGGTCTTTGTCGGAGTAGGCTCGGATGATGTACTTGCAATGGCTTTTCTTACGTTCTTCCATTCAGACAAGCCGGTACTCTTCCCTGATATTACATATTCTTTCTATGACGTATGGGCAGATTTATACAGAATCCCATATGAGTGTCAGCCGTTGGATGAGAATTTCAACTGGAAGAAAGAAGATTACCTGAAGGAAAATGGCGGTATTGTGCTGGCTAATCCCAATGCACCTACAGGAATCGCAGTGCCAGCAGCACAGATAGAAGAAGTGATTGCAGCCAATCAGGACAGCGTTGTGATCGTGGATGAGGCATATGTAGACTTTGGAGCAGAAAGCTGCGTGCCATTGGTTGATAAGTATGAGAATCTGTTGGTTACACAGACTTTTTCCAAATCCCGCTCTCTGGCAGGCATGAGAATCGGATTTGCCATTGGCAGTAAAAAGCTCATAAAATACTTAAATGATGCCAAATTCTCCTTTAATTCCTATACCATGAATGCGCCTACGATAGCAGCAGGTGTAGCTTCTGTGGAGGATGAGGAGTATTTCCAAAAGACGGTTGCCAGAGTCGTAGCGACCAGAGAGGCTGCCAAGAAAGAACTGACAAGACTGGGATTTACTTTCCCTGATTCCAGAACGAATTTTATTTTCGCAGCACATAAAGATATACCAGGAGAAGAAATTTTCCAAGCATTACGTGAACATGACATTTATGTAAGACACTGGAACAAGCCAAGAATCGCAGACAGTCTGCGTATTTCTATTGGAACAGATGAAGAGATGCACCAAATGATTGCATTTTTAGAGGATTATTTAGAAAGAAGAGGAAACTAAAGTGAAGGAATTTATCATTAATATTTTAAAAGGTATGGTAATTGGCCTTGCCAATATCATCCCCGGTGTCAGCGGTGGCACAATGATGGTATCCATGGGAATCTATGATAGACTGATTCTATTATTGACTCATTTTGTAAAGAAATTCAAGGAAGCAATGAAGCTTCTCATCCCTATTGTAATCGGTATGTTACTGGCAATTGCCCTGTTATCCAAGGTCATTACCAAGATGTTTGATGCCATCCCTTTGCAGACAACGCTGCTTTTTGTAGGTATGATCATCGGCGGACTTCCTGTAATCTTCAAGAAAGTAAAGGGTAAGAAAGTCGGCGTTGCACAGATTATCGGTTTTGCAGTGTTCTTTGTACTGGTAATCGGCTTATCTCTGATAGGTGAGGATGACAGCAGAACAGCAGATGTATCTTTGAACTTCATGAACATTCTGAAGCTGTTCCTTGCTGGCGCGCTTGCAGCAGGTACTATGGTTATTCCAGGTGTCAGCGGTTCCATGGTTATGATGATCATTGGATATTACACCGTTATTATTGGTACGATCAGCGGATTGATCGATGCCCTGCATCCATTTGATATGGCAGGTATTCTGGCAGCATGTGGTGTATTGGTTCCTTTTGGTATCGGCGTTCTGGTTGGTATCGTAGTGATTGCCAAGCTGATTGAATTTGTGTTAAAGAAATACAGCCAGACAGCATACTGGTCTATCATCGGTCTGATCGTGGCGTCTCCTTTCGCCATTCTGATCATGATGGGCAGCGTAACAATTAATGTAGTAAATATCCTGACAGGTATTATTATGTTGGCAATAGGATTCCTCATTGCAATGAAGCTTGGTGGGGAGTAGGAAGGTGTGATGTAACATGGAGGCATATACTGATTTCGCGAGTGTCTATGATGAATTGATGGATAATACGCCCTACGGGCAGTGGTGTGACAATATTCTGAACGTGCTGGGAGAGTATGGGATCAGGGATGGCCTGGTGCTGGACATGGGCTGCGGTACGGGCAGTCTGACGGAGCTTCTTGCAGCAAAAGGCTATGATATGATCGGCGTGGATTATTCCGAGGAAATGTTGAATATAGCCTTTCAGAAGAGAGAAAAGTCAGGACATGACATTCTGTATCTGAATCAGGATATGAGAGAATTCGAGCTGTATGGAACAGTGCGTGCTATTGTAAGCATCTGCGATTCCATCAATTATCTGCTAGAGGATGAGGATGTTGTTACCTGCTTTAAGCTGGTGAACAATTATCTAGACCCGAAGGGCATCTTTTTCTTTGATTTTAATACCAATTATAAATATGAAACGATTATTGGAGACAGAGTCATTGCTGAGACAAGAGATGATTGCAGCTTCATCTGGGAGAATTTCTATGATCCGGAAGAGATGATGAATGAGTATGACCTTACTGTTTTTGTAAGGGAAAATGAGGAAGAACCTGATACCTTCCGCAGATTCCAGGAGACACATTTCCAGAGAGGCTATACATTGGAAGAGATGCGTGGATTTATCGAAGAAGCAGGACTGGTATTTTTGAAAGCTTATGATGCAGACACACTGGAAGAAGTGACACCGCAAAGCCAGCGTATCTATTGTGTGGCGCAGGAAAATATGAAATGAGTATGAAAAGAACTTCTAATCGCTCAGAGTAAAGACTCTTTCGCGAAGAAGTTCTAAATTTCAGTAACTATTCAGAGCCATGCAAATTGAGGCAGAATATGCTTGTTCACAAGCATATTTGACTCGATTTATATGGCGAAGTAACCACATAAGCAAAAAAGTAGCATCGAAGATGCGGTTTTGCGCATGGGGTTCTGAATAGATACGTTTTATATAAGAAAATGGAGATTAAGATGTCAGATTATATAGTAAGAGCAACAGCTGCTAATGCACAGATCCGTGCTTTTGCGGCAACAACGAGAGAAATGGTAGAGAAGGGACGTCAGGTTCATGAGACAAGTCCGGTTATGACTGCGGCACTGGGAAGATTGCTGACTGCCGGTGCAATGATGGGCAGCATGTTAAAAGGTGAGCAGGATGTTCTCACATTGCAGATACGTGGTGATGGACCGGCGAAGGGCATTACAGTGACAGCAGATTCTGCAGCAAATGTAAAAGGATATGTGGTAGAGCCACAGGTCATGCTTCCTCCAAATGAGAAAGGTAAGCTGGATGTAGGCGGAGCTATCGGCAGAGGATATCTTAGTGTGATCAAAGATATGGGGTTAAAAGAGCCTTATACTGGACAGACTGAATTACAGACAGGCGAGATTGCAGAAGATCTGACTTATTATTTTGCAACTTCTGAGCAGGTCCCTTCTGCAGTAGGTCTGGGCGTCCTGATGGAGAAGGACAATACCGTGAAGCAGGCGGGTGGATTCATCATTCAGCTGATGCCTTTTGCAGAGGAAGAGGTAATTGAGAAGCTGGAGAAGAATCTGGCGCAGGTATCCGGCGTAACGAAGCTGTTAGACGAAGGCAGGACACCGGAGCAGATTCTGGAAGTGCTTCTTGGCGATATGGACCTGGAGATTCAGGATACGATTCCAACACAGTATTATTGCAATTGCAGTAAGGAACGTGTGGAGAAGGCAATCGTCAGCATCGGACGTAAGGAAATCAATGATATGATCCAGGATGGCAAGCCTATCGAAGTAAAATGCCATTTCTGCAATACCGCTTATGAATTCAGCATTGAAGATCTCAAACAGATCATCAAGCGTTCAAAATAAAGGAAGGGTAGTGTGAAAAAACCATATATGGCAGTTTTTTCACACACGAGATTTGTGTCTGCGTATACTTGACACAAACTCGATATGCGCAAAGGACGTGCGCAGAAATGAGGATTATTATGAAAGATGGATTTGTGAAAGTAGCTGCGGCTACGCCAAAGATAAAAGTTGCAGATACCCAATACAATGCAGAAACTATTATCAGTGAGGTAAAGGAAGCCTGCGCTGATGGAGCGAAGATTGTAGTATTGCCGGAGCTGTGTATTACCGGATATTCCTGTAGTGATCTGTTCCTACAGGATAAGCTGTTAGCATCAGCCAGGGAACAGTTGGGAGTAATTGCAGACAGAACGGCAGATTGTGATGCCCTGCTTTTCATTGGAATGCCTTTGGAAAAAGACCATAAGCTCTTCAATGTGGCAGCAGTGGTGCAGCACGGACAGGTACTGGCATTTATTCCAAAGACATATCTGCCTAACTATGGTGAGTTCTATGAAGCAAGACATTTTGCCTCAGGAGAGGGACAGGATGGCTATTGCAGATATCAGGGTGAAGAGATTCCTTTTGGGACGGATATCCTATTTGAATGCGATACCGTGGAAGGACTGGTGGTAGGCTGTGAGATCTGTGAAGATATCTGGACGCCGAATCCTCCTAACACAAGACATGCATTGGCAGGTGCAACAGTCATGGTGAACCTGTCAGCCAGTAATGAACTGGTAGGCAAGGATACGTATCGCGAAGAGCTGGTGAAGCTGACCAGTGCAAGACTGATTGCAGGATATATCTATTCCAGCGCAGGAGATGGAGAGTCCACACAGGATGTAGTCTATGGCGGTCATGACCTGATTGCGGAGAATGGTACACTTCTTGCGCAGAGTACATCTTTTACAACGGGAATTATCTATGCAGATCTGGATATTGCCAAGCTTCGGATGGAACGCAGGAAGATGACTACGTACCTTCCAAGAGAAGATATCCTTCATGATGTGATACCTTTTACATTGAAGGTAGAAGAAACGAAGTTAAGCAGAAAGTTTGACAGAGCGCCGTTCGTGCCATCCGATAAAACGACCAGAGAGAAACGCTGTGAGCAGATTCTCTCTATTCAGGCAAATGGTCTGAAAAAGAGATATGAGCATACAGGCTCTAAAACTGCGGTAATCGGTATCTCCGGCGGTCTGGATTCTACACTTGCCCTGTTGGTAACAGTAAGAGCCTTTGATATGCTGGGATTGCCAAGAGAGAATATCAAGGCAGTGACAATGCCATGCTTTGGAACAACAGACAGAACCTATGACAATGCCTGCAAGCTGACCCACGCCTGTGGAGCACAGTTACAGGAAGTAGATATTAAGGAAGCCGTGAATATTCATTTCAGAGATATTGGACAGGACCCGAATCAGCATGATGTGACTTATGAAAATGGACAGGCAAGAGAAAGAACCCAGATACTGATGGATATTGCCAATAAGAATGGCGGTCTGGTCATTGGTACAGGAGATATGTCTGAGCTTGCGCTCGGCTGGGCAACCTATAATGGTGACCACATGTCCATGTACGGAGTGAACGTAGGAGTACCTAAGACACTGGTGCGTCATCTGGTGCAGTATTATGCAGATACCTGTAATCATGAAGCAATGCGCAATGTATTGCTGGATATTCTGGATACACCGGTCAGCCCGGAGCTTCTTCCACCGGAGGATGGTGTAATTTCACAAAAGACAGAAGATCTCGTAGGACCGTATGAGCTTCATGATTTCTTCTTATATTATATGCTGCGTTGCGGATACACGCCTTCCAAGATATACAGAATCGCAAAACTGTCCTTTGCAGGAGTATATGAGAATGAAGTTATCCTGAAATGGCTGAAGACCTTCTATCGCAGATTCTTTGCACAGCAGTTCAAACGCTCCTGCCTGCCGGACGGACCTAAGGTAGGCAGTGTGGCACTGTCTCCAAGAGGCGACCTGAGAATGCCGTCGGATGCATGCGCACATATCTGGATGCAGGAACTGGACACATTAAGGCCTTAGATAAAAGCACGCTAATGCGTGCTTTTATTGCATTGTGCCAGACACGGGTGCAGATACAGCTGCTTTACTCAGGGACTGGGAGATAGCATTCAGTAATAAAATGGAAGTATATTTGCTTTCCGTGGAATAACTGATGTTCTCCAGTCCCTGATTGTCTATTACTTTGGCAGTCAGCTCATCCAGACACGGCTCCATGAGAGGATACATAGTAGTAACCGCTTCATCCAGATTGATCAATTCAATTGCGTTGATATGATCCGCATCTACGGTGACTTGCAGCTGTGCGGCGGCATTGCCAAGCTGTAATGTAGAAGAATATACACCGGGAACGTATAGGGCAGCAGACTCCTCTGTAGGTGAAGCAGAATCCGAAGGCAGGAATAGAGACAGCAGAACCAGAATGATCAGGATGCCTACGAATAACAGTAAGATCGTATATAACACTTCTCTGGAACGAAGAACAACAATTTTGGTATTGGCACTCATAAAAAGACTCCAAACTCTTTTTCTATACATCATATGAAATAGAGGGGAGGAATATGATGTGTTTTATCGCAACAGTGGTTGACAAAGAACGACATAACTTGTTATTATTTATGAAAAGTTAATAATATATTCTAAAAATAACAGATTATAACGCACAATATATGCACTATAGCGCATTATAATAGGAAGGATATGGAAACAATGCAGAAGTATACAAAACAAGATATCATCAATATGGTAGAAGATGAAGACGTAGAATTTATCCGTATGCAGTTTACGGATATTGAGGGTAATTTTAAGAACGTGGCAATTACGTCAAGCCAGCTGGAGAAGGCACTGAATAATGACTGTATGTTTGACTGTACATTGGTAGAAGGTATGCTGCCTACCGACAATGCAGATATGTTTTTGTATCCGGACCTGAATACATTTACGATTTTTCCATGGCGTCCACAGCAGGGCAAGGTAGCCAGGTTTATCTGTGATGTATACCGTGCAGACAGAACGCCTTTTGAAAGTGACTGCAGATATGTCCTGAAGAAGGCAATCAAAGAGGCTGCTAAGATGGGTTACACCTTTGACGTAGGACCTGAGTGCGAGTTCTTCCTTTTCAATGCGGATGAAAATGGCAGACCTACTACAATCACCAACGAGCAGGCGGGATTCTTTGATATGGGACCTCTGGATAATGGTGAAAATGCAAGAAGAGATATCGTACTGACACTGGAAGACATGGGATTCGTAGTAGAGGCCTCCCACCATGAGAAAGCACCTTCCCAGCATGAAGTGGATTTCAGGTATGATGAAGCATTGACAACAGCAGATAACATTATGACTTTTAAACTGGCTGTAAAGACAATCGCAAAGCATCATGGCTTGCATGCAACCTTTATGCCAAAGCCAAGAAAGGAATTCTGCGGTTCCGGTATGCACATCAACATGTCATTGCGTAAAGACGGCAGAAACATATTTGATGACCCAAATGGAGAGAACGGACTCAGCAAAGAGGCTTATTACTTCATGGGCGGCGTGATGAAGCATGTGAAGGGAATCTGCGCAGTAACCAATCCACTGGTAAATTCCTATAAGAGATTAAAGCCAGGATTCGAAGCACCTGTATATGTGGCATGGAGCACATTAGGAGCCAATACACTGATCCGTGTGCCGAATATGCGCGGAGAGCATACAAGAATTGAATTGAGAAGTCCGGACCCGGCTGCCAATCCATATCTGGCTTTTGCCGCATGTCTTATGGCTGGACTGGATGGAATCAGGAATCAGATTGAGCCACCCGCAGAAGTACAGGACAACATCAATATCCTGTCAGAGGATGAGGCACAGGCAAGAGGGCTGGAGAAGCTTCCTACAGACCTTCTCGATGCCTGCATGGAAATGAAGAAGGATACCCTGCTCAAGGATCTGGTAGGTGACAGAGTATTTGACCAGTACTACGAATCCAAGATTGCAGCATGGAAAGAATATGACAGTCAGGTGACCAGCTGGGAAATCGAGTCTTATCTGTACAAATTCTAAACAATGTCAGAGGTAAATGACATAATTAGGAGGTGTATCAGTGACTAATATCATCGTAGCTTTTGCCAAAATAGAGGATGCCAAAAGCATCAAGAATATTCTGGTAAAAAATGGATTCGGAGTGACCGCTGTCTGTACATCGGGCGCTCAGGCATTAAGCTATGCGGATGAATTTCATGATGGAATCATAATCTGCGGTTACAGGCTGGCAGATATGATCTGTTCAGAATTACAGCAGAACGTTCCGGGAGGCTTTGAAATACTGCTTATGGCTTCCCAGAGACTTCTCTCAGAAGTGGAAGGCGGCAATATGGTCGGACTGGGTATGCCCCTTAAAGTACATGAACTGATCAGCACCGTAGGCATGATGTCCCAGAATCTGGTGAGACGTAAGAAGAAGCTGAGGGAGAAACCCAGACAGCGTAATGAGGAAGAAGCAGCAACGATTGCAAAAGCAAAAGAGCTTCTCATGGGACGGAATAACATGACCGAAGAGGAAGCTCACAGATATCTTCAGAAACATAGTATGGACAACAGTACAAGTATGGTAGAGACAGCGCAGATGGTGCTGTCCATGATGCAGGAATGCTCCTAGTGGGGCATTCTTTTTTTGCTTGCTTTTAATTTGATGAAATCCAGAATATCTTCCTGGTCGCGCAGATCCAGCTGGTGATAGTAGCTTAACAATTCACTGTCCTGAGGTGAGATTACGGGAGTCGCAGGCGCACAGCCGGCAGACGAGATAGAGGTAAAGTGCCTGCTGCCATTCTCCTTAGTAGACAGATCCTCCATTGCATAGCCAAGCAGGACATCGGAGGAAATATGATACAGCATTGCAAGATTGTATAAAGAATCAACAGGAGGAATGATACGACCTGTTTCATAGTGAGAATAAGTCTGCCTTATAATATTTAGACTGGAAGCCACAAATTCCTGAGAATAGCCGTTGCTTTTGCGTAATGATTTTAAATAAGTACCAAGTGAATTACCAGTCATATATTACATTCCCTTCCAAATTATCAGTATTTAACAATTATACTTGTTAATAGAAAAGAAAAGGCTCACTAAAATAGCATATAAGCTATTTAATATAGCTTAAAGTAAATGCAATTTATAAGTATGATTTTAATATTGTAAAAAAGAGAGAATACTATACATAAAAATAAATTATGATAAAAAACATGGCACGAAATTTGTGAGCAATATAACTAAAATAGCATAATTTGTAAAATGCTATTGAAAATAGCACATGTTAAGTTTATAATATTAATAAATTAGGTTTCCGAGAGAATGCCTAATATACATCAGAGTCAGGCACAAAAAGAAAAAATTAACGGGTACTCACAAAACCCCAAAAAACAACGAGGAGGAACAATCCAATGAGAAGTATGAAGAAAGTATTAGCTGCAACCCTTGCAGCAACTATGGTAATGGCATCAGCCATGACTGTATGTGCAACAACAGAGAACGCAGGAAGCGGAAGCTCATCCAGTTCTACAACACAGGAGACTTCAACACCAGCTACATATGCAGAGGCTAATAGCCAGTCTGCAGGTGCATCTGTAAAGGTTGGTGGCGTAGCTGTTCAGACATCTATCGCTGGCGTATATGCAGCAGAATCTTTAAAAGGTGTAGCAGTAACTACTCCTGCAGCAGATTTAGCAGCAGCATTAAGCTTAACAAGTGGACAGAAAGCAGCAATCATTATCTATGATACAGATCAGAAGAAGAGTACTGCAGCCATGGTAAGCGTAAATGCAGCTATCGAAGCACTTGGCGGTGCTGATTTAGTATCTACATTAAATATTGACCTTGGTGCTAAGCAGAATGGCAAGTGGGTTACACTTTCAAATGGTAGTGTAGCACTGAAGGCTGGTCTTCCTAAGACAGCAGATACAACTAAGACATATTCTGCAATCTGCGTACAGCCAGGCGGAGCTACAACAATTCTTGAAGATCAGGATACAGATCCTACAACTGTAACATTCGCAGTACAGGCTGGTCTTGGTACATATGCAATTATTGCAAAATAATGTAAAATTTACCCGGGCAGATGCACTACATCTGCTCGGATATTACAATCAGGGGAAATGATTTTTAGATTATATTAAGGGGAACATATTTACAACATGAGGAAGAAGACCGGGACAACTAAATATCTATTTATCTTTGTATTGTTATTATTTTGCTATTATATGTATAGCATTCATCAAATCTACAGTTTCGAACTGATTCCGGATGAATTCGGATATTGGACATATGCAGCGACACTTTCGGGATGTGACTGGTCAGACATCGTATCACTTGGTTCTTATTATTCCTTTGGATATACTCTTATTCTTTACCCCATATTTCAGATTTTTCAAGATTCAATAGTTGCTTATAGGGCAGCGGTTACAGTTAATTTCCTACTTATGATATTGGCTTATTTTGTGTTGCTTAAAAATATCATGAGATTACAGGAAGAGAGACAGAAGACGATTTCTCTGGTTCTGATTACGGGGATTGCCATTTTATATCCGTCATGGTTACACTATTCGAGATCTACCATGACAGAAATCGTAGTTATGAGTATGTACATTATCATATGTATGCTGATGACGCTTTATTTAGACAATCATAAGACGGGAATATTAGTTGCACTGATTATTTCGCTTATTTACATATATACGGTACACATGAGAACCGTAGCAATACTGATAGCAGCAGTTATTACACTGGGAATATATACATTTTCATGTTGTGGTAACGACAGAAAAAAGTGGAGAAAAATAGCAGCTGTTATCATTGCATTTATATTGCTATTTATGATAGCAAATCAAATAAAAGTATATATAACACAAAATATTTATACAGATATTGCCAGGGAATCTGTGCCAGATAATGACTACAGTGGACAGGTAGGTAAGATAAAAAGCATATTCACTTTAATAGGCTTTAGAAATCTGATGATCAGTATTTTATGCAAGATATGGTATCTGGGGCTTGCAAGTTTTGGTCTATTCTACCGGGGTGTATATGTATGCTTTAAAAGATTGCGGCAACAAAAGAAGCTCATATATCTCTTTATATTATTAGCGACAGCAGGCGAGATAGCAGTAACAGCTATCTATACGACAGGAATAGGTGTAAGAATTGATGGATTAACCTATGGACGGTACAATGAGCAAATCCTGCCGATTCTTATGGGGCTGGGCTGTATAGGTGTTATGGAAAGCAGACATATTGTAAAACCTGCCCTGTGCATTGCAATTCTGCAATTACCTGTATTGGGACTGATCATATATATCATAGATAAATATCACCAGACCAATATACATGCATATATGATATTGGGAATCAGCTATTTATATAACGGAGAAAAATTCAATCCTACAATATTTCATATTATGGCATATATCGTTTCTATAATATTGATGATGTTCGTTATATTTATACTTCGAATAAGCAATAGCAAGAAATTACCTGTATTAGTTGCCGTCATCATGGCAATGGAGTTATTTCTGGGGATTCATCTGGCAGCAACATTCTCATCAGCAACACAGCTGGCAAATTTCAGGGATATGCAGCTTATTGATATTGCAGAGAAAGAAATGGAACATCATGACAGACTTGTATATATCCAGGAAGGAGACAGATGTCTGGCAGATAATTTACAATTTCGCCTACGCAATACGAAGATTTATTTAATTTACGATAAAAAGGACATTGCAGAGAATGATCTGGTTATTACAGATTATTTATACAGTGGGCTTGATGAGTTAAAAAATCAATATACTTATTGGCGTGTTATGGGGCATCTGGCTATTTTTTATAATGAATGAAAGATAAATGAGGAGAAACAAAATTATGAAAAAGAAAACATGGATACAAATAATGATGGCTGTATTTATTATGCTGGTGGGAGTATTGTACAGTTCTTCTAATTGTTATGCAGCAGAGAAGACAGAAATTACGGTAAACAGCTTCTATCAGCTAAATGAAAATACGCAGATGAGAGAAAATGCGTCAGAATCTGCGAAAGAAGTGCAGGAACTTGTGGCAGGAGATACAGTCATGGTTACTGCTTATACGGATGGTGAGTGGTGTACAGTTTCAAAAGGAGATAAGACAGGGTATGTCCAAATAAATGCATTAACTCCTATTGGAAATGTAGATACATTGAATGCAGAATTTAACAGTATTGGAAATGACTACGAGAGCATATATGAAGAAATGCTGGAATTGCAGCGTCAGAAGAGAAATCGAATGATATGGGGAAGCATTATTGTAGTATTGGTAATTGCAATTTTTGGTGTAGGCATTGTATCAGCGGTGAAGAAGAACAGAGAAGAGAACTAGTGAGTACAAAAGTGAGAGGGGATATAACGAATGAAATTAATTATTCAGATACCATGTTATAACGAGGCAGAAACACTGGAAATTGCATTAAATGATCTGCCCAGACACTTAGATGGAATAGATGAGATCGAATATTTGATCATTAATGACGGAAGTAAGGATAATACCGTGGAGGTTGCAAAAAAATGGGGAGTGCATCATGTAGTGAATTTTACCCAGAATAAAGGACTGGCAAAAGGCTTCATGGCAGGACTGGATGAATGCCTTAGGCAGGGAGCAGATATTATCGTGAATACAGATGCGGATAATCAGTATTGTGCAGAAGATATAGTTACACTCATTAAACCAATACTGGATGGAAAGGCTGATTATGTCGTAGGCGCCAGACCTATTGATGATACAGAGCATTTCTCGCTAATCAAGAAGAAGCTGCAGCATCTGGGAAGCTGGGCTGTGCGTAAGGCATCTGCGACAGATATACCAGATGCGCCCAGTGGTTTTCGTGCACTGAGTAGAGAAGCAGCTATGAGGATTAATGTAGTAAATGACTACACCTATACACTGGAAACCATTGTACAGGCTGGACGTGAGAAGCTGGCAATCACCAGTGTACCGATTCATACCAATGGTGAACTGCGCCCATCCAGATTGTTCAAGAGTATCTGGGGATATGTTAAGAAATCTATGGTAACGATTCTACGTGCTTATATGATGTATAAACCGCTCAAAACCTTTACCTATTTGACATTATTACCGGCGGGCATAGGAGTTATCTTTATTTTGAGATATCTTTATTTCGTTATTACAGGCACATCTGCGGGACATGTACAATCCCTGATATTGGCGAGCACATTGTTGATTATGGGCTTTGTAACATTCGTGATTGGTCTGGTATCAGATACAATAGCCGCAAACAGAAGACTGTTACAGGATACACAGTATCATGTCAGACGTGCAGAATATGACGCATTATATATGCAGCAGAAGATGGAGAAAGAAGCAATCAGAACATATCATGTGGTAGATAAGGCAGCAACACACGAAGAAGCACAGATGCGTATGGAGAAGTAAGTTAAGCCGCTTAAAAGGCTTGCTGAAATAAACAAATGAACCTTGACAATTGCATACTTTATATTAGGAAAATGGTTGTAATGAAAGTTCATAAAAGATATACTGTAGATGAAGAAACCCTAAGAGAGGATCCGAAAAGATATGGCAAAAAGAAACCTACCAATAGGAATTGAATTCTATAAAAAAGTAATTGATGAAGCGTATTTTTATGTGGATAAGACTCTTATTATAAAGGAATTACTGGATAGGCAAAGTTATGTCAACCTGTTTACCAGACCCAGAAGATTTGGAAAAACGCTAGCGCTTGATATGCTAAAGACTTTTTTCGAAGATGAAATAGATGAAAAGGGAAATGCGGTTGATAATAGCAGATATTTTGCAGATAAGAAAATCATGGATGCAGGTAATCAGTATATACAGCATATGGGGAGATATCCTGTTATTTATCTTTCTTTCAAGTCATCGAAGCAGGCAGATTGGGACACAACATTCTGGATGATAAAGAAGCAGATAGCTGAGGAATATATCAGACATCAGTATGTTTTACAGACAGATGACCTCTTAGAAGTGGAAAAGAATCTGTATCGAAATATCATGTCATTATCAGATGACAACAAGATATATGTGGATGCCATTGCTTTTCTATCGAAATGTCTGGAGCGATACCATCATCAGAAAGTAGTCATACTGATAGATGAATACGATGTACCTCTGGAAAATGCATACTTTGCAGGCTTCTATGATGAGATGACGGTATTTATACGTTCCCTTATGGAATCTGCATTGAAGACGAATGAAAGTCTGAAACTTGCTGTAATTACCGGATGTCTTAGAATCAGCAAGGAAAGTATATTTACCGGTTTGAATAATCTGAATGTGATTTCCGTAATCAGTGACAGCTTTGCAGAGTATTTTGGCTTTACGGAAGGTGAAGTCGCAGACATGCTGGAATATTATGAGTTGGAAGACAAGGCAGAAGATATTAAAAAGTGGTATGATGGATATCTGTTTGGTCAGACTCATGTATACAATCCCTGGAGTGTAATCAGTTATCTAAACGGTGTGATTGCAGACAGGATAACGTATCCAAGACCTTATTGGGCGAACACCTCTTCTAACAGCATCATTGAAGAAATGATAGAGAAAGCAGATGACACCACCAGAGCAGAGCTGGAAGATATCATGTCTGGAAAGGCCATAGCAAAGCCGATTCATGAGGATATCACCTACGAAGATATTTACAATTCACAGGATAATCTGTGGAATTTCCTGTTCTTTACAGGATACTTGAAAGCAGTAGATACGCATTTGGTTGGAGCAAGGGTGTATATGACTATGGCGATTCCCAATATGGAGGTTCGCTATATCTACGAAAATACCATTATGGAATGGTTCAGAAGAAGAGTCATGAAACTTGACCTGACACCGTTGCATCAGGCATTGCTCAATGGAAAAGCCAAAACTTTGGAAGAACTTATCAAAGGCTATTTGAAAGCAAGTATCAGCTATTATGATGAAAACGAATCCTTTTATCATGGATTTATACTTGGACTTATGAGCTCTCTGGAACAGTATCGTATTCTCTCTAATCGAGAAACAGGAAACGGAAGGGCAGATATACTGCTAAAGCCGTATGATGAGCAGAATACAGCAGTAATCATAGAACTAAAATATGCCAAAGAGTTCAAAGGGCTGGAAGATGGATGCAATAAAGCATTACAGCAGATAGAAACAATGCACTATACGGATGAACTTGAGGAGGACGGATACCAGAGCATATTGATGTATGGAATCTGCTTCTATAAGAAGAATTGCAAAGTAGCATGCATGGAATATAAGAACTATAACTGAACTTTTTCGAACAATTAGTTATTACATGGCAAATGGAAATGAAGAATGCAAGGAAAGGATGAAAGAGGTTATGGGCGGACATGTGTTGGAGTTGGAATCAATTAAGATATTAAGAAAGCAAAAAGCAGAAGCCAGAGAAGAAGGGCTAGAAATCGGAGATGCTAAACGTGTTGTAGATAGTATATCTTATATTATGCAAAAACAGCATGTATCTGTAGAAACAGCCTGCGACATAATTGGAGTAACAACCGAACAATACGAAGTAGATTGTAAGTTAGTAGATTCATCGAAAGATATGATAGAAGTATAGTTGTAGAAATTCATTAAAATAGAATATAGAATTATTAAATCCCAATGTAAAGTATGGAATTGCTGTATAGGCAAGAAAGTAATTTATGTTGGGATTTTTTATTATGATGAGGGGATAAATTGGAATGAGAGTAACAGCAGTAGTAGTAACTTACAATAGACTAAAATTGTTAAAAGAATGTATAGAGGCATTACTGGCGCAGACTTATCCAGAAATGGATATTTTAGTTGTTAATAATAATAGTACAGATGGAACGCAAGAATATTTAGATGAATTAACTGGAAAAAATAAAAAAGTAAAAAATCTTTCATTGCCAGAAAACATAGGTGGTTCAGGAGGATTTTATGAAGGCATGAAATGCGCGATAAAGGATAATCCAGATTGGTTATGGATTATGGATGATGATACTATTCCTGAAAAGGATGCATGCAAAGAATTGTGTAATGCAGTTACTGTAATAGATGACAAAATTGGTTTCCTTTCAAGTAATGTATATGGAATGCAACATGAGTGCATGAATACACCTAGTATAGCGTTTTCTAAATAACTGAACCATTTACGCAGAATATTTTTCAGAAAGTGCATGTCAAAAAACGTAGGCGTAGCGGGCTACGCTGAGGATTTTTGGCATGTGCTATCGGGAAAATAGGCAAGTAATATGGTTTAGTTAATTTAAAAACGCTATACTAGAATGAAATTTCAGCAAAAGGGTGAAAATGGATATGCAGATTGGAATATACATTTGGATAAGAGTTTAGTAAAGGTGAATAGTGCAACATTTTGTGCCTGTTTTGTAAGTGCAGATGCAGTAAGAACTGTGGGATTGCCTATTAAAGATTATTTTATTTGGGGGGATGATACAGAATATACATTAAGACTGTCACGGTATTATGGACAAGGTTGGCTGGTAGGAAAGAGTCTGGTTCTTCATAAAAGGGCAAATGGACAATCATTGTCTATTAAAAATGAAGATAACCCTAATAGAATAAGAGTCTATTACTATTATGTAAGAAATTATTTAATTAATGTAAAACTTTATTACTATGGATACTTGGGAGCATTGGCAAAAACTTTACATTTTGATCTTATTATTCTTCAAATTTTATTTGGCAAAAGTAAATTTAAATGTAAAAAAATAGGAATTTTATTTAAGGGAATTTTTGCGTTTTGGTTTAAACGATATGATACTAATAGTGTTAAAAACAGGATGAATTACCTTAATAATAAAAAACAAGAAGAGTAGGTATAACGATGAATGACTTAATTAGTTTAATTGTACCAATTTATAATGGAGAAAAATATTTATCACATTTTTTTGAATGTATATTTAAACAAACATATATAAATATTGAGGTAATAGTAGTTGATGATGGCTCTAGTGATAAAACTTATGAAGTATGTAAAACATTTGAACAAGATCACAATAATGTATATGTATATAAGAAACAAAATGGAGGACCCTCTTCTGCAAGAAATTACGGAGTAAACTATGCAAAAGGGAAATATGTAGGATTTGTTGACGTAGATGATATAATTTTTCCTACATATGTAGAATATTTATATGAAACTATTCAGATAGATGATAGCGATATAGCATTTTGCAATTATGTTAAGTGTACTGAAAAACTAAATTATACTAGGTATTTAAAAAATGAAAGAAATAAGGACACATATATTTGTTATACGCAAAAAGGGGCAATCGAAGATTTTTGCTATCGCAAAAATTTAACAGGATATTCTTCTTTGAAATTAATTAAGACTGAATTGCTGAAGGGAAAATTAAAATTTCTAGAAAATATAGTTTATGGGGAAGACTATGTTTTTTCTTACAATCTATTAAAGCATTGTAAAAAAATTGCTTATGGTAGTGCAATTCAGTATGTCTATGTCCAGTGGAAACAAAGTGAAACGCATAAATTAAGGGATAACACTTTGAAGTATTACAAAACATGGATAGAATATATTAAAATATTAAAAGATATTGAGAATTCTTTTCCATCAGCGTATATGGGATGTATTGACAAGATATATATATCTGCAATTAACAATGTTTTCCGAATTTATGATTATAAGCGAGATTATAAAATTGTAAATGAATATTATGATTTTATTGATAAGCATGCCAAGGAAGTATGGAAGAATCCAAAATGTAAAATTAGAAGTAGAATATTAGGGTTGCTAGGAATAATAAGTCCAAGATTAGTATGCGATTTATGTGCATTTATAATGAAAATGCAAAATAAATTTGGATGGACATTTAAAAGAATAAATTAGTTGCGCAATTTTATGCAAGGAGAAAGTTTAAGATGAAAATATTATGTGTTTTAAATCAAAATATACAAGTAGTAAAATCAGGTGGTGGACAGTGTGCACTAAGAAATTATGAGGCAATCCGGGGATCTGTGAAGAACATGGATAGTGTTTATACATGTATTATTTCCAAGGATTATGACCGATTAATATGCAATGAAACTGAATTATATATACCAGGATTAAAAAATAATTTTCAAAGTGTAATAGCTGCTTTGAGTGGAGATAAATGCTGCAAACATAAATATTTGAAAAATATATGGGAATTTATAGAGAAAATTAATCCGGATATTATATATATTGATACTTCAAAACTAGGGAAAATGACAAAAAGAGTTAAACAAAAATATAAGAAAAAAACAATATGTTTTTTTCATAATGTGGAGGCAGATTATTCATATAATCTAATAAAAAATAGAGGTTGGCAATATGTTTTATCATATTTAGCATCTAGGAAAAATGAAAGAATGGCAACTCAATATGCTGATGTACTAATTTGTTTAACACGAAGGGATTCAGATAGAATTTATGAGTTATATGGAAGAAGACCAGATGTCAAAATACCTATAACATTTAAAGATATTTATAACGAAAGTAAAGTCAAAATTGATAAAAACAAAGGGCTATTATTTGTAGGCTCACTATTTCCACCAAATTATGACGGAATAAAATGGTTTGTTGATAATGTTATGATTCAATTACCAGATATTAAATTGACAATTGTTGGAAAAAATTTTGAAATTAAAAAAGAACAGTTAGAAAAAGATAATGTTACAGTGGTCGGAACAGTAGATAATTTGTCTGATTATTATTACACGTATCCAGTTATTGTAATGCCAATTCAATATGGCGCAGGTATGAAGGTTAAGACAGCTGAAGCATTGATGTATGGTAAAATAATAATAGCAACAGATGAAGCATTAGAGGAATATGATATTGGTGAGACAAAAGGAATACATAGATGCAATACGGCAAGCGAGTTTGTGAATGCGATACTAAGTGTTTTTAAAGATTTAGATGAAAATGAAACGAGAAGCGTATTTTTAAAAAAATATGAATTTTCTGTTGCACAGCAAAAATATGGAGAAATTATTATGAAAATAGGAAATTTATCATATGATGATTAATAGGATAAAAAACAATATAAAAAAACAATATATAATTGTATTTATGTTAGGCGTTGTTCTAAGCATTATATATGGGTCAAAAATAAATAATGTAAATACAGTATGGGAATTAGGGGATGAAGCTGGCTATCTGTGCAATGTAGCATATATGGCTGGTACAGATTGGTCAGATGTAGCTAGTGTACTTCCATATTTTGGATATGGTTATTCTATTATCTTAATACCCATTTTTTTAGTATCAAAAACTGGAATAGAGTTAATTCATGGAGCGATTTTTATTAACGTTATTTGCGTTATGATTACTTATATGCTTGAAGTTTATGTATTTTCAAAATTATTAAAAAATACTAATATAGGCATGGTGTCCTTTTTTGGCTTTATAAGTGTTTTAATTCCATATATGACAACAAATACATTTAAAGTATTATGTGAAGTTTTTTTGACTATGTGGGTATGGATAATTGCTAGTTTATTAGTTTTAACATATAAAATGCGTAAATGGTGGACATATGTTATTTTGGGAGTAGCTACAGCATATATTTTTTTTATTCATACAAGAGCAATTATAATTATTGTTTCAGTAATTATTACAATATCCATTATGTTATGCAAAAGACTAATTTCTAAAAAAAACATTTTTATTTTCCTTTTTTCAACGGCTATCTGTTTTGGAATTCTTTATATTATTAAGAAAGATATTATAGCGTATTCTATGCACTTGGGGGAAAATGATGCAAGAACAGATGTAAATATGGTGAGTAGTAATTATATCTTTACACGTATAAAATGGTTTTTGGCTGATTATCCTCTTTACATAATAGAATTTGCTGGAAAAATTTTATATCTTACCGCTTCAACTTGTGGAGTAATTCTTTATGGTATTGCAGGAATTTGTAAAGAGATAAAGAAGCAATGGCAAGAAAATGGTGGCTTGTCATTAATTATTTATTGTTATTTTGCTATTTCTTTTTTTGTTATGTTAGCTGCATGTGTATTAAACGGAGCAGGGATGGAAGATAATTTTACTTATTTGTTTTATAGTAGATATTATGAATATACTGTTTTACCAATTATAATAATTGGACTTTATAATATTTACTTTGATTCAAATAATATTATCACTAATATTATTTTTGTTTTTATTATTATCAGCACTGGAATAATTTCATCAATGGCACAAACATTTCTTTTAAATACTGATGAAATCCATGTGGATACAGCTAGAATACCAGGATTTACACATTTGATTATGGAAGATACTTCGTATAGGACTTTTATTTTTCATATAACTATATTTTGTGTAGCTGTTATTGTGATTATTGCAATTTTTAAAATGTGCTTTAAAGATAAAAGACGATGTATTTTGATAATAAGTATATTTTTATTTTTATTTTCTAATTCCAAAGATTGCATGAATAAAGTTTTTCAATCAAGTATAGACGCAAAAGCTGATACTCAACTTGCAGCATATGTTACAGATGTATGTGAAAATAATGATGTACTATTTGTAGATTCTGATTTTAAATGGAAAAATTATTATAGCAGAATGCAGGTTTTACTGAAAAATAAAAAGTTAGTAGTAATATCTGAAAGTGAGATCAATCAAAATGAATATTTTATTACATATCTTTCTTCTACATTAGGAAATAGATTGGAAAAAGAGGGCAGATTAGTAAAAAGAGGAGCGGTATTTGGTTTATATTATATAGATTGAAGGTTGAAACATGAAGGCTAGTAGAGCATATAGAAATATAATATCTAATTTTGCAGTACAGATTATATCAACAATAGCTGGTATTATTATCCCTAAATTAATAATTATCCAATATGGTTCTACAATTAATGGAATGGTTGGTTCAGTTGGTCAGTTTTTGATGTATGCAGGATTAGTAGAGGCTGGAATAGGAAATGCATCTATAGTTGCATTATATAAGCCACTTACAGAAAAATCTTGGAATGATGTAAATGTAATATTATCAGAAGCTAATCGTAAATATAGGAAGTCAGGTTTCAGTTATATATTAATTACTCTTTTAATTGCTTGCATTTATCCTTTTTTTGTAAGTGATCAAATAGATTATTCGTTTGCATTTAATATGACAATACTATTATCATTAATGGGAGTAATAGATTATTTTTTAATTGGCAAATATAAAGTGTTGCTTACGGCAGACAATAAATACTATATTGTAAATTTTGCTAAAATGCTTGAAAATTGTATTTTAGCATGTGGAAGTATTTTTTTGTTAATAAATGGATTTTCGTTGCTTATTGTAAAGGGATTTGCAGTAGTAACTCATATTGGGGAAGCAATATGTCTTAAAACATATGTACACTTTCGTTATCAAAATATTGAATTTAAGAGTATACAAAGAGTAGAACTAAAACAACAAAAAAGTGCATTATTACATCAAATATGTATGGTTATTACATATAATACTGATCTTATCGTGTTAACATTATTGCTTAAAGGAAACTCACTATCTGAAATTAGTGTATACTCAGTATATTCTCTAATTCTATCATTTGCAAAAAATTTTATTTCTTCATTATGTGTGGGACTAAGTGCATCTTTTGGAAAATTGTATGTAAAAAAAGAAATGGAAAAATTGCAAAAGGCATTTAGCAGATATGAATTAATTTATGTTATATGTTTATTTGCGTTCTATACATGTATTATGGCTCTAATACTTCCATTTATAAGATGTTATGTAGGAAACGTGACAGATACAAATTATGTAAGAGTGAAAATCGCAGTGTTATTTACATTAACAGGTGTATTTTCACAATTAAAGGATGCACATGGGACATTAGTTAATGGGGGGTGTGGAGCGTATAAGGAAACACAAAAATATGCAATATGTGAAGCAGTGGTAAATATAGGAATATCAGTTTTTCTCGTTAGAAAATTAGGAATTGAAGGTGTTTTGATAGGAACAGTTATATCTCATTTGCTTATGGATTATGGAATAATAAAGTATACGTACAAAGAAGTACTACCTCAGATTAAAAAGCGTAGTGAAGCAAGAATAATGCGTAATTTTATTTTTTTTATAATAATGAGCTATATTGATGTAGGTGTATGCATTAGTATTGAACAATGGAATGTATGGATTATAGCTGCCGTAATTATTACGCTAATAAATTCAATTATATTTTTCTTGTTTAATTATGCGTTTGAAAGGCAAGAATTAATAGCTGCACTTACGTTAGAAAATTTGAAAAAGAAGGAGCATCACAGATGATTAATATTCCAATTGTTTTTACTATTGACTACAAATTTTTGCCACCAGCGTATATCGCAATTGATTCATTGATAAAAAATGCAGATGATACAACAAAATACGATATACATGTTTTGTATAATGGAGTAATAGACAAAAAAGTAAATTTATTGAAAAGAAATATAAAAGGTACCAGGCATAATATGGTTATCCACGATGTTTCCAAATTGCAAATTTTTGTTCCTAAAACAACTAAGTGTTGGCCGAATATAGTTTATATTAGATTATATTTACCCCAAATTTTAAAACAATACAATAAAGTGATATATTCAGATGTAGATGTATTATTTTTAGGTGATTTAGCAGATGTTTATAATACAGAGATCAATGGCTATATGTGGGCGGGAGTTGCAGCAGAAAAAAATTCACCTTATGTTTTGATGCATCAATATTATAATGAGAATCATCATGAATATATTTATTGGTCTGGATTTATGGTTATGAATTTAGATGAAATGCGAAAGAATAATTGGATAGAAATATGTAATAAGAATTTACTAAAGTATAGCAATAGATTATATATGTTTGATTTGGAAATAATGAATTTGTCAGCAGAAAAAATAAAACGACTTCCATTTCGCTATGTATGTCTTCAGGCTATTTACGATAGCTGTGATATAAAATGTACGCAAGAATATATGTGGTTATCTAAAGTATATTCGTATAAAGAACTAGAATATGAAAAGAAAAAAGCTATTATTGTACATTATGCAGGCAAGGTTGGAAGAATTGGAAAAGTATGGCTAAAAATAAATCCACCCCAGTATTATGCTTTTTATATGAAACAATTACCTTTAGAACTAAAGTTGCAAAATAATGTACAACGAATTAATAAGAACATGAGGGAACTAGCAAAAATATTATTGGATATTTTTAATATTAAACATAATTAGAAAGGGTATCGATGAGTTTTGGATTTGTAATATTAAATTATAATACGTATTGTGAAACTGTGGAATTAATAAAAACAATAGATAGTATTTTTAAGGGCGAAGAAAATAAAATTGTAATTGTTGATAATGCATCTCAGGATTATTCTTTAGAAAAATTCAAGTTGTTGTATGAGGACGATAATAATGTGTGTATATTGCAAATGCCATATAATATGGGATTTTCGAAAGCTAATAATGAAGGCTACAAGTATTTGCGACCAATGAATTTGGATTTCATTTTTATTTGTAATAGTGACATTGAATTTCAACAAAAGAATTTTAAGAATGAATTACTAGAATTATATAAATCCATCAAATTTGATATATGTGGACCTGATGTTTGGGCTCCAAATATGAAAAAAAAATATTATCATGGACATCAAAGTCCAGCATATCCATGGGAATATTCAGCATGGTATACACAGTATACTATACTAAATCATTCTATAAGAAATACAGAAATGAGGTTTAAATTATTTAAAAGAATATACTGTATGGGTGTTAGAGTTTTTCAAAGGATATTGACAGGAACCGTATATAAAAAGTGGCGTCAAAAGTTTCACAAGGATACTGCGGTGCATGGTTCATGCATTATACTTTCTAAAAGATTTATCGAACAGGAAAAAGTAATCTTCGAACCAGAAACAAAATTTTATTTTGAAGAATTATTGTTGTATTTAAAAATAAAAAAGAAAAATTACATTTCTGTGTATTCTCCTAATTTACAAATAACGCATCTACAAGGAAGAAGTACATCTAATCGAAATGAAAGAGAAAATGGAAGTAGTTGGATAGATAGAAATATAGTTGAAAGTGCATATATTTATTTAGAGCAATTGAGGAAAGAGAAATAGAAAGTAATTATTTATTTAAAATCTAAGATATTTTTGCTCACTGAAAGATAAATTATGCTATAGTCTGTATGTTGTTGAATTGATAGTTAAATTAAGTTATGGGGGGATTTATTGGTGAAGATTAATAAGGGAATCTTTCTTCCATGTTTTATAGCGGCAATGCTTCTTCTTCCTTCAGCTAGTAAACTAATGGGCACTGGCTTGCTTTTCCTTTTATTTCCAATAGCTATTATCTTGTTGAGTATAGTTGAAAAGCAGAATTTGTTTAAACAAATGTATAAAGAGAGTATAATTGCCTATGCTTCATTTTTTTTATTGTCCATAATTGGATTGATATTAAAGCTCATAGGTGTTTTAAAGAACCCTCAATATGGATATGGAGAATTTCTTGTAGTTATTTCCATGATAATGATGTGTTTTGCATTGAAAGATCAGGTGAATTGGGAACGGTGGTATCTTGATATTTTGCTATATGCAGGAGGTTTTATCCTTGTCTTGTATTTTGTAAATACCGCTATAGCACATGATATGATTCCATTATGGGAGTCTGGGACAAGCGATATCTACTATATTAATATGGTCGCATTTCTGGTAATGCTGGTTGCCGCAGGACAGTATATATATTGTAAGGATAAGATAATGCAGGTAATTTATATTGTCAGCGTAATACTTGCGACATTGACAATGGCGGTAAATGCTGCATGGGGAACGGCTTTTCTTACTTTTGTAATGCTAATGGTGTATTCAGTAGCAATTGTGCCTGTAGCAGCAATTATGAGAAAGCTGTTGCAGATGATTTTTGGTATCGCATTTCTTTTTTGCAATATGTCTTTACTTGTCAATTACACGGAGATAATTCAGGTAGACGGATTGACATACCATTTGGAGAGTAGTGTAGTAGGTGAACTGATATTATGTCTTTTGGCATTATATGTTTTCAAGCAGTGGGACAAGATTCCAGAAGGAACAGAGTTGACAAAGGTAAGATTGAGCAGACTGCAGAGGGCATGTTTTTATCTGCTAAAATATGGTGGATTTGTACTGATTATATTAGCAGTGCTAAGTCAGGTAAATGACAAGCTTGGGGACAGCAATATTGTTCAACTTTTTGTAGGAGATAAATGGGAGCAGCTGAGTACAGATGTATTCGCAGTTACTTTTTTATCACTTCTTGAAAATATCAATCAGGCACTAATACAGGCTTGGCATGGAAACATTCTGGCAGTTATGCATCAGATGCATGGAGTAGTAGGTGTGATTGTTATAATTGCTGTACTTGCAGTGGCTTGTTATAAATTGTACCTTACTATTAGAGATAGAAGAATTAAAGATTCGCTTTTGACCTGGCTGGCAATAGGCGTTTTAGCGGCAGTCATATGTTTACCGATTATGGTAGAGGCATTACCGGTTTATATGATGATACTTCTATTGGCATTGTATACAGCGAAACCTGCGAATGGAGAACCACAAGTAATAGAGACTCCGAGGACAGAGGAAAGGGAAGAAGAATTGGTTGAGAAAGAAGAAATGCTTGAGGGCGTGTTCATTATTTAGTCTGCGGTTGGATGAACCTGTGGTATCAGGGATACGCATGGAACCAGGGCAGACGAATCTCTCGAAGATAGTGAAGTATTCAGAAGAAGATACAGTGCCGGGAGAGGGTAAGATATTTTATGATATTCGTTTTGCAGTCTATCTTGGAGAAGAAATGATAAAGTTCCTGATCAATGTGGAAGCACAGAAAAGCTCGGATTTTAATAAGCTGCATTATCATCTGGACAATCGGATCATATATTATTTGGCAAGGATGATTTCGGCGCAGAAGGAAGTAGAATTTGAAAAGTCAAATTATGATGATATCAAACCTGTAAGGAGCATCTGGATCTGTATGGATGCAAACGATGATGAAGATTCTATTAATAGAATATGTCTTACACAGAGAAATGTATATGGTAAGAGGATGGAGTTACGTTCCATTGATAAAGTGCAGGGTGTCATTATACGCCTTAGGAAAAAATCTGATGTTATAACTTCCAAGAATTATCTGATAGCGATGCTGGAAGAACTTCTAAAAAAAGAAGATGCAGAGAATAAAAAGAAGAATCTCGAAGAAAAGTATGGTTTTGTAATGAGTGTGAAAACAGAAGGGAGATTGAATGATATGTGCAATCTTGGAGAGGGCTTATTAGAGAGAGGAATAGAAAAAGGAATAGAACAAGGACTGGAGCAGGGAAAGGCAGAAGGATTGCGTAGCCTGGTAGAGACAGTAAAATCTCTGGTAGGGGATGATTTCCAGAAGGTATGTGAGATTATAAGGCAGAATGATGTATATGCCAATGCAAGTGATGAGGAGATTAGGAAGTACTGGTAATATATAACGAAATAGAATAATATAAAAATCATTGAGGATGCTTTTTCCACCATTCAATGATTCCATTAGCCAATGCGTGAGAATTTCCCATTTCTACAAATAAAATATTATCGCTTTCTTTAAATAGCTCATGATTTGCAGCATTATCGCCTAGAATCATGGGCTTTTTCATTGCTTGACATATATAAGCATTAAGTGGGATGGTGCGTCTGGCTTTACCAATGCTTCCGTGAAAATGTCCTGCAAGACATAGGTCAGCCATGGCAATATAACGAGCCAGCTCTTCTTGTGGTAGCCAGTTTATGTATTGTATACAATCTGATATGGGACGTGGGGTTGTAAGCTTTTCATCCTGAATAGGTCCGATGCAGATAAAGTACAGATTGGCATAATGATCCAACAGACGGAAAGTATCTAATACAATATCAATGCCCTGAAGCGGCAGAATACTGCCAAAGTACAGAACAATGCATTTTCCTTCCAGACCAGCAGGACGATTAACGCTCATAGGATAGTAGATAGTGGTATCAGCGTGAAGATACATGGTGAATAATTTATCAGGGTCAGCCTGAAACTCCTGGACAAAATATTGTGCATGTGCATGGGTATCACAAAAAACTGCATCAGCACGGGAAAGAGTCAGCCTGTCGATTTTGTGTAACAGTTTACCTATATAACTGTCAGGACGGAACTTGCATCTGTCGCAGCATAAAGTGTCATACATGGAGATAAAGAAGTCTTCGACAATGTCAACGTTTTTGAATTTCCATGCAAAAAGGGGAAGGACAAGCTGCGGTGCAAAGCCAAGGAACACTGTGTCATATTCATTCATAGGCACGGTTAAAAGACGTCTATAGATTGATAACAGACGTTTGGAATAGCTTGTATGCGTAGAAGCAATCACGGTATAAAAAGAAGCATGCTCTTCAAGAAAAGCAATTTCCTGTGTATTTCTGATATAATCGGGATTCTTGGTCGTAATGAACAGAACTCGTTTGTTTTTGATATATTGCAGCATAAAATACCTCTTATATAGTACGATTAACTATATTTTGAACGCTGTATAAGGTTGTGTCAAGGAGTTATTCTTTTGATTAAAAATGAATTATATGATAATATACTTACATAGATGATTACAAAGAAATAGAACAAAAGTTCCGAACATATGTATTGATATTGTATTCCATATATGATACACTTAGAGTATACTTATATATACGAGGATAAGAGGATGATATATGGAAACTAATTTATCAAATGTGGTGGAAATTACAAGCAAAGTTGCAAAATATGATGCAAGTGTTAAGGAAGTGCTGGCAGATAAACAGGTACTTTCGCGTATTTTGAAATATTCATTAGAGGAATTCAAAGATATAGAATTAGAGGATATCATAAAGAGCATGGATGAACCTGTGGTATCAGGGATACGCATGGAACCAGGGCAGACGAATCTTTCGAAGATAGTGAAGTATTCAGAAGAAGATACAGTGCCGGGAGAGGGTAAGATATTTTATGATATTCGTTTTGCAGTCTATCTTGGAGAAGAAATGATAAAGTTCCTGATCAATGTGGAAGCACAGAAAAGCTCGGATTTTAATAAGCTGCATTATCATCTGGACAATCGGATCATATATTATTTGGCAAGGATGATTTCGGCGCAGAAGGAAGTAGAATTTGAAAAGTCAAATTATGATGATATCAAGCCCATAAGGAGTATCTGGATCTGCATGGATGCGAACGATGACGAGGATTCTATTAATAGGATATGTCTTACGCAGGAAAATGTATATGGTAAGATGATGGAGTTACATTCCATTGATAAAGTGCAGGGAGTTATTATTCGACTTAGAAAACGAGAGTATGTTACCATTTCCAGAAATTACCTGATAGCAATGCTGGAAGAACTTCTAAAAAAAGAAGATGCAGAGCATAAAAGGAAGAATCTCGAAGAAAAATATGGTTTTGTAATGAGTGTGAAGACAGAAGGGAGACTGAATGATATGTGTAATCTTGGAGAAGGTTTATTAGAAAGAGGAATTGAAGAAGGAATAGAGCAGGGAATTGAGAAAGGGAGGCTAGAAGAGAGAACAGAAGGGTTACGTAGTATGGTTGAGACAGTAAAATCATTAGTAGGAGATGATTTTAAGAAGGTGTGTGAAATTATTAAGAAGAATAAATTATATGAGAATGTTAGTGAAGAAGAGATTAGAAAATTTTGGTAAAAATATTTGAAAGATTAATTACATTGAAAAACTTGATAAAGAGAAAGGAACATAAATATGGAACATGATATAAAATCAGACAGACTTATTATTCCTGTATATATAAATGAAAAGATAGTTTTGGATATGCTTGCTATTATAGAAGATGGTTTTTCAATGGTAAGTCAAATTAATTATACAGAACATACAGAAAATAATTCTGTACAGAAAGCCGATGCAGAAATTTCAACTTCAACTACTCTTTTGAGTAAATTGTTAAAAATAGATGTTTCTGGTGGATTAAGTCATGAAGGAAATAGAGGACAAAATGAAAATATTATCAAAGAAAAGGTGCATACCAATGTTTCCCTTTTATCAAAGTTTCGAAGCTTTTTAGTAGAACAAAAGATACTAAAATCTGATTTGGATTTTTCTAAAATGCAGGTGGGGGACTTTATTGAAGTTGAGGGAGAATTGCAAAAAAATCCAATAATAAATTATATGGATAGCTTTATTGATTTATTTCGGATGGTAGATATTTTTACAGAACAACCACAGACGAAAAAGTCAAAACCAAGGGAAGATGAAACTGTGACACAAATAAAATCATTTGCTGAAGAATTAAAACATAGTGGGACAATAGATTTTATTTTATCAGATGCAAAAGGAACCACAGTGTTATCGGTACAGGAGCAATATCTTGCAAATGATAATATATCAGAAATTATTGGAGGACATTTTAAAGTTCTTGGTAAAGTAATATCTATCTGTAAAGAAGATATGGAAAACATTGATTTACTCAGAAAAACATCATTGACTATTTTACAAGAAGATTTATTAAATGATATGTTTTCTGGATTTAAAACGGAAGACATGAAACAGTTTAATCTGCCTGAATTGAAGACCAAAATAACAAGTCCAGCTGTTATAGTAATTCCCATTGCCATCTATGCGTAACAAGTTCATAAAAATAAAGATTCCAAGTGGAAATGCTATTTAGGGGGTGTCAACATGGGTCAGTTGGAAAAGTAAATTCCAGTTCCAGTAGGTCTTGACTGGAACTTACCAT
>OBZC01000503.1_pt1 | contig 44948 bp, 39 predicted proteins | sample 1538231 | NCBI WGS metagenome assembly OBZC01 (sample SAMEA2580225, study PRJEB22360) | human gut metagenome | biome: human gut; feature: human-associated habitat; material: faeces | place: Denmark | collected 2008/2010 | reverse complement strand
ACTTTCCTTTAGAAAATCCACAGTTGTAGCTAGCATCCGAGTCCGGGGCGGGCAGCCCTTTCTGCGTGGATTTTAGAACAACTATTTCGCTAACTCTCAAGTTACTGAAATAAATATGAGAACATATGGAAAGCGGCAGTTGACGAGCACAGAACAAACATTCGATTTACTCTGTACTTTTTTTAATAGGAATGATATACTGAACGGGTAACCATACTAAAAAACTGGGAAGGTGTAGCAATCACACAGTTGACTGGCATATTTATAGATAGAAGCAGGAGTTAGAGATGGATCATTTTAAATTACATTCCGAATATCAGCCCACCGGAGACCAGCCGCAGGCAATCGCGGAACTGGTAGAAGGTTTCCGGCAGGGCAATCAGTTCGAGACCCTGCTGGGTGTCACCGGTTCGGGTAAGACCTTTACCATGGCGAATGTGATCCAGGCCCTGAACAAGCCGACGTTGATCATAGCGCACAACAAAACACTGGCGGGGCAGCTTTACGGGGAGATGAAGGAATTTTTCCCGGAGAATGCGGTAGAATACTTTGTCTCCTATTACGACTATTACCAGCCGGAGGCTTATGTGCCGTCTTCGGATACTTATATTGCCAAGGATTCTTCCATCAATGATGAGATCGATAAGCTGCGTCTGTCGGCGACCGCATCCCTGGCGGAACGCAGAGATGTCGTAGTGGTAGCCAGCGTGTCCTGCATTTACGGTTTGGGAAGTCCGGACGAGTATCAGGATCTGATCGTATCTCTGCGCCCCGGAATGGTGAAGGACCGGGATGAAGTGCTCCGGGAGCTGATCGACATTCAATACAATCGTAATGATATGGATATCCAGCGTGCCACATTCCGTGTCAGGGGAGATGTGGTGGAAGTGTACCCGGCACAGGGAGGAGACTATCTGATCCGCATCGAATTTTTCGGAGATGAGATTGACCGGATCGCAGAGGTGGAGCCTCTCACAGGGAAGATCCACGCGGAACTGAACCATGTGGCGATTTTCCCGGCATCCCATTATGTGGTATCACAGGAGAAAATCAAGGCAGCCTGCGACAACATTGAAGAAGAGATGAAGGAGCGGGTGCAGTTTTTCAAGGGAGAAGACAAGTTGATTGAGGCACAGCGTATTGCGGAGCGGACGAATTTCGATATCGAGATGCTACGTGAGACCGGCTTCTGTTCCGGCATCGAGAACTATTCACGGCACCTGAACGGACTGCCTGCAGGAGCACCGCCCATGACGCTATTGGATTTCTTCCCGGATGATTTTTTGATCATCGTGGACGAGTCCCATATGACGATCCCACAGATCCGCGGCATGTATGCCGGAGACCGCTCGAGAAAACAGACCCTTGTAGATTACGGCTTCCGTCTGCCTTCCGCGTTAGATAACAGACCTCTAAATTTCGAAGAATTTGAGTCGCATATTGACCAGATGATGTTCGTATCTGCGACACCTTCCGATTATGAGAAGGAGCACGAACTGCTCAGGACAGAGCAGATCATCCGACCTACGGGACTGCTGGATCCAGAGGTACAGGTACGCCCTGTGGAAGGACAGATCGATGATCTCATCGGCGAAGTAAATAAAGAGGTGGAAAATCACCACAAGGTATTGATTACCACGCTGACCAAGCGCATGGCGGAAGACCTTACGGATTACATGAAGGAAGTCGGCATCCGGGTAAAATATCTGCATTCCGATATCGATACGCTGGAGCGTGCACAGATCATCCGTGACATGCGGCTGGATGTATTTGATGTGCTGGTAGGTATCAACCTGCTCAGAGAAGGACTGGACATTCCGGAGATCACACTGGTAGCAATCCTGGATGCAGATAAGGAAGGATTTTTACGTAGTGCTACCTCCCTGATCCAGACCATCGGACGTGCCGCACGTAATGCGGAGGGACATGTCATCATGTACGCAGATACCATTACGGATTCCATGCGGGAAGCGTTGGATGAGACCAACAGACGTCGTGAGATTCAGATGAAATACAATGAGGAACATGGCATTACACCGCAGACCATCAAAAAGGCGGTCCGGGATCTGATCAGTATCTCCAGGGTGATCGCCAAGGAAGAAGTACGTTTTGAGAAGGATCCGGAATCCATGACGAAGAAGGAACTGGAGAAGCTGATCGGCGATATCCAGAAGAAGATGCAGAAGGCCGCAGCAGATCTGAACTTCGAGGCGGCAGCAGAACTGCGTGATAAGATGATAGAACTGAAGAAACAGCTGAATGATATGGGGGAGTAACCGGAACATGATGCAAAAGACCGAAAAAATCATATATCGAATACTGACAGCACTTTTTCTGCTTTTGTTCCTCCCGGTTCTGTTCAGTATTATTTTTATTGATAAGAAGCTTCCTTATTATGAGAACTGCAGACTGGCAACACTGCTTCCCAATGTGGTATTGTTCGCAGTGGGACTGGTATGCCTGATCGTGATTGCTCTGTGTCTTGGCAGAGAGAACAGGAAGAACAGGACACGGAGCCGGGCATGGGAGACGGCACAGAAGCTGCTTCTTCCGGCGGTGTTTGTATTGCTTTATTTTATCAATGTGTATATTGCCAGGGAGACAGCCTATTATACCAGCTGGGATCCGGAGGTCGTGCGGGGATATGCTTATATGATGAATGGTGGGATTCCCTTGGGCTATGACCTGTATCTGGTGATCAATCCCAACAACATTACGATCTCTTATGTGCTTGGCATATTGTATAAGCTGGCGGAGGGGTGGAAAAATTATCCGTATAACAGTGAATTTTTCTGGATACAGATCGGCTGCGGGATGGCCTCCGTAGCCGGGCTGGCGGCATGCCTTACGGTGAGACGTATTTCCAAAAGCAATAAAACGACCTGGCTCAGCGCTGCAATATATATTGCCTGCATCGGACTTACCCCGTGGAAAATTGTACCTTACACGGATGTATACAGCATGGTATTCCCGGTACTGAGCATCTGTTTTTATGTATATTACCGTACTTATGAGAAAATGGCAGCGAAGGGAATCTGCCTGATGCTTACTTTTGCGAGTATAATGCTGGGCGGGCTGATGAAACCGTCGGTATATGTTCTGTTGATTACTATATTGATTGCGGAAGTATGGTCTGCCTTATTTTCGGGAGAAAAGGGCAGATGGAAATGGCTGCTGGCGGATGCGGTGCTTCTGCTTGCCATATTATTCGGAGGCAATGCGGCAAAAGATAAAATGGTATCGGACCTGGGGCTGATACAGAATGAAAATATTGCAGCCACCTGGCATCATTATTTCTACATGGGACTGAACGAGACCACGACAGGCGGTTACAATCCGGACGATGTGGCAATGTACGGAGAATTCCAGGATCGACCCATAGAGGAACGCAACAAGGCAGAGATCAAAAGAGCCATCGGAAGGATGCAGGAGCGTGGCGCAGACGGAAGCCTGTACTTCTGGCTTCGGAAAATGGTCATGACTTTCAATGACGGAACACTGGGCTGGCAGACGGAAGGCGATAATGAAAATGCTTTTGCACCCATTGCACATGGCGGGAAACTTACGGAATTCCTGCGGGATGTATTTTGGAGGAACAGCCGGTATGCGGGAAGATATAATACGATCTGCCAGTTTTTCTGGATCATGCTGTTGACCTGTCTGCCGGGAATCTGCCTTGGCAGACGGGAGCGGATCAAAGTAGACAGTCTGTTTATGATCAGCTTTTTAGGGATCTTTCTCTATTTAATGCTTTTTGAATCCCGGGCAAGATATTTATTCTGTTTTGTACCGGTGCTGGTGGTGCAGGCTGCTTTGGGACTGGAAAATTACAGCATCATACTGTGTGAATATAGAAATCGTTGGAGGATGAAACATCATGGAAGAAGCAAAGAAGATGCGCCCGAGAGAGTACATTAAGATCCGCGGCGCCAATGAACATAATCTGAAAAATATTAACGTAGATATCCCCAGAAACGAACTGGTGGTATTGACCGGTATGTCCGGTTCCGGTAAGTCGTCCCTGGCATTCGATACGATCTATGCGGAAGGACAGAGACGCTATATGGAATCCCTGTCCTCCTATGCGAGACAGTTCTTGGGACAGATGGAGAAGCCTAACGTGGAGAGCATCGAGGGGCTGTCTCCTGCTATCTCCATCGACCAGAAATCCACCAACCGTAACCCTCGTTCCACGGTGGGTACCGTAACAGAGATCTACGATTATTTCCGTCTGCTGTATGCGAGGATCGGTATTCCCCATTGCCCGAAGTGCGGAAGAGAGATCTCCAAGCAGACTGTGGACCAGATGGTGGATCAGATCATGAACATGGGAGAAGGTACGAAGATCCAGCTGCTGGCACCGGTGGTCAGAGGCCGTAAGGGCGAACATGCCAAGGTGCTGGAGCGTGCCAAGAGAAGCGGCTATGTGCGGGTCCGGATCGACGGCAGTATGTATGAACTGACGGAAGAGATCAAGCTGGACAAAAATATCAAGCATAACATCGACATCATAGTAGACAGACTGGTAGTAAAGGACGGTATCCAGCGCCGACTGACCGACTCTATTGAGAACGTGCTGGAGCTGGCGGAAGGACTGCTGGTAGTGGATGTGATCGGAGGAGAACCGGTGACTTTCAGCCAAAGTTTTTCCTGCCCTGACTGCGGTATCAGTGTCAGCGAAGTGGAGCCCAGAAGCTTTTCCTTTAACAATCCTTTTGGTGCCTGCCCTGCCTGCTTCGGACTGGGATATAAGATGGAATTCGACGAGAATCTGATGATTCCGGATAAGAGGCTCAGCATCAATGAGGGGGCCATCACCGTCATGGGCTGGCAGTCCTGCGCGGACAAGTCCAGCTTTACCAACGCTATTTTACAGGCACTGGCAAAGGAATATCATTTTGACCTGGATACGCCTTTTGAAGATTATCCGCAGAAAGTTCATGACATTTTGATCCACGGAACGAACGGCAAAGAGGTGCTGGTGCATTATACCGGTCAGCGTGGCAGTGGTATCTATCCCGTCGCCTTTGAAGGTCTGATCAAAAATGTGGAGCGCCGTTACCGTGAGACCGCTTCTGAGAGCTCCAAGCAGGAATACGAGACATTTATGCGTATTACTCCCTGTAAGGAATGTAAGGGCATGCGTCTGAAAAAGGAATCCCTGGCAGTTACAGTATGCGATAAAAATATTTTCGAGATCACTTCCATGTCCATCCGGGATCTGCAGAAGTTCCTGGACACCATGACCCTGACGAAACAGCAGCAGTTCATTGGCGAGCGTGTGTTGAAAGAGATCCGCGCCAGAGTAGGCTTCCTGGTGGATGTGGGGCTGGAGTATCTGTCTCTGGCGAGAGCTACCGCTACTTTGTCCGGTGGTGAGGCACAGCGTATCCGTCTGGCAACCCAGATCGGTTCCGGTCTGGTAGGTGTATGCTATATCCTGGATGAGCCCAGTATCGGTCTGCACCAGAGAGACAATGACAAACTGTTGAATACACTGAAGAATCTGCGGGATCTGGGCAATACTCTGGTAGTGGTAGAACATGATGAAGATACCATGCTGGCAGCGGATTATATCGTAGATATCGGTCCCGGTGCCGGTTCCCACGGAGGTGAAGTCATCGCTTGTGGTACCGCAGAGGAGATCATGCAGATCCCGGAATCCATTACGGGACAGTACCTCAGCGGCAAAAAGCGGATTCCTGTACCGGAGACCAGACGTACACCTGCCGGCTGGATCAAAGTATTGGGAGCACAGGAAAATAATCTGAAAAATGTAGATGTGGAGATCCCTCTGGGCGTGATGACCTGCGTTACCGGTGTGTCCGGATCCGGCAAAAGCTCGCTGGTGAATGAGATCCTCTACAAGCACCTGGCAAGAGAACTGAACCGTGCCCGCTGCATCCCCGGCAAACATAAAGGAATCGAAGGCGTGGAGCAGCTGGACAAGGTCATTAATATCGACCAGTCTCCCATCGGACGTACCCCCAGATCCAACCCGGCTACCTACACCGGAGTGTTTGATCTGATCCGTGACCTGTTCGCTTCCACCGCAGATGCCAAGGCGAAAGGCTACAGCAAGGGGCGTTTCAGCTTTAATGTCAAGGGCGGACGATGTGAAGCCTGCGGTGGTGACGGTATCATTAAGATCGAGATGCATTTCCTGCCGGATGTCTATGTCCCCTGCGAGGTCTGTGGCGGCAAACGCTACAACCGTGAGACACTGGATGTGAAATACAAGGGCAAGAGCATTTTTGATGTGCTGGACATGACGGTGGAAGAAGCACTGCCTTTCTTCGAAAATGTGCCTTTTATCCGCAGGAAGATTGAGACCCTGTATGACGTGGGACTTTCCTATGTAAAGCTGGGACAGCCCTCCACCACCCTGTCCGGCGGTGAGGCACAGCGTATCAAACTGGCAACCGAACTCTCCAGGAGAAGTACCGGTAAGACGATATATATTCTGGATGAGCCTACCACAGGACTGCATTTTGAGGATGTGCACAAGCTGGTGGAGATCCTGCACAGACTGGCGGACGGCGGCAATACGGTAGTTGTCATCGAGCATAATCTGGATGTGATCAAGACCGCGGATTATATCATTGATATGGGACCGGAAGGCGGAGACCGTGGCGGCACAGTGATCGCCCAGGGTACCCCGGAAGAGATCGTAAAGGTGAAAAAATCCTACACCGGATACTATGTGAAAAAGATGTTGGAGAAGGAGTTACGATAACTATTCAGCCTCCATTTGCAAAAAATCGACAAATAGTCGATGATATTTGCATGGTTCTGAATAGTTATAAAAATTAATATTTACCCTCTATGAAAATGGGAAAAATTCAGTTATAATATGATATATATGACTAAAAGAGCGTGTAGAGTCAAGACTTATAGATAGATACCATCGGAAAGGGGTAATAAAAAATGCAGTGCACAGATATCGGAATTGATTTAGGTACCGCCAGCATTCTGGTATACATCAGAGGAAAGGGTGTCGTATTGAAGGAGCCCTCTGTTGTAGCTTTTGATAGAGATACGAATAAGATTAAAGCCATCGGTGAGGACGCGAGACTGATGCTGGGAAGAACTCCCGGCAATATCGTAGCGGTTAGACCGTTACGTCAGGGCGTTATCTCCGACTATACCGTAACAGAGAAAATGATGAAGTATTTTATCCAGAAGGCGCTGGGTAAGAGAACCTTCCGTAAGCCCCGTATTGCTGTTTGCGTACCCAGCGGTGTTACGGAAGTAGAGAAAAAGGCAGTAGAAGACGCTACTTATCAGGCAGGTGCCAGAGAGGTATCCATCATTGAGGAGCCCATTGCAGCCGCTATCGGTGCCGGAATCGATATTTCTAAGCCCTGCGGTAATATGATCGTAGATATCGGTGGTGGTACTTCCGATATCGCGGTAATCTCCCTGGGAGGTACCGTAGTCAGCGCTTCCATCAAGATCGCAGGTGATGATTTTGATGAAGCCATCGTTCGTTACATGCGTAAAAAACATAATCTGCTCATCGGTGAGAGAACCGCAGAAGATCTGAAGATCAAGATCGGTTCCTGCTATAAGAGAGCAGAAGTAGACTATATGGATGTCAGAGGACGTAACCTCGTTACCGGTCTGCCGAAGACCGTCAAGGTATCTTCCGAGGAGACCGAGGAAGCATTGCGGGAGACTACTGCACAGATCGTGGAGACGATTCACAGCGTACTGGAGAAGACTCCCCCTGAGCTGGCAGCCGATATTGCGGACAGAGGAATCGTTCTGACTGGCGGCGGAAGCTTACTTCGTGGTCTGGAGGATCTGATCTCTGCCAAGACAGGTATCAACACCATGACAGCAGAGGATCCTATGACAGCCGTAGCTATCGGAACCGGTAAATACGTAGAGTTTCTTGCAGGATACAGAGAGAATTAATAAAGCAAATGGCAGGATGCCGAACATTTGTCGAAGGATCGATATCGCAAATGGAGGATACGAATGGTTAAAGGTCTATATACCGCATATACCGGTATGTTAAACGAACAGAACAGAATGGATATCATGACCAATAATCTGGCGAATGCGTCTACTGTCGGCTATAAAAAGGAAGGCTCTACCAGCCAGTCTTTTGATGATGTATTGACAGTTAAGATCAAGGACCAGTCAGTGGGCATGAGAAATGCCCAGAAAATTGGTATCAAGAATCCCGGTGTGAAGATTGGTGAGAACTATACCGACTATTCACAGGGATCCTTCCGTATTACCGGCAATACCTATGACCTGGCATTGTCCGGAGAAGGATTTTTTGCCATCGAATTTACCAACAAGGCAGGGGAGACCGATACCAAGTATACCCGTGCCGGACAGTTTACGCTGAATAAGGACGGCTACCTGGTAACCGAAGAGGGTGATTATGTCTTAGATACCCAGAACAGGCGGATCCGGTTAAATACTCTGATCGATTCTTCTATTACCGATGACGGTACCATTTATCAGAATGGTCAGGCAATGGCGAAGATCCAGGTGACGGATTTCGCAGACTATGACTATCTGGAAAAATATGGTGAGACATATTATCAGCCAATTCAGGGAGCACAGACCATTGCTTCTAATGCCCAGGTGAAATCTGGTTACCTGGAGATGGCGAATGTACAGATCGTATCCGAGATGGTAAATCTGATCTCCATTACCCGTGCCTATGAATCAAATCAGAAGATAGTGCAGACTATTGACGACACTCTGGATGTGGCAGTAAACCAGATTGGCAGAGTCCAGTAATCTAAAATAAAAAATAGCCGATATATAAATGATGCCAGGGTCAAAAGGTCTAAACCCACATGAGCTTGCTCATAGGTGGGTGAAAGACCTTAGGACCCGCCCCGATATGAGCATAAAAGTGGGATGATAATCCCACGATATGCGAATATTGGGTAGAATTGTGGGAGTGCGTAGCACGAAGCAATTCGTAGGCATCAAAGTCGGGGGCTTTTGACCCCGACATCATATAAATATAAGTATAAAGTCAGGATGGAAAACCGGGTCATGGAGGACATAAAGGACAGCTTGAGAGGAGACTACATATGGTCAGAAGCTTATGGACAGCAGCGACCGGCATGATCGCACAGCAGACGAATGTGGATACCATTGCCAACAATCTGGCAAATGTCAATACCACAGGTTACAAGACACAGGTCAATGAATTCAAGAGCCTGTTATATCAGAATATTCAGACGAAGACCACCTCAGCGAATGGAGATACCAAGCCCAGCAGCGCACAGGTAGGACTGGGTGTAAGAAACGCATCCATCAGTTCCTTATTTAAGGAGGGAAGCCTGACTGCATCCGACAGTGATACAGCATTTGCTATTGACGGAAAGGGATTTTTCGCAGTGCGCGGTGCAGACGGCAACACTTACTATACGAGAAACGGTAATCTGAAGTTTACACTGGCGTCCAACGGCGGTAATATGCTGGCAACCTCCGAAGGACTTCCGGTACTGGATACCCAGGGAAAACCTATTGTGCTTGGCAACAATTATGTAATGAGTAAGATCACGGTCAGCAAGGACGGAAGCCTGTGCTATCCCGATGCACAGAACAATCCTCGGCCCATCGGTATCACTATCGGTGTATTCCAGTTCAACAATCCCAACGGACTCGAGAGACTGGCAGACAGCCTGTATCAGCAGACCGCAGCCAGCGGACAGGCGATCAACGAAGCTACCAACAATAACGTGGAACGAAGCAGCATCATTCAGGGATATCTGGAAAGCTCCAACGTACAGGTCGTGGATGAAATGGTCAACATGATCGTGGCACAGAGAGCTTACGAACTGAATTCCAAAGCCGTCACAGCGTCCGATGAGATGTTACAGCAGGCGAACAACTTGCGTAGGTAATGAGCAATGCCAAACCGGAAGATGACGATCTGGCTGCTTGCAGACAAGAGCGTCAGATTGCGGTTTGATAGGGCGAATGCCCGACATCGAAGGAAACGCGAAGCGTTTTCGAGATGCATTGCACATTACCGTGAGATAAAGAAATATTAAAGCGAAAGATGACGATCTGGCTGCTTGCAGACAAGAGCGTCAGATTGCGATTTGATAGGGCGAATGCCCGACATCGAAGGAAACGCGAAGCGTTTTCGAGATGCATTGCACATTACCGTGAGATAAAGAAATATTAAAGCGAAAGATGACGATCTGGCTGCTTGCAGACAAGAGCGTCAGATTGCGATTTGATAGGGCGAATGCCCGACATCGAAGGAAACGCGAAGCGTATAGAAAGGCTAAATTATGGATATTAGCAGTTTATACGGGAGCTCTGCTTTAGACAGCATCGCTTATACCAACGCGGCGAACCAGACGGCTTCCAAATTACAGGATAAATTAAACAGTGCAGATTATTCCAAAGCGACCGATGATGAACTCATGGATGCTTGCAAACAGTTCGAGGCCTATTTCGTAGAGCAGATGTTCAAAGAGATGATGAAGACGATCCCGGAGAGTGACAGCACCTCTTCTTCCAACTCTCAGCTGATGGATTATTACAAGGATGAGATGGTACAGCAGATCGCTTCGGATTCCACAGAGCAGAACAGCCTGGGACTGGCACAGATGCTGTATGAACAGATGAAGCGCAATTATAATCTTGAGTAACTATTTCGGGCTGCCGTTCCCGGCAGCCCCTTTCTTAAATCTATCACCGCAGCAGCGGTTTTCTCTTACGTTTTCGTAGAGATCAGCCACATGTAACAGAACATACACCGGAATGAGGAATGGAAATGGATAACATTACAGGATATGTAGATCATATTGTCTATCAAAACAGTGATAATGGATATACAGTCATGGCACTGGTGGCAGAGGGAGAAGAAGTGACCTGTGTCGGTATGTGTAAAGGCTTAGGACAGGGAGAAAATATTTCTGCGGAGGGAGAATACATAGAGCATCCGGTCTACGGCAGACAGTTCAAGATACAGACCTATGAGACTGTGGCACCCACCGATCGCGCCGGCATGGAACGCTATCTCGGATCCGGAGCGATCCGGGGTGTGGGCGAAGCACTGGCTGCCAGAATCGTGAAAAAATTCGGAGATGATACTTTCCGGATCATAGAGGAGGAACCGGAACGGCTGGCGGAAGTAAAAGGAATCAGCGAACGGAAAGCCCAGGAGATTGCTGTTCAGATGGAAGAAAAAAAAGACCTCAGAGAGGCCCTGGTCTATCTGCAGCAGTATGGTATCAGCAATACCCTGGCTGTGAAAATATATAACACCTATGGAATGGAAATGTACAGCGTGATGCGTGAGAATCCTTACAGGCTGGCGGAGGATGTCAGTGGAGTGGGATTCCGCATTGCTGATGAGATCGCCGGGAGGATCGGTATCCACACCGATTCCGATTACCGCATCCGGAGTGGAATCTTGTATACACTACTGCAGGCGGTGGGAGAAGGACATTGCTTTCTGCCGCTGGAACTTCTGCTTCGCAGAGCATCGGAACTGTTGGGAGTATCAGAGGAAAATATCCGCCCGCAGGTGGATAATCTGATCATGGACAGGAAGCTGGTAGCAAAAGGAGATGCGGTTTTCGCGGCTGCCTATTATTATGCGGAACTGAATTGTGCCAATATGCTTCGGAACCTGAATATTCCCATGCTGGAGGCAGAAAATCTTCCCGCACAGGATATGGCAATCCGTAAGAGACTGGAGCGTATGGCGGAAAACCTATCCATGGAACTGGATGAACTGCAGCTGAAAGCAGTGGAGGAAAGCATAAAGAACGGTCTCTTTATTTTATCCGGAGGACCCGGCACCGGAAAAACGACAACCATCAATATGATCATCCGTTATTTTGAGTCGGAGGGAATGGACATATTCCTGGCGGCGCCCACGGGGCGTGCAGCCAAGAGAATGACAGAAGCGACCGGTTTTGAAGCGAAGACGATCCATCGTCTATTGGAACTAAACAGTGCCTTGTCAGATGATGATACCAGAAGAGCCAACTTTGAACGGAATCAGGAGAATCCCTTAGAGGCAGATGTAGTGATCATTGATGAGATGTCCATGGTGGATATTCAACTGTTCCAGGCACTCTTAAAAGCCATTTTGCCGGGAACGAGACTCATTCTTGTTGGGGATGTGGACCAGCTGCCCAGCGTGGGACCGGGTCAGGTGCTGCGGGATCTGATGAACAGCGAAGCCTTCCCCATGGTAACTTTAGAGAAAATCTTTCGTCAGGCGGGCGAAAGTGACATTGTAGTCAATGCACACCGTATCAACAAGGGAGAACAGATCGCTCTGGACAATAAATCCCGGGATTTTTTTCTGTTGGAGCGAAACGATGTGAATGTTATTTATAAACATATGATCCAACTGATCCGGGAGATGCTGCCCAAATATGTAAATGCCACACCCTTCGATATTCAGGTACTGACGCCCATGCGGAAAGGAAGCCTGGGTTGTGAGACATTGAACGGTATCTTACAGAGGTACCTGAATCCGGCGGATCCTCATAAAAAAGAACATTCTTATGGGAATACCGTCTTCCGCGAAGGTGATAAGGTCATGCAGATCAAAAATAACTACCAACTGGAGTGGGAGATCGTGGGCAGATATAACATTCCCATTGATAAGGGCATGGGTGTCTTTAACGGAGACATGGGAAGAGTCCTGGAGATCAATGAGACAATGTCTACACTTCTCGTGGAGTTTGATGATGGCAGGAGGGTCAATTATCCATTTTCCGGGCTGGAGGAACTGGAGCTGTCCTATGCCATTACGATCCACAAGTCTCAGGGTAGTGAATATCCCGCAGTGATCCTGCCGCTGCTCGGGGGCCCCAGAATGCTGTTTAACCGTAATCTTCTGTATACGGGAATCACAAGAGCCAGGAACTGTGTTACGATCTTAGGCAGCAGCGAGACGGTGAGGAATATGATCGACAATGTCAGTGAGAACCGCAGATACACGGCATTGGAAAGTCGGATCAGGGAGATCTGCGGCCTGCCGGAGGGGATATAATTATGATATGGAAGCTATTGTTTCCCACAAGATGCCCGGTGTGTGACAGAATCGTGAAACCTTTCGGGGAGAAAATCTGCCTGGAATGTCTTCCGAAGCTCCGCACAGTGACTCCTCCCTGGTGCATGAAATGCGGAAAAAAGATACAGGGAGATGAAGAACTCTGCATGGACTGCAGAGGCAGAAAGCATATGTTTGACCGTGCCAGAACACTGTATGAATACGGCACGGCGGCTCCGTCTCTCTATCGCTTTAAATACAAAGGGAGACAGGAATACGCGGATTTCTACGGAGAGGAAATGGGAAAATACTTAGGAGAGTTTATTCGCAGAGTTTCACCGGACGTGCTGGTACCGGTGCCACTGCACCGGAAGAAATTAAAGTCGCGCGGGTATAATCAGGCAGCGTGCCTTGCCAGAGCATTGGGGAAGAGCCTAAATCTTCCGGTGGATGAAAAGCTGGTAAAAAGAATACGGAATACGGCACCAATGAAACGACTGAATCCCACAGAAAGGCAAAATAATTTGAAAAAGGCTTTTAATATAGGCAGAAATGATGTAAAATTATATGACCGGATTATTCTGGTGGATGATATTTATACAACCGGTACCACGCTGGATGAGATCTCAGCACTATTAAAATCCTACGGCGTATCTGAAGTGTATTGTGTTACGTTGGCATGCGGCGCCGGATTATGATGAGGAAGGTGTGAGGATACTATGAATATAAGAAACTGCAGAATGTGTGGACATATATTTAATTATGTGGCAGGACCTATCCTGTGCCCCCACTGCCGGGAGAAAATGGAAGCTAAATTCCAGGAAGTTAAGGAATATATCCGTTCCAACCCCGGAGTAGGCATTCAGGATGTAGCGGAGAACTGCGATGTGGAACCTTCCCAGATCCAGCAGTGGCTTCGGGAGGAGAGACTGGAGCTGACGGAAGGATCGGCAATTTATCTGCAGTGTGAGAAATGTGGTGCTCCTATCCGGAGCGGAAGATTCTGCGAGAAATGTAAGTATGAAATGTCAATGGACCTGCAGAGTGTGCTGCCCAAAAAACAGCAGATGCTGAAGCAGCATCCTACTTCATCCAGAGACGGAGACCGGATGCGCTATCTGTAAGCATCTGCGGGCGGAGGAATTATGCTGAACGAAGAAAAGATCATATTGATGACCCAAATGGCATCCTATGAAGAGAATGAAGGCAAAAAGAATATGGCGATCGGCCGTTATTTTCGCAGCGATTATATAGCAATACAGGTTTTGAAGTCTATTCTGTGTGCTACGATTGCTTATGCGGTATGCCTTGCCTTATTTGTTTTCTATGATTTTGAGACCTTTATGCAGGATATTTACAAAATGGATTTGATCAGTTTTGCAAAAAATGTTCTGCTGTATTACGGAATTACGGTAGTGGTATACGGAGCAGCTTCTTACCTGATCTGTTCTCTGCGCTATGCCAGGGCGAAGAAGAGCCTGAAATGCTATTATAACAATCTGAAAAAGCTGAATTCCATTTATAATGAATAACAGATGCAGATTGATATGGAGGAAATATGACTGCTTTACTGGAATTAAGAGAAAATCTGAAAAAGATCTACAGCAGAAACGAAGCTTTTATTCTGCCGGTGATCAAATTCCTGCTTAGTTTTATCGTGCTGAGCATCATAAACGGCAAAATGGGATATATGACAAAGATAGACAATATGGCGATCGTGCTGATCGTATCTCTGTTATGTTCGTTCCTGCCTACCGGATTTATGGTGGTATTTGCCATGCTGTTTACACTGCTTCATATGTATGCTTTATCCATTGAGACGGCGGCAGTGGGATTGGTGGTATTTTTACTGCTGTATCTGCTTTTCCTTAGGTTCACGGCCAAAGAAGCCTTGGTAGTGGTACTGACCCCCGTTCTGTGCATGCTGAAGCTTCCTTATGTTATGCCGGTTGCCATGGGACTGATCGGAACCCCTGCTTCCTGTGTATCCGTAGGATGCGGTGTTGTAGTGTATTATCTGATCCAGACGGTGATCAGCAATGCGCCTACTATCAATTCCATGGGCGCGGAGGAGGCCACGGCGAAGCTACGCCTTCTGATCGACGGCATGCTGGGGAATAAGGCAATGCTGGTTATGATCGTGGCATTTACCGTGACCGTGATTGTAGTATACCTGATCCGCAGAATGAGCGTGGATCACTCCTGGACCATTGCAATGGCGGCCGGAATCATAATCGAGGTGCTTATCCTGCTGGTGGGAGATCTTATGTATGATACGAATCTCTCCATCTTTAGTGCACTGTTGGGTGCGATTGTTACCGTGATCGTATGTAAGATAATAGAGTTCTTCCGCTTCTGTCTGGACTACAGCAGGACAGAAAAGGTCCAGTTTGAAGACGATGAATATTATTACTATGTAAAAGCGGTACCGAAGATGACTGTGTCGGCACCTACCAATACTGTAAAGAAGATCAACACCCAGCGCAGACCGGCGTCACAGAGCGCCAGACCTGCGGGACAGGGCAGATCTTCCGGCCAGAGCCGGAGTGGCGGACAGAATGTCAGAAGTGCGGAAGGATCCGCAAGAAGTGTAGTAACAGAGCGTACAGCGCCTGCCGGAAGCAGAGCTCCTTATGGACAGCAAAATCCCTACCGCGGACGGGAAATGACCGGCGGCAGAAGCGTTACCATAAGCAGTGATCATATGGCGCAGGGCGACTCGGACGATTACGAAGAATTGTTCTGAAGGGATTAATGAAAAATGCAGTTATGGGATAAGCTGGCAGAATATGCGAAAAACTTCAGCAGTTACCGTACGACTATGGATTTCGGCGATGTGGCAGAGATTCTGATCATTGCGGTATTACTGTATTATACATTGGTATGGATGAAGACGACCCGGGCGTGGATATTGCTTAAGGGTCTGGTTGTCATCCTTGTTTTTTTGCTGCTGGCTTACTTTTTCCGAATGACAACGATACTGTGGATGGCACAGAATGTGTTGGGATTTGCGGTGACGGCATTGATCGTGGTGCTGCAGCCGGAGCTGCGAAAAGCTTTGGAAGAACTGGGTAAGAAAAATATTATCAGCTCGGTACTCCCGTTTGATAATAATCATCGGGTGAATGAGGGATTTTCCGAGAAGACCATCAATGAGATTACCAAGGCATGTGTAGAGATGGGAAAGGTGAAGACCGGTGCACTGATCGTGATCGAACAGAAAGTATCCCTGAGAGATTATGAGAGAACCGGTATCGATGTGGACGCTATTGTTACCAGCCAGCTGCTGATCAATATATTTGAACATAATACACCGCTGCATGACGGAGCGGTAATTGTCAGAGGAAACAGAGTGGCATCCGCTACCTGTTATCTGCCTCTGTCCGACAATCTGGGACTGAGCAAGGAACTGGGAACCAGACACCGGGCCGGCGTGGGTATCTCAGAGATCACGGATTCCCTGACGATCATTGTGTCCGAGGAGACCGGCAAGATCAGCGTTGCTTATGAAGGTGAGCTGGAGCGCAATCTCGATGCGGATTCCTTGCGCGACAGAATGTATAAGATCCTGAACAACCCCGGAGAGGAACATAAGAATCTGCGAATCTGGAAGGGAAGGAGCCGAGACAAGAAATGAAAAAAGCATTGACACGTAATCTGGGTCTGAAGCTTGCCTCTCTGGTACTTGCTTTTGTACTGTGGTTCCTGGTGGCACAGATCTATGACCCGAAGGATACCGTGACTTTTAATAATATCCAGGTCCGGCTGATCAATACGGAACTTCTGGATGAAGAAGGAAAAGTCTACGAGGTGTTGGATAACAGTAACCTGGTAAGGGTCACCGTTACGGGACCGCAGAGTATTGTAAAATCCGAACTGCGCCGGAGCGATATCGTGGCGGAAGCAGATATGAGCAAGCTGACCGATATCAATACGATAGCAATCACTTATTATTGTGAGAATGTCAGCAATGATTCCGTAGAGATCAAGGGCAACCACGACTCGGTGCGGTTGAACGTGGAAGACAGGACCAGCAAGTGGATCAAGCTGGAGAGCAATACCATTGGTGAAGTGGCTTCCGGCTACATGATCGGAAACGTAACACTGGACCAGACCAACATCGAGGTTACCGGACCGAAATCCGCAATCTCGCAGGTGGATCATGCCGGAGTGGATATCAATGTGACAGATTCCACCAGCAGCCTGTCCGCAAACGTAGACATCAAGCTGTATGATGCGGACGGCAATGAGCTGACCCTGGAAAGCGTCAAGAAAAATGTAAATTCCGCACATATGACGGTGGAAGTACTGGCAACCAAGGAAGTGCCGGTTGAAATTGAATATATGGGTGTACCCGAGGACGGCTATATGGCTACCGGTGAGGTGGAGAGCAGTGTGCCTACGGTAAGAATCGCCGGAACAGCATCAGCACTGGTGGGAATCTCTGCGATCACTGTGCCGGAAGACCGGATGAACATTACCGGACAGTCCGGTGACCTGGTAGATATCATCAACCTGAAGGAATATCTGCCGTCCAATGTACGACTGGCGAACAAGAGCTTTGATGGCAAGATTACCGCCACAGTCTATATTGAACCGATTGATACCAAGGATCTTACGATTCCGGCAGATAATATTTCCATTACCGGAGTACCGGATGGCATGGAAGCAGAGGTTACTTCCACGGCAGAGGAATACAATATTACCGTATCCGGTCTGACCAGAGATGTCAGCATACTGCGCGACAGCAGTGTGACAGGAGTCCTGGATCTGAACCAGTGGATGGAAGACAACGGTCTGGAAGAGTTGACACCCGGGAACTATACGATTCCCGTAACATTTAATCTGTCAGAAGACATCACGGTAGATACAGATGTGAATATTCATATCCGACTGAAAAATGCGGACAGTAGTACCTGATCAACGGGTAGTCCCGCAGGTTCAAAAGGCATGAAATAGAGAATAGAGATAGAATGAGAGGGTTTTTACAATGGCTAGAATGTTTGGAACAGATGGCGTACGCGGTATTGCCAATGAGGAACTGACCCCGCTGCTTGCAATGCAGCTTGGGCAGGCGGGAGCGTATGTTCTCACTAAGGAAAATGAACACAAGCCGACGATCATGGTAGGATGCGATACCCGAATCTCCGGGGATATGCTTGCGAATGCGTTGATGGCTGGTGCCTGCTCCGTAGGCGCTAACTGTGTATATGTGGGAGTGATCCCGACTCCGGCAGTGGCTTACCTGACCAAGAAATACAAAGTAGATGCGGGAGTTGTGATCTCCGCCTCTCACAATCCGGTAGAGTTCAACGGGATCAAGTTCTTTGACGGCAACGGTTATAAACTTCCGGATGCTATGGAAGACGAGATCGAAGCGCTGATCCGGAACAACATGCCCGGCATCAAGTTCCCTATCGGTCCCGGCGTAGGTAAGATCAAATACCGTACCGATGCCAGAGAAGAGTATATTAACCATGCTATGAGAGCCGTAAATGTAGATCTGTCCGGCCTGAAGATCGTAGTAGACTGTGCGGAGGGAGCTTCCTTCTACACATCTGTGGAATGCCTGAAGGAACTGGGGGGCAGCGTGGTAGCCATCCATAACAACCCGGACGGAACTAACATCAATGCCAACTGTGGATCCACCCATATGGAAGAACTGCAGGCAAGAGTCGTTTATGAGAAAGCAAACGTAGGTCTTGCATTTGACGGAGACGCTGACAGACTTTTAGCAGTAGACGAAAATGGTAAGATTGTAGACGGTGACCAGATCATGGCAATCGTCGGCAACTTTATGAAGAGCAAGGGAACCCTGAAAAAGGACACTATCGTAGCAACCGTAATGAGTAATCTGGGATTCTTTCTGATGGCTGAGAAGAACGGCATTACCATGGAGAAGACCAAGGTAGGCGACCGTTATGTATTGGAACGCATGAAGGAAATCGGTGCAAGTCTCGGAGGAGAACAGTCCGGACACATCATTTTCCTGGATGAGAATACCACCGGTGACGGTTTGCTCAGCGCGTTGCATCTGTTACAGGTAATGGTAGAGACCGGTAAACCTCTGTCCGAACTGGCCCAGATCATGGAAGTACTGCCTCAGGCGCTGGTAAATGCCAAAGTCGCTAACCATAAAAAAGAAAAATACATGGAATATCCCGAGATTGCAGATGCTATTCAGAATCTGGAGGAGAAGTTCGCGGGAGAAGGCCGTGTCCTGATCCGTCCCTCCGGAACAGAGCCTCTGGTAAGAGTTATGATCGAAGGAAAAGATCAGCAGGTGATCCAGGAGGAAGCACAGAGACTTGCCAACCTGATCCAGGATATCATGTTCTAAACAGACTGATTGCGAAAGTTGTCTTGGAAAAGTTCTTGTGAATGAATTACATTCATGCTATGATAGGAATGTAATGGGTGTATAAATTCATAAGAATGATTGAAAATTATGCAGAATAAATATCGATAGTGGAGGGTTTGTCATATGGTAAGTCAGAAAGTTGTAATCAAGAATCCTACGGGCTTGCACCTGCGTCCCGCCGGAATCCTGTGCAAGGAGGCAATGCAGTTCAAGTCTCTGATCACTTTCAAATTCCGTGAGAACACAGCTAACGCCAAGAGCGTGTTGAGCGTATTGGGAGCGTGTGTAAAGTGCGGAGATGAGATCGAATTCGTATGCGAAGGCGAGGATGAGGCAGAGGCACTGAAGACTCTGGTAGAAGCTGTAGAGAATGGTCTTGGGGAATAGACCACAGCAGAAAAATAAGGGGCTGTGTATCCTTGCGGTGCACAGCTTTTTCTATGACATGAGGAGAGAGATAACATGGAAGAAAAAAGTATGAAGAAGAGTTTTTCCAGACTGGGCTGGAGGTTCCTGATCGGAACATTGATCATCTACGCAGTGCAGATGGCAGTCGTGGCTGTTGTGGGACAGGTAAAGCCGGAGTGGCTGGAGAATACGACCATCAACCTGATCCTTGCTGTCCTGCCGCTGTATCTGATCGGTATGCCGATATTGATCGCGTTGGTGAAGCGGATACCCGGGGAAGCACCTGTGAAGAAAAGTATGAAACCCGGACAGTTCATTGTGGCACTGATCATGTGTTATGCATTGATGTATTGCGGCAACCTGGTGGGCACGCTGATCACTACGGTAGTCGGCGTACTGAAGGGCTCGGAAGTAAATAATGCCCTTATGGCCTATGCAACAGAGTCCAACATGATGGTTACCTTTCTCTATATGGTGATCTGTGCACCGATCCTGGAAGAATATATTTTCCGCAAGCTGATCGTGGATCGCACCGTAAAATACGGTCAGGGAGTGGCTATTGTCCTGTCCGGCCTGATGTTCGGACTGTTCCATGGCAACCTGAACCAGTTCGCGTATGCAATGTTGCTTGGAATGTTCCTGGCATTTCTGTATGTGAAGACCGGCAACCTGAAGATTACCATCGGCTTACATATGTGTATCAACTTTATGGGAGCTGTGGTAAGCGTTCTGCTGTTGAAGGCAATTCATCTGGACGAATACCAGGAGATCGTCATGAACGGCGGGGATGCGCAGGCTATCATGGACTTCATGATGCAATATCTGCCGGGCTGGATTGGTTATATGATCTATGTATTATTTATTCTGGCAGCAGTGATCACCGGAATTGTTCTGTTTATTGTCTTCCGTAAAAGATTTGCCGTGGAGCCGGGACAGATCCCTAAGGGACAGAGATTCAAAACAGTCATCTGCAATCCCGGAATGCTCTGTTACTGCCTTTTCTGGATCGTGATGATTCTTCTGCAGATGTTCCCGGAGATCGTGCAGATGCTGTTGGGAATCTCTCCGCTGTCCCTGTAAATACGTTTCACAGGGGCTGACCGCTGGGAGCAGACAAAGGAGATATGATACATGTACGCATTTGACAGCAGAATACGTTACAGTGAGACGGACAGCGAAGGGGAACTTACGCTGAATGCACTGCTGAATTATTTTCAGGATTGCTCCACCTTCCATTCGGAAGATGTGGGGCTCGGAATCGGCTATATGAAGGAGATCGGACAGGCATGGGTATTATCCTCCTGGCAGATTGTGGTAGACCGGTATCCGAAGCTGGGTGAGAAAGTAAAAATTGTGACATTGCCCTATGAATTAAAGGGCTTTCTGGGATACCGTAATTTTGCAATGCTGGATGAAGAGGGAAATTACCTGGCGAAGGCTAACTCTCTCTGGAGTCTGTTAGATATGACCACGGGGAAACCGGTGGCGGTGAACGAAGCCATGCATAAGGGCTACGGAATCGATGAAAAGCTGGACATGGATTATGCCCCCCGCAAAATCACCGTACCGGAAGGTGGACAGCTGCTGGAACCCATCGTGGTGAAAAAGCATCATCTGGACACCAACCATCACGTGAATAACGGCCAATATGTGAACATTGCCATGGAGTATCTGCCGGATGATTTTGTGATCCGCCAGATGCGTGCGGAATATAAAAAGCAGGCATTTCTGGATGATGTGCTGTATCCTTACATAGTCTCTGTGGAGAGTGGCTATGTTGTCAGCCTGCGGGATGAGGAAGGCAGACCCTATGTATCCGTAGAATTTCTACAACAGTAGTGATAATAGCAAAATTAATTGAACCGATAACTGAAACAAAAGCTGTGAAACAGACAGAACAGGAGAAAACGTGGAACTGAAATTAGGCGAAAAACAGACGCTTGTAATTGTGAAAAAAGTAGAATTCGGAGTCTATCTGGCAACGAAGGAAGCACCGGATGACAAAGTGCTCCTGCCGGCTAAACAGGTTCCTGCCGGAGCAAAGGTGGGGGATGAGGTGGAGGTATTCCTGTATCGGGATTCCAGCGACCGCCTGATCGCCACGACCAGAACTCCCAAATTAATAATGGGACAGGTGGCGCTTTTGACGGTGGTACAGATCGGAAAAGTGGGTGCATTCCTGGACTGGGGACTGGAGAAGGATCTCTTCCTGCCCTTCAAGCAGCAGACCCGCAAAGTAAAAGCGGGAGATCAGGTGTTATCTTCCCTCTATATCGACAAAAGCGGCAGACTCTGCGCTACCATGAATGTCTACGAACATCTGCGCACGGACAGCCCTTATAAAAAAGATGACAAGGTCACCGGCAGGATCTATGAGATCAGCAAAAATTTCGGAGCATTTGTAGCCGTGGATGACTGTTTCTCCGCACTGATCCCGAAAAAAGAACTCTTTGGCGCCACAGAGCAGCCAGGGGTCGGAGAACAGGTGACCGCCCGCGTCGTAAAAGTGCTGGAGGACGGCAAACTTACACTGAGCATCCGCGAAAAAGCATACCTGCAGATCCAGAAGGATGCAGAGAAAATTGAGAAGCTGTTAGACAGCTATGAAGGCGCTCTGCCCTTTAATGATAAGGCAGCTCCTGAGGTCATTACCCATGAGACCGGCATGAGCAAAAATGAATTCAAACGTGCCGTAGGGCATCTGTTAAAAGAAGGCAAGATCCAGATCACGGAGAAAAGCATCCGTAGGATCTGAGAACAGTAAAAATGAAAAATACCGATATTCGGAAAGACAACATATTTCCGGAATCGGTATTTTTATTGTATGTTAAGATGATATTTGGTCCCATCGACATTATATCGCAATGTACTTATCGAAATCACTACGTATCGCAACCGCTGCAGCACTTTTTGCACCCGGCAGTTCATCCCGGTTCAGAAAAATGATATGAAAGCGGAAGTGACTGGGACGGAAGGAGTATTTATAAAGAGTATCCATAAAGAGCTCCCGGTATTTCTGATGGACAAAATAGGGAGCGTCCACAAGGATACTCTCAGGACGAACCAAGTTGTCCTCGTTGGCAATAGCCACACCGAGATACAGGATTACATCCCGGATCAGCTCATCGATCACTTCATCATGGGTAGCACTATCCATCAGCTGGGCCTCTGTAGGCAGAGCATCACCGCATAGGGAATACAGATAAGGAGCGCGTCCGGAGGTTGCGGCTGCCTGCGCCTGTTCTTTCAGGGCACGGATGCCGGCGAGATTGTTCAGACTGCCGGTGCTGCCCCAGGTGCCGAAGGGCATCTTCGGATCCATGATCATATAACCTAACTCACCGGCACCTACCGGGGAACTGGACAGTGAGAAATCATTTTTTACAAACGGTGAAGCAATACCGATAGATACATATAAATAGAAAAACGACGGAACCTCTTTTAACTGTTCCCTGAGGAACAGCTGCGCAGCAAGCGCTCTGGAAGAGGCATCATTTTCAACCGTAATGGGTCCGGTATAACCGGTAAACTCCCGCAGATCCTTCACCACATCCTTGTCATACCAGCCAAACTGGCGGTGTGCCAAAAGTTTTCCTGCCTCGGAATCGATCAGACCGGGGAGACAGACACCTATGCCGCAGATCCGATTCGTGGGAACCACGGTGGACTGGAGTGCAGCCTGTACCAGACGGGCTGCGGATTGCAGTACTTCGCTATATTCTTTATATATGGTATTATCAATGCTGGTAAAGACGATTGCCCCACGGTAGTTACAGATGCAGACACTTCTGGAGATCTGTGTAATCTCTACACCGATAAAATACCGGGAATCCGGAACGATATCCACCGGCAGTGCAGAACGCCCGGGCGTCATGACTACATTGTTCCGATCTTCAAATAAAATACCGCTCTGAAGCATAGCATTCACATTTGTTGTAATAGTAGGAAGTGTCAGATGCAGGTCTTCTGCAATAGAAGAGCGCAGTACCGGTCCCCGCAGATAAATGATCTTGCGGATAGAGGACTGGTTCTCCTGCTTCAGACGCATCATATTATTTCCTTTGGATGAGATCGAAGATGTCATTTCTAAAAATCCCCCCTGACACAAAATGCATATTTAAAAGAATTAACTATATTATAGATATGAAAAATCTGCCCGTCAATAATATCCAATAAAATTTGTGATTTTCTACCAAAAATGACTTAATTAAATTGTCTAAATAAGCAATTGCAAATGCCATGGGCAGGTACTATAATGATGGCATAATTAAAAGAATTAATTAAGCAGCAAAAATCAACTGCGTGAAATGGAGCATAAGAATAAAAAATGATCGATTTAAAAGCAAAACCATTTTACTTAAGCGATGACGACATTACATGGGTGCATGAGACACTGGCGGCCATGAGCACGGAAGAAAAAGCAGGACAGCTTTTCTGCGTATTGTTGAAAAATAACAGCAAAGAGACAATGGATTATGTATTCAATCTGATGAATCCCGGCGGATTTATGTACCGGATCATGCCGACGAAGAATGCTGTGGATGCCACCAGAGAAGTGATCCGCCGTAGCAAAGTATATCCCCTGATCGCAGCCAACCTGGAAAAGGGCGGTAATGGTATTGTGGAAGAAGGAACGCTGGTAGGATCTCCCATGGAGATCGCGGCTACCGATGATGAGATAATGGCGGCGAAGATGGCGGAGGCATGCGGCAGAGAAGCCGGAGCTGTGGGAGCCAACTGGTCCTTTGCTCCAATCATTGACATCGATTCAAATTTCCGTAATCCCATTACGAATACCCGTACCTTTGGCTCTGATCCGGAGAGAGTTGCCCGTATGGGTCTGTCCTATGTAAATACGATCCAAAAGCTGGGAATGGCAGCATGCATCAAGCATTTCCCCGGTGATGGACAGGATGAGAGAGACCAGCATCTGGTGACATCTATCAACGATCTCGACTGTGAGAGCTGGATGAATACTTACGGTATGGTATATAAGAAGTGCATTGATGCCGGAGCGCTGACTGTTATGACCGGTCATATCATGCAGCCGGCATGGGAGAGAGCCATCAATCCCGATATCAAAGATGAAGAACTGATGCCGGGAAGCCTGTCCCGTGAACTTCTGCAGGGACTCTTAAGAGAACGGCTCGGATTTAACGGTGTCATCAGTACCGATGCCACCACCATGGCAGGATTCATGCTGGCGATGGGCAGAGAGAGAGCGGTTCCGGAGACGATCGCAAGAGGATGCGACATGTTCCTGTTTGCAAGAAATCTCGAAGAAGATTATCATTTCATGCTGAAGGGCATTGAAGAGGGTATTATCACTCCCGAGAGACTGGATGAAGCCGTGATCAGAGTACTGGCACTGAAAGCAGCCCTGGGACTGCATCATAAAAATACACTGCCGGAGACAGAAAAGGCCGAAGCGATCGTCGGATGTGCCGAGCACAAAAAATGGGCGGCCGAAGTAGCGGATAAGGGAATTACCCTGGTGAAAGAGGAAAAAGACGTATTGCCTATTACACCGGAGAAATATCACCGGATCCTTCTGTACCGTATCGAACCCACCGGTGAAGGCTATTCCATCTATAAAGTAAGCCCCGTAATCGAGAGTATCAAACAAAAACTGATCGATGAAGGCTTCGAAGTGGACGAATTTGTACCCCAGCCTTACGGAGAAGGCTTCACCACCAAATACGAAGACATGGTGTCCAAATATGATCTGATGCTGTATGTGGCAAATCTGGCAACCAAGAGTAATCAGACAGTAGTCCGGATTGAATGGAAACAGCCCATGGGAGCGGACTGTGGACTGTATATCAACGATGTCCCCACCGTATTTGTATCATTGGAAAATCCGTATCACCTGTTGGACTTCCCGAGAGTACGGACTTACATCAATTGTTATTCCGGAAATGCACAGACCGTGGATGCTTTGATGGAGAAATTGTTGGGACGCAGCGAGTTCAAGGGAAAGAGCCCGGTAGATCCATTCTGCGGAAAATGGGATGCACATTTATAAACGTTACAAGTCTGGTAAGAACATAGGAGGCGAAACTTCCGTATGGAAAAGCAACAGAATGAAATATTTTTTGAAACAAAAGATCTGACCAAGAAATTCGGAGATGTCACAGCAGTTAATCACGTAAGTATGACGATCCGGACCGGAGAAATCCGTGGACTGATCGGAGAGAACGGTTCCGGTAAATCCACCATATCCTCCATGATCAGTGCAATTCACACTGTGACGGGCGGCGAAATGTTCCTGTATGGGAAGCCATACAGTCCGAAGAATCCCGGGGATGCCAGAAAATGTGGAATCACCATGATCGTGCAGGAAGCCGGCACCATTGATGGACTGAGCATCGCGGAGAACATCTTCGTAGGCGATGAAAAGCGTTTTTCCCATCATGGGATCATTGACAGAGCAGCAATGAACAGAGAGGCAGTCAACGCACTGAAAAATATCGGCGTGACGGATGTGGATGTTACCAGACCGGCAGCTGCATACAGCTTAGAGACCAGAAAGCTGGTAGAGGTTGCAAAAGCACTGTATTACGACCCTGTCCTGTTTATTGTGGATGAGACAACCACAGCATTGTCCCAAAGCGGAAGAAAAACCATCTACCGCATCATTCATGAACTGCGGGACAAGGGAAAAGCGGTGCTGTTCATATCCCATGACCTGGAAGAACTGATGGAGAACTGCGATGTGCTGACGGTGCTTAGGGATGGCAAACTGGTAGACACCATAGAGAGAGCGGAGTTTGATGAGAACCGTATCAAACATTCGATGGTAGGTCGCGAGATCAAGGGTGATTATTACCGCAGCGATTACGACAGCTCTCATGGAGAAAAGGTAACCCTGCAGGCAGAACATATTTCCAACAGAGATCTGAAGGATGTCAGCGTGACACTGCACGAGGGAGAGATCCTGGGTGTAGCCGGACTGTCGGGATGCGGAATGCATCAACTGGGCAGAGTACTGTTCGGTCTGGATAAGCTGACAGAGGGTAAGGTACAGGCATTCCGACCGGATGGCACTGAAGTTACGGTGCGTAGTGTGCAGGATGCATTGGACAGTAGTATCGGTTACATCTCCAAGGACCGTGATAAGGAAGCGCTGGTGCTCCCGGCATCCATTAAGGACAACCTGGTACTGGCGAACCTGAACCGTATGGGAACCTTCATTCTGCCAAAGAAGGAACGGGAACACGCGAAGGAACAGATCGAATCCCTGGCAATCAAGTGCTCCTCCATGAATCAGGCAGTTGGAGAACTATCCGGTGGTAATAAACAGAAGGTATCCTTCGGTAAATGGATCGGCAATAAGTCCCGGATCATTATCATGGACAGCCCTACCCGAGGCGTGGACATCGGTGTCAAAACCACCATGTACCAGCTGATTGCCCGGATGAAAAAGGAAGGCTATTCGATTCTGATCATTTCCGAAGAGATGCCGGAGCTGATCGGTATGTGTGACGAGATCCTGGTAATGAAGGATGGAAAAGTAACGCAGACTTTCAAACGTTCAGAGAACCTTTCAGAACAGCAGATTATCGAATATATGATTTGAGGTGTGAAGAATGAATGCATGGAAATTTATAAAACAACATCGAAACAATATTGTCTGCTATGGCAGTCTGACGCTGGTATTCGTCCTGTTCGCAATTCTGACAAAAGGCAAGATCTATTCCGCTTACAACCTGAAGAGCCTGGTAGGACAGATGGTGGTACTCATGATCATTTCCGTCGGCATGATCTTTATGTTCGCTCACGGAACTGTGGATATTGCTTCCGGAGCGGTGTCAGGTCTGTGTACCATGGTAATTACTCTGGTATTGAATGCCACCGGCAACGTACCGGTGTCGGTGCTGGCTTCCATAGCCACGGCGGTGGCGCTGTATCTGTTCATGTGGTTCGTCACAGCCTACCTGGGACTGATGAGTATTATTGCTTCCCTGGCGGTCATGTTCATCGCCAGGGGTATGGTGACCTACATTCTGTCTCTGCATGACGGACGTATGAACATCACCCGTTATGATCTGATTCAGCCGTTAAAAAGCAATGTGGCATATGCCCTGGCGGCAATGATCATCATCGCGCTGATCGGTATCGTGCTGTTCAACTACACAAAGCTTGGAAAATACTGCAAGGCAATCGGTGACAATCCGGTAAGTGCAGAACAGAGCGGTGCAAAATTAAAAATCGTGAAGTTGTGGTGTTACATTATCGCAGGCACGTGCGTGGGACTGGCAAGCTTATTCCTGCTGGCGCGCAGCGGCAATGTAGGTAAAAATATTGGATCCGGTACCGAAATGGATGTCATGGTGGCAGTCATTCTCGGAGGCATGAATTTAAACGGAGGCTGCAAGAGCCGGATCGGAGCAGCGATTGCCGGCGTGATCACCTACACTTTACTGGCTAACGGACTGACGATCTCCGGTGTGAACCAGACCTATATCACACTGGTCAAAGGTATCATTTTCATTGTTATCATTGGCATGACACTGCGACAGAACAAATCCATTGCAGAGATGCCCAGATAAATAGAATAAGCATAAAGAATTTCATTAAGAGGAAGGAGTTTTACTATGAAAAAGAAAATAATCAGCCTGATGATGGCAGCAGTACTGCCGGTTATGATGATGGCAGGATGTGGTTCCGCTGACAATACACAGAGCGGCAGCTCTGTGGCAGCAGATACCACCGCAGCACAGGAGAGCGTAGCGGGAACCGCGGAAGCAGCAAACACCGAGAAAACCGGGGACCCTTACAAGATCGGTGTGGTAATGTACCAGTGGACCGATGCCCAGGGTACCAACATTCAGAATTTCTGTAAGTATCTGCAGGAGAATATGAACGTAGAGTTCGAATACGAATCTACTTTTTATGATGATGATGCCCAGGTATCCTGTGTGGAGAATCTGATCAGCTCCGGCTGTCAGGCAATTATCAGCGGATATGATACCAACATTGTGGCAGCTATGAGCACTTGCGCGGATGCCGGTGTATACTATGTGGTAGCACTGGACCATATCACAGAGGATGATTTCGCAGGCACAGATCCCGGACAGTATTTCCTGGGTGGTACCAAGCAGTTCGGCGGAGATCTGGCAGCTTTGGGTAAAGAGTATGCAGACGCTGTTGCAGATTCCGGTATTACCAACGTAGGCGGTATTTCTTTCCCCGCATGGGCATTTTCTGATGCGCCTGAAATCTACGCAAGCTTCCAGAGTGAACTGCAGTCCAAGAACATTGCAGTACAGGATCTTACCTTTACCTCCGGTATGACTTCTGACGATGTACAGCAGAATACCAAGGATCTGATCAACCAGAATTCCGATATGGACGCTGTCTTCGGTATGGCTTCCGGTCTGGACTATGTATATCCCGCACTGCAGGGCAGCAATGTTAAGCTGATCGCCATGGGCTATGATACTTCCGTAGAATCTCTGATGAACAGCGGTGCCCTGCTGGCAGCCGGCAACAATAACCATACCCAGGCAATCGCAAGCTGTGTAGCCAGAATCATCAATGCTCTGGAAGGCAACAGCTATCCCGATGCAGGAGACGGTCAGTATAACGAAGGCAGCATTGTCAACGGTGTAGCCGGTTATCCTGTCATCGGAACTACCGAAGATCTGCAGAACTATCAGAACTATGTAGTACCTGAGAACGGTGCAGATGGCTGTGTTACCGCAGAGGAACTGGAGAACTGCATCATTTCCTACAATGCAGATGCAACTCTTGCTGATCTGAACACCCTGACCAACAGAAGTCTGTCCGATATTGTGGCAGCACGTCAGTAATTTAAGCAATATACTTCGCGGCACCCTCAAAAGTGCCGCGGGGATTCAGATGGGCAGACTTACTGCTCTAAGATGGAGGAACGTAAACTATGAGCAAGAAAACAGGATACTTCAAAAGGTATGCAATGACTTTACTGTTTCCGTTAGGAATGTATGCGGTCTTTGCGCTGATTACACTGATTATCGGAAATACATCTTTTTTCACAGGATACACAACAGAAGGCATTATTCATGATACTGTGGAAAATACGATCATAGCCCTGGCAATTGCAATCCCGTTGTCCGGTGGCAGATGGGATTTCGGTCCCGGAGCCATTATCATGCTGGGAGCTATCATCGGCGGTAACCTGGGAATGCAGCTGCATATGGGAACCTTCGGAGTATTGCTGTGCTGCGTGGCAGCCTGCATGCTGCTGGCATTGATCGAAGCTGTTTTCTATGTGACATTACGTGTCCCCAACATGATCATCTCCATGGGTATTGTTATGGTATATGAGGCGGTCAGCGGACTGTTGAACAACGGTCTCGGCGTCAACTTTTTCGCCAATGATACCGAATACACGCAGGAACTGCTTCGGATGAACCAGTTTCCTCTGATCTATATTCTCCTCATTGTGGTGATGGCAGTGACCTGGTTCCTGCTATACAAGACCAAATTCGGCTATGACACCAGAAGCCTCGGAGCCAATGCCAAACTGGCAGTGAACGCCGGCGTCAATGAGAAGAAAAATATTATTCTGACCTACGCACTGGTAGGTGCACTGCTGGGCTGTGCAGCCATGCTGAGTGCCTGCAGCAGTAAAGTGGAGCCTGCCAATAACTTAAGTTCAACTGCTCTGATGTTCGGTTCCATGGCGCCCGTGCTGATTGGACTGTTCCTGGGCGGCTTTACCAATATGCCCTGGGGTATCTTCGTGGGAGCCCTGGGAATGGAAGTGTTCACTTACGGATTAAATGCCTTTGGCATCGACAGTTCCATTCAGACTATCGTTACCGGTGTTGTACTGGCACTGATCATGGCTTATATTAACGATGGCGCGAGAATCGTGCAGATGGTAAAACAGTTATTCGGGCGTAAGAGCAAGGTGGTTTCATAGAAAACAGGCAGTGTACAGATTACCCAGTGGAAAATACCACTGTGGGTGAAGAATAGGAGCAAGACAGCTATGGCAAGATTTGAGACGAAATTCATATCACAGACATTATTGCGTTCCGTGGAAATGACAGTGATTATTCCAAGTCCCACAATTCCGGAATCTTTGGGTGTGGCAGACAGACCGGCTTCCTACGAAGTGAAGGATCCTTATCCGGTATTGTATCTGCTCCACGGACTGGGCAACGATCACAGTGACTGGACCAGCTACACCAATGTAGAACTTTTTGCAGAAGAACAGTCCATGGCGGTGGTCATGATCTCTGCGGAGAATAAATTCTATCGCAAGAATGCGGACGGAGATGATTTCTTCCACTTCCTGTCCGAGGAAGTACCGGCATTTATCAAGGGGATGTTCCCCGTATCGAACAGACCGGAAGATACTTATATTGCAGGCTTGTCTATGGGTGGCTATGGGGCGATGATTCATGGATTGAATCATCCGGAGCGTTTCGCTGCCATCGGAGCCTTTTCCGCAGCAATCGGAACCGAGGACGAACAGGAGAAAAATAAGCTTCAGGACGGACCCTTTGACCCGTACGGACTCATTCGTAAGAATGTGGCAGAAGGAAAGAAGATCCCTCCCGTATATTTTGCCTGTGGTATGCAGGATATGCTTTGGGAAAAGGTATGCCATTATGAAAAATTCATGGAAGAGAACGGTGTGGATGTGACCTGGGTGCCTGTAGACGGTTTCCGTCATGAGTGGAGATTCTGGAATCTCCAGATTGAGAAATTTTTAGAGTGGATCCCCCGGACGGATGCATATGCTGCGGACCAGAAGCAGCACAGAAGTGTGTAAGAAATACGGAAATATAGGAAAGGAAGAGGCAGCATGGTAAAGACGATTATTTTTGACCTGGACGGTGTCCTGGTATACACGGATAAGTTCCATTACCTGGCATGGAAAAAGATGGCGGACCGCATCGGAATTCCTTTTGACGAGACGATCAACAACCGCCTGCGGGGTGTCAGCCGTATGGATTCTCTGGAGATTATTCTGGAGAAAAGTACCAGAAAATACACAGCAGAAGAAAAAGAAGATCTGGCGGAAGAGAAAAACGGCTATTATAAAGAGCTTTTGAACAAAATGTCTCCTGCGGATGTAAGACCAGAGATCCGCGAAATGCTGAAAGAACTTCATGAGAGAGGCTACCGGTTAGCCATCGGCTCTTCCAGCAAAAATACAAAATTTATTCTGGCGCAGACTTGCCTTACGGATGCCTTTGATGCTATCTCCGATGGCACAAACATTACGAAATCTAAGCCGGATCCGGAAGTGTTTTTAAAGGCTGCGGAATATACACAGACCGCCCCCGGGAATTGCCTGGTGGTGGAGGATGCCGTAGCGGGAATTGAAGCGGCGAAAGCCGGAGGGATGCTTGCTGCCGGAGTAGGTGAGGCGAAAACATACGAGAAAACAGATTATCCCATGGAAAAAGTGGAAGATCTGCTGATTCTGCCGTTGTAATTGCGGGAGCATCGTGATAAAATATCAGTATCTGAGAGATACTGATAGAAGGAGGTGCTCCTATGGATATCGCAGGATTATCAATGGCAATGGCTTCGAACAATCTGCAGACGAAAGTCGGAACGGCTGTACTTAGCAAGGCGATGGATACGAACGAAGCACTGGGACAGGGAATCGTACAGATGATCGACTCCGCAGCGATGGAACGCAGCGTAACACCGGAGCTTGGTACGAATATCGATCTGCGGATTTAGCGCAGAAGTAATACATAATAAACGCTAAGACAAAAAGAGTTCGGAATATTAGTTCCCGAACTCTTTTTTTACGCTAATTTAAAAATAAAATGGCATTTTTACTAAAAAGTGCATAAAAAACTATTGCAATTTTACCAGTTTTTTTGTAAATTTGTATTATGTATGATATGAGGGATACGCTCTCGTATCATTTTTCCGGGGTAACAGCGAAAGAGAATTATAGTTGGGGACTGAAGGAGCAGAAGATGATATCGAATCAGATTTTACAGAACACCATTGAAGGATTGAAAGGAATCGCCAGAGTAGAGCTGTGCGTTATGGATGTGGACGGCAAGGAAGTGGCAGCGACCATGGATATGGGTAATTGCTCCAAGCCTGCGGTAGAGTTCGCATCATCTCCGGCAGATTCACAGGAGATCCAGGGATATCAGTATTTCAAGATCTATGACGAGCAGCAGCTGGAGTATATTCTCGTAGCAGGTGGTACCGGTGAAGATGTCTATACGATCGGAAAAATGGTTGCTTTTCAGATCCAGAATCTGTTGGTGGCCTATAAGGAGAGGTTCGATAAGGATAACTTTATCAAGAATCTGTTGTTAGACAATCTGCTTCTGGTGGATATTTACAGTCGCTCCAAGAAGCTTCATATCCAGACAGATGTTCCCAGGGTGGTTATGATCGTGGAATCCGCAGGCGGTAAGGACAACAATGTCCTGGAACTGGCGCGGAACCATTTCGGTACCAACAGCAAGGACTTCATTACCGCAGTGGATGAGAGCAATGTGATCGTGGTGAAGGAATTCGCCGAGACCGATACCGGCAAAGAGATCGAGAAGGCTGCCAGAACCCTGGAAGCTGCACTGCTCAAGGAAGGTATCCGGGAAGTCCGTATCGCATACGGTACTATTGTACACGAGATCAAGGAAGTCAGCCGTTCTTATAAGGAAGCCAAGATGGCACTGGATGTAGGCAAGATCTTCTTCGATGAGAGAGACATTATTGCGTACAGTGAGCTGGGAATCGGTCGTCTGATCTATCAGCTGCCCATTCCGCTGTGCAAGATGTTCATCCGTGAGATCTTCGGCGGCAAGAGCCCGGACGACTTCGACGAAGAGACACTGACCACGATCTACAAATTCTTCGAGAACAGCCTGAATGTGTCCGAGACCTCCAGACAGCTGTTCATCCACAGAAATACACTGGTATATCGTCTGGATAAGCTGCAGAAGAGTACCGGACTGGATCTGCGCGTATTTGAAGATGCCATCACCTTCAAGATCGCACTGATGGTCGTAAAATATATGAAATACATGGAAACATATGAGTATTGATTTCTTGCAGAGCCATGAAATAACGGAAAATGAGCGTCGAATGCTTGCGTTCGTAAGAACATTTGACGTTATTTCTTTGGCGAGAAAGCCTCAATGAGCAAAAGAAAAGCTCCGTAGGAGCGATTTTGCGAATGAGGCTATGCAAGAAATCAATATGATGACAAGGCAGTAGAAAGGCAAGATATAAAATGGCAAATAAAGAAGCACAAAGGCTGAAGAGAGAACGGATCATAGAGGAAAATGGCATTATCTTCCTGGACAATGTAAGCAAGTCCTATTCCTCCGGCTCTCCGGCACTCAATGGCGTAACGTTGAGCATCGGAAGAGGGGAATTTGTATTTATCGTAGGTGACAGCGGATCCGGTAAATCGACATTGATCAAATTACTGCTGCGGGAGCTTACGGCGACCAGCGGCAGTGTTTATGTTATGGGAAATGATCTGGCGAAATTAAAGCACAGACAGATTCCCAGATTCCGTCGTAATCTGGGCGTGGTGTTCCAGGATTTCCGACTGCTGAATGACCGTAATGTTTATGAAAATGTAGCATTTGCACAGCGTATTGTGGAGACTCCTGTCAGTGAGATCCGTAGAAATGTTCCTGCAATTCTGGCAACCGTAGGGCTTGCCGGAAAATACAAGGCGAAGACCAAACAGCTCTCCGGCGGTGAGCAGCAGCGTGTGGCACTGGCAAGAGCACTGGTGAATAATCCTTCCATACTTTTGGCGGATGAGCCCACCGGTAATCTGGATCCCAATAATTCCTGGGAGATCATGAAGCTGTTAGAGGAGATCAATGAAAGCGGCACCACGGTAGTCGTGGTAACCCATAACCGAGAAATCGTCAATGCAATGCAGAAACGAGTGATCACCATGAAAAAGGGCGTGATCATCAGCGACGAAGAGAAGGGTGGGTATATTGATGAAGATTAGTACACTTTTATATACGATTAAGCAGGGATTTGCCAATATTTTCCGTAATAAATGGTATTCCCTGGCTTCCATTGCGACGATTTCGGCATGTCTGTTTTTATTCGGACTGTTCTATTCCATCGTTGCGAACTTCCAGAACATTCTGAAGACGGCAGAGGAAGGCGTGTCCGTTACCGTATTTTTCCATAGCGAATGGGATGGCTGTGAAAGTCATATAGATGGACAGATTCCTTCAGAGCAGAGGATAGAGGAGATCGGTCAGGAGATTGCCAAACGTGCAGAAGTATCCGATGTACAGTTCAAATCCGCGGATGAGGCATGGGCTACTTTCGGACCGGACTATTTCGGGGAGGATTATGCGGAGGGATTTCCGGAGAATCCGTTGGCCGGTGAGGATAGTTATGAGATTTTTTTGAGTGACGTATCCATGCAGGATGCACTGGTGACCTGGCTGCAGTCCATACCGGAGGTGCGCAAGGTCAATTACTCCGAGATGACCGCCAATACTTTAAGTGGTTTGAATCTGCTGATCGCTTACGTATCCATGGGTATTATCGTGATCCTGCTGGCTGTCAGCATTTTCCTGATCAGCAATACAGTAGCCATCGGCATCTCTGTGAGATCGGAAGAGATCAATATTATGAAATATATCGGTGCAACGGACTTTTTCGTGCGTGCGCCTTTTGTGCTGGAAGGTATGCTGATCGGACTGATCGGAGCTGCGGTACCTTTGGGATTGATCTATTCCCTGTATAATTACGCACTGAATTACATGGTGAACCGTTTTATGGTACTCAGCGGTTTCCTGAATTTCCTGTCGGTAGATGAGGTGTTCCATTTCCTGGTTCCGGTATCTCTGGGCGTAGGCGTGGGTATCGGTTTCCTGGGAAGTATTTCCACAGTCCGGAAGCACCTGCACGTATAGTAATGTAAGAACATGTAACCCGGAGCTTTTTGTCATGATGTATGCGAATATTACGATTCACATACATCATGATTATTTTATAGTGAATGGAGATAGAATTGAATAAGAAGAAAAAAGGCTTCCTGTGCCTGGCACTGTGTCTGATATTGACCGCTTCGTCTGCAACGTACGGTCTGCGGGTAAATGCCACAAGCATGTCTTCCATTACATCGGACAGCATCCGGGAGAAACAGGATCAGATCAGCCAGGCGCAAAAAGAACGGGAAACGATGAAGAGCAATCTGAGTAACCTGGAGAAGATCAAAAAGGATCTGGAGACGCAGAAGAGCAATCTGAAAAACTATGTGGCACAGCTGGATCAGAATCTGAGCGAAATCGAACAGAATATTGCGGAATTGAAGAGCAAGATCACCGCCAAAGAGGAGGAGATCACTCAGACACAGGCGGAACTGGATGCGGCACTGGAACGGGAAGAAAATCAGAAAAATGCCATGATCCGGCGCATAAGAATTATGTATGAGAGAGGGGACTCCTATATCGTGGATATGATGCTGAAGGCAGAAAGCTTCAGCGACTTCCTGAACCGGGCGGATTTCATGGACCTGGTGATGGCATATGACCGCCAACAGTGGAAAGACTTCATGGAGAACCGTAAGTATATTGAACTCTGCAAGCAGGAGCTGGAGGAGCAGAAAGCAATCCTGGACGAGGCAAAAGCCGCTGTGGAGCAGGAGCAGGCGAACATGGAGGCTCTGATCGATCAGAAGAATCGGGACATTGTCGCTTATGAATCCGATATCAGCAATAAGGAACAGGCAATTAAGGAATATAAGCAGTCCATCGCGGATCAGGATGCGGAGATCGCAGCCCTGGAGGCAGCGATTGCTGCGGAGAAAAAGAGAATTCTGGAAGCCAGCGGTACAGTGCTGACCTATGATGGCGGTGTATTCAAATTCCCTCTGGCATCCTATACCAGAATATCCGACGATTACGGCAACCGTATCCACCCGACCTTAGGAATCGAGCAGTTCCATAACGGTGTGGATTTCGCGGCACCGAAGGGAACGGCAATCTATGCAGCCTATGACGGACAGGTGGTGGCAGCCACATACAGTAACACCATGGGAAATTATGTAATGATCGATCATGGCGGTGGACTGTATACCATTTACATGCATGCATCGGCATTGTATGTCTCTAAGGATGATATTGTGGTCCGCGGGGAGACCATAGCAGCGGTAGGTTCCACAGGACGATCCACCGGCAACCATCTGCATTTCAGCGTGCGTAAGGACGGAGCGTATACTTCACCTTGGAACTACATTTCGCAATAGATTGTCAATAGACAGAATCACGTGACTGCTTGCAGGCTAAGTGATCTGTCTATTAGACAATCAAACATACATGAGCAAGTAGGGCGATAGCCCGGAATGCGAATGTATGCAGCATTTCGGGAGTGCGAAGCACGGAGAAATGCGTGTTGCGATAAAGATGTAAGGTGTTACGACAAAGACACGAGGCAACAAGACTTTAGAAGTAAAGGAGAGCTTTATGGAGGAAAATAAGGAAAGAAAAGGGCTATTTCTCAGCGGCATTATCGTAGGCTTTGCAGCTACCCTGCTGATCGTGGGCGGCATCTTTATTGCCTTTCAGATTCACAATATCGTGTCCCTGAAGGACGATGTGTCGGCGCAGGTATCCTATGACGAGGATTCTGCCGTCAATGCCCAGACGATCAAAAAGCTGCAGCTGCTGGAGGACACGGTAAAAGAGAACTTTTACTTAAGCGAGGTCACTAACGAACAGTTAGAGGACGGTATGTTCCGTGGTCTGATGGATTCCTTGGACGATCCGTATTCCGAGTATTATACAGCAGAGGAACTGAATGCACTGACCGAACAGACCCAGGGAATCTACTATGGTATCGGTGCGTATGTCAGCATGGATTCCGAGACGAACCTGCCGAAGATCAGCGGTGTCATCGAGGGCGCTCCGGCCGCGGATGTGGATCTTAGAGCCAATGATATCATCTACGAAGTGGACGGCGAATCCACCGCAGGCAAGACACTGACGGAAGCTGTGAGCCTGATCCGCGGCGAAGAGGGTACCACAGTGGACCTGACCATTGTCAGACAGGGCGCGGGTGACTATCTGCATGTCACCGTAGAGAGAGCCAAAGTAGAGAGCCCTACCGTAAAATACGAGATGCTGGATGACGACATGGCATATATTCAGATCGTAGAGTTTGACGATGTGACCATCGACCAGTTTACCGATGCCCTGGCTACCGTGAAGGGTTCGGGTATGAAGGGACTGATCCTGGATCTGCGGGGCAACCCCGGCGGAAGCCTGGATGCGGTGGTACGTATCGCGAGAAAGCTCCTCCCGGAAGGCTTGATCGTATATACCGAGGATAAGGCCGGTAAACGTACCGAGTATACCTGTGATGGCAAGAACCCATTAGAAGTGCCGCTGGTAGTATTGGTAGACATGAACAGTGCCAGCGCTTCCGAGATCCTGGCAGGTGCGATCCAGGATTACGGCATCGGAACACTGGTAGGTACCACGACTTTCGGCAAGGGCATCGTACAGCAAATCATGCCGTTTACCGATGGCTCCGCGATCAAGATCACCATCAGTGCTTACTATACGCCGAACGGACGCAACATTCACGGAACGGGTATTGAACCGGACGTAGAGTGTGAGTTTGACGGGGAAGCTTATTACAATAGTGAGACCCCGGTAGACAACCAGCTGGAGAAGGCAAAAGAAGTATTAAAAAATTTAATGAAATAAAAAGCTTGACAAAGCGCACAAAACTGTATAAGATGTAACCCATAAAACAAAGGCGTTTTTACCGAACCGGTAAAAGCGCCTTTTTCTGTTACATAAGTTCCTGCCCGGAACACAGAATGGAGGAGCAAAATGATCAGACTGGAAAATGTATGTAAGAATTTCGGAGATCTCCAGGTACTGAAAAATGTCAATCTGGAAGTAAAAGAAGGCGAGAAGCTGGTTATCATCGGACCCTCCGGTTCCGGTAAATCCACCACCGTGCGATGTATGAATTTCCTGGAGGAGCCTACCAGCGGTCATGTATATATTGACGGACAGAAGCTGACCCATGCGAATAAGACGAAGATCATACGTGAGTCCATCTCCATGGTGTTCCAACAATTTAATCTGTATCCGCATATGACAGTACTTAAGAACCTGACCATAGCGCCCATGAAGCTGCATCATAAGAGCAAAAAGGAAGCAGAAGACCTTGCTTATCACTATCTGGACGTAGTAGGGTTACGGGATAAGGCACATGTATATCCCACAACGCTTTCCGGTGGACAGCAGCAGAGAATCGCCATAGCGAGAGCCTTGTGTGCACAGACGAAGATCATCCTCTTCGATGAGCCGACTTCTGCACTGGATCCCGAGACGATTCAGGAAGTACTGGATGTCATGATCAAGCTGGCAAAAGAAAATATTACCATGGTGGTCGTTACCCACGAGATGGGATTTGCCAGACAGGTAGCGGACCGTGTGGTATTTATGGCAGACGGACAGATCATTGAGGAAGGTACACCGGATCATTTCTTCGAGAATCCTTCCAACGAACGTGTAAAACAGTTCCTTGGCAAGATCATCCGCTAGGACGTACAGACTTGTTTTTCATGGTCTGACCACGGAACAGCAACAGCAGCTTAGTCAGTCAGAAAGTTCCGTGTTTAGATAGATCACTATTTAAATCATATAACCTTACATATTGCGGATATGGTGAAGAATAGTCAGAGAATATGAGAATTAAAAGGAGGAGAAATGTTATGAAAAATCTGAAAAAATGGACTGCGCTGGCAGCAGTCATGGCAATGACGGCAACCCTGTTCACCGGATGCGGAAGCACCGACACACCCGCTACCGAGGCAGCAACAACTGCTGCGGAAAGTACTGCGGCAGCCACTACCGAGGCAGCGACAGAAGCATCTGCCACTGATGGAGAACTGGCAGCAGATGTACAGGCGATCGTAGACAGAGGCGTATTAAGAGTCGGTGTTAAGAATGCAGTAGTCGGATTTGGCTTCCAGGATACACTGACCGGTGAATATTCCGGACTGGAGATCAGCCTGGCGGAGAAGATCGCAGAAAGCCTGGGTGTGGATGTAGAATTCACCGCAGTAACCGCAGCTACCAGAACCGAGCTTCTGGACTCCGGCGATATCGACTGTGTACTGGCTACCTTCACCATCACCGATGAGAGAAAACAGAGCTGGGATTTCTCTACTCCTTATTTTACCGATTATGTAACTGTACTGGTAGAGGATAAGAGCGGCATTACTTCTCTGGCAGACCTGGTAGATAAAAAGGTCGGCGTATCTTCCGGTTCTACCTCTGCAAAAGCACTGGTAAATGCTATGATCGAGGCTGGACTGATCGATGGCAGCGGCTTTGATGCAGATACCTTCGATCCTGCACTGTGGACCACCGGAATCTCCTTCCAGCAGTATGACGACTATCCTGCCATCTCTACTGCACTGAGTGCCGGTGAGGTAGATGCCTTCTGTGTAGATAAGTCCATCCTGGCAATTTATAAGACCGACGGACGTTCCTACATTGATGACAAATTCTCTCCTCAGGAGTATGGCGTGGCTACCACCAAGGGCTCCGGACTCTCCGTATATGTGGATGAGCTGGTGCAGGGATGGCTGGCAGACGGTACAATTGACAGCCTGATTGCTGAGAACGGATTAGAGTAAAGACGAAATAAGAAGCAGTCTATGGCGCTCGAAGACTACGGAGTATCCGGACGCTGTAGAGATTAAGAGTAACCGGGAGGAAACACTATGTCTGGTATCATTTCAGCAAGAGCCTGGGGCAAGGTCTGGGCGTACAGGAGTACATTCCTGTTAGGACTTCTGAATACTGTGGAGACCGCAATTTTCGCCATTCTGTTGGCGTTGGTGCTGGGTGTGATCTTCGGCCTGATGGCGACCAGTGGGAAAAAGATACTGCAGGTCATCAGCCGAGTCTATGTGGAGATCATGCAGAATACGCCGATCCTGCTCCAGCTGTGTTTCTTCTACTATGCACTGGCATTTTCCGGTCACAGCATCGGAATCCTGCCGACAGGTATCGTTGCACTGGGCGTATACACCGGAGCTTATATGGCTGAGGTGGTACGTGCAGGCATCGAAGCCGTTCCTAAGGGACAGTTCGAGGCAGCAATGTCCCAGGGATTTACCTATGTAGAGCGGATGTATTACATCATTCTGCCGCAGAGTATCAAAATTATCCTGCCTCCCATGGTGAACCAGATCGTTAATCTGATCAAAAATACCTCCTGCCTGTACATTATCGGCGGAGCGGATCTGATCTCGCTGACATATAGCTTTGTCACCGGTGAAAATACCGGAGGCGCCTATGCTCCGGCATATCTGGTCAGCGGACTGTTATTTTTCATTATATGTTATCCTCTCTCCAAGACCGCCAGTGTCTGGGAGATTCATCTGAAGAAGAGAGATCAGCGGGTGCTGTTTCAAAGAACAGAAGGGACGGTGACGGATAATGAGTAATCTGGAAGCAAGTTTTTCCATTTTAGGGCAGAAAGGTGTCGTGGCATACATCTTAAAAGGCACGGTGTTCACCCTGATCATTGCCCTGATCGCCGTAGTGCTGGGAATCGTCATCGGTTCCATACTGGCATTGTGCAGAAATTACTGTACAAGTAAAAAGACGAAAATATTTGGCATTCTTGCCACGATATACATAGAAGTATTTCGAAATACCCCATTATTGTTGTGGATCTTTATCTGCCTGGTGTTCTGCCCCTGTCCGGAATTGTTCAACCGGAAGCTGTTCGGACTGACCACGGTAGAGACGAAACTGTTGTTCAAGGCAGCAGTAGCCTTGATCCTGTTTACTTCTTCCGTTATTGCGGAGATCATCCGTGGAGGACTGAATTCCATCGCTCACGGACAGTTTGAAGCCGGTCATGCGCAGGGCTTCAATGTAGTGCAGGTCATGATCTATATTATATTGCCTCAGGCATACCGGAATGTGATTCCCACCCTGTTAAGCCAGGTAATCACTACCATTAAGGATTCATCGTATCTGGCAAACGTGGCGACCATAGAACTGATGGCGCGCACGAAGCAGCTGTTGTCCGCAGCCAGCCGTTACAATGGTACCGGTAATGTGAATGTATCGGATGTATTTGTATTGTTTGGTACAGCGGCGTTGATCTATTTCATTATCAACTATACACTGTCCTGCGTGGTGCGTTCCATGCAGAAGCGTCGGAAGAAACCGGTACGGGTGGTAGCGGAATAACTGCCTTTTTAATATATGTGATTCGTGTTCGCGCACACTCGGAACAAAACTATTATATATAAAAACGTGCGCAGAAATGGGGATTTGTATGGAACAATATGTGATCACGATTTCAAGACAATTCGGAAGTATGGGACGATCCATCGCCAAAGAATTATCAGAAAATCTGGGAATCGAATTCCTGGACAGAGATATCGTGGAAGCCACAGCGAAGCGCATGGGACTTCCGGTATCCGTCATCAGCGACGAGGAAGAGAGTATGAAGTCCACCTTTTTCCGCAGGCAGTATCCGCTCGGGATGGGAATGTCCAGCCTGAAAGATGAGATCTTCTATACTCAGAAAAATATCATCCGTGATTTTGCGGCAAAAGGCTCCTGCATTATTGTAGGCCGCTGTGCAGATTATATTTTGGAAGACATTCCGAATCATTTGAATGTGTTCGTCTATGCACCGGAGGAAGCGCGACTGAAAAACTGCGTGGAGAATTTGCAAATGGATCCCCAGACAGCGAAAAAGATGATGCGTGATGTTGACGCAGCACGTAACCGCTACCACAAGGCATACATTCCCGGCTGGCAGAGTGTCTTCGACCACAAAGATCTCATGATCGACAGCAGCCGGTTCGGCATCAACGGCACGGCAAAGATCTTAGCGGATATTGTCAGAAACCAGTGGGGCTGATGGCCCACAGATTCTTGATCTGCGGGGAGAGCGTGACATAGTCCCAGGTGTGGGAACTGTTGCTTACCCGGTTGGGATCCTTGACACAAAAGCCCGTGTCATCATAATCAAAGAGCAGGATATAGTGGCCGGAGGTGGTGAAATCCCCCGGTCGCATGCTGCACACGATAAGCTTGCCCTGATCCAGGGCTTTTTTCATACTGTTTTCACTTAAGGATAATTCTTCGCCGGACAGACCCAAAGCCGACAGGCCATCGGTCCACAGGGACCAGCTGGTACCGGATTCTGTATAATATCCGTTTTTTTCACAATAGGAAGCCATTTCTCTTGGGGTGCCGTTCAAATCCCGGGTGAAGTATACATAGGCCATGGACAGGCAGGTAGGCCCACAGCCGGAGAGACCGATGATGCTGTCGCCGAAGGACACATAGCCCCAACGCTTGTCCCATTGCAGGAACAGAGGAACCTGTCCGATGATGACATCGTGAGTGAGATCGATAGACTGACCCAGATAATTTTGCCGATTAGGGTAGTCAGCTACGAAATCTGCAGCTTCTGCATTGTTTTTCACAAGCTCTGACAGGGCTTCTGTGATGTTTTCAGCATCTGCATCGGCGGACGAGAGACTTTCGGCGAAGGTGGTTTCATTTTCTTCTTGCAGCGCGGAAAAATCATATTTGGATACCGGCAGGTCGTATCTTGCAGTCAGCTGGTAGTACAGATGATTGACGGTGGGCAGAATCTCGCCACCGTAATCCTGCCAAAAAGATACTGCGGTGAGAAGCAGCAAAACAGCAACGGAAATGCGGAAGAAGCGTGCAATGCGTTTTCTTCTGCGGATGGCTCGCTTCCGGCGGAGCATCTCCTGTCTGGAAATTCTGCGGCGCTGTCGGTGCACCGGTATCTGATGTGCTGCATTTGTATTCATAAAAATCCCTCCCAAGAGTCCCTTTTTTGACAAAATAACCGTCTTTTTCTATAGAAGAGTATAAAGGAATGTCTGATAAAAAGTCTTTTAAGCAGTTTTAAACTTTTGGACAGATATCTTTAAGATTTCATGAAGATATGCTACAATAATGCATGAACTAAAATCATTCGGAAAGGGGAAGGGACCGATGATCAGGAGAAAATACGTTCCGCTGCGCATTGTGCAGCCGGGGATGATGATCGATCAGGCGATTATAGACCGCGCAGGCCGCGTACTGATCGCCAGAAGAACCCGACTGGAGGATTTTCATATTGATGCACTGAAAAAAATGGGGGTCACGGGTATCTATACCTGTGAAGGCACGGAAGATGTGAAGCCTGCAGAAGCTGATCAGACACAGCAGCTTCCGGAACCGTTACAGAAAAAATATGATCAGGTGAAAGTCAAGGATCCTGCCAAAGTACAGATCTCTGAGAGCGTAAGAAACCGTGTGGCACAGGGTGTGCAGTATCTGTATCAGGATACGCAGTCACCGGATTTCACCAATGCTTCACGGAGTATTACGGATGATCTGCTGCGTGCCATTGAGGATAATGATGCAGTGGCAGTCGATATCGGTGCCCTGAAAGTCAGCGACGAGTATACGTTCAAACACAGTGTGGATGTGGCTACCATGTCCATGATCGTGGCACGGAAATACGGATTGGATGATAAACAGGTCTATGAGATCGGCATTGCGGGACTTCTGCATGATATCGGCAAATCAAAGGTGCCGAATGAGATCCTGAATAAGGCGGCAAAACTTACGGACGAAGAATTCGCCATTATGAAACAGCATTCGGTATACGGGTACCGTATTCTTCAGCCGAAGGAAGACCTGTCCATGGAGATCAAGCTGGGTGTATTGCAACACCATGAGAAAATGAACGGGAAGGGATATCCCATGGGAGTCACGGGAGATAAGATCGACCTGTTTGCCCGTCTGATCTCCATCTCCGATATTTATGATGCGTTGGTGACGGAACGCCCCTATAAGAAGCCATTTTCCCCCAGAGATGCCGTGGAAATGATCATGTCCATGACCGAAGAACTGGACATTACCGTGATGCGCTGCTTCTTGGAGAGCGTCATTCTCTACCCGGTAGGCACCGATGTGGCACTGAGCAACGGCGAGACCGCAAGGATCGTGGAGAACATTCCTAATGCCGTCCTGCGTCCCAAAGTCCTCGGACTCACCACCGGACGCGTGTACGACCTCGCCAATGATGTGAAGTGTGCAAATATTATTATCTTGTAAATTGAGAGTTACGAGCCATGCAAAAATAGAACGGAATACCTCGGTGGGAGCTTGCTCACAC
>OBZC01000501.1_pt1 | contig 45008 bp, 50 predicted proteins | sample 1538231 | NCBI WGS metagenome assembly OBZC01 (sample SAMEA2580225, study PRJEB22360) | human gut metagenome | biome: human gut; feature: human-associated habitat; material: faeces | place: Denmark | collected 2008/2010 | reverse complement strand
GCGCTGTATAAATCTCTCTGTACTGTATTTCCGTCTATGTTTCTTTCCCTGTCATAATTGCGAACAACAAGCTGATGGTACTTGTGTATGATGCAACGGCAAAAGCATTAGCTGAAAAGCGATATGATGATGTACAAAAATACTCGGAATTATTGGAATCGCATGTATTTTCCGATGATGTAGAGTACATACAAGGATTGCAAACGATTCTTCAAGTCAACTAATTAACGCAAAAAAAATAGGGAGCCAGCTAATTCTGACTCCTTATTTCGTTTAAAATTATTCTGTGATACAAAGATCAAGGGCTGTTGTTTGAAAATCTTTTCGTTTTTTGTACAAAGCTTCTGTTAACATATTTAACAGTTCCGTTTCTTTCGCAAGATTTGACGTTAAACGATTCAAAGATTTTGTCCTGTTTAAGTTACTGAACTTGCTGACCATTTTTAATATGTCCTTTTTATTGTACCTTTCGATTTCTTTCACAATGTTTTTGATTTCGCCTTCGACATAATCAATCGCCTGCAACAATATCTTCTCGCTCATGTCTACCTGAAAACGACCAATGCAAAAATCAGCTCTGCAAGATGCCATTTCTTCAGCTGCTGCACTAAACTGCTGAGCCATTTCGTAATCTGGCATGGTATAAGGATTCATATAAATTCCGTTGTCTTTCCAGAGTGTGAATTCCACTTCTTGGGTTTTCTCGTTTCTGTGTACCCATATCTTAGCCATTCCATAATTTTTGGCATTTTTTATGATGCTATTCTCTGGTTCATGACTGGTACAATTCCAAGCACATGATGGTATATCGACATTTTCGTTATATATCATCTCGATAAATATATGCCCTTCAGTAGCGAAGTCGAATTGATATTTTGCATCTTTCTTAAAATTATGATTGAAATCATTCAACACCTTATATAAGTTTACCTGTTCCATTTTTACTCTCTCCTTTTTTGTGTATAAGAATTATTGGTTATCATAAATATGGTTTACGAAATGTTGACCTAAAGAAAAAAAAGAGACCAACCATACGGTCAGCCTCTATTTCGTTTACGCCCATTCTGCAGCATGAGTGTCAAATTCTTTAAGATCACTCATTGTTTTAATTGTTGATTCAAAACGGTATTCAATTTTGCCATTGAATCTGGATACCAAGAATGATTCGAAAACTGCCATAATAAAGTTTTCTTTCATGTTTGGTTTGACAATGATTTCAACCTCACCGGAACCGAACGAAATTTCATCCGGTTTTGTCCAGATCATGTAATAATCGCACCCACTCAGACAAAATAACCTTACTTCGTTTACATCATTTTGGTCACGCATCTGCATCGCTTTTTTTTCGTTAACTCTTTTGAAACATACTGTTGCGTTCGTAACATAGACACTAACTCCTAATATTTAACAAGACATTCGTCTTAACATATCTTGTATGCTAATTTGATCTAATTTAGACACATGAGTTTTGTCTCGATTAGGAACTGCTGATCGTAACATGAAATCAAGAGCTTCTTTGCTAGGCTTGACCTCTATTTCTGTAAAACCAGTATATTGCAAATAACCATTAACGCAATCAGTGATAATTGTATCATTATTCGCGTTTTCCTGAACATATTGTTCATATTCACTGCGAGCTCCGCAATGTACAGCGATTCCCCATACGGTCTCTAATGGTGATTTCAATGCAGGCATGCATCTTCTTTCTTTTGGAACAACATCCTCTCTGGAATTCACAACAATCCAGCTAACAAGTTCGAATTTTTCATACAATTGAGTAAGATTCGGAACTTCATATGGCTTTCTGTTTTCATCATCAATCGAGAAAGCTAATCCAAGATACTTACAATAATCACAGAATGCAACAGTGTTCTCAGCACTCAAAATGAAGGATATCTCTTCGTCAGCTAAAGACTGATTTAAAGATCTAAGAATCCTGATCTGAAAATGATTTGCGATTTCGTATAATCTTGAGATCGTTTGTTTATCTGCATATATCGTTCGGATACTTGCACCAAGACCTGAAATTCCTGTTTCTTTTGCTAAAAACTTCTTCTGCTCTGAGATTTTTGCTTTCTTGTTTAGTTTTATTCTGTGAGGCAACTGACCTAACACCATTGGAAATGACTGACGTACACAATCTAACATACGTTCTCCTTTCTTCGTATCACATTTGAATTGTTTCACTCTAAATATGGTGCAAAAGCATGCAAGCAAAACAAAAAGCTGCAACATATGTTACAGCTCTTATTTTCAACTAAATCTCTTTTATTTTTCCGCATTTAGTGCACTTACAGATAGTAATCCGCTGTTCGTCTCCATTTCCGGTTCCTCCAGTTAAATACGAATCAATTTCTTTAAAATCATGAACGCCATTAGGGCAAAGCTGATTTTCTAAGAATTTAATCCTTACTACCATTTTGTCATAGTCTTTTCGTTTGATCCACATATTATAAGATCTCCTTTCATTGTCTCATCGAACTGTTTACCATAAATATGGTTCAAAAGGATACAATTGAATGTTCCTACGGCGATTCAAAACGTTCAGGGGACGTATGTTGTGGAATAAGAGACTTCGGAGCGACTTGAACGCTCGATCCCTGGGTTGCAACCAGGTGCCTTTTCCATCTTGGCTACGAAGCCATAAGTATTCCCGACCGGACTCGAACCGACAATATGTGCATTAGAAGTACACTGCGTTATCCATTTGCGCTACGGGAATATGAGTGTTCCTGACACGATTCGAACGTGCAACAAGCCCTGGTTCGTAGCCAGGTGCTCTTTCCAATTGAGCTACAGGAACATATTCGGACAGAAGGAATCGAACCTTCGTTTTCTGCTCATCAGACAGATTTTCTACCATTAGAATATGTCCGAGCGACGTGTCAGGGATTCGAACCCTGATACCCATACGGGATGTCGGTTTTCAAGACCGATGCTGTACCAATTGAGCCAACACGTCATAACACGCCCACTAGGATTCGAACCCAGAGTTTACAGTTTTGGAGACTGATGTTTTACCATTAAACTATGGACGCTTAGAGCGTAGTAGACAGGAATCGAACCTGCAGACCGCATAAGCGGATGACGGAGTAGCAATCCGTTGCTGTACCTATTGAGCCACTACTACATAGTACCGGATGTGGGATTCGAACCCACAAACTTATCGTCACGATATCCTAAGTATCGCCTCTGTGCCTTTCGAGTAATCCGGCGTAAATGCGGAAACCGAGATTCGAACTCGGATGGATTGAATCCAACTGGGTTTGAGCCAGCTGCGTCTACCATTTTCGCCATTTCCACACATAAGTACACCTGGTGAGATATAAGATTGAAAATCAACAATCTCACAGGAAAGTACACCTGGTGAGATTCGAACTCACACTGAACCGGGCTTAAACCGGATGCCTCTGCCGTTGGGCTACAGGTGCGAAATAATACATTGAATAACACTAAGAGATACTATGAGACAACTATGAGACAAACTTCCTCTTATCCTTATCCTCATCCTTATCCTTAGCTTAGGTGCATGACCGGATTCGAACCGGCAACCTGTGGATCCACAATCCACTGCTCCACCAATTGAGCTACACACACAGTCGGAGTACAGGGATTCGAACCCTGAGCCTCATGGTCCCAAACCACGCGCACTGCCAAATTGTGCTATACTCCGAGGTCACTGCCACATTTACGCAGCAGTTGTTGTTACTATGATATTATCAATTGTCGTATTCAAGACTGCTGCCAGGATGATGAAATTATCAATTGTTGGCATCGCATCACCCCGGTACCATTTGTAGATTGCTTGTGGTGTATTAAAACCGAAAGCTTCCTGCATCTTGTTTACGGTTATTTTCTGTTTCTTGACCATAGACTTTATATTTTGTCCGGTCGCATACATATCTATTGTAGGCATAATTTTTGTTTCCTTTCTGTTTTGACTGCAATTAAAAAGACGCCAGATACATTGGAACATCTTTTTGTGTTCTGTCTGTACGGCGTCTAAATGTTTAGCAGTTTCTATATACTGGAAACAAAGACACCGCCTACGACTGCAAATGCAACTTAAATTGCATTGTGTGTGTGCAGTGGTAAACGGTGTTATTGTATGCGTTATGATGTTACAACGCTAACCAGTTACAAACTGCACAGGCATACGAATAAGGCTTCTCTGTAAACTTAACGAACTGAGATGCCAAGGTCGACTACTATGCAATTGTGAACAGTTAGTTTTATTTGCTGTAAACATCGTTTTTCTTTCCTTTCTTGTTTCTTTCTGTTTATATAATATCATGGTTTTCTGTATTTGTGTAGTATACGCGTGGTATACTTTTTTTGTTTTGTTAGCCAGCCACAGGAGCATAGGATTCTAAGTGTTATTAACACCTACTCCCATTCAGGAACCAAGCTTTCACCCTTCACAAGCTGGCTCAATTATAAATATGTGTGAGTTAATTACAAAGGAATCATATACTGACTCCTTACTTAGTACTAACCTTGTATCCTCTATCTAACCACAAACGGAGGTTACTGACAAGAACACATACGGATATTTTCCCATTTGGGATATCACATTCATCCGGTGTCACTGTATAGGTTTCCGTATGAGCTGGAGTAGAACCATTTTCCGGAAACTCTACAACGACACAATTCTTTATCACACTAAGCAGTTCGTATTCACTCTTTCCAGCTTTTGATCTTGGTTTCTTTCCGTTATAATACTCGTTGCAATATATTTCCTGCCACTGATTCATATTGAATTCTCCTTTTGTGTATATGTTTTCTCGTTACACAAATGATAAGGCTCACAATCTCGAAAACTCGTCACAAAAGTGTAACATAAAACACATATTTAAGATAACAAGGAAAACGTCACAAAGTGTTTACGAATGCGAGGTGGATGATCATGATTAACATTATGGAGTGTCAAAAACGGTATCGAACGAACCCGTATCTTCTCAAACGATCATGTATGGCTGAATTATCCAGACACAAAGGCAACTGTTGTGTTTGCTCGTCTTCGTTTACGCGTTTTATGATGTCGAAAAGATTAGGAGAAGCTCCGATCACAACGAGCGACATCGTAAATTTAATGAAAACGTTATAAGCGCAAACAAAAATGCGGAATACAAAAAGAAAGACCATTATGTTTTTCAAGTAGCCTTTCATATAATCATTTGTTTTAAAATTGTAACTTATTTTTTGTTACATTTTCAAAATGACATATGAAAAACTGATTTCTAATGGTCTTAATTTTTATGTCTTTTTTTAGATTCGCTTTCAGGCGAGCTCTCCCAACAGGACTCGAACCTGTGACATTCTGGTTAACAGCCAGACGCTCTACCAACTGAGCTATAGGAGAATATGTTGTATTCCGAGGTGCGATTCGCTTTGTTCATATCCTGCAACACAGAACAATTCCAAAACTGCACACAACCTGTACGGAAATATGACTCCTGCCGGATTCGAACCGAGCATTTCAGTCTTGAAAGGACCGTGTCATAAACCTTTAGACTAAGGAGCCGGAAAGTGGGGAGAGATGGAGTCGAACCAACCGAAACCGAAGTCAACAGATTTACAGTCTGCACCGCTACCTCTACGGGATATCTCCCCAAATTTGTAAGTTATACCTTTTTGGCAACAGCAGATTCGAACTACATCTCTATGTCACCATAGCGTTTTAACCATTAAACTAGCCACCATCCTCGGTATAACTTGAATGGAGCCAGTGGGATTTGAACCCACGACCTTTCGCTTGCAAGGCGAATGCTCTCCCAACTGAGCTATGTCCCCATGATTTCTATTTTCACTAATCCAGTTGCCAATCATATGTAGTCAGCACATGATTACGTCAAGCAGCACTCGACTTTCCGGCAACCGAACTAAAGAAACAGATAAAGTTAACTGTTATGAAAAATAACTTGTTCATACATTATAAGGCTCATTTTTCGTAAACCTCGTCAGTTTTCTACAACTTTTTTTCAAATTGTAGGAAACGATTTGGCGGGCTTCGAACCCACATACTCCAATTATTATGGCGCTCTATCCTGTTGAGCTACAAATCGCTCTGTTGCTATCATATGCGGCCAACATATGATTGACTTTTGCTACTGCAGATCGCAAAACTCTTTGCAACCAGAACGCCTCCGACGGGTGCTGACCCCGCTATCTCCACCGTGACAGGGTGGCGACTCTGCTGTTTGTCCTCAAAGGCACATTGATTATTTACATACACTATAAGGCTCACTTTTTGGAAACCTCGTCAGCTTTTTGCAACTTTTTTTCATAAAATGATCTTGTCGTTGCTGTACACGATCATTAGGCGGCAGGGTAGGGATCGAACCTACGATGTTTTTGATGTGGCTGATACAACTTGCATGTCAGCTGCCTTCGCCTCTAGGCTACCTACCGAGAATGCTTGTACTTGGACTCGAACCAAGAATTGTTTCCGCTTAAGAGGCGGATGCCATACCTTTAGGCGACACAAGCATAAATAGGTACAATAATGACTATGTACCCAAAGTGCCTCATGCAAGTTTCGGGCTTGCGACGTACCGGTCTTCAGCCGGATGCTCTACCATCTGAGCTAACGAGGCATGAAAGCTTTGTCAGGGGCTCGAACCCAGAACCTACTGCTTACAAGGCAGTCGCACTACCAATTGTGCTAACAAAGCATAAGTGCACCTAGTGAGACTCGAACTCACGACCTACCGGTTAAAGGCCGGTTGCTCTACCAACTGAGCTACAGGTACAGTCGAGGAAGGAAGTGCCTATTTCCAATCCTCGTTTCTATTTTGTTTTTGTTCACCGTGGGTATGTGCCGCCACAGATGAGAGCACCATGTCGGAATTGAACCGACGTATCCGGTTTGGAAGACCGGCGTAATGACCTCTATACGAATGATGCATATATTATGATTGTTATCACTGATATTTGCGACCAATAAAATAGGAGCCTAACAACTCGTGCACCAAAATTTCGATACACAAGCAGCTGGCTCCTAATGTCCGGTCGCGATACATTCATTAGTCTGAATGCTTTTGTGTTATCTTGTTTTTGGCTCGATTATTTGAATATACTGAACGTTTTCCATATTTGTAAGCATCATTTTTAAACATATACCCATCCGCATATGTTTGTTCTGTCTTAAATGTGTTTTCGTTTTTAAAACTAAATGATCTTAACATAATGGTTTACGTCCTTTCTGAATTATTGTTTTTACTGATTGAGATCAGTGAGTGCGTAGGCTCGGATTCGAACCAAGCTAATATCCATACTCTCAGTACTTTCTTCACTCTGTTTTCGGTTTGCTTCCTACTGCTTACTTATATTATCAGAACAAATACTTATACTTACCATCCGGACCTCTTCAGACATTCCATATAATTGAATATATACGTATTCAGTAGTAGGATACCGTTTACGTATATACCGTACGGCTCAATTATTATGTCACTACGCATATTATTTTGTAACTGGCTCCCGGCGCCCTGACCAGGATTTAAGCGGGAAGGCACATGCCTAGCACCAGTTATTTTGTTTGTAACTAATGCTCTGCGCATTTACAGAGATTCTTTTTGCCGATCGAGGATCATTCCCAAGATCGAGAATCATTCCCAATCCTCATCAGTTACAGAGTAGCGGGAGAGGGATTCGAACCCCCGACCTCCGGGTTATGAACCCGGCGAGCTGCCAGACTGCGCTATCCCGCGATATTTTCGTTTTCCTTTGCTACATAACTAAATATGTGCGAGTAATTTACAAAGGAATACATTTTTTGAATTCTTTTTTCACTACCGCCACTCCAAATTCCCCATAAGTACAATGAATAACCACGCCCATGCGGCATTTACATATCTTATGGAGGTGGTATCTTCCTAAGATATTGGTACCAGGTTGTGGTTTTCGTGTGGTCGTGACACTTACGTCTTTCGATCTGTCCGAAAACAGATGTCCGTACCTGCACATGCTGTTCACACAGCATCTATTCCTCTTACGGAATTACTTTTGGGATTCAGTTCGTGGAATCCTGACACTTCTGGTAGTGCAAGGAATTCGAAACTTTCTGTTCCTTTCCATGCATCTGGCACTGCCTTTCTCATGATGTTTGCTGCTCCATTACAGTCTGCATTGATAATCAGACCGTTCTATGTCCCGAAGGATGGTATAACTCTTGCGGCGGATATTTGCAACCTTAATCGTTAGTTGCAGAGTTTTGCAGGAAATACTGGATCTAACGCTTATAATAAGATCCTTTGACAGGGCACGCTGGACATAACGCTTACGCTACAATCCAGTGTAACAGGGCACGCTGGATTTGAACCAGCGAATGCGGGAATCAAAATCCCGTGCCTTACCGCTTGGCGAGTGCCCTATGTTTGGTTTTCTGTTGTTTACAATATATATAAGGCTCACTTTTTGGAAATCTCGTCACATTTTTGATAATTTATTTCTTTTTTTTATAAAAAAGAGGAAGTGCAATCATAATGTATTCCATATATTGGATCCGGGTGAGATACAGGTATACAGAATACAAAGGATAGGCACTTCCTTCTTCGTGTTTAGAATATATCCGAGATAAAATGAAAAGTCAAGCACCAATTTGAATTATTTTTTAACGAATTATTTTTAATCCGCCGGGTCGATTAATCCTTTTCTGATAACACGCCACCGATTCCTTTTCCGATATCGTTGCGGCATGCTACGACATTTCGTAGACAGAAATTATCCACATGACCGTATTGACACAGATCCCGAGCTATCATCATGTCGCTGTATAGCTGCAAGAAATGATCATTCGTTTTCTGCTCTTTCGACTGCAAATCCTGCTCTTTCGAATGCAAGTACAATGCGTTACAAATCATAACCAAATCATCTGCACTCAACTCTACGGTTACGTTTTTATCTTCTTTCGAAATTGTCTGTATTGTCATATTATATGCCATCCTTTCACATATTGTTTCTTGTTTTACATTTACAATAAGGCTCAAGAATTTGGAAACTCGTCAGGAAGATACAAAAAGAAGACGTAAATCGTAGTTTAGGATAACTAAGATGGAATCCTCGGCCATTCAATGACCGAGTAGTTCACTTCATTTCTTCATTCTCCTTAATAAATCTTTCTTCTAACACATCAGCCCTATCTTTTTCGCATAACCGATTATATAAAATACGATCATCTCTATTATTTTCAATATCAAATACATAAGTGTATTTAAAATAATTTATACTGTTATTAGAACACCAAGTATCAATGTGAGGAAATATAAGAAAACCGCTACCAATTAAGGTAACGGTCTCTTTTCGTTTTCATTCCTTTTCGCTTTTCAACCAATGTCCGCCAATAATGTCAGCGCTTTTTGGATTCAGATCAACCGAAATCGGAACGTCAACATCAACCGTTTTCATATGACGTTCCCACTGGTCTTCTGCAACCTGCTCTGTAACTCCGAGAACCAGTCTGGCTTTCTTTGTGTTTGCAGACTTCGCCTTCTTGAGTTTCTGTGATGCTGTAGCATAAACGACTCCAGACGCTTCTGAGATCACTTGAATCATATCCGACAACGTCATGCCAAGATTCAAAGCATCGATACCATCACGCGATACGGCATAACTCCTTTCGGTGAAAAGTTTAATCAGGTAATCCGTATTAACTTGTTTACTCATTTTTGAGTCCTCCTTTAATTATTGAATTATTTCGTTATCTTAAATATGGAATAAACCAGCATGAGATAAACCGGCTACCATAATTGAATGATAACCGGTTTCTTGTTTTCCCTATTGACGGCAAACGTGGATTTCTCCAAGCATATCAACCTGGCATTTCTCGATCAGTTCCAGGTTTTGAATTCCAATGCCTCGTAAACTGATGCTGCTGTCATGAGCGGTAACTGCAAAACTAGCAGAAGCTGGATCTAGTCCCGCAAAATACATATAGATATCATTCGAAAGTCCATCGTTGAAAGGTTTCCATTTCTTTAAATGAAGTAAATCTCTCGGATATACACTAAACAGAAAATCATCAGGATTCATTACACGCCAATCTTTGTACTGTTTTCCGCCTGTCGCCGCTTTTCTTGGAATCTCTTTTTTCACCATATCAGAAATATAAATCGGGACGGCATAATATTTACCCTCTTTTTGGTATAAGTCAACGCGTACCATATTTCCGTTTCCAGCAAGACCATGATTAATTTGAACTCCCGTCGTCTTTTTCTCAATAACTTTTACACTTTTGACAACCGGTCCATCTGTTCCGTCTGCTTTTGGTTTATGAAATTCTTCAGCAAATGCTTTCTTTCCGTCTCCGCCGTATTCCAATAATCGGTTTCTAAGCGCTTCATAGAGTAGAGGATCACATTCCTTGTTGTAATAGTCCTTGATTTCGTTGTCTTTGTTCAATTTCAGATCTTTTAAAGCTTTCTTAGAGATTACAAGACTGTCGGAATCATGATATTTTGCACTTCGGATCGTTTCCTCATGAGCCCGTCCTGTCGCTTTATGACTACAAGCTACGGAAACAAACATAGGTCGAATATAATTGATGTATTTTCCTTTCGCGACCGGACTTTCTTCTTCCCCATACATCCAATCAGGGTAATCGATCTTGATCTGTAAATTTCGGTCTTTCATAAGATAATCAAACGGATCGTCATTGAATATACGAAGATCAATTTCTTCTCTGAATGTCTCCCATGGTACTGGGAAACGGACTCCATAGGCTTCATCGTATTGTTCTCTTGTGAAATTCGATCTGGTTAAGATTTCTCCGGTTTCCTCATCGGCAATACGGAAGTTCTTACTATACGCCGTTTCTCTATCCTGCATATATTTCGTAACCTTAGCAATCATTTCATCTGTGCAGCAGGCGATTACTACGGCGTCCATAGCATGGTGTCTGTCATTCGTTCTGTCTTTCTTATTGAGCCCCCAGCGTTTTCTCAAATAAGCGGTAACAGCACCGTTCACGGCATATACCTGCTTCGTTTTTCCATCACAGTTATAAGGCTCCAAATAGAGATACTGCAAGATCATATTGTAAACAACAGTTGTTGCATATCTTGTGTCGTTTAAGTTTCTTTCGGTAAACTCTCTCTGGTCTTCCTTTGTGTAATTCTTCTTCAACAGATGCGCCTTTTTACCATCACTCTTGATTAAAGATTCAACTCTGTTTTCGTAGGCAGCCCATCTTGTTTTATCATGACCGAAATACTCGTATGGTAAACGGTTTCCTTTTGTCTGATTCTCTTTTGCTTTTACCAATACTTTATTCTGATAACGATCATCAAGAGAAATGCTATACGGAATGATATGATCGATTTCGTATTCTCTTGTAAACATAGCTCTTGTCGGAATCTTTTCGCCGGAATACAGACAGATACCGTTTTGATCTTTCCATAACCGATATCTCGTGATATCTTCTCCATTCGGACTGTTTATACCAAGTTTCTTGATCTCTTCACAGAATTTCACGTTTTCCTTATGTCTTAATTCCATCGCTGTTTCTGCTTTCTTTCGTTCCAAGAATGATTTTGACATCTCTCTCGATAACTCGACATTAACAGCTTGCGGGCTTCCATATTTACGAATGATCGCATTGATAACTCTGACCGTCTGGGCTACGGAACGTCTTACTACCGGGCTCTGAATATTATTGATGATATTATTGATCTCAGGACCTTTGAGATACTTCATTTTCTCTCCAGTATAGGTTACCTGAAAATCGAGACCGGCTGCAGCACACGCTTTATCATAAGTAAGACCTTGTACCAAATACGGCTCGATCTCTTTCATCGCTTTGTTTGACAATCTGGCATAACCTTTTGGGTTTAGATCAAGCAAGTGATCAATTTCTTCTGACGTTAAACCAAGATTCGAAAGCTTCTCGATTCTGGCTGCATCTGTTTTGTATGACGTAAGAAGTTCTCCAACTTCATCAAACAAATCTCTCTTTTCGGTTTCCGATAACGTTTTAATCCGAGTTTTCAGGCAGTCTGTATAAGAAAGCGTAAATTCCATAGAAACGAAAACAGTATCTTCGATTCGATTAATACGTTCTAACTCTGTTTTATCTTTATTGGAATCTTTGTCGGTTTTCTCACCGGTTTCTGCTTTTGTTTTTGACTTCTTGGTACCCTTTTTCTTCGTGGAGTCGTCTTTTGTTTTGTCTTCTGATTCCTTTTTCGTTTTCTTCTTTTTGCCATAATTCAAAAGATTGAAACGAATCATCGGATCAATGCCCAGCAATGTTTTAACCGTCTTGTATTTCATGGTTTTGTGTTTACTTATATACTCAAGAATCTTCTGCTTCTCTTCATCCGTAAGAAACCGACCGTCTCCATATCGGTCAACAAGTTTCAGATTATTGATCTTCTGTAATGTCATGGATAATTCTGCTGTATACGTACCTTTTGCTGCACGTGTCTCATTCTTATAAAAAGTGCATTCTCCGGCATTACTCTTGTACCCATCCATCGCAAACGGACTTTTGGTTCCATCAGCCTGCAACCCTGGACCTAAATCATAACTTCTCTGTCTCGTCATGATCTCAAGATATTCGGATTCTAATGTTTCGGTTGCCTTTGTGTTTCCAAGCTTACGCTGGGCATCAAAAAGTGCATGAACCTCATCAACCAACATTGACCGATAGATTGTATGTTTGTAGTCTTTCGCTTTGTTTCTTGGAGTTACAATAAATCCATGCTCATTACTAGAACACGGTGTGTGAAAACTCTCATCCAGATACATCATTTCGCCAACGGTTCGATATCCTTTTTCCATCATAAGTTTCTGGTTTGCGGACGTCGCTGCGAGGATAGCTCCAGATTCTTTGTCTTTCTTGTCAGCCCGTCTTGTTGATAGAAAACCTCTGTGTTTTGCAATATGAATAAGAATCTGAGCGAATTCATCATCTGTCAACAGGCGATCTAATCCCTCGTATCGCAACTGGTATACGTTTGGAAGTGTTCCATCAGAATACCGTTTCATAAACTCATCAATATCAATAAGATCTGCCTTCTGCAATGCCTGTTTGATGCAATTCATTCGAAGCTGTTTTCTTCTAATGCGTCTACGGGTAGATCTGCATTCTCTTCTTGGTACTGCCGCTGATTTCCCATAGTATTTTCCATTTTCTCTGCACTCTGCAGCAGTAAATTTCCGAACATCCGGTTCCGTAAGATGACATGGGTTATCAAAACTGTTTGTCTGTACAACGGCAGCACCAACAGAAGCGATACCAATGTCTAATCCTAATCGATATGTAAATCCATTTTCCATAAAGTTTTCGTCCTTTCTGCTTGTTCTTGTTTTCGTAATAACACCTGCAACAAGGCTCACAATATGGAAAACTCGTCAGAAAATACGATTAATTTTCAAAAACAATAGAACTCACTTACACTCTTGAGGAACCGAGTTCAAATCTGCTGTTTTTGTATAAAAACTGAGATTTGGACACTGCAGGTGTATGATCTCCGTTTTGTACCATAAAACGAAGATAACCCTTACCCGAATAAACGAGTAAGGGTTTTAAACTTCACAGTATAGATACTATATTCAGTATCAAACTTTATTATAGAGACTGGTTTTCTAATCTCAGGTATACACAACCTGGAAACAACCAGGGTCTATAACCTGGGAAACCCTAATATATCCATCTCTTTTGGTATACGCAACCCGGAAATAACCAGGGTCTATAACTCAACGACATACGAAATGCATGATTGTTAGGGTATACGCTACCAGGGTCTATAACTGTTTACGCTTGTAGTCCAGAACTATTTCTGGTATACGCAACCCGGAACCAACCATAATTTACAAATCCGGAAGTGACCATGTTTTTCTTTCTTTTGTTGTTATCCTAAATATGGGTGACCAATTTACAAAGGAATACAAAATAAAAGAAACCGCCACCAATAAAGGTAAACGGTCTCTCTTTCTGTTAATTAGTACTGCATTCCGATCATTTCACAAAACTGTTCTTCTGTAATAATCGGGATCCCCAGCGTTTTTGCTTTCTGGTTCTTGCTGCTCGTACTCTCAATGTCGTTATTGATCAGATAATCTGTCTTTTTGGAAACGGAGCCTGATAACTTACCACCAAGTTCCTCAATCTTTGTTTCCACGTCTTTACGGTTCTTAAAGATGTGAACATCTCCGGTGACTACAAAAGTCTTACCATCGACTGGTGATCCTGATGTTTCCTTAATGTAATCTTCCGGTTTGTCTGTAAATGTAAGACACTGTAAAATACGTCCGATTTCATTCATAACACCATCAACATAAGGCACCAGATTTTTCTGAACCCAAGTAGTTAACGAACTAGCAATAACATCACCAAATCCATCTACTGTTGTGAAGTCATATCCGTTCTCTACCATACAGCCAAGCGCATATAACATGTCCGTTTTAGATGCAAATAACATATCCGTGGCATCTTCATTTTGTTTCATCCATTTCGCAACCACAGGAGCTAACAGTTTCGCCTGTCCGCGACCAAAATTAGGAATACCCATAGCATGAAGAAACTTTATAAAGGTCGCATTTTTACATGCTGTCTCAATCCCGGTTACAAGATTTAACACAGATCCTTCGCCCCATCCTGTCTGGTTTGCCAAATTACAGTCATCACCGAATTCATCAACGAAGATCAGATTGTTTCCGCTCGCATGGTATCTCATTGGAAGATCTACAAGATCGGAAATACTTTCAATAACGCCAAGATCAATAAGCTGCTGCAATTTCTTTTCGGAAACACCATTGATGTTCATACAATCACGTTTACAAAAATGAGCCATACTTCCAATCAGTTTTGCAGAACAATCAGGATTCAAGCAGATAACAAGTTCTGCATTTTGTGATGTTTTAACAGTAAGAGGTCTTCCGCAATGTGGACAGATTTTAGGGATATTATGACGCTCGCAAATGAAATTCCAATCATCCGTATCCTGAACATCAGCATCCTTATTATCTTCTACGCACGGAATAATCATGTTTGCTTTATAAACGGTGATTCTATCTCCGATTTTGATGTCTTTTTTCTTTACGGTGGAAAGATTTGATAACGAAGCACGGGTTACCGTTGTTCCACAAAGACGAACTGGTTCAAAGATAGCAACCGGATTAAATAAGCCCGTTCTTGAGTCGGACCATTCAATGTCAACCACTTTTGTTTCTACTGCTTCGTCCGGCCATTTAAAGGCATAACCTGCTCTGGTTGCGTGATGTCCGGTAACGCCACCTGTTAACGAATAATCCCAGTCTTCATAGCAGAGTACAAGACCATCAACAGGCATTTCGTACTGCTCAACTTCGGCTGTAAATTCATCAATAACAGACTGTAAATCGGTTTCCGGATGTTCAACAGGTTTGTAAGAAACAATGTTGAACCCAAGTTTCTTTAAGAATAACTGCCTTGTTTCCCATGAATTTCGAAGTCCAACTGCATCTAATACGGATTCATCATCCAGATACCGCAAAGTAAACGCAATAAACTGTGGATTACGGTCTTTGATAACCTCCTCATCTGAAAGCTTCAAAGTACCACTTACAAGATTACGAGTATTATCATACAGTTTTACACCTGCTGGTAGTGATTCATTTACACGCTTGAAATCCGGATAAGAAATAACGCATTCTCCTCTTACAACCAGATGTCCTTTGTAGTCGATCTTTGGTAAGATTCCTTTGATAACATCTTTCAAACGCGTGATATCTGTACCAACATATCCGTCACCTCTTGTTACAATACGAGTAAGATTTCCATTATCATATGTAACCACCAAGGTCATCCCGTCTTCCTTCCAAGAAACGAAACATTTACGACCCTGGGCCCATTTGATATGTTTCTGAATATCCTTGTTTTTCGCAAGAGACAGTGCCGAAAACTCATGTTCTACTTTTTCACCCGGAATATCTTCTTCCTCCTCTGCTCCTACACTCTGAGTCGGGCTTTCTGGAAGAATAATACCGGATTCCTCTTCCAAGTCTGTTAACTGATTATACAGGTCATCCCATTTATGATCAGTCATGATTGCATCTTTTCCGTAGACAGCGGATGCCTCATTCATCTGGTTGATGATGTCCTGCATCTGTTTTGTTACTTCTTCTTTGTTCATACTTTTTGTATCCTCCTTTAATGTGTGAATTATTTTGATACACTAAATATGTGCCGAGTTAATCGCACACAAAGAAGGGATACGAAAACTGACATTATAAGAGGTCTGATACTTTTTTAGGTTCCGAACAATGGAATATAAATGCTATTACAACCTTCCGGAACCGACATATTTGTATTTATAACAACACTAGTGCAAGTTTTGATACGATTTCTGGTTCCGAACAATGGAATATAAATGCTATTACAACCTTCCGGAACCGACATATTTGTATCTATAACAACACTAGCACCTGACCCGTATCCCTAACGGAATCCGGATCTTCGAACAAGTTCGATAGATTTGATACTTTTGTATCACTTATAGATATAGTAAAAAAAAGAGACCAACAAAAGTCAGTCTCTAATCTTTTCATTGCCGCTTTTAGTACCAGAAAATTGTTTCCTTTTTACAATATACACGATCCCCGCATTCATTTGTTCTCTTCGAGAATTTCAAAACAAATTTGGCAACCGCAACCTGAATGGAACACTCAAAATCTTGTCCACCAGCTCCACATCTTGTTATATATCCGTATCTACCGGTTTGTAATGCTCTTGCAAACAGGATGTATTTTGTAAATTCTTCAAAGAAATCATCAAAATTGTTTTCGGTTAATGATTTTTCTAAAATCATGATAGAAAACTCATATCCATATGCAGACGTTTTGAAAAGTTTTGGCATGATTTCGTGGTACAATATGCATGATTTATCATACTCATCAGAATTACTATTGTACTTGATCCATAGTTCTTTCACTTCCTGGTTCCGTTCATTGTATAATTCATACAGGGTCTTCTTTTGGTTATATGGTATTCTGTTTCTCATTTCTGAAGCTAAAATATCATAGAGCTCGGCATGAATAAAAACACATTCAAGTTTTTTCGGACCATTGAGATAGAAACCTTTTAGGTACAAGCCATCCGTCTCATTAATATCCTGAATAAAATCTGCCATGTTGTTATATTCATATTTCGTTCCATCTTTTTGCTCGAATTCTAACTCATGTAACAGACTGTCTGTGTATTCGGGAATTTTCTCGTTTTTAACGCCACCATAATCGTCATATTCCGCATCGAAAGGTAATATCAATGGAGAATAGGTTTCATTGTAGTAAACACGAGTAGATTCATTTGCATCTGCCTTGTTGTTTACCAAAATAATTACTTTTACAGAATCTCCATACATAATCTGTAAATGACTTAACATACATGTTTCGTTCCAACTTCCCATCTTTTCGTTTCCTCCTTTTTTATGTGTGCAATTTGTTCGTTATCCTAAATATGGGATAAAACTGATGCACACAAAACATACGGAAACAAAAAGAAAGTCAACCAATATAGCTGACTTCCTTTTCTCATTTTAGTTTTCAGATTTGATAAGTGTTTCTGTTATACCAAGATGATCTGGATACAGGAATGGGTTCTTTTTCTTAATGAATCGAAACAACTCCTGAAATTCCGTGCTATGCTCTATCCAATACTGGTATGCAGTCTGAACATAATCAAGTCTATTTTTGTAATCATTCATGATTTCATCAATCGGCATGCATCCCCAGATTACATCAATCGCGAATATTTCTTCAACTTTACAGAAATCGCACCAATCTTTGAAATTCTGACTGAGATGAAATTCTTTTCCATTATGCATGTAATTTACGATTGTATTTCCAAGATATTCTATTGGCCATACTCTTTCGTAATCATCTGCAATTCCAGTAATATCATATACAATTGCGTTTTGTAATTGTTCTAATGTGCAATCTTTGTCGCAATCAGCCCATGCAATATGTCCTCTATCCTGAATCCAACATACTTTGCCACCAAATGCCATTTCTAACATATGAGCAAAATAATAGCAATATCCGGCACAAAACAAATGATCAATATGCTCTCCAGGTATCCCGTCTCGATCTGGAAAACTTGAAACCTCATCAATGAACCGTATAACATTCATATTGATACCATCTACTTTGTGTTCTTTGTAGAAATCCAATATTTCTCCCATCTTTTCGTTTCCTCCTTTTAATGTGTGTATTTGTTTATTATCCTAAATATGGGATAAAACTGACGCACACAAAACATACGGAAACAAAAAGAAAGAGACCAACTTCAAAGTCAGTCTCTTTGCGTAAGTAGAATATTAACATATTGATTATCGTGCTAAGTCATCAAAGTTAGCGTATTCAAGTTCAAAATCATCCACAGCTTCACATATTTTTGTATAATCCATTCGTTCTTCCTCTGTTAGACTGGATTCGTCTGCCAATTGTCCTCCAACATAGATTTCAACTGAAAAATCTAAAACCGAAATATAGATTTCTACAGCTTCGTTTAACGATACGATAACAAAATCAGCAGAAGAATCATTCACTTCTGACACAAATGCATCCGGAAGAACGTCTTGTAGATTATCAGCAAGGTCATCAGCAGCTGAGTTTAATCCTACATCGCTATTAACAGGCTGTATTTCTTTTGCTTGTTCTGGAACAAAAACGTCTTTCGTATACAACTGTTCTTTCGATAGAAGTCCAGTTATTTGTCTCTCAATCATCTGTTCCAAAAAATGCACACGTTCTTTCGAAAATGTTTCATCGCCTCTGAAAGAAAACTCAAATCCTTTTAAATTGATAAGTTTTGCACGGATTTCCGATGTTAATGCCATCTGTCCGATTCTTGTGAAGTCGTCACCAATGCGTGGACCGTACTCCAGCATTTTGTTACCTATATTTTCAAATTCATCCGGCAATACATATGGAAGCAACGTTGAACACTCCCCTGATCTAAAGCTCAGGGGATTCTATTGTCTGATTTAATTGAGACAACGTACTCGTCTACACATACGGTCTCTGCTTAGCCGGTATTTCCTTTCGGAAGATACTTACCACACAGAGACTAAGTCACAGATGAGATGAATCTGCAGATCACGATACCATGTCTAAAGCATTGATCTTTAACAGGGTATTGTAAGTGCATTGTGTTCTCTTCTGACATTCCGGAACTTTTGCCGTAATGACAGACCAGTTCTTCACAGACTGGTTTTGTTGTATTTCCCGGATGAAGTACCGGGCTCCGATATTGTATGAGGCAGACAGGTCACAGTTATAGGTCTTTCCATTCTGGAACCTGCAAATGGAATAGGATTTGTTCCCAGCCTCTGTTCCCCGGAGCGCATACCCCGATCCATCATATGCCAGTTTCGAAGTCCCACATGCGCAGATGTGTGAGACGCGGATACCGTTCTTATGCGCTTTTTGTTCCACAGTCTTCTGTATCGTATTTTTCTTCCACATCTGTAACTTCTGCTTCTTGGAACCCTTCTTCTTTCCTTTTGTGTCCAGGTGCTCGAAAACGATGACGTCACACTGGTACTCAATTGCGGTTTCTGCGATCTTCGACGCAACTTTCCGGGCTAATTCATCGTTATGAAATCTTGCGTACCGCCACAGCTTCTTCGTATTCTGTGATCCTGAGTTTTTCTGTACCTTTTTGATCTTGTTCAGTGTATGATAAATCCGGTCTTTGTCACCTGCGAAATTGATGAACCTTCTCGCATGGATAGTACCGTCTTTTGTCATGACTGAACAAACAGCGTCGGTATTGACACCCAGGTCTACCGCAAGGATGCGTCGTTCTTCCAGTTTTGTGTCATTTAACTTTGCCTGTCCTTCAAACGCAAAACGAAGGAACCATTTCTTATTCTTCTTTTCCAGCATCGGAGCGGAAATCTTCCCATCTTTCCTGTGGTTACGGATATTCACTACGTCAGTGTGTTTTAAGGATACGGTAACCCAGTTCCAGTCATTGTTTACGAACACCTTCAGTCTGATGGTATCCGGTTTTTCTCCCGATCTGTACATATTATCCTTGTAGAAAACTGGCAGTTTATTGAGACGGAACTGGAAAGACGGCTGTTTCCCTTTCGACTTATTGTTCTCCCAGTTTGTAAGATTTGAATGGTAAGAACTTAAGTATCCCAATGCTGTATTGATCACCGCGAATCGAAGATAGGATGGCATCTTATGGAACTTCTGATCAAACTCTTTGAAGACGGCAGTGTTTGTTTTTGTTGTGTGGATCAGATGGTCTGCATAAGCAAATCTTTCCTTATTACCTGGATCCAGAGTTTTTAAAACATCCCAGCGGTCTTCAAAAGCTTTCACACAGAAAGAGACAGCATCACTATAGATTTTTATGGTGTCACGAAATAATTTATTGATATGTTTTATCTCCACGGCATAGCTGCATATGATCTTCATAACCTGTCTCCTTTCCTGGTCTTTGTTTTCCATTGTTTTAATCCCAAAGTAATTGACAATACATTTGTATATTATTAATAAGGCTCACTTTATGGAAAACTCGTCAGGAAATTGAAAAAGAATTGTAAAAAAAAAGAGCTGGACATCCATCACCGCATCTAAAGCTATGGTGTTTTGCCAGCATAATTATAAAGATTCCTGATTGTTATTGTCAAACATAAATATGTGTCATAATGTTTTCTACAAAACAAAACTCCACCGAAAATGATGGAGTTCGTTGCCAGTTTTTCCTATTCAATTGCTTCTCTCTTATACGTCATTCCAAGTCGGTTGTACGTTACTTCATATCCGTCACCAATCTTGGTTTCTAACCAGGTATCATAGTCTGTCTCATCTTTTACAACATTCTGACCATCATCGTAATGCACATAATAAAGTTCATCACGCTTTGTGTCACGCTGCTTCTCTGTTAATGTATATTCCGTATTCCAATATGGCTCTTTATCGTCGTCTTTGGAACTGTAAGTATCAATTGGAAACCATCGTTCAATCTCATAATAATACTTGGTGTCATATACTGGTTCCTGTCTGTATACTGGTTCTTCGTATGTCTCAGTATAGTACTCTGTACGGTATACAGGATTTTCATGCACTTGCTCTGTGAAAGTTCCGTTTCCGTTATCCGAATATGTTGTATATGACTCATTATGGTCGAAAACTTGTCTGCTTTTTGTTTCTGTTCTTGTCTCGTAATGGTCAAGAACCGACTTATAACTCCTTATCTCTTGCCTCTCGTCATAGACTCGACCACCAGATGGCACGTACCAATCGCTTTCTTCTACTGTTCGCTCCTCTTCGATTGTGATAGTTCGTTCCCAGGAAAATCCGACAACCGTTTCTGACTTCGTAATTGGTTGGAACAAGAAAAATAGCAATCCAATAACCGCGAACACTGCGGCAATGATACCGCTAATCTTGAGCATATTCTTGTTGCCGCGTATTTTACTCATAATTCGATCACGCAGATTAGTAGGCGACTTTTCAACTATCTCGTTTGAGTTTACATATTCCCTGTCAACCAAAGTATCGTTTTCGTCATCTTTCGGTGCTGTTTCATCCGGAAGCGTATTTTCGAATACATCTGTTTTTGTTTCCGATTTATCCATCTTCGTTTCTCCGTATTCAAACTCTGCTTCCGATTTTTCGGCACCACACGCTACGCAAACACCATCTGCATAATTATTCAACTGATTACAATATGGACATATCCAGTCTTTGTGTTTGCCGTCACACTCCTCTTTCTTGATCTTCGCTTTCTGTAATTCAGTATCCGCTACTTCTTCCGCAATTCCTTGTTTCATATAATACTTTACGTCTGATGATTTCTGTTTCCCACAATTCGGGCAAACATCTACCAGTCCATCAATGTCAGCAGTTCCGCAATACTTACAAGACCAGTAACCTCTTATAATTCTACGACTCATATTGTTTTTCCTTTTCGTTTTACACACTTAATTCTATCATACACCTGCTAGTTTTCTCTATGAAATATATTAATTTTCTCTTTTCACTTACACAGAATGCAATGGTCTTCACATAACGCGTCTTCTTCCTCTGTTAATGCTCGTCCCAAAACGTAGCAATATCCAGAATCATACGCATTGCAATTGAACGAGTTCCCTTCATATGTGTTTTCCGTACATTTCGTTTCTAATTCCGTATTATACTTTTTCATATAGCCCTTCATTATCCTCCATTTCTTTGTTTCTATTGATAATAAGGCTCATAAATCCGAAAACTCGTCAGAAATCATAAAGAAAAGACCCACTGCTGCAAAGCAATAGGTCTTTCTTTTCTGTTTTTAGAAATCGACGTCCATTTCATCGTCAACCGCAACAATGACTACATTTGTGACGGTATTCAATGCGAATTTGTTCTCTTTACAGAAGTCTGCAAAAAGGGTTGCTAATTCCTTGACGTCGAAAGCAGCGATATCGAACTGCGTTTCGTCTTCCTCTTTGTTCGGATTTAAGAAATCGATATCGATACTCATTCTTTTGGCTTTAGATGTATCGCACTCTGCTTGCCATCCATTTTTCTTGATGAATTCTCGAACAGTCATAGCCGTGTCCTCCTATTCATTTTCAGATTCATTTTGGGATTCTTCATTCAATCCCAACCAATCTGCTAAACTTTTTGTTTTGTCTAATCCTAACCAGTCTTTGATGCATTCACCTGCTGTCATTTCGTTTCCTCCTTTTTAGCTTACAATTATTTTTATTACACTAAATATGGGTTCGAATGGAAACAATGAAAGCTTCGCAGTTTGAACCGAAGATACGATATCAAACATACACAATGATTACTTCCATTCCGAAATCTGTAGCTGTTTCGATCATATGCTTGGTTCCTCTTGATCTTCCATCCCAAAACGCAATCAAAATTCCGGAACCTTTCCCTTTGATCGCATATTGTGCCATCTGACGATTTCGGATTGGTCCGGCGGCATTATGATAGGTGCCCCAGTCTGCTGGAAACTCTTTATACGGAATACCATGTTCCCTCGCAAACTGTTTCCCTAATGCGTCAGCACCCTTTGCTCCGCCGCCAACTAGTTCGATCTCACTATAATCGTTATCAAATCTGTTTAACATTGCCATCTCGACGATCTCGATAACATTAAAATTACGACATCCGGCAATGATTGTCCTTATTTTCTGTTCCATAATTTAATCTCCATTACATTTTTACACGAACAATAAGGCTTACATTTTGGCAATTTCGTCAGAAATTCATTATAAAATACGAACAATTTGCTCATACAAACAGATATCCCGATCATTGATTGCTTTATTCAGATGCATATGACCAAACAAATGCCTCTTATAATCGACGGATACCTTGATTTCTTCCAAATAATTCGTTAACACATCCGGTTCATACAATCCTTTACCACCCATCAAATACAGTTCGGATGTTGACGGACTGTGCGTGAGAATATAATCAACCTTATTGTCGTATTTCTTAATTATCTCCAAACCATGCTGCATTTCTGTTTCATTTGGCAACTCTTCAGACCACCAGGTTAAACCATTCACCCGGTACATGTACTTACCTTGATGATCCAATTCTTTTGCTTGATCTCTCCATTTCGGATCTTCGTAATCAAGAATCCCATCACTGACATCATGGCTACTAGCTCCACCGAATGCAAAGAAACGTTTTCCTTCGATTTCAAACATTTCTCCACGCATAAGATGCAGCACATGAGGTCTGATTTCGTGTACCAGACCTCCGTGCCATTGTTTTACAGGATATGTTGCCAGCCTTACATGATTTTCGTGGTTTCCATCGACGAAAACAGTTGTAAATGGTTTCTGTTCTAACCAGTCCAAATAGTATTTCTCTTGTTTGTTTTCGGAATCTCGGGACCAGATAAGTCCAAAATCCCCAAGAATGATAACAATATTTTCGTCCTTATCACCAGAAAACTGTTTTTGTTCGTAAAACGATTCGGTATTCAGCCTTCTTGGGTCTCCATGGATGTCGCCTGTTACGAATACACTCATATCTGTTTCCTCCTTAAATCTGTTCACTAATCTCAAAAGGATTTTCTTCATCCGCTCCGCACTGGTAATTAAGAATGGACTCAAATACATCGTACAACCGTAGATATCGCTCCAAAGTCATGCGATCTGGTTTTGGTAACTCTTCTTTGTTGCGAATTTGATTCATTATTTTATCTACATTTTTAAACTCCATTTTATCCTGATGGAAAGGATCATCGATAACTCCAATTTTCACACCTAATTGATAATTAAGAATTTTGTCATCGACATCACCCAGCAACAAACATCTTTCAACAGTTGTGAATTCGGCATCTGTCAAGCCTTCTTTGTTTTTGATCTTTCTCATGATCTCTTTTGAATTTTCAAACATAGTAAACTCTCCTTTTCTTTATTCATATTTGTTTACTACTAAATATGTGCCGGACTTAACGAGCATGATATTCGATTCCTAAGATATCTCCACATCTCTCTAATAATCCGTCTACAAATTCTTTAGACGGGCACAAATTCGAAATCTTAACATCAGGTTCTTTTGCAGAACCACTTTTGCTATTATTTAGAATTCGTTTTACTTCACGGATTTGCGCTGTTTCTTTTTCTGCATCCATATTAGTACCAACCTTTTTGTGGCTCAATTTTCTTGTTCTCTTCATCAATTAGCGCCTGAATGTCTGTTGCCGTAAGTGCGTGATCCTTTGATTTTGTTAACAATTCATTTAGCAGCTGTAGTCGGGCGCAAACTTCAGCTTCTTTCTGTTTTTCTTCCGACTTCTTTAATGCTTCAAGCCAATCTGCGATCTGATCATGCCGTTTCGCATGCTTCAGTGCCGGAATTTTGTTTGCTTCATCCCGAAAAGCCTCTGCTAAATCTCTCTTTTTGTGTGCACGACGACGTTCATCACGAATTACGTCTTCTATTGTCATAATACTTTTAGGCGGTGGAAACCCATGGGCTTGCCCGTGGGAGGAACCGCCTTTAACCTGCCTTTCTCTGTTCTATAAGATAATTTTTACGCATGCTTAATAACTTTAGGTTTTTGTGTCCTACCGATGCGTTAATATGTGTTCCGTCTAAAAGTCTTAAGTCCATACGTCCTGTAGACCTGCGTCCAAAAATGAAACATTTTTGTCCTTTCCAGAGAACCTGATCGTATAACCGAAAGCCTTTTACTTCATATGATGCCTGGTTACGCTTTCGGATCCCGCCTTTTAGAATGGTATTCTTATGTATCTGTCTGTTGTGGCAGCGAACTTTCTTCTGAAAATAATAATGATCCAGAGGTTTTGCTGCCGGATTGTCACTGATACATCTTGCATCTACATAATGTTCTTTCGGTAGACCATGTTCGATCCTGGTATTCTTTGTGATATATCCATAGGTATTGATCACTTCGGCGCCTAGTGGGTTATACAGTTCTTTTAACCTGTCGTAAAACGCCCATCGCATGATACCCATAAATGCTGCGTCACGGAATCTCATACCACGATGTATCTCCTTTGGCAGTGTGATGATGCCTTTGTGGTAAGCTTTGTGACATGTTTCACACAATGTTATGAGATTGTTCGGTGCATTTCCTCCGGTTTTTCGACTTTCAATGTGATGCACATTCAGGATGTTATCTTTGGATTTTCCTTTGCAGCACTGACAGGTGTGTCCATCCCGGAACAACACATATTCCCTCACATTCCAGAAGTCAAGCTGTTCTCCGTGCTGGTATCCCACGCCTTCGATCTCCGGGTTTTTGATCTTCTGAATGTCAAAACTAGCTGTTTCGACTATGATCTTTGTCACCGGAAGAATCTTCATGACGTTTCCCACGACGGTGACATGAGTCTCAATCTTTTGTCTGATACTCGGAGCGAGCCACCCGTCAGGTTTCTTCCGGTTATCAAAACGAGGCTTTCTATACCTGGTCTTTCTGCTCCTGCGACTGTTTCTTAAAGCTCGTCTTCCAGAAAGCAGTTCCACGATGTCATTTCTTAGAACGACTTCTGATTCGTATAAAACTTTTGAGTCAGTCGTTGCAGAAACACCAATTGTTTTACTTCCTGCGTCAATACCTAAATTTATTTTCTGTGTATGAGTCGTGCTCTCATACAGTAGCTGTATGGTAAACGGACATCCTTGTATTACTTTTGCTTTTCCATGCTTTAGGAGAGCACGCACTTTAGCATGGTTTTCCGTAGGCATTAAAGGCTGTCCGTGCTGACTTAATACATAAACCATTACGTATTTCTCCTTTCTTAAAACCTTAAAAGTTTAGTTACTCACTCCGAAGAGTGGTTTGTGTACCATCGCCAATGTTAAAGAGAGGTTTTTATCTACATCACTGTTCCTATACCTCAGAACTGTTTAAACGTAGACCGTAGAGTTTGGAACTTGGTACTACATTCCAAAGTACCTTTAATATTCTCTCTTAACGTAGTTCAGCTAAAAAAAGCTTCACTTAGGCTACTCACCAAGGGTTACAATATTTCTATTGCAACCCCACGGGCTTGCCCGTGGGTATTAGTGAGAGACATAATGAATTCTTCTCCTGTTCAATATTAATATATGTGTTTTTTAGCTTTCGTTTTCTACTGGCAGACTTTGTAACAAGAAACATCTGTTTGATTATTTACTTCAGATACGGTTAATATATTGTCAATCCAGAAAAACGAATAAGAGCCATTATCAGCCTCAAAAGTTCCGGTTATAAAAGTTCCGGTTAAATCCGTAGCAGTGAATCCGGTTATTACTGCGTTTTTATACTGTTGTTTTATCTGTTTTTCAATCTTTTCTGTAATAGATAACTGCCTTTGACCATCAATATAGATTGATTCAGTTCCAGATTCATCGTATACAGTTAATGTGTTTGTTTTATAGTTATAAGTATAATGGTATGCTTTTTTTATCACATCAGAACCAAAATACTTATGATCTGGATCGTAAAATGTATACCATGAGTAGTAATTTTCCAAAATGGGAATGAATGCTCTTTTTGCTCTAATCGTATCAATCGTTACTTTAATCGTATAAATTATTGAACCGATCATAAGAATAATGGCACCAATTGTAGGTATTTTATCTAAAAATATTACTTCTGGATCAAAACATGTAATAAAAAGGCACACGTCGATAATTACCTCTCCTATAACCAGGATTACACAATTTGATATGCTCATATTTATCCTCCATACATTTAATAACGTTGTTTGTAGTGGTCTAATCCACCTCATAAGAAACTGACACTTTGTAATAAACATTCTGATCTTTGTTCTCGAGATTGAATATCTCTAACATGTTATCAGACCATGAAAATCCATAATCACCGGTATCCGACTCAAAGGTTCCAGCTAAGTTCGTTGTGTCAAAGCTGGTTATTACCGCGTTTATATATCTTTCCTGTATTTTGTCCTGAATCCGTTTTGCAAGACCTTCCTGATTTTCGGAAACGGCTGTAGAATCCGTAGTAGAGGACTCTGTTGATGGCTCAGTTACAGCGGATTCTGTTTCTGTTTCCGAAACTACCGCTTTCGAATCGATTGTATCCTGGTTTGCCCCATCAATAAGAATGCTGTTTACTACAGTTCCGGTACCATCGAATACAATTAACATATTTGTTTCATCATTATAATCATAGCTGTATTTTTTACCATCATATACAAAGGTCTGGTCTTTGTAATCCGTAGAACCAGAATAATTGGATTCTAATGTTTCTCTTATATTTGTTCTAATTGTGCTTGCATCATTACCTGATTTGATACATTCGCAAATTGTCCAGGCTATTAAAACCCAATATAAGAAGACTAACACACGTCTAACGATATCGGGTTCAACCTCAAATAATACAGCTGTTCCAGAAGCTCCAATAAATAGTGTGATTGCTATTTCCGTAAAAGTTTTACTCATAATTTTCCTCCATCTATCCTAAATCATTTTCACAAGAATCCCAATACTACCGAAAACACCAAGCCAAATTGCAACAATAAGACGAAGTTCTGTGGTATCTTCTAAGTTATCGGAATACAAATTTACAGTACAATATGTACTAATAATTCCCATTATTATAGGAACTACTATTACAAGCGCTAATTTAATACTCATACAATTTCTCTCCTTCTGACTTTTTAATTAATTTGTTCACACTCATAATAAGGCTCACATTTTAGGAAACTCGTCAGATATCAGATAAGTTTTGGAAATTATTTGTGCATTATGAAAATAGGATTGTAAACTGAATCCGTCTGTTTAGATCCTAATTGCCTTCGGAAACTGGTGTAGAATCCGCTTTATTTGTATCAACTGAGGTATCCGATACTTTAGATTCAGATGTTGTTTCTGAACTAACTTCATTTGTGTCGTTCTGCTTCTGACCATCAACATATATTCCGTCAATTACGGTACCAGTTTCACTAAACACAACTAATGTATTTGTGTCATAGTCGTAATCAAAACTGTATTTCTTTCCATTACACACAAAAGTATTCACATTCCCGTTGTGATAATTCGTATATCCTGCATAGTTTTTGTTTAATGCGGATTCGATATTTGTTTCCTTTATATCTTCTTTGATAGAAATCCAAATACCAAAACAGCCTACGCTCCAAATGAAAATACCACCCAATATATAAACAAACTTAGATTCTATATCGTTTTCAGGTGCTTGTAGCAAACGATAGTCTAATACTAAAAGCCTTGTAGCAGTGATTGCTGATAATATGCAGAAACTTACAACTAAGGTTGTACCAAAACTCATATTCTTTTATCCCTCCAAAATTTGTTTCTTAAGTCCGCCTACTTTTGAATTTTCACATAGATAATATTGTTAGGGTTACTAATTTCTGCAACCTCGAGCAGATTATCTGACCAGGAGAACTCATACGAAACACCAGCTGCTTCAAAGACACCGGATAATGTGTCCGCATCATAACTCGTGATCAATGCATCCGTATATTTTTCAAAAATTGCAGTCTGGATTTGTCTGCTTAGATCAGAATTGTTTTCGGAAACGGGTGCAGAATCCTCTTTATTTGTATTATCAGATGTATCTACTGCTTTTGATTCTGATTCTGTTTCCGAAACACTCTCGTTTACATCGGTTTTACTACCGTCAGCTATTTTCTGTCCATCAACATAAGTACCGTCGATTACAAAACCAGTTTCATTGAATACGACCAATGTATTTGTATCGCGATCATAATTGAAGCTGTATTTCTTTCCATCACATACAAAAGTGTTCGTGTTATCATATCTGTAATTCGTATACCCTGGATAGTTTTTGTTTAACGAAGATTTAATATCATCTTCTATTTTTGTAGCAGTGTTACCTATATGCCAAATAGATATAGAGCACAAGCCCACTAAAAGTAAAGTAGCCATACCGCAAAGCACACCAACCGGTTCATTGCCGGAATCACAAAATCTCTGCACAATTCCATATGCAATAATAATTCCAAGAAACGCAAGCAATGCTGACAGTACATAGCACAAAAGATCAATACGCAACATAATATTTTTCCTTCTTTCTGAATTATATTTGTTTTCACACCCTTTATAAGGCTCACGATTCGGAAAATTCGTCAGGAATTTTAATATTATCTAACGATACTTTTGGTTCTAATTTATACGAACCATCCATTCGTTTGCGTATGATTTCAGCCTGCCGTTTTTCGCCTCGTTCTTCGTATGCATCAATAATAAACTGCACATATGCCGCAAACTTTTCCTCATCGTGTTCATAATGTGCAGAAACCAAATTTCCGAGTACAGTTGCATTTACTGACTTCATCTTAATATCCTCCAATTTATGTTCTTACTATTCGATGCGTAAAAAATCTGAGCACACACCTGGACGCAAATACATATCGTCTGTCTGATCGTTTTGAATCCGTTCTGCAATCTCTCTACCATAGCAATGATATAAGAACTCACATTCTTTACAAACATCATAATACTTAATGTTTTTCACCTTAATTGACAAAGCTATTACACCTCGTTTCTGTTTTCCTATGATATTTATAAGGCTCAAAATCCCGGAACCTCGTCAGAAAACTATATTTAGGACACAAAGAAAAGGGACACAAAATGCATCCCTGATCTTTTTAGTTTAAGAACAATGGTTTCATAGACTTCGAAACATTCATAACGAACTCGTAAGTCTGTGGACATGCTTCCTGCATACCGACTGGATCATAAATACTTGCCATATAAGCTTCTGCAAAATATTCGTTTGGTTCGCCAGTGTTATGTCCGTCGGTTCGATGGTACTCACAAAATGCTTCTTTTTCTGCGGCGTAAATATCTGCGAACTCATTCGATTTACTAAGCCGACCTTTTGCATGATCAATAAAGTGACCAACTTCATGAACAACTGCTGTTTTTGCTACAGATTCGTTATTCACGTAAATTGCATGCGCTTTGTAGTCGATCAGTCCCACAGTTCCGCTATGTTTATGAAAGCGTTCCGAAAGATCCTGCGAAGAAACGGTAATCGTCCATCCGGTCACCTCAATATAATCTCTCACATTTTTCGGGATCATCATAAATTCACTTTCAACAGCAAGAATCATCTCATCGGAAACTCCTTTATCTCCTTTCACATAGAGATTTTCAGGATCTGGATCGGCTACACGTCCTACGGCAACGGAACCACTTTTTACATAATCGGCAGAGATATAAGCATCGGATCCATTATATTGGATTCGATACCAGCCACTTTCTCGGCATACACCAGTGATTGTCACGTCCTGGTTTTCTTTCAGTGATCCGATCTTTAAGCCAGTCGCTTCCGGGAAGTTTCGGACACATAATTCTGATGTCGTATGCATTACGATATCATTCGCTTCCTGAATATGATAAATGACATATTCGTCCGTGTCCGATTCTGTCTCTGTTTCCGACTCTGTTTCTTTCACAGAATAAGCAGCAAACAAAAACACGCAAACAACCATTAGAATACAAAACAAAATGTACTTGATCACCCGTTTGCGATCACTCCGTTTGCAAGAAACAACCTCATCTGGTTCGTTAAATAAAATGTTACCCATATTGATACTCCTTTCATCGGTGCAATTATTTTGTATACTAAATATGGGTTTTGCATAATATGAGAAACGTTTGTATCATGTGTTCAAAGAAAACAAAAAAAAAGACACAACAATATGTTGTATCCTTTTGTTATCCGTTTACTATATTTAGTTTTCCCACACTGGAACCCATCTGCTCAAGCCGCCTATATTAATCAAAACCCAATACCCGGTAGAATAAGCCTCATCTATCGGATCGTATACTTTTCTGCCTTTATGGATTTTTTCGCTTTTAATATAATCTGGATTTGTTCTTTCTGCTTTTTCCATTTCTATTTCCTCCATGAGTATATATTAATTTTGTTACCCTAAATATGGATTACTGATTGATTTTCAATATTCAATGCGAACAACGAAATTCTTTTTGATCGACGTCTAACATATGGGTTCCACAAATTGGACAATAAGTTTCGGCGTCGAATGAACCATTTTCGTTTGTTATATATTCTTTGGCAAATTCTTTTGCTCCATTGTAAAATCGTTTCTTGATTTCCTCGTTTTTGTAATATGGATTTTCAGAATGAGAAGCCAACAGATGGAAAACATACGCGAAAACCAGAAAAAGTACCATAAATACGATATGTTTAGGATCCGTTACGTGCTGGTCTCTTATAATTCCGTAAACAAGGTTGCTTACATAATATACGGCTACAGGCATTTCGGCGTCTGATCTTTCAAATACGAAAATAATCTGACACAACACAAAAAGGACGCTTATCATAGTAGCCGCAAATATCGTAAGCGTTGAGATCAGTCGCATCCAATAATATAATTTAAAGTTCCCAACTAAACCTCGGCATCCTATCTGCAAAATCGTTGTAATGATACTTCCCGTTACCAAAATGAGAATTATATAATATAGAATCATATTCATATGTCTCCTTTTCGTTTTCTAAACATAATAAGGCTCAAACAAAGGAGAACTCGTCAGGAAATATAATGATTGGATGCAAAATAAAAGGAACTTAGTCTGTTTTTCAAACTAAGTCCCATAATATTTCGGTTCCATTATGTACGCATCCGAACTCATTATTCGAACGGCGTAAAATCATCATCTGTAAGCTCTGCTGTCAAATTGCAATACGGACAGCAGTACCGGTAAGGTTCGATACCAGCTAAGTCTTTTCCACAGATCGGACACACACCGTCATTCACAAAGTAGCCCATGGAATTCCGTTTTGTATTCATAACGACTTCTCTAGCCTGACCATAAAACTTTTCTTTCGCCTCTTCGGATTTGAATTTTGTCTTTTTCTCCTTATATGTTTGGCCGTGATACATATCAGCAATAAAAGCTAAAACAAACACAATGATAAATACTTTAAGTCCGCCGACTGCAGATAGTGTTTTCGTAAAGAAACCAAAAACTCCGAACACGATACTGATAAGAACTGCTGCATACGATAATGGTTCTACATATTTCAATAACCGGTCGTATTTATAGAAATCACCCTTGCTGTTTCGTGCGGATGATACGGTATATGTCATACAAAAACTCATAACAATCGTGCATACACTAATGATAAGTAATATAAATGTTAATACTGCCATAACGATTTCCTCTCTTTCTGTCGATGCATAAGAAATACATCTGATATTAATTATATCATGAAGCTATTAATATGAAAACTATTTTAATCACCAACAATAAGGCTCAACATTTTGATTTCTCGTCATGCTTCTTATGATATTTTGTAACCGGCAGAAAATGGCACAAAAATAAAGGAACACACTCGTTCTGTGTCCCTTCATCCTGGTTACGCTTCTATGCTCATCTCGTCTGCTTCGTATTCATTGTTTTCGAACTCATCATTTTCAATTCCATCAAACTCTTGTTCTTTCGACATTTCTTCACATCCTGAAATAAAGTCAGTGATCGTTATCTTATCCATAAATTCCGGATACGGTCTATGGCGATCGTCTTGATAAACGTCTCCAGTCTTTGGATCCGTTACGGTAGGTCCAACATAGGATCCATATCTTCCATATACACGACCGTTGAAACATTCATCGCCTTTCACATTGTATCCTTTTTCTTCGAACAACTCCGGATGTTTCCAAAAGAAATCGTATGCTCTAAAAGATGGCGTCTGATATATCGTGATCGACTTTCCGGCTTGTGTTTCGCTTTCATATAAATGATCAAAAGCATCCAGACGCAATACTTTAAATGTGGCACCGCAGGCAACAAGATCTGGCAGTATATTGTTTAGTAAATTCATATAGTCTGCCTTATTAGTTGCCGAAATATGCAGCTTAACACCTTGTGATGGACATTCTGAAGTATCTCCAAACTGGATAAATGTAGGATTCATGATAACATTGTTATCGCTGACATCAATCCCGTTTTCCCGAAGTTTCATGTAAAATCCCATATTCATCATTTTGTCATCGATATACTCAAGGGAATCTGATTTATCAATAATTCCTGTTTTTAAATAATGAAACCCAAATACTTTTTGCATATCATCACGATCTTTGATGTATGGCAGAGCATCTTTTTCACAAACCGTACACTTACTTACAGATTCTGATAATTGCCATGCACTCGCCATTTCGTTGTAAGGCATCCCAAGGTCAAGCAGTGTCTGTTGGAATGACTCTGTAAAAGCGGTTGGTTTTAAACTATTATATAATGCAACCAGTCTGTTTTCGAAGGAGTTACCGATAGATGATGATATTTTATCAACATAATTGATGCAATTATAAATAGATCCATCTTCGATTCTTTTATACAGTCGGCGATCTAAATTTGGAAAGGTTACCCAAAACTTACCTAAATTCTCTGTCGTAGCCCAGTTTTCGGACATCAATGCATCTTTAAACTCTTGAATGTTATGAAATGGTTCTATATGTTCAAACAGAGACTTAAATTCCTGCATACTCGCCGTATTCTCTTTTTGTGTATTCCGAAATGTACGGTCTTCTCTTATTGTACTTTTACGTTTGATTCCAAACATGTTAAACACCTCCTTTTAATCTCCAATATCAAAATCATCATAATCATCGGGTTCCTCTACATTTAATTCTGACTGATCGAAACCGTCTTGATCTGCAGCCATATGTCGGATCACCACTTCTACCGGATCCTCATCTTTGTGATCTAAAACTTCGGCTGCAATCTTTTCCTGTTCTCTGTTTGAGTCGTCTACGTCATACTGTCCTTCCATAAGGTCATTAACGACTTCTCCAGCTTCTGCTGCTGTAAGTTCCTGGATATCTTTTTTCGTTTTCATAACAAACCCCTCCTTATTTCTTGCAATCTGTTTTCTTGTTATCCTAAATATGGGATGAACGCAAAAAGAGCAACCGATAATGGCTGCTCTCTACTATGTCTATTTACTTGTTGCTGCTCGCTCTGCAAAATCTAATACGTTTCTGGACTTGACATCATCATTCCGTTCCAGCAATTCTTGGATTGACTGTTTTTGCTGCGAATTGTTTGCATATTTCATATTTTCGACCACAAATGTTACTTGTTCGTCGGTTAATGGTCGAATGAAATGGTTAACAAACCATTGGAATCCAACATCTCTGGAATAAAATCCGATATATCCATTTTCAAGAAGCAACCGTTCTGATTCTATGCCGGATAACGTCTTTCCGTATTCTTTTTCAACAATTTCAGTTGCTATTTCCATATGTTCATACGGTGCTACCTCTTTGAATATTCCGTTCGGCGACAGAAAACCGCATAATCCGTTTCTCTTATTATTTTCGCTCATAATTTATTTCCCTTTCATAAGTCTTAGTTATGAATAACCACTCCCATGCGGTATTTACATATCCTATGGAAGTGGTATCTTCCTAAGATATAGGTACCAGATTATGGTTTTCGTGTGGTCGTGACACTTACGTCTTTCGATCTGTCCGAAAACAGATGTCCGTACCTGCACATGCTGTTCACACAGCATCTATTCCTCTTACGGAATTACTTTTGGGATTCAGTTCGTGGAATCCTGACACTTCTGGTAATGCAAGGAACTCGAAACTTTCTGTTCCGTTCCATGCATCCGGCACTGCCTTTCTCATGATGTTCGCAGCTCCGTTACAGTCTGCATTGATGACCAGACCGTTACTACATCTGTATAACCCTCTTTTGATGCGTCTTCCGGAGAAATCTACTTTTTCATCGTCAACACCGTATACCGGAATGTAATCCATCGCTGTGATGTCCGCCCTGGATGTATAAGATTCTTCCTGTGTGATAACAGCGATACCTTCCCGTTCTGCTTTATAAGTGATCATGTTCTTAAGGAGTGAAAACGGCATGGAAACGAAAACCTGGTTATTCTGTGCACCCATGCTGGTGTTTTGTTTCCAGAACTTGTTTTCTCCAAGAATGATCGTTCCAGCTCTGTGTTCCATGCAGAAACGGATGATATCCCGGCTGATCTTGTGACACTGGTCATTGATGAAATTATGGTGGTTGACACTGATGGAATTCAGTTTCCTTGAACTGGCAGTGTATCTGTCATGTCCTTTTGTGATGATACTTATGGCTGCTGCCCTGGATTTATGAAACCACTGGCAGTCTGAGAGGACAGCTCCGCCCTTGTAAAGCTTAGATGAACCATCATTGCATACGATAGCTGCGAAGTTGTCGATACCAAAATCTACAGAACATAGGTATGGCAGATCAGGACGTAACGGTACTTCCGGTTCTTCCAATGTCAGAGAGATGATGTATCTGTCATAAAACGGAATGACTTTTACTTCTTTCAGTACTGCCTTGTTGGACAGGTTTGGAAGATACAGTCTTTCAGGTACCAGTGGCAGTTTGAGTAGAGTCCCATGATCTGTGAAATACAGTACCGCATCCTGGTTGGATAATGTAAAAGTCGTAACACCTGATCTTTTATAACGCGGCATCCTTGGTCTGCCGAGATATTTCTCAGGATGTTTCTTATAATCGGACAGTGCCTTAAGCCAGTCTTTAAAATCCTGTACTGCCTGTTTTAAGACATTCTGTGCTGACTGCATGGGAAGTCCTGCCAGAAAATCAGGATTATCCGTCACGCGCATCAGTTTCTCAAGATGACAGTATGAGATGACCTTTTTGACATGGATGGAAGGAAACTGATCTTCCAGTAACGCAACTTCAGAAAATACCTGCGTTTCATTGTCAGAACGCTTCTCCTTGTCATATCCGGTAAAGATCTGTCTGATCCGGAAAAGGGCAGCATTGTATAACAGCTTTGCATATTCTGCATTTCTGTCACAATAATCGAATATGTAATTACCACGAGCCACCTGGGACTGCATAACACGATAAGCCATGACTTCTGCTCCTTTCCTTGAAATATCGTTACAAACAGAATAAGGCTCACTTTTATGTCAATTCGTCAGTTTTATAACTTTTTTTTGCAATTTGCGACGAATTATTATATTTGTGAACCTTGTTCCATAACAGTATAGGTCATTCACCCACGCCCATGCGGTGTTTTACGTCCTATGGACGTGGTACTCTGACCATATTAATAGAACATGAAGCATATACAAAGAAAGCAATCCGGCTACAGTTAAAACCGATATAAATGTCATGACTTTATCCATATTCCGATAAGCTTTTTCGTCTTCTGGAGAAATGAACTCCATGATATGCACAAGAAAGTACTCACAAACTGGCATTCCTGTTCTTTTCCTATTTTGAACTGCCCATCCGATTGCGAAACTAAGTAAGTCTTTTCTTTCCGATTCACATAGTTGTGATAAGAAATCGTTAATCTCATCCGCATTCTGCAGTGTTAGAACTTTCTGATAATTTTCTCTAAGTCTTCGATTAAGAAGATAATCAAGCATTTTTACAAATTCTCCTTTTCCCCTGTCTTTTGTTCCTAATAAGGCTCACAAATATAATGATTCGTCTAAGAAAACAGAAAAGTTCCGAAGTTTTTGTTCTTCGAAACTTTCCGGACTGAATTTGAGTTCTATTTCCAAGGTAGATCACTTTTATAGTCAGCTGGTTCTTGGTAATGATTCGACCACCAATACATGCTGTTATTGAACTGGTCTTTATCATATTGTAATCGATCTCTGGAAAACGCTTTCTGCATCTCTAAAACGGTCTGCTGATGTGAATGACATTGTTCTCTGATTGATGCATAACGGCGTCGGATAAATTCAAATGTTTCATCTCGATCCAATTTCCGAACTCCATTTGTATTTCCAGATTGATTTGTTCTCTGTTTTAATACGGTGTTTTCCTGTTGCAGTCTGGATAACGATGATTTTGTATACGCCAATTCCTGATTCTGCCGTTGGTAATCAGTCTGAATCTGTTTGTTCTTTTGCTTTAATTCGTTGTTATCATATTGACATTTCGTTAACGAAGTTCTGGCATTGATTAGATCCTGAGTCTGTTTCTGATGTTCGGACTCTATAGTTTCTTTTTCTTTTTTCAGATTCTCAATATCTGTTTGCTGTTTCTGAATGATACGCATCATACGTTCCCAAGTGTCTTCCACGGTAACTTCAACCATATCAATTGGAAGCGGATCGATTTCCTGAAGCTTTTTCATTGCATCTTGAGCCCGTTTTATCTTTTTGCGGACTTCTGCCCTCTGCTCTTTTGTTTCCCCATCATACTTCCACTGCATAAGAGGGTCTAAAATTGGCAAACTACAAGAGGGCTCCGAAAACTCTGAAATACTATCTCCATGATCAACAAAAATTGCGTCTTCTTTTCCGTCACAGATACGAAGAATACGACCAACAATCTGAAACCATAATGGGCGTGATTTGATATGTCTGCAGGAAAAAGCATAACTTACACATGGGCAATCAAAACCATATGTTAATAATTCTGCATTTACCAAACCTGCAATTGCTCCTGTTCTCAGTAAATTAATAAGTTCCGAACGCTCTTTTACAGACATGCCGCCATGGATTACCCGGAAATCATATCCAGCATTCTGAAATAACTTTGCTACCGTTTCTGCCATCGAAATCGTTGTTGTGAACCCTAATGCTGGGCGCCCTTTTCCGTATTCTTCATAACTGGCAACAATATCGCCCCAGATATCGTGATCATCAAAAATACGACACATTTGGGCGCCGGAAAGTTCGTCTCCTTGTGGGTTGTCTGCCTTAATATTTGTAATTCCTTCAATTGGCTTTGCATAATAATGAAGCGGAGAAAGAAATCCTTTTCTGATAAGGCTTGGTACTGTTTCTTCATTTACGATCTCATCAAAAATACCATACTTATGAATAACATCAGATCCTTTCATAAGTGCTTTTCCATCTTTTCGTTCTGGAGTAGCTGTAAGCCCAATAACTCGATCCGGTTTGATGGATTGCACAAGTTTCCACGAAGCCTCAATCGAAACATGAACTTCATCAATGATCATTGTGACATGTTCCGGAAGTAATTTCTTTCTGAATTCACAACGCAAGGAATCTTTAGAAGCAATGATGTATTTCGAGCCGGTAACCGTTGTTTTATCAGACCAGATGATATCGACATCGCCAAGATCAGCAAATTCACTCTTTGCTTGCTTGATGAGCTCCAGACGTGGCACAACAAAAACAACCGTGCCGCTCAATCCTTGCATGATTGCGGTTGCGATTACTGTTTTTCCGCCGCCAGTAGGAAGCGAAATCAATGTATCTTTATTTGATGCTAATACTTTGTTTACAATTTTCTGTTGATACTCACGTAATTGCTTCATTTTATTTGTTTCCTCGCTTTTACTACATAATCTTGTATACTAAATATGTGTAACCCAGATACAAAGTAAAAGAACTAATCTACTATACATTCGTATTAGAATACCCGTTTTCCAAGAACAGTGCCGATACATTCTCTGACTTCCAATTCTGCACTCGAAATATTCTTTGTCATTGACTCGATCACACTCGTGTAGGATTCGTTTAAATCCTGTAGGTTCTTGATATAGTTCTTATACTCATTGATCAGAACATTGTTATCATTGATGAGTTTCTTGTATTCTTCCTGGCTTGATGTTGTTTCCTGTTTTGCAGTTTCCAGTTTTTCGTTTGCAGCCGAAAGTTTATCCAATAATTTGGAAACATAATCCTTATTGAACTCTTCTCCGAGACCAAGATCGATTTTGTATAAAGTAATGACTCGATCTCTTCGGTCGTCAAGAATAACGATCCAGGTACCAGACAGGTACACGCGTACTGGCTGTTTTTCGTTATAATCCAAAGGTTTACCTTTGAAGATCAGAGTTCCATAAGTTACCATATTCTCGATATCGGTTCGAATCTTTTCCTCATTTGCAACAATGTATGAATTGATGTCAACCGCAGAATCTTTTCCCATAATCCGTTCTGCATAACGTTCTTTACTGTGTCTTGTTAATTCCATATGTATTCTTCTCCTTTTACGCGTTCTGTATATGAAAAGGCTCACAATCTGGAAAACTCGTCAGGTTTTCTGTATTTGTAACCGATTATTTTGGGCATAAAAAAAAAAGAACACAGCTTTTGTTTCCAAAAATCCGTGCCCTCTATTATGGTTACGATCTTATCATTCGATGTCCTCTAAATTTGAGAACAAAGAAAAAGAGCAACCAAAATCGGTCACTCTCCTTCTGTTCATTTACACAAGCTTTACCATCAGATTAACTCTGTCTTGCAAATCCATTGGTCTAAGATAACTCATTGGAATACGTTTCCCTTTGTATTCCACAATTCCATTTCCATCATAGAAATCAAATGCATCGTTTTCAAATTTAACAGAATCCGACAAAATCTGTACAAACTGAAGATCATTGCACATATAGAAAGCATGTGATTCTATTGCTGAAACAGTGGAAGGAATTTTGATTTCAGCAAGTGATTTACAGCAGCGGAACATATCATACGAAATCCTTTTTAATCCTTCCGGTAATATTACGTTTTCCAAATTGACGCAGCCGTCCAATACATACGGACCAAAGTCTACAGAATTTTTAGCTGCTGGCATAGAAAACGAAACAAGGTTATCACAATCTGTAAAAGCACTGGTGTCGATTTCCGCTACAGAATCCGGAATGTAAATCGATGTAAGTCCGGAATATATAAATGCATAAGCGCAAATTTTTGTGATACCTGAAGGCAGTGTGATTTCAGACAAAGAACCACAATTAGAAAAACAATACAACGAAATTTCTTTTAAGTCATCTGGAAGAACCACTGCACGAAGATTAACCATATTGGAAAACAATCCAGAACCAAAATAGTTCATGCTTTTTGGACACACAACATAGTAAACATTATCTATGTCATCATAATATCGATGACCTGGATTTTTAATCCCGGAACCTTTGATATCTTCTACATTACAGAGCTTCTTCATGTTCTCGTTGTAACACCCTGGTTCTAACATCTTTCCATTGCCGAGTTCTAATACCTGTTCCTCATAGTTTTTAATATTTGATTCCATACATTTACTCTCCTTTTCTTAGTATATGATTTTTTGGTTATCCTAAATATGGGATAAACAAATACACACAAAGAAAAAGAGCAACCACATTGGTCACTCTTTTCTTTCGTTTACTGTCTTAAAATCCGTTCCACTTTATTGGCGAATTCTGATGATGTCACAATCGGTGTTCCAGACAAAGCTCGCATTACGATTTCAATTTCGGCATCGGTAAGTCTCGGTTTCCTAGCGTCGTCAATCTCCTTCATAACATCGAGAATACGAGATACCATCGATCTTCCCACAATATCAGAAACGGTCATCCGATATCCATCAACTTCAATAATTGTATCCATATTTTTGGATAATTCAGATTCCGAACCAAATGCTTTCGGTGATATGAATTCAATCTTACGAGGGATTTTAATCTCTTCTAAGTTGCTGCCTGAAAAAGCGTTATCACAAATACGCGTTACCGTATCTGGAATTATAATGCTTCTTAAAGAAGAACAATCTCGAAATGCACTAATTCCAATGTTTTCCAGTCCTTCTGGAAGGATTACTTTTTCAAGAGAGCGATCCCCATAAAACATACCATTAAACTGATGTGAAGAAATCAATGGATACGCCGTCTTAATTGTTTCACGGACATCAGGCATACAAAATGTAGTTAAATTTGGACAGTCAGAAAATACACTAAAACCCAAGCAGTTAATGCTATCCGGTAAATACACTGATGATAAACCTGTGTGAGCAAAAGCTTCGTGACCAATGAATGACAAGCCTTCTGAAAATGTAATCTTTTTTAAATCCAAACATCTTCCAAATGCGTGATTTCCAATTCTTTTTGTTTTATCGGATAAAATAACCTGTTCCAGATTTGTAAACGAATAAGCAAAGTAATCTGGTACTATTGCCATATCCTTGTTAAATACTACATAATGCACGCGATCGCAAATCTTTGGTTGATAGCTATCGTCTACTGTTTCAATCGAACATATTCTTTTCATGTTCTCGTCATAACATCCTGGCTCTAACATCTTTCCGTTACCAAGTTCTAATACCTGCTCCTCATAACTTTTAATATTTGATTTCATACTTTTTCTTCTCCTTTTCTTAATGTATGATTTATTGGTTGTACTAAATATGTGCGCAAACAGAGGCACACAAAGAAAAAGAGTAACCTTATTGGCTACTCTTCTCTTTCGTTTAGGATTCAATCTGTTTGCCTGTGACAAACCAATAATTGCCATCCACTTCTTTTGCGATCACAATTTCGGTTCCGCCATAAGTTTCTACACAGAATTCCTTTTCTTTGATACCATCATTTCCAAACATCAAGAACAGCTGTCCTATCATCATTTTGCTTATTGCTCTCTTACGGTCTTCTAATGTTTTTCGACTTTCGTAGATAAATGATGTAACCATACTTATAGGATCATCCAATTCTACTTTTGTCTCCACACCATCCGTAAACAAAAATTTCATATAACAGCTTTTATAAAAGTTAGATACTTCTTTAGAGCCGTTAATATAGCACTGTCTATGTTTTCTTCCAAATAGAAGCTCATGACGAATATTAAATAAGATAGCAGATTCCGGAGTTTCATCTAATTCATCGATATCTGAGTTATACCAAAAGTATAGATGTCTGAATAATTCGCAACCAGATAAGACTATAACATCAATCTCAATCTTGTTAAACATGCACATGGTGTCTTTTGGTTTTGTTTTCATACTTGTGACTTCCCATTCTGCATTCGGAAAGTAAGCATCCATATACTTGTTTACCTCTACTAATGCCTTTGTATAAGAAGTATATGATTTTGTTAACGAGTTGCATTTGTTTTTGTCTGTCATAAAAAATCCTCCTGTTTCGTCTTATATTCCTCATAAGGCTCACTTTCTGGAAAACTCGTCAGGTTTTACGGTCTCTTTTTGTTTTGACATATGACAAAACAAAAAGAGACCGGCATTGAACCAGTCTCGATCTGTTTTTGTTAATTTTAGAACTCATCCATGACATCGGTTGTATGTATGGAGAAGATTCCAGCTTCGAATGCTTCCATGACTTCCATGTAACTGTCGTCTGAAAACAGAATTTCATTCATCTCAACACCGTCTCTTTCTGCGATCGCTTTCATGATAAACACTTTTTTGTGTCTGCTATCCGTAGAAATCAGATCTCCATGATGTTCAAATACACCCGGATATTCTTCCTTGAGTCGATTGTATTTGCTATTGTACTCGAATGAATTGCTGCACTCGGTCAGTCCATAAATCTTTACACCTTTCTTATGCAGCAGATTGACGAGTCGTTTCATCGCCTTCGGAGCAACACAGTTTACATACGCATTGTTTACGATATTGTATCGAAGCCAATCGTCCGGATGTGCGACTCCTATGATACGATTCCCGTTATCGTCGTACATTTTGAGACAAAGTAATGTGTTATCAACATCGAAAAAAGCCATCTTCAAGTTCTCCAATTTGTTACCATATCTGTTCATATTTGTTTCCTCCATTGATATATATATTATTTTGAAATCGAACTAAATATGGAATATAGCTCTGCCTGCAACACTGGCACATTCACACAAAAAAAAGAAGACACCATCTGATGTCCTCTTTCGTCACCGAAAATATCTCTCAAGTTATCCAAACTACTTTATGCAAAAAAAATCGGGAACGAGCAATGACCCATTCCCTACAAAAAAAGTTAATTTTTTAATCGAACATATATTTTAACACGTTTCATTCACATAATCAACAACTTGTGTACAAAAGTTGCTTTTTTACTTTCTAATCGTTTCGTTACCTTAATGATTTGTTATCTAGCATAAGGCTCACATTTTAGAAAACTCGTCAGGAAAATAACTCATTGTTTTTGACATCGCTCGTTTCGTACAGATACGCTCCGTTTTTCCAGTAGTCGCCATCTTTCGTGTTCCTTGCTTTGTTATCATAAATATGGATTGCATGAATGAAAAGAGACCAGCATTTGCCAGTCTCAATTTGTTTTTACTTTACTCCAGGCTAGTTAGGACTCCAATTCGCAACATCTGATATGTAACCATGTGGTATGTTGTTTGTCTGTTTTTGTAAATCGTTTGCTAAACTTATGAGTTTTACAGTATTTTCGTATCGATTTAACAAGCATCATCAATTCGAGACTATTTTTAGACAACTTAGATTTATTGAAATACGGAAGCGATGGCAGATTCCAACCAAGATTCTGAGAATATTTGTATTCTTCAAAGAGGTCGTTTCCAATTGCCATAATTCTACTAACATCGGTTATAAGCCTAGGATACAACTTTCCGAAATTTGCATCATGGCTGCAGATAAGAAATGCATATAATTCACCTTCTTTTTCGAACAAAATGGAAATCCAACCATAAGATACACTTTTTGGATCGAAATTGACATAACAAGATATTATATTGCATTTATCTGTTGATAGTTCCTGATCGTAAGGTTTCCCCATTTTTTCATATCCATTATCCTCTCTAGTTCGATTAAAGATGTCTATAAATTCCTCTTTGTGTTTCTGATCCATCGGTATTTCTTTTAATTCCTGCATATTTTTATTTCCTCCTTTTTTCGTGTACATTGATTCTGTTGTCTTAAATATGGAACCGAATACCGTATACAAAAACAACGAAAACAAAAAAGAGACCAGTATTTGCCAGTCTCGATTTTGTTTTGGATTTACTTATACGATAATTTGTCGCTACACTTTTTCGCAAACTTAAGCGAAATTACATTATCTGAAATCTGTTCTTTTAAGAAATCAAAATCCAAGTCATAAACACTCCCTGTTGCTACCACGCAGGACTCAAATTTCTTTTTGAAATATAGATAATCTACACAATTATCATCACGATAATACGTTAGTAATTTACCATTTTTATCAAGGTACACAAAGTTAAACAAAAAACTATTTGTAGCTTGTGGTAAAGCAACTAACATCATGTAGTAAACATCTAATTGTTCCTTCTTAAATAGTCTTGTAGTCATCTCGGCTGTAAATCCGCCTACTGCTGACATTATTTTGGCAAATTTTTCACATTTTACGTCTACCACAAAATACTCCATATTTGTGAACTCATCGCAAGTCTTTTCGTATGAATCGGTATATTCATATCTTAAAAAGCTCTTGCCATTATAATTGTCTAATTTACATGTTAAATCTCTCATATCAATTACTCCTTTTCTTCTTATTGTGTTTTTGTTATCCTAAATATGGATCGTACAAATGAAAATCGAGTAGGAGGCGGTGCCTAACCGCCGTCCTCTCACACCACCGTGCGTACCGTTCGGTACACGGCGGTTTCAATAGTTGACGTGCACAGACTGATAGGCTGCGGCTAAATCATAAAAGCCACTGTTTATCAGTCTTTCTTTTGTCATTGCCATGTTTACTGCAACTGTATGCGTTGCGAACCAATGTCCATGTCGGGTATTACCCGCTTGCATTGCCAAGTCTTCGGGTACTCCCATCTTGATAAGGTTACGCACCTTCGTCCTTGGTTTCTTCCACTGTTTCCATATACACATACGTATTCTGTGATAGAGCCATCCGT
>OBZC01000493.1_pt1 | contig 46009 bp, 51 predicted proteins | sample 1538231 | NCBI WGS metagenome assembly OBZC01 (sample SAMEA2580225, study PRJEB22360) | human gut metagenome | biome: human gut; feature: human-associated habitat; material: faeces | place: Denmark | collected 2008/2010 | reverse complement strand
CGGCAGCGAGTGGAAGTACGATGCCGACAACCACTGGCATGAATGCTCCTGCGGCGATAAGAAAGATGTTGCAGCACACACCGCAAGCGACTGGATTATTGATACTCCGGCAACGGCTACCGCCGACGGTACGAAGCATAAGGAATGCACCGTCTGCGGTTATACGATGGCAACCGAAACCATTCCGGCAACCGGCGGCGGTGAGCATACTCACAGCTACGGCAGCGAGTGGAAGTACGATGCCGACAACCACTGGCATGAATGCTCTTGCGGAGATAAGGCCGATAAGGCGGCGCACGACTTCAAGTGGATTGTTGACAAGGAAGCGACCGCAACGCAAAATGGCTCCAAGCATGAAGAATGCAAGGTTTGCGGCTGCAAGAAGGCGGCAGTTGAGATTCCAGCTACCGGAACACCGACTGAGCCGGGCAAGCCGACTGATCCGGATTCTTCGCAGACCGGTGACAACAGCAATATGCTCCTCTGGATCGCACTGCTGTTTATCAGCGGCGGTACTGTGATCGGCATCACCGTTTACAGCAAAAAGAAGAAAGAAAACGCTGAATAAATCAGCTGCGAACCTTTGAGCGAAGGGCGGTGACGGACATTGTCGTCATCGCCCTTTCGCTTGGACTGGAGAAGAACCACATGATGCGGTGATATGCATAAATATAATACGTTATACACGCTAAGTTTATAGAGTATGTTTTGCCCCTGACATCGTAATATTTTTTTGTAAACCATAGTAAATTTTTTTATTATGTGTTACAATCAATTATTGAATGTGGGTACATTATACTCATGATAAAACGGAGGACAGAATATGGAGCATGATGAAAAAGAATTTGAGGCGCGTGCCAATCGTATAGCAAGAGGAATGTGGCTTGCCATGCTGGTTGTATTTTCAGCTGCTTATGCGGTTGAAGTTGCGAAGGGGCGCAGGAGCACAGCTTACTATGCCATGCTGTTGGTTTGCGGCTGGGTGCCTTTTATAGCGGGCTGCATTTTGCTGAAGCTGCAGGGAGCGGCTACAAAACAATATAAGAATGTTCTTGCGTATGGCTTCGGTATAGTTTACCTGTATATCATGGCGACCACGAAGCAGGGCTTTGCATTTACATACATTTTTCCGCTTGCGAGCATGGTCATGATTTATAAGGATAAGTGGTACCTGCTGCGTTTCTCGACAATGAATCTTGTGATAGTGGGTATCAATATTGCAATCTGTTATTTTGGCGGAATGAAAACCCCTGAGGATAAGCTGTATTATGAGCTGGAGTTTGGAATAACCATGCTTTGTTATTTTGGATATATCATGTCAACCAGCCACCTTATAAGGTCTGATGGTTCGCTTTTAGGTTCTGTGAAGGATAATCTTAATCGTGTGGTGATGACTGTACATCAGGTAAAGGGTGCGAGCAGCACAATAGTTGATGGTGTTACGGTAATACGTGAGTTGTCCGAGGAGAATAAGGAAGGTGCGGGTGCTGTAGTTTCAAGAATGGAGAATGTTGCACAGAATAACGCCGTGCTCAGTGAGAAGATTGATTCTACGATGAACATGACTAATGATATCAATGAACAGGTAGGGAATGTCGCTGGTCTTGTAGAGCATATTGTTGAGATAAGTGAGAAGTCAGCACAGCATGCAGCTTCAAGCTCCGGACAGCTTGAGAGTGCTGTTGAAGCAACCAACTCCATGGCAGAGCTTTCGGCAGATGTCGAAAATATTTTAAGTGACTTCCACAGCCAGTTTGAGCGTGTGAAGGAGGAGACAAGTACTATTGAGGGAATCACCTCAAAGACTAACCTGCTTGCGCTTAATGCGTCAATCGAGGCTGCAAGAGCCGGGGATGCAGGCCGCGGCTTTGCGGTAGTTGCCGATGAGATAAGAGATCTCAGTACAGGCACACAGAAGTCCTCCGGCAGTATTATGGAGGCTCTCAGACTTCTTGAAAGCACATCGGACAAAATGACGGAATCAATAACAACAATACTCAAGCTTATATCAGAGACCTTGAAGACTATTGAGCTTGTAAATAGCAGTGTTGGAACGATTGCAAGTGATTCCAAGCAGCTTGGAGACGAGATACAGGTTGTGGATTCGGCAATGAAGCATGTTGAGACTTCAAACCAGAGCATGGTTGACAATATGAAGCAGGTTCAGGACATTATGGTTACGATTGTAAAGGGTGTTAAGGAGTCGGAAGAGACTACCAGAACCATGATGAGCAAGTATGATGAGACTGCCAAGAGCGTTTCAGATATAGAGAGCGTTGTAGGTAAGCTGGTATCTGAGCTTGGAACAGGCGGGTTCATGAGCGTTGAGGATATTCAGGAGGGAATGAGTGTATCCTTGTTCGACCAAGAGAGTGGAAAAGAGTATCACACAACAGTTACGTTGGTAAAGCAGGGCAATGTGTATATTCCGGCAGCCGACAAGCTGGCTTCATTCTTAGGTGACTTTAAGAATAAAAAGTATAACATACATATTATAGTTAACAATGAACTGTATATATGGAAGGATTCGCGTGTTGCTGCAGACAGGAACACGTCCGGACATTACATGCTTGTTCTTTCCTCAAGACCTGAGGTCATGAATAGAAGAAAGTATCCGAGACTTGCGATGACCAATTCATGCGAGACTTTAATTAAGGGAACAGCACATACTGCAATAGGTAAGCTGGTGAACATAAGTGCAGGCGGATTCACATTTGCAGTCAGGGATGAAGCATTCAAGACTGCAATAGGAAAAGAAGTTGAAATAAAAATCAATGCTTTTGAGCTGTTGAAGGGAGAGAAGCTCACAGGTGTTATTATCCGTTCAACGGATGATGATGGTACCTACATAGTCGGCTGCCGTATGCCTGAGGACAACGAGGACATTATGAACTATGTTAAGGCTAGAATGAAGTAAATTCTTTTTTACCGTAAGGGTCATAGACCGGGTGTCAGAACATGCATAATTAATCTATGAGTGTATAACGTATTATATTTATGCATAGATATAATACGCTATGTACGGCCAGGGATATAGCATGTTCTGATACCCGGCAACTATAAGAAAAAATATTGGTAAAGAAACTGCGGTTATATACAGTCTGCTGCGTTGGCGGATTGATATGACAGCAGTTTTTTTGGGTGGAATTAGATTCTGGTGCGAACGTAAAGAATACCATTATCAGAGTTATTAGGACATCTTGCTTTGTACAACGGAGCTGATATGCATAAACATAATACGATATACACTCAAATACTAACTGGCACGCGTTGCCCACGAATTGAATTTTTAAATAAAAGTAAAAAGGTTCTGTTTTAGTTGTGACATGGAGATAAATGTGCTACAATGTAGTTATAAATACTAGTTTATGGATAAAATAAAACCGGTGTTGGAAATGAGGATTTACTTTTTATGAATAGAAATGATGTCCACAAAGGATATATAAGTAAGATGAGCCTGCATGACAGGGAGCTGCTTGGTGCCGTAGTCGGGCTTGCAAAGACCTGTGGAAACAATCCGTACACGGATGACACGATTAAGCTTATATGTGACGCTCTTTTAGCGTTCAATGAGGGCTGTGATAAGGCGCAGGCTGAGGAGTGGCTTGAGAGGCTGCACAAGGAAAAGTACAACATTTCCCCGGGCTGTGCGGTGTGTCAGGCACGGTGCGGCAATACGGATGATTATGACATCAGCCTTATTCTTGGAGAAGAGCAGGATAAGCTTGATATAAAGCAGGAGCTTATAGTCCATTCAGTGCTGCTCGCGGACGCAGCTATGCGAAACAGAGGCTTGCATTCGGATGAAGCTTACAGGCTGGTATTGCTGGGGGTTCTTACAGTCCTTTCATACGAGATGTCATTGAAGGGACTTGAGAATGCCGCAGAGCAGGCAGAAAGATGGGAGGTACAATAATGGCAGCTACCAATTGCGAGATGTGCAGTTATTATGTATATGATGAAGAGTCGGAGTGCTATGTATGCGATATGGACCTTGATGAGGATGACCTTGTGAAGTTTCTTCAGGGCACTAATGACAGGTGTGCGTATTTTTCCATGAACGATGAATATGCCGTTGTAAGAAAGCAGATGTGATATTTGGCGGATATGTCACACCGAGGAAATGCATAGCATTTTCGAGGTAGCTCTGAACAGTTACATTGATTTTTTGAAATAGGGCTACCGTAATCCCACTGGATTTAGAAGCGGAGGAAGCCTGTGCGGCAATATAAGCTTCGGCAATAAAAATTATTAATAGAAAAGATGAGGTAAATTATGTTTCGTATAATTTCAGATGGCTCCTGCGACCTTGGCACAGAGCGCGCAAAAAAGTATGATATAGATGTGGTTCCTTTCTATGTTTCCTTTGATGAGAAGCAGTATGACAGGGAGATAGCAGATATAGGAATCCGCGATTTTTATGAGAGAATGGTTAAGGACAAGGGTGTGTACCCTAAGTCATCAATGCCATCGGTTGATGACTATGTGAAGGCATTTATGCCGTATGTAAAAAACGGCGAGGAGATACTGTGCCTGTGCATAACAACCAAGTTCTCAGGCTCATATAACTCTGCGATGAATGCCAGGAACATGGTACTTGAGGATTATCCGGATGCGGTCATTGAGGTTATGGATACGCAGGTTGACACAGTGCTTCAGGGAATATTCACACTTGAGGCGGCGAGAATGCGTGACGCAGGCTGGAGCCTTTCAGATACGATCAAGAGACTTAACGAGATGATACCTCACTCAAGAATATTATTCACAGTCGGCTCAATGGACTATCTTGTGCATGGTGGAAGAGCGGGAAAGACTGCCGGGATAATTGCCGGAACACTGGGGCTTAAGCCGATGATTATATTAAAGGACGGAGAAATCTACTACGGTGGAATAGCACATGGAAGAAAGAAGTCCATGGTCAAGGTCATCGACCTTATGCATAAGTACTTTGCGGAGACAGGGGAGAACATAGATGACTATGTTATCGTCGTAGGCTTTGGGTATGATGAGAAGGAAGCGGTTCAGTTCAGGGATATGGTTCAGGCGGACACAGGAAGAAATGACATAGACATATTCCAGATTGGCGCGACGATAGCGGTGCATACGGGACCTTATCCGCTTGGAGTGGGGATACTCAGAAAGGCGTTCTGATAATTTCTTTGCGGCTTGGTCTGGGGTTATAAAATATATTGGAATTGGAGAATGTTTTGACTTCAATATCATTGGAGAAGACTATGTTTATAAAGGATGATAATACCTACAACGAAATAAGGGAAAAATCGTTAAACCGGTGGCTTGACGAGATGGAAAAGCATGAGGATATCGCAGTGCGCGGAGGCGTGAAGCTGACCCGCGAGTATGTCCTGCACCTGAAGGCTGAGATAGAGAGACTTAAGGGTGAGAATGAGTTAAAGAACAGCTATCTTAAAAAGATGAGTAAGAAGAGCAAGTGATAGAGGGACTGTAGCCGTAAATTGCCGGTACAGCCATTTTTATACCGAAATATAAAGGAGAACACATGATGGAGCAGAAAAAATTAGTTGCATTGACTTTTGATGATGGACCGACGGAGGGCATTACCGACAAGGTACTTGATGTGCTTAAGGAGAACGGCGTGGTGGCAAGCTTTTTCCTGATAGGAAACAATGTCACCGACAGTACGGCACCGCTTGTTAAGCGCGCGCATGACATGGGCTGTTCAATCGAAAATCATTCACGCACACATAGCGCAATGACCACTTTATCGGAACAGGAAATCCTTGACGAGATAAGCTATACATCGGATGTTATCGAGAAGCTTACAGGCGACAAGCCGCAGTTTTTCAGACCGCCGTACATTGACCACGATAAAAAGATGTATGATCTAATCGACCTCACCTTTATCTGCGGCTACGGCTGTGAGGACTGGCTCCCTGAGGTGTCGGCAGTGGAGAGGGTACAGAGAATCCTTGCGCAGGCTAAGCCGGGCTTCATTATTCTCCTGCACGATATGCAGGGGAATGTGCAGACGGTTGAGGCGATAAAGACTATTATTCCGGAGCTTAAGAAGCAGGGCTATGAGTTTGTCACGATACGCGATTTATTTAAGAAGAGCGGGGCTGTGCCGGAGAGAAATACCATATATATGGAAGTTAATTGACAGGAGAATACAGCATGGAAACAAGAGTTGAAGAGGCAGCGAAGAAAAAGCAGTGTGGTTTTAACTGCGCACAGGCGGTGGCATGTACATACTGCGACCTTGCAGGCATTGATGAGGTGACTATGAAGAATCTGAATCAGGGCTTTGCGGTCGGAATAGGTGTCAGCATGGAGGCGACCTGCGGTGCGATTATCGGAGCAGTCAACGTGCTTGGGGCAATCAATAAGAACCCACAGAAAACGATGAAGAGTGCGAGAAACATAATCACCTCCTTCAAGGAGCAGAACGGCACCGTAATCTGCAAGGAGCTAAAGGGAATTGCGGATGGAGTCGTAAAGAGGGAGTGCATTGACTGCGTAAGGGATGCGGCAAGGCTTCTTGAAAATGAATTAAAATAAATGTCTTTTAGGCATAGAAAAACATGCAATATAAGTATTAGACATAATCACATAAGGATTTATAATGAATGTGTAAGGTATTGAAATAATATCTTGCACATTTTTTATATAATGAATAATTGCGAAATCTAATGTATTCGTGTAGGAAATAATGTATGTAACTATATTTGCTCCTGAGTTCGCGCTTAAGAATAGAAAAAATATATGTTGACAAAATTATCAAGTGTTATTATAATCTGAATATGCGAATGAATCGCAAATTAGAAAGAGGGTGAATATATTTGCCTAGTTACAATACCAGACAGAGAGAACTGCTTGCAGATTATCTGTCAAAGCATACGGATGAAAAGATAACTGCAAGGCAGATAGAGGATGCACTGCATGATGACAAAATCAGCATAAGCGCAATTTATAGGAATTTGGCTATTCTTGAAAAGGATGGTCAGGTAAAGCGTTGCGTGGGAGATGGAAGCAGAGAGGTCTATTTTCAGTATATTGCCTCTAATCTGTGCAAAAACAGTATTCACCTTGCATGTCGCGTATGTGGGAAATATTTTCATTTAGAACAGAATTGTATGAATACTTTGATGAAGGATGTTAAGCACAGCAACGGATTCAGCATAGACACGGCGAATTCAGTTTTGTATGGAGTGTGCAGAGATTGCGGAAGATAGAGGAGGTGGCACAATGAAAAGCAGAATGCATTTTTTAAATGTTGCTATGGCAGCGATGCTTGTTTTTGTTGTGCTTTTTTTCTCATTTTATATCGCTTCCGAGGCAAGCCATGATTGTGTAGGAGAGGATTGCCCTATATGCCAGCAGATTAGTGTATGTGAGAATGTTTTAAGAAACATTTCTTTAGGTGCTGCTGTTACAATAGGAACCTTAATGCTTATCAGTATACTATATAGAAGGCATGTGATTGACAACAAGAAGTTTCAGGCATGCACACTGATATCGTTAAAGGTAGAACTTCTGAATTGAATAGAAATAGTTTGCAGGGGTAGTCTGTTACTTTGGCAGATCAGCATGAATTCTATGTACCCTTGTTTTTTTGCACCTATTTTTAGGTTTCTATGAAATTATGGAGGTTTTATAACTATGAAGAAGATTGTTGCGATTATTTTTTCAATTATTTTTATTTCACAATTTATAACAGGATGCGATGGACACAATGCCAATGTGCAGGATGACAGTGAGCAGGCGGAAAAAGGGAAGCTCAGTGTTGTGACCACTATTTTTCCTGAGTATGACTGGGTAAAGCAGATAATGGGTGAAAAGTCAGAAGATGCACAGATAACCATGTTGTTGGATAATGGTATTGATTTGCACAGCTATCAGCCGACAGCAGATGATATCATAAAATTATCGACATGTGATTTGTTCGTTTATGTAGGTGGCGAGTCGAATGGCTGGGTAGAAGATGCGTTAAAAATTGCTACTAATAAAAATATGAAAGTCATAAATCTGCTGGATGTACTTGGAAATAATATAAAGACTGAGGATGCTAAGCCGGGTATGCAGTCTGAGGATGGACATAATCATGGTGTTTCATATTTTGCTGATAGTGATGTACAGGATAGGAGCATAACAGACTGGGATGGTGAGTGGCAGTCTGTTTATACATATCTTGAAGATGGAACACTTGATGAGGTGATGGAGCGAAAGGCTGAGAATGGAGGTAAGACAGCAGAAGAGTACCGTGCATATTATGAGGCAGGATATAAGACTGATATTACAAAGATAACGATTGATGGAAAAGAGAGTACCATAGCTTTCAAAAAAAATGGTGTTGAGGTAAAGGCGGTTTATGAGTATAAAGGCTATCAGATATACGATTATGCGTCAGGAACCAGAGGAGCAAGATATTTCTTTGAGGCTGTAGACGAGGATACTGCTGCACCAAAGTTTGTTCAGTTTAGTGATCATGGCATAGCTCCGGAAAAGGCAGAACATTTTCATATATATTTTGGAAATGAGGGATTTGATAAGCTTTCACAGCAAATGGAAAACTGGCCTACTTACTATCCTATGAGCATGAATGGCTCGGAGATTGCGGAGGATATGCTTGAACATGAGGAAAAAGAATATGACGAACATGTCTGGCTGTCATTAAGAAACGCAGAAATTTTATGTAAGGCAATTTCCGACGAACTTCAGGAAATAGACCCTGATAATAAGGAGATTTATGCTGCAAATACGGCTTCCTATATTCAGAAGCTGGCACAGCTTGATCGAAATTATAGCAATGTAGTAAATGAAGCGAAGTATAAGACAGTTCTGTTTGGAGATCGTTTTCCGTTCAGATATATGGTAGATGATTATGGCATTGACTACTATGCAGCATTTGCCGGTTGCTCAGCAGAGAGCGAAGCAAGTTTTGAAACAGTATATTTTCTTGCAAAGAAGCTGGATGAATTAAAGCTGCCATGTGTGCTTACAATTGAGGGTACACAACACAAGATTGCAGAGACGATTGTGGAAAACACTACAGATAAAAAACAAAAAATATTAACATTAGATTCAATGCAGTCAACAACTTCTAAGGATGTATATAATGGTGCGGCATATCTCGGAATTATGGAGAAAAACCTTGAAGTATTAAAAGAGGCGTTGAATTAAAAAAGATTATCATATTATTCAAAGAAATATTAGAGCTTGGAAGGTAAGAGTCTGTGAATGCTGTTTTTAATAAATTGCTGCTGTACTGGCAGTATCCGTTTGTGCGCTATGCATTGATTGTTGGAGTGCTGATTGCTCTGTGTTCATCATTGCTTGGTGTTGTCCTTGTTTTAAAAAGATTTTCATTTATAGGTGATGGACTTTCGCACGTTGCATTTGGCGCTATGGCTATAGCTACCGCATTGAAATTTTCCAATAAGATGCCAATAATTATGATAATCACTGTTATAAGCGCAGTATTAATACTTCGTACAGGGCAGAATACAAAAATAAAAGGTGATGCCTCAGTTGCAATGATTTCGGTAGGTGCTTTGGCAGTTGGATATTTGATTATCAATATATTTTCAACATCTTCTAATTTGTCGGGTGATGTGTGCAGTACGCTCTTTGGCTCCACATCAATATTAACTTTGACACGCACTGAGGTGTGGCTATGCGCCATAATGTCAATAGTTGTGGTAACAATATTTACTATATTTTATAACAGGATATTTGCCGTAACTTTTGATGAGAGCTTTGCAAAGGCAGGAGGAGCAAAAGTAGAGCTGTATAATCTGATAATTGCTGTTATTGTTGCCGTAATTATTGTGCTTGCAATGAATCTTGTAGGTTCATTGCTTATATCGGCACTTGTGATTTTTCCGGCTGTGTCGGCAATGAGAATCTTTAAGGGCTTTTTCAGTGTGACAATATGTGCATGTGTGATGTCTGTTTTATGTGCCCTGACAGGTATTTTGGTGTCGATACTCGTCGGAACTCCGGTTGGCTCAACAATAGTTGCTGTTCAGATTGTTTTGTTTGGAATAGTGTCTTTTATAGGAGCGGTAATGGGAGGAATAAGGGCATGAGAAAAGGCAGTAAAATATTTGTTGTAATTATATGTACTGCTATACTTTCTGCCTGCTCAAGAGAGCAGAAGGAAGAGATAATACTTGATACTGTTGCGAGCAGCAGTTTACAGGAAATATCAACAGCAGATGATACGGATAGCACTGATATGCCTGGTAATGATGTTGAAGTTACTGAAGATGCGTCTGATGATAATATAGTTACAGAAAGCGAAAACCGTACAATTCACGATGATGTTGATCTTACCGAGCTAAGCAGTACAATGGTGTACGCGGAAGTGGTCAATATGATAATAGATCCGGAACAATATGTCGGTGTCATGGTGAAGATGCAGGGACAGTTTGCAATGTATGAGAACCCGGATAATGGCAGTAGACATTATGCTTGTATAATTGCAGATGCGACAGCATGCTGTTCACAGGGAATTGAGTTCGTGCTGGGCGGTGATTATATATATCCGGATGACTATCCGCAGAAGGGCGATGAGATAACGGTTCAGGGTAGATTCGAAATATATGAAGAAAATGGAAATGATTATATTCATCTGGTGGATGCGCAACTGCAAAAGTGATAAACTTATTTATTGTACATGTAGATTAACAAATATGAAATGGGACTTCTTCAGAGGTCCCATTTTGTGTTAAAATATAAATAATTACATTTTGCCCGGGAAAGGGGGAAATTTATGGATTTGAGAGTACTGCGCTATTTCCTTACGGTGGAGGGGGAGCAGAGCTTTACAAAGGAGGCAGAACAGTTAAATATCACACAACCGGCTTAGACTATATCAGGGTGCAGGGCAGCGAACACTGGGTTGTAGCGATGAAGCCCGATGACCCGCTTGCGAAGAAGAAAGTGATTACCAGGGAGAATTTGCTTGGACTTCCGCTTATACTGCCGGAACGCGCGAATGTGCAGAGTGAGCTTGCCGACTGGTTCGGAAAGGACTTTGACAAGCTGAATGCAGCATTATGAACACACAGCAATTACAATGTTTTGTATATGTGGCGGAGAGACTTAATTTCATGAAGACGGCGGAAGTTCTTACACTCCATGCTCAGAACCATGTACACATTGTGGGAGTGGAATCGGAGCGTACTGGTTGAAATAATGTATTGCTAAAGATGATACATTGTGCTAACATGTGTGAAAGAATTATAAACAGTGTTTCTTAGATTTTAAGAGGGGTATAGGGGCGATACAGCGTCAAATATTAAATCGGGTTTTGCAGATATCTATTAGCGTATAATGTAGGTGGGAGAGTGTGGCTATGGAGTGTAATATAAGCATAGGAAAGCAGAACTTTGCGGATATAAGGGAGAACAATTATTTTTATATTGATAAGACTGCGTTTATAAAGGAGTGGTGGAGTTCAGGAGATGATGTTACATTGATAACCCGCCCACGTCGTTTCGGGAAGACACTCAATATGAGTATGCTCAACTGCTTTTTTTCAAATCAGTATGCCAACCGCGGTGATTTATTTGAGGGCTTATCTGTCTGGAAAGATGTTAAATACAGAAGCCTGCAGGGAACGTATCCTGTTATTTTTTTGAGCTTTGCAGATGTAAAGAGTGTTGATTTTAGTGAGGCGAAAAGCACAATTGCAGCTATAATAAATGATGTATATAAGCAGTATAGATATCTGCTTTCGAGTGATGTTGTCACGGAAGGTGAAAAGAGAATGTGGGGACAGCTTGAGGAGTATGTTATTGATGCATCAATGAATAATCAGGAGAATAATTCGTTTATACAGAGGGCTATAAAGAATTTATGCGGGTGTATTTCAAGATATTATAACCAAAAGGTGCTGATTCTGCTTGACGAGTATGATACACCGATGCAGGAGGCATATATTCATGGTTACTGGGATGAATTTACATTTTTTATGAGAAGTTTTTTTAATGCTACCTTTAAGACGAATCCATATCTTGAGCGTGCTGTGATGACGGGAATTACAAGAGTTTCAAAGGAGTCGATTTTTTCAGACTTAAACAATCTCACTGTTATTACAACTACATCCGACAGGTACAGCACGAGCTTTGGTTTTACTCAGGAAGAGGTATTCAGGTCACTTGATGATATGGGGCTTGGAGAGCGGAAGGCTGATGTGAAGAAGTGGTATGACGGATTTGTGTTTGGGGAACATAAGGATATATATAATCCGTGGTCAATTACTAATTTTTTAAAGGAAAAAAAAATAAAGCCTTACTGGGCAGCTACAAGTTCTAATGGGCTTGTGAGCAGGCTTATACAGACAGCACCACCGGATGTTAAACAGATGATGGAGGACTTAATAAACGGCAGCAGAATATATGTGAACTTTGATGAGCAGATAGTGTTCAACCAGTTGGGTAAAAATAAAAATGCTATATGGAGCCTTCTTATGGCAAGTGGATATTTAAAACCGGATAAGGTGGAATACAGAGGTGAGTTGTTAGAACCATGGTTTTATTTGTCAATTACGAATCTTGAAACCATAAGCATGTTTTCAAATATGTTTAAAGAATGGTTTGATAGCGATAGTTCTAATTATAATGAATTTGTTTCGGCATTATTAAAGGGAAATCTGCGTGAAATGAACATATATATGAATGATGTTGCAATGTCGACCTTTAGCAATTTTGATGTAGGAACTCATCCGTCATCAAGGTCACAGCCGGAACGATTTTTTCATGGCTTCGTGCTGGGGCTGCTTGTTGGACTGCGTGATATATATGAGGTCAAGTCTAATCGGGAGAGTGGGTATGGAAGATATGATGTGATGCTTATTCCTAAAATTGATGATAAGAATTACAATGCAATCATACTTGAATTTAAGGTGTTTGATTCATACGATGAAAGCGGGCTTGAAGATACGGCAAAATCAGCTTTAAGACAGATTGAGGAAAAGAATTATGATGCTGAGCTCATAGCAAGAGGAATAAAAAAGGAACGGATAAGACATTATGGATTTGCATTCGAAGGGAAAAAGGTGCTTATAGCATAATAAAAAATATACAATGCAAATACTGTTTGGATGGGGGCGAAAAATTATCATTGAATAATGATTTCTACCCATCCTTACTGGTTTAAAAGGAGGACAATTTCATGGAGCTTATGGATTTAATAAGAACGAACAGAACCTACCGCCGTTTCAAGCAGACAGCAGTAGCTGATGAGATAATCGCGGAGGTATTGGAGGCAGCGCGCAACGCGGCGAGTGCGGCTAACAGGCAGCCGCTCAGCTATGTTGTTGTGAAATCGCAGAAGAAGGTTGAAGAGGTCTTTGCGCTCACCAAGTGGGCGGGCTATCTTCCACCTGAGCAGGGACAGCCAAAAAAGGGTGAGGAGCCTGTACTGTTCATCGGAGTTGTGGAAAATACGGACATTAACAAGAATTGTGACACGGATGCAGGGCTTGCCATCGCGAACATGAGAATTGCGGCATGGGCGCATGGAGTTGGAAGCTGCATTATAGGCGCATGCAATAAGCCTGAGCTTTCACGGATGTTCGGGCTTACACAGAATCAGGTGCTTCACACGGTTATCGCATTCGGATATCCGTCACATGCAAGCATCATTGAGGACATGAAAAATGACGATGTGAAATATTACCTTGATGGGAACCGCAACTATGTTGTGCCTAAGCGCAGGATAGATGATGTGGTGACGGAAATTTAATTTATAAAATTTGCGAATTATCGTTTATATATGGGCAGGAAACGAAGTGGCTTGCGGATATTTTTGATTGCTGCAGAGCGTACGGAGGACATTGTCCGGACTATTGGATTTAGAGGAGGATGTACAATGAAATATAATCTTCCTGAAAGAGTTGAGCGGGAGATTGTTATGTTTGCCGGAAAACATTCGGTTACGAAGGTTGTGCTGTTTGGTTCGAGGGCAAGAGGGAACAATACTGAGAGAAGCGATGTGGATATTGCCGTGTATGGTGGGGATTTTGATGAATTTTATTGGGACATCAAGGAAAACGTACATTCGCTATTGATGTTTGATGTGATTGATATGGATTCAGGGATATCGGAAGAATTGAAAAAAGAGATTGAGAGGGATGGTGTTGTCATATATGAAAAAGCTTGATAATTTTTCCAATTGCCTTGCTGTCTTGAGAAAAGCGGATTTTGAATTTGCAGATGAAAATGAAATATACAGGACAGGCATAATCGGACAGTTTAATTTGACATTCGAGCTTGCGTGGAAGGCGTTGCAGGAGATATTAAAGCTTCATGGAGCGGTGGAGGCAGAGACAGGTTCGCCTCGCGAGATACTGCAGCTCGGATATAAAATGGGCTTTCTGGATGATTCAGCCGTGTGGCTGTCAATGTTGAAAAAGCGCAATACATCCGTTCATATATACAATGAAGATGAGGCAGATGAACTGCTTCTTCTTATAAGGGACAGCTTCATACCGGCTTTTTCCGTGCTTGAAAATACGCTGATGAATAAGGCAAATGAAGCGGGAGAAAACTGGTAAGTCCGGCTTACAGATGTTGAACCCAAATACATTTTAAATAGTTAAAACAGGGGGAAATGTAAAAGATGAAATATATGACCTTCAATTCATCCTGCTCATTTGCCGGTGTCGCCAATATGCTTGAGAGCAAGGGACTTGACTTTCAGGATTATGAGGTTGCATTGGGAATGGAGCTTCCGTATATAGTGGCGAAGTGTGACGGCGGCTATATGGCAGGTTCAATGCTGCAGGAAAAGAGGTATTTTGATATTTTTCTTAAGAAAAATGGTTATGAGCTGGTTGAAAATTACGTTGACAGGCAGGATGTCATAGCTACCTTAAATGAGATGGACTGCGCAATGCTCGGTATAAGAATTGACGAAAGACACAAGCATGCAGTTGTGTATAAGGGTGTGAACACTGCCGGCAATACATTGGTGTTCATAAATAATAAGCATGAGGAATCGGACGAACCCGCCAGGCTGGAGCTTACCAAAGATGAATTGCTGCAGCGGCTTGACGATAAGGTAATGGTTGCCTCGCTCAAGGAGTACAGCGGTAAGGCGGACAGTCCGGTTCCGTTTATGGAGGCTTCGATTTCATGTCTTGATGAGCTGCATTGCGATATTGTCCGGTTCTGCGCTGATTTTCAACCGCATGAGAGTGTGGAGCGGACAAGGGACACATTGTTCCGTCCGGTTTTATTAGATTCGGTGGCGATGATGGAGCTGTTAGGCGAGAAAGCCATGGCAGAGAACATAAAAAAACTTCAGAGAGCCTACATGGATGCGGCTTTTAAGAGTGGCGCAGAGCAGGTACAACTCTGCAGGCATATAGATATGCTTTTGCTGGAGCGGGTGATTGAGGGCTGGAAAGGGCTTATTGGGACAGGGGTCAGACCCCATGTCCCAAGTCTGGGACACGGGGTCTGACCCCTGTCCCATACACAAAGCGGTGACGGACAAGGACAATGAGGCGATAGTTGTATGGCTTAAATATCTCTGCGATTATGAGAAAACAGTGTAAGAAAAAGGGACGGTGTCTCGGGTAAAGCACCGTCCTTTATCTGTGTAATGGTTACAGGCACAGCTTAATAATACTGCACATCCTCACTCCGAAGCGCGGCGTCCGCCCATGCAGGCATTTCATCGGAGTCCGCAAGCTCTCCCGAGTGAACCTTTCTTTTGCCGAAAACATAGTTTCCGTCAGCATCAAACAAAAGCTCAATCCAGCCGTTGTCCGTGACCGTTCCGCCGACGAAAATTACGCTTTTGCTGCCATCGGAGTTTGCAAGCTCATATCTGAAATATGTGCTTTCGCTGCAAAGGTCAGTGATGTCATCACGCACATCGCCGAGCACAAAATAGAGCCGTCCGTCGGAAATCTCCGTGTACCCGGTGTCGGATATTTCAAAGGAAAACTTTACCATATTGTCGGTTTCTTCATAGATTATCTCGGCTCCGTCGGCACCATGAAAAATGCGCGTCAGGTATTCGGCGGCATTGACGATAGCCGCTCTGGTTGTTGGAATCATAAAAAGCACGGCGATGAATGTGGCGGCGCAGGCGGCGTAACGCATCCAAGTGTAATTCCGCTTTCGTGCATGCAGAAGATTATTTTTGATTGTCATTTTTGCTTCGGAATCCATCTCAAGCTTATCAAATGTGGTTTTAATTAAATTTTCCATAATCATTCCTCCAATCTTTTTTTCAATTCATCCTTGCCCCTGCTTATACGCATTGCGACGGCAGATTCGGATATTTGCAGAATTTTTGCAATTTCCTTATAGGTGTAACCTTCGTAAAAATGAAGATACACGGGGACTCGCTGAATGTCGGGAAGCTGCATGAGCTCATCATAGAGCTGCCGTTCGTCGTCGGTAAACGAGTCTGAAGTGCTCATGCCTTCCATGACCTCGTCATAGTCATCCGTATTTTTTGCGCGCTTGGATTTTAAATAATCTTTGCATAGGTTGGCGGTCATTTTAAAAAGGTATGATTTTTCGGAGCTGCTGTTTATCGCTATGTTTTTTGACAACAATTTCAAAAAGACATCCTGAACAATATCCTCCGCCTCTTGCTTTGAGCCCGTGTACGAGACGGCAAATCGGTACAGGTCGTCCGCATACGAATCAAACAGGGTTAGTATTCTGTCGGTTTTCACTCACGCTCCTCCTTGGTTTTTGGTATATTTTGCATTTATGAGCACTCATGAGTTTTTTGCTGCTCATATATATAACGATTCAGGAATAGGATTTCTCACAAATCATTCTACAAAAGATAATCCGGATGTGATATACTAAATGCAAATGTATCATATTTTGTGAATAAATATAACATGGAGGGCTGGTTTTATGGAACTTATGGATTTGATGAGAACTAACAGGACATATCGCCGTTTTAAGCAGACAGCGGTTTCGGATGAGATAATCGGCGAGATTATGGAGGCGGCACGCAACGCGTCAAGCGCGGCTAACAGGCAGCCTCTTGGCTATGTGGTGGTGAAATCCCCGGAAAAGGTCGCGGAGGTGTTCGCGCTTACCAAGTGGGCAGGCTATCTTCCACCTGAGCAGGGACAGCCAAAGGCAGGCGAGGAGCCTGTGCTTTTCATCGGTGTTGTCGAGAATACCGATATCAACAAGAACTGTGATACTGACGCGGGACTTGCCATTGCCAATATGAGACTTGCGGCGTGGGCGCACGGAGTCGGAAGCTGTATCATAGGCGCGTGCGACAGGCAGAAAATTTCTGAGATATTCGGACTCACCGATAATCAGGCGTTACACACGGTCATAGCCTTTGGATACCCGTCGCACACAAGCCGCATTGAGGATATGAAGGACGGCGACGTGAAGTACTATCTTGATGATAACAGGGATTATGTCGTGCCGAAGCGAAGAGTGTGCGATGTGGTGAAGGAAATTTGAGAACATTAAATTTAGGACGGTTTTAAATGAAATACATGACCTTTAACTCATCCTGCTCATTTGCCGGTATCGCTAATATGCTTGAGCGCATGGGGTATGCTTACGAAGATTATCAAGTTGCCGCAGGCATGGAACTGCCGTACATTGTTGCGCGGGACAATGGCGGCTACATAGCGGGGGCGATGCTGCAGGAGAAAAAATATTTTGACATTTTTTTAAAGAAAATCGGTTATGAGCTTACAGAGGAAAAGATAAGCAGGCAGAAGGTTTTTTCGTATTTGAAGGAAACAAAGAGCTGCGCGATGCTGGGAATAAAAATCGATGAGAAGCACAAGCATGCCGTTGTTTACACAGGTAATGACGGTGATGTACTGCTGTTCATCAACAATAAACACAGGGAATCCGATGAGCCGTGTGAGATGAGGCTTGATGAAGGGGAACTGCTGCAACGCCTGGATGAGGTGACAGTCGTCGCATCGTTAAAGCCTTATGAGGGCGGGGCGGTTAATCCGCTCCCTTATATGCAGGAATCGCTTGAATGTCTGGACGAGCTTTACTCAAAAGCAGAACAATTTTCGTCAGGGCATCAATCAAGGGAAAATGTTTTAAATACAGTGGATACATTGTTCCGTCCGCTGCTTCTTGATTCATTTGCGGTGATGGAGCTTGCAGGTTCATCGTCGGTGGCGGAGAGCATCAGGGATCAGCAGAAAAAATATATTGCTGCGGTGTTCAAGGGGCAGGCAGAGCGTATAAGGCTGTGCGATTATATTGATATTGCACAGATAAAAAATATAGTTGATGAGTGGAAAAGGCTGACAGAGGAAAGAATCGATAAATTAAAAAGGACAGTTTATTCATGAAAAACGGCACTCCATTTATGAAAAAAGAAGAGATAATAAAGCTGATAAAGTATGTTGCCGGTTCTGTGGCGGCAGTGCTGTTATCCGTGGCGGTCGGGCTTCAATTTGCTTACGCGGCGGGAATCATAACGCTTCTGACCATTCAGGATACCAAGCGGGAGACGGTGAGAATTGCCATTAAGAGAGTTGTTATTTTTTTTATAATGACGGTTCTCTCGGCAGCGATATTTCCGCTCGCAGGGTATCATGTGTGGGCGTTCGGAATTGTGCTGATTCCGTATCTTACATTCTGTATTGTACTGGATATGAAGGAGGCTATAGCTCCGGTAGCGGTGTTGTGCACTCACTATATTTCAGCGGGAAGCTGTTCATGGCAGATGATACTTAATGAATTTCTTATCCTTGTGATTGGTGTCGGTGTCGGAATTTTGCTTAATCTGTTCATGCCCGACAGCAGAGCGAAGCTTGTGGCATATCAGAGGACGGTTGATGACAAGATGGTACATATCTTGAAGAGAATGTCATTGTATATGGAGCGTGAGAACAAGTCGGATTATACAGGTGAGTGCTTTGATGAATTAGACAACATGCTTGCAAATCTTAAAAAACAAGCGCTATACTATATGAACAATCATTTTCTTGGTGAGAATGATTACTATTATGAGTACATGCAGATGCGTTCAAGACAGTGCATTATTCTAAAGAGAGTGTATTCGGACATTGTGCGCCTCACAACAACGCCACAGCAGGTAAGTGCGCTGGCGGATTTCGTTATGAAGGTGGCGGACGAGTTCGCGGAGGAGAATGATGTGAAGGAGCTTTTAGAGCAGCTTGCGGGACTTCGGGAGAGCTATTCGGTTCAGGAGCTTCCAAGGAGCAGGGAGGAGTTCGAGAACCGGGCTATGCTCTATCATATCATGGAGGATATGAGGGTCTTTCTTGAGATTAAGAGAGAGTTTGCCGGGGCTTGTTTTTTGCGGGAATGACACTTGCCAGAGGACAGATATGTAAGTATAATAATGTACATGGTTTCAAGCCAAATAAATTGCAGCTGTTCGGAAAAAGAGAATAGCTGCAATAATTTAAAAGGAGAAGAAAAATGGAAGGTAAAGAGGGAAAAATATTCTGCCAGAGTATGACAGACGATGAGAGACGGAATGTTTTCGGCGAGGGTTATTTTGCATATCTTGCGAAGATCTCCAAGAAGAAGGGCGCGATGGTCGGCTACATAATAGCGTTTTTGGCTGTGGGTGTGCTGTGCAACATTCCGGGCTGGGGCTTTAGGATTGATATGGACCTTATCATGGATGGCACGCATGAGGTCTCCGCGATAACTGTTGTGCTTGGAGTGCTGGGTGCTTTATGGTTTGCTGCCTCAACATTGTTTATCCGCATGGGAATAAAGAGGGCAAACAGGACGGCTGATGACTGGGTGAAGGAGGCCGCCAAGGGAAGCAGCCTGCCTGAGAGCGTGGTTCGTGATTTTGACAATCAGGTAAAAGCCGGAAACGCAAGCTTTCTGATACTTAAGGGAAAAAAGACGAAGCCGGTTCCTGTTATTATCACAGACGATTATATAGTTGAGGGTTCGATGGCGTACGTTAATGTGCATCCGATACAGGACATCATAGGCGCATGCTACACGCAGAGAGTCAATCCGAACAACAAGTTAATAAAGTATCAGTATATAGGTCTTGTAAACAAAAATGGCAACACCATAATTGAGGCTGATGAGAAGTACGGCGATCCGTTCCTTGCATATTTGAAGGAGAGAATCCCTTCGCTTGAGGTGATTGGCGATGTGATGATAACGGAGAGCGACTACTTCGACTGGGTTAAGAAGCTTCAGAAAAATGCACAATAGTGTGAAAAAAACGAGGGCTTGTTATGAAAAAGGAAGAAGAAAAGACAAATGTAATGCGCATACTTGACCAGAAGAAGGTAAAGTACACACCGCACAGCTATGACCCGGAGCAGGCAGTAAGCGGAGTTGAGGTCGCAGCTGTGCTCAGACAGGATGCAGAGCGGGTATTTAAGACGCTTGTGACAACGGGAAAGACAGGAAACCATTATGTTTTCGTCATTCCTGTTGCGGAGGAGCTTGATTTAAAGAAGGCTGCAAAGGCTGTCGGTGAGAAGTCGATTGAGATGTTAAAGTCTAAGGATTTATTGCCGCTCACAGGCTATATCCACGGCGGCTGTTCACCGATTGGCATGAAGAAATTTTTCAGGACAGTATTCCATGTTCCGTCGCAGGAGGCGCAGAGCGCGGGCAAAAAGACAGCCTATGACTATGACACGATATTTTTCAGTGCGGGAAAGCTTGGCTATCAGGTTGAAATGCCGCTGGGGGAGCTTGATAAGGTAATCAGATTCGAGACTGCGGACATCATAGTGTAAAGTATGCTTGGGACACTGGTGTCAGACCCCTGTCCCACACAATCTGGGACAGGGGTCTGACACCAGTGTCCCAAATTAGATAAATTGATGTTTTTTAACATAAATGAGGTTGCAATACATTAAAATAAGTATACTTTATACGCTAAAAAGTTAATGATGTATCTTGACGCAGTAGAAACATGGGGGTATTATTTAAACATAGCCGCGCTGCGGCAATTGTTTTATCACTGGGAAAATCCTCTGCCGCAGGGCACGCGTTTTCCTTAAAAAACAAGGAGAAAAATTTGCTACATGCACGCACATAAGCACAGCGTTTAATATGTGGCAGAATTTTTGCTTCGCAAAAACAAGGAGGCAGAATCCTCTCCTCGCATGAGCTCGGATTTTTGCTTCGCAAAAACAAGGAGGATTTGTTATATGGAAAAGAAGAATATCGACTGGGCAAATATCGGCTTCGGTTATATCAAGACCGATAAGAGATTTGTCTCTAATTATAAGGAAGGTGCATGGGATGATGGTGTGCTTACAGAGGATGATAAGGTAGTCATCAGTGAGTGTGCAGGCGTTCTCCAGTATGCACAGACATGCTTTGAGGGGCTCAAGGCATATACAACTGAGCAGGGTAAGATTGTTACATTCCGTCCGGATCTTAACGGTGAGAGAATGGAGAATTCATGTAAGAAGCTCATGATGCCTGTTTTCCCTAAGGAGAAGTTCGTTGACGCTGTATTAAAGACAGTTGAAGCCAATGCAGCTTACGTTCCACCTTACGGAAGCGGTGCTACACTTTATATCAGACCATATATGTTCGGAAGCAACCCTGTAATCGGTGTAAAGCCTGCCACAGAGTATCAGTTCAGAATATTCACAACACCTGTTGGCCCTTATTTCAAGGGCGGTGCCAAGCCACTCACAATCAGAGTATCTGATGTGGATAGAGCAGCTCCTCACGGAACAGGTGATATCAAGGCGGGTCTTAACTACGCAATGAGCCTTTTCAACATTGTAGATGCACATGAGCATGGCTATGATGAGAATATGTACCTTGATCCGGCTACAAGAACATACGTTGAGGAGACAGGTGGTGCTAACTTCATCTTTGTAACCAAGGATGGCAAGGTTGTAACACCTAAGTCCGGAAGTATCCTTCCGTCAATCACAAGACGTTCACTTCTCACAGTTGCCAAGGATTATCTTGGACTTGAGGTTGAGGAAAGACCTGTTGCAAAGGCAGAGCTTAAGGATATGGCAGAGTGTGGGCTTTGTGGAACAGCAGCAGTTATCTCACCTGTAGGTAAGATTGTTGACCATGGTACGGAAATCTGCCTTCCAAGCGGCATGAGCGATATGGGTCCTGTGACAAAGAAGCTGTATGACACACTTACAGGTATCCAGATGGGTCGTATTGAAGCACCTAAGGGCTGGATTTACGAGATTATGTAATTGTGCTCAATGGGCAGATTATTTAAATGGTGACTAATTTATGTGCCTAGATTAATTAGGTTCGTAACAAATAGAAATAAGAGGAGTTCCGGATTGCGGGGCTCCTCTTATTTGAGCGTTGCGGATGGCCGGGACAGGGGTCTGACACCGGCGTCCCAGGATTGGGACACCGGTGTCAGACCCCTGTCCCAACCAAAGCAAAGAAAGGAAGCGTATGCAGGAATTTAAGTTTTTATGGAAATATATATCGCGGCATAAGTGGCGGTATATCGGTGGTATAGCTACATTGTTTGTGGTGGACTTTTTGAATATATATGTGCCTAGGTTTACGGGAGAAGCAACCGATGGACTCACTGCACATACACTCAGCTTTAATGGGCTGTTAAAGATTATTGCGGCAATACTGATTGCCGGAGCACTTATAGCTGTCGGACGTTTCTTGTGGAGATTTTTCCTGTTCGGTGCGGCGAGAAAAATTCAGTATGAGATAAGAAACGATATGTTCATGCATCTTGAGCAGATGTCTGTTGAGTACTATAACGAGCACAAGACAGGAGACCTGATGTCAAGGTTTATCAATGACCTCAACTCCATCCGTATGGCTATAGGTATGGCTGTCATATCAGCGTTTGATGCTACGGTAATGGCTGTTATGGTTATATGCCAGATGATATTTTATGTCGATTTGAAGCTCACGCTGCTTGCAATTATACCTATGATATTCATTTTTGCAGGTGAGTTCTACTATGGTGCCATTATGGAAAAGCGCTTTAAGGAGAAGCAGGAGGCTCTGTCGGATCTGACCGATATGGTTCAGGAGAGCTTTTCGGGGGTTCGTGTTATAAAGGCATTTGTTCAGGAGAGAGCGGAGCTTAAGGCATTTTTAAAGTATAATGACAGCACAAGAGATAAGAATATGAGCGTCGCAAAGCTTCAGGCGGTGGTTATGCCGCTTCTTGATGTCATCATTGGTGTGAGCAGCCTTATAACCCTTCTCTACGGTGGTTATCTTGCACTTGTGGGAGATATAACACTTGGACGCTTTGTCGCGTTCAACCAGTATGTGACTATGCTTGTATGGCCTATGCTTGCAGCTGGCGAGAGCATTACCTCAATATCACAGGGACTTGCCTCGGCCAAGCGTGTGAAGGAGGTCTTAGATGAGAAACCGGAGATATTTGATGCTCCGGAGGCGGACAAGGTCGAGAGGATTGAAGGACACATAACCTTTAACCACCTTACATTTATACACAATGGGCATACTGAGCCGACACTCAACGATGTGTGCCTTGATGTGCCGGCAGGTACAACTCTTGCTGTAATCGGAAGAACAGGTAACGGAAAGAGTACGCTGGTAAACCTCCTGCTGCATCTGTACAACACGAAGCCGGGAATGATACTTATAGACGGAAGAGACATAAATAAGATTCCGTTAAATGTTCTGAGAGCTAATATCGCGTATGTTCCACAGGATAATTTCCTGTTCTCAGACAGCCTTAGAAACAATATCGCCTTCGGTGCGGACGGCGATGATATGGGCGAGGTTATAAAGGCAACCAAGGCGGCGTGCATACATGACAATATTGTGGCTTTCCCGGATGGCTATGAGACGATAGTCGGAGAGAGAGGAGTGACCCTCTCCGGTGGACAGAAGCAGCGAAGTTCAATTGCGAGGGCACTGATGAAGGATGCGCCTATACTCATCCTTGACGATGCGCTTTCGGCTGTCGATACCGACACAGAGGAGCATATCCTCAACAATCTGAAGGAGAACAGAAAGGGAAGGACAACCATAATCATCGCACACAGAATTTCTACAATTCAGAATGCGGATGTGATTATGGTGCTTGATGACGGAAAGGCTGCCGAGATAGGAAATCACAATGAACTCATGGCTAAAAACGGAATCTATAAGAGCATGTTCGACAAGCAGCAGCTTGAAGCGGCAAAAGGACAGACGAGCGGGGAGGTGGCTGAATAATGAAAAGACTTTTAAAATATCTTAAGCCACATGTGCTTACAATGGTTATTGTGTCCGTCATGGTGCTTCTCATAACAGTGGTTGAGCTTTACAAGCCTATCATAATCGGTAACGCCATAGACTACTATATAAACGGTTACTATAATCCTTATGCCATCGTCGATGAGGAGGCGGCAGGAGCTATACGCTACGGCGATGTATATATCAGCAAAAATTATGATGCAGCTTCCTATGATGGACCATTCTACCAGATGTTTCTGTACAATGACCGCTACTACATGGCGGAGAACATAACTACGGATGAATGTGAGATTCTAAAAGAGGCAGGACCGGAGGTGCTTTCGAGCTATGTCGACGGCGCAAGGTGCCTTTCAAGGGATGAGCTGAAGGATTTGAGGCATTTTGATTTTACCGGGATATGCCACGCCGCGCTCCTGTATCTTGGTGCACTGCTTGCCGGATTCGTGCTGAATGCATTGCAGACATATCTGTTACAGAAGCTAGGACAGGATATCATATATAAGATGCGTGAGGAGCTGTTTGCACATATTCACAGCCTTTCACTCAGCTTTTTCAACACACAGCCTGTCGGCAAGCTGGTGACGAGAGTTACGAATGATACCGAGGCGGTAAATGAGATGTTCTCAGGTGTGCTTGTAAGGCTTTTTAAGAATATTGTAAAGATTATCGGCTATGCGGTGGTCATGCTCTCAATCAATGTAAAGCTTGCGGGATATTCATTTTTACTCCTGCCGGTAATAGGCGTGCTCACATTCGTGTTCAGACATCTGTCGAGGCAGGCGTACAGAATAACAAGAAATAAGATTACGGATATAAATACATTCCTCTCGGAAAATATATCGGGCATGAAGCTTATCCAGATATTCACGCGGGAGAAGGAAAAATATGACCAGTTCGAGGAGAAGAGCATGGGACTTTTCAAGGCAGGCTTCAGGGAGGTAATGATATTTGCCATTTTCAGACCTGTCATCTACTTCCTGTCGATTGTGGCACTTGTCATAATCATCGGACGCGGAGGAAGCCTTGTGCTCGGAGGTGCAATCTCAATAGGTACACTTTATATTTTCATAAACTATATAAGCTCCTTCTTCGATCCGATTCAGGAGCTTGCAGAGCAGTTCGGAACACTCCAGTCATCACTTGCTTCGGCTGAGAAGATGTTCCAGATTCTTGATGTGAAGCCTGAAATTGTCAATCCGTCACACCCTGTCGATGTCAAGGTTGACGGAAAAATTGAGTTTAAGAATGTATGGTTTGCTTATGAGAAGGACGAGTATATATTGAAGGATGTAAGCTTTACGATCAATCCGGGCGAAAAAGTAGCTTTTGTCGGTGCAACCGGTGCCGGAAAGAGTTCAATTCTCAATCTTATAGGACGTTATTTTGATATACAGAAGGGTGAGATTCTTATTGATGGTGTCAACATCAAGGACATTGACACGGATGTGCTGCGCGGTGCGATAGGGCAGGTACAGCAGGATGTGTTCCTGTTTACCGGTGACATAAAGAGCAATATTTCACTCAGAAATGAGAATATAACTCTTGACGAGATTAAGGCTGCGGCAAAATATGTCAATGCGGACAGCTTTATAAGCAAAATGCCGGGCGGCTATGATGAGCCGGTTACGGAGAGAGGTTCGACGCTCTCAGCAGGACAGAGGCAGCTCATATCCTTTGCAAGAACACTTGCGTACAAGCCTTCGATTCTTGTGCTTGATGAGGCCACAGCCAACATTGACACCGAGACAGAGAGTCTTATAACGGAGGCTATGGAGAAGCTGATGACCGGAAGAACCACAATCATGGTAGCACACAGGCTTTCAACCATCCAGCATGCCGATAAGATTATGGTAATGGATAAGGGAAGAATCGTTGAATCGGGAAATCATCAGGAGCTTCTTGCACAGAATGGCGTGTACAGAAAGCTCTATGACCTGCAGCTTGCGGCAGAGGTGACGCGGTAGGAAAAAAATAACCTTCGGGAATGCCTCTTAGGGTGACGCGGCAGCAAATAAGACCTTGAATGAAATGCAGCAAATAACTGTATTCATTCAAGGTCTTATCTTTAATTGGCAGATTTATTTTTCAATAAATTAAATTCTATAATCATATTTCCGGATTTGAGGGCTTCTGCCGAAACCGGATTGGCGTTCAGCTTTTAGTTATTTCTTTATTATCAGCGGAAGGAGCCTGGACTTTATAAGTGAGCCGAATGACATTACTATCATTGCGATAAGCTCAATATAAAAACCGATGCTAGGATATACCTTTATCGCATCCGAAAAATATTCAAAACCGCCAAGCACATCTGAAATATCACTCTTGATACCTATTAATGTTATAATAAAGAATGCCAGAGCGACATAAGATGTAATTCTTGCAAAAAGCTTCTTGCCGAATAAATTGGCTGCTATGTATACGAGAAGCACAAGGGTGATAAATACGGCATTGCTTGTTGTTCCGGAAAAGAAATTAACGGACTGCTTTGCCTTCTCACCCAAAAAATCTACCTTACATGTAAGATAAGGTAAGAAAAGAGCGATAAATGCAACTACAGCGGCTATAAGCCCTGAAAAGTAAATGTTCTCCTTTACAATTGAAAAATCCATGTTTCCGATTTTAAAGGATACGAGCGGTCTGCCCGGTGCAGCAGGGGCAGAAGCAGCGGATGAAGTGGCAGCAGTCTGAGCTGGAGCGGCTATTTTGGCTCCGCAGCTGCCGCAGAATAATGCGCCATCTTCAAGTTGTGTTCCACAATTTGGACAAAACATAATAAATCCTCCTGTTAAATTTATAAAAAATTAATATTTTCTATTACATTAACACAATAAAGTGTGCGTGGCAATACCTAAATGCTATGATGTTGGGGGCATATTGAATAGATGTATTATGCCAGCCGGAAGTGTGACAGAATTTCAACAAATTATAGAAAATAAAATGTATATATGTTATAATAACAAAACTGTCAAAACAACGAAATTATTTTTTGATGGAAAAATAAGGATAGGAATAAAGATTATGGAAGTAAAAAGTAAAATTGGACAGACTGTGCTTGAGTATATTATGCTTACTCTTGCAACGCTGGTTCTGGTAGTTGGTGTGTATGTGTTTAAGTTCCCGAATAATTTTTCGTTCGGGGGAGTCACTGGTATATCTGTCATTTTAGGTGCGGTTCTGCCGTATTCACCGGCGTGGTTTACATTTGTCATCAATATGGTTCTTCTTGTTATCGGATTTATCTTTCTTGGGAAGAGCTTCGGAATAAAGACAGTGTATGTGAGCGTGCTTACATCGGTTGGCTTAAGTCTGTGTGAGAAGCTTTTTCCGATGGATGGTCCGCTCACCAACCAGCCTGTGCTTGAGCTTATATTTGCTATAGTTCTTCCGGCGGTCAGCGCAGCAATCATGTTTAATATGAATGCCTCAGGCGGCGGCACGGATATAATTGCGATGATTCTTAAGAAATATACAAGCTTCAATATAGGAATGGCTCTTTTTATTGTGGATTTGGCAATCACCATAGCGGCCTGCATGGTATTTGATATCGAGACGGGTCTGTTTTCGTTCGTTGGACTTATGGCAAAGACGCTTGTAATTGACGGAACCATTGAGAACGTCAACCTGTGCAAATATTTTACGATTATCACGGACTCACCGGATGATATTGTGCTTTTTATACACAATGAGCTGGGAAAGGGCGCGACCACATTCAAGGCTGAGGGTTCATTCACACATAAGCAGAAGTATGTCATTCTCACCGTATTAAAGAGAGGACAGGCGGTCGAGCTTCGTAATTATATCAAGCTCAACCACGGAAAAGATACATTTATTATGATAACCAACAGCAGTGAGATTATCGGAAAAGGTTTCAGAGGTTTGAACTGAAACACATTGACTAATGTAAGAAATAGAGATATATTTACTAATAAGATTCGTGTGTCAAAACATGCCAATTTAATGTATGAGTGTATAACGTATTATATTTATGCATATCAGCTCCATTGTCCGGAGCAAGATGTTTTAAGAACTCTGATAAAGAATTTCTATATTTACGCCACCGAAGCCGGCATACATTCGTGTATGCATTGCTTCTAAAGCAGCATCCATGCTGCTTTTGGCTGGGGACTTAGCAGAGTTCTAAGAACATCTAAGCTTCTCCCAAAAGTCGTGAAACGCATAAATATAATACGTTATACACAGCTAAGTATATATAGCATGTTTTGACATACGAATCCTGCTAAGTATTTTATAGAAAATGTATAGTGCATGCGGCATGGATATGCGCCTGCAGGACGGAGGAGATTATATGGGAAAGATTATTTTGACGGGTGACAGACCTACAGGAAGACTTCATATAGGTCATTATGTGGGCTCTCTTAAAAGAAGAGTGGAGCTTCAGAATTCAGGTGAGTATGACAAGATTTTCATAATGATAGCCGATGCACAGGCACTTACGGATAATGCTGACAATCCGGAGAAGGTAAGACAGAATATAATAGAGGTTGCACTTGACTATCTTTCAGTCGGACTTGACCCGGCTAAATCCACTTTATTTATACAGTCGCAGATTTCGGAGCTTACTGAGCTGACATTCTATTATAGCAATCTTGTAACAGTATCAAGGCTTCAGCGCAATCCTACAGTGAAGTCCGAGATACAGATGCGTGGTTTTGAGACGAGTATTCCTGTCGGATTTTTTACTTATCCGATAAGTCAGGCAGCCGATATAACGGCATTCAAGGCAACCACTGTTCCTGTAGGCGAGGATCAGCTTCCTATGCTTGAACAGACCAAGGAAATTGTGAGAAGCTTTAACAGAATATACGGCGATACGCTTGTTGAGCCGGAGATTCTTCTTCCGGATAACAAGGCTTGCTTAAGACTTCCGGGTATCGACGGAAAGGCAAAGATGAGCAAATCACTCGGCAACTGTATCTATCTTTCCGAGTCTGAGGCAGAGGTAAAAGAGAAGATTATGAAGAACATGTACACCGACCCGGAACATATCAGGGTTGAGGATCCGGGACATATTGAGGGGAATATGGTATTCACATATCTTGATGCTTTCTGCAAGCCTGAGCACTTCGCAGAGTACCTTCCGGATTACTCTGACCTTGATGAGCTCAAGGCTCACTACATGCGCGGTGGCCTTGGCGATGTCAAGGTCAAGAAATTCCTTATCAATGTGATGAATGAGGAGTTAAATCCTATCCGTGCGAGAAGAAAAGAGTACGAGAAGGATATCGCCTATGTATATGAGATATTGAAAAAGGGCAGCGAGGCAGCGAGAGAGGTTGCCGCAAAGACACTTGACGATGTCAAGAACTCAATGAAGATAAACTATTTTGCAGATCAGGCTCTTATCGATGAGCATATCAGAAAGTATCAGGGATAATTTCAGAGATATAATTTCATATCCGTATGGTATGGGGCTGTCCGGAGCGAAAATTATATAAATAAAAGCAACTATATTTTGAGGAGGTACATTGAAATGGAAATCATTTCGGTAGCAGACAAGAGATTTAAAAAGTATGGAAAGGTTATTAAGAACATTGATTTCAGCTCACTGGTTGAAGAGATGAAAAAGACAGAGGTTCCTGAGGGGGTTGTATATGAGCCATCGGTTGAGCAGCTTGAGAGTCTTGGGGCAGCACAGGAGATTAAGAATAAGTTTTTCGGTGAGCTTCCTATACAGATTGGATACTGCAACGGCCACAACCAGCTTTTAAATGCGGCAGAGTATCACAGAAGCTCAGAAATCAATGTTGCGGCAACAGACGCTATTCTTATTCTTGGAAATCTCTGGGATGTAGAGGACGATTTTACATACGATACAGCTAAGATGGAGGCATTCTTAGTGCCTGCCGGAACAGCTGTTGAGCTGTATGCCACAACACTTCACTATGCACCATGCGGACCTGATAACAAGGGATTTCAGGTAGCTGTAGTACTTCCGAAGGGAACGAACTATGAGCTTACAACACAGCATGCTGAATGTCCGGTATGTGGCGGTGAGGATGCACTTATAACAGCTACTAACAAGTGGCTTATAGGACATGAGGAGGGCGGACTTCCTAAGGGAAGCTTTATCGGCCTCAAGGGAAAGAACCTTAATGTAGCAGAATAAGAGGTGGCATGCGGTGCGTACCATGCAGTTTAAGATGGAAAGACCGGGGCAGGTTGAGGTCGGACAGATAGTTGATATCACGGAGGGAAAGCTTCCGTCCAGCTTCTATTATACAATAGAGCCTGCTGTGGCAATGTCCGGCAATTATCGTCTTGCCGAAAGGCTTATGGCGAGACAGGGAAAAGTGATTGATGTTGAGGAGACTCCGAGGGGATTCTTCGTGACATGTGAATTTAATGAATGATGAAAAGGGCAGATATGGGAGATTATCCTGTAGCTGCCCTTTTGCTTTTGGGGCGCAGGGGCTTGGGACACTGGTGTCAGACCCCTGTCCCATCAGCCGCAGGGCCTTGGGACAGGGGTCTGACACCGGTGTCCCAAGCCGCCACAGCCTACGCAGTCTCAAAATATTTGAGTTGTATCTTGACATGCAGATTATATCATGTATAATAGTGGATGGTTTAGCTCTGCTAAACTTTTTGTTTAATTATTTGCATTATGTGCTGGGAGGGACAGGCAGTGCGGATCGGAAGTAAGATAAAAGAACTAAGAGTGTTGAAGGGTCTTACGCAGGAGGAGCTTGCAGACAGGGCAGAGCTGTCGAAGGGCTTCATTTCACAGCTGGAACGCGACCTCACTTCACCATCAATTGCAACCTTAGTGGATATTCTGCAGTGCCTTGGCACGGACCTTAAGACCTTTTTTGATGACACGGAGGATGACCGTGTTGTATTTAAGAAGGAAGATTATTTTGAAAAGACGGATACCGAGCTGCACAATGTAATTGAATGGATTATCCCTAATGCACAGAAGAACATAATGGAGCCGATAAGGCTCACGCTTGAACCGGGCGGTTCTACCTACCCGGATAATCCGCATGAGGGCGAAGAGTTCGGTTATGTGCTGTCGGGTTCGATAAGCATTATTGTCGGGAATAAGCGGTATAAGGCGAAAAAGGGAGAATCGTTCTATTTTGAGCCTAAGTATAAGCATTATATAGAGTCGAAGAGCGGAGCCGTTATTATATGGGTAAGCTCACCACCAAGCTTTTAAGGATATTTTCAGTATTAATCTATTAAGTGGTATGGGAGGAAAAAATGAGCAACAAGATAATTGAGTTAAAGGGATTGACGAAGAACTTTGATGACCAGCAGGTACTTAAGGGAATCGATTTGAATATATATGAGAATGAATTTCTTACGCTTCTTGGTCCAAGCGGATGCGGTAAGACTACGATATTAAGAATAATAGCGGGCTTTGAGGAGCCAAGCAAGGGCGAACTGCTGTTTAACGGAATCGATATTTCCAAGGTTCCGCCTTACAAGAGGGAGATTAATACGGTTTTCCAGAAATATGCACTTTTTCCTTTCCTGAATGTCCATGACAACGTGGCATTCGGTCTTAATCTTAAGAAGGTTGACAAGTCTGTTGTAGACCAGAAGGTGAGCAGAATGCTTAAGCTTGTGGGACTTGAAGGCTTTGAAAAGAGGGATGTCACACTCCTCTCCGGCGGACAGCAGCAGCGCGTCGCCATTGCGCGTGCGCTCGTGAATGAACCGAAGGTTCTTTTGCTTGACGAGCCGCTTGGCGCTCTTGATGCAAAGCTCAGAAAAGAGATGCAGTTCGAGCTTAAGAAGATTCAGAAGGAAGTCGGAATCACATTTATATTTGTCACGCATGATCAGGAGGAAGCGCTTTCAATGTCTGATACCGTCGTTGTAATGAATAATGGTATCATTCAGCAGATTGGCTCCCCGGAGGATATCTACAATGAGCCGGAGAACAGATTTGTTGCGAATTTCATCGGAGATTCCAATATTATAGAAGGAAATATGATAAGGGATTGCCTTGTATGCTTTGATGGCATAGAGTTCCCTTGTGTTGATAAAGGTTTTAAGGATAACGAGGAGGTTGAGGTAGTACTCCGGCCTGAGGATATAGATATAGTTGAGCCTGATAAGAGCAAGCTGAAGGGAAAGGTTACCTCTATTGTGTTTAAGGGTGTACATTATGAGATAATCGTGAGAACTGACCGCCGTGATTACAAGATTCATACAACGGATTACCATGAGGTCGGAAAGGCTGTCGGACTCAGCTTCACGGATGAGGACATCCATGTAATGTACACTATGGAAAACTAATTTGGGACAGGGGTCAGACCCCGGTGTCCCAGAGGTTGGGACACCGAGGTCTGACCCCTGTCCCAAGGAAAGGATATTATGAAACAATTTAAAAATCTGGTAAGACCATATCTTATCTGGTCATTCATATTGATTGTTGTGCCCTTGCTTCTCATTGTGCTGTATTCGGTTACCACAGGGGGGAACAGTCTTGTAAATATCCAGTTTACGGGTGAGAATTTTAAAAAGATTTTTGAACCGGTTTATATGAATGTTTTTATACGTTCCTTCAAGCTGGGTGCAATCACCACAATAATAAGTCTTATAATCGGATACATGCTTGCGTATGTTATCTCAAGGTTCAGCGATAAGGCACAGAATATACTTATACTTGCTGTAACAATACCTACATGGATTAATATGCTTCTGCGCACCTATGCGTGGATAAGCCTTCTATCGGACAATGGTATCATCAACTCGTTACTTGTGTTCCTTGGACTCGACCCGGTTACGATGATGTACACGGACTTTTCGGTTATAATAGGTCTTGTGTGTGACCTGCTTCCGTTTATGGTTATACCTATTCACACATCTCTGGCTAAGATGGATCATTCACTTATAGAGGCGGCGTATGACCTTGGAGCCAGGCCTGTCACGGCATTCTGGAAGGTAACCTTCAAGCTTTCGATTCCGGGAGTTGTAAACGGAACGATAATGGTATTCCTGCTCTCTATATCGAGCTTTGTCATTCCGAAGCTTCTCGGAGGCGGACAGTACGTGCTTATAGGAAACCTTATTGAGGAACAGTTCATTTCCGTGGGCGACTGGAATTTCGGAAGTGCTATCTCAATGTTACTTGCATTGGCAATCCTTATCATGATAAGAATTATGAAAAAAATCGATCCTGATGAGAATGGAGGTGCTTAAGCTTGAAGAAGCGTGGAAAGTTAGGCTCAATAATATATATAGCAATCTGCTTCGCATTTTTCTATATACCTATTATCGTGACCATGGTGTTCTCGTTCAACTCATCAAAGTCACTTACAAGATTCACGGGATTCAGCCTTAAGTGGTATCAGGCACTTGTCGAGGACAGGAATATTATGAGTGCAGTCGGAGTATCACTCAGTATAGCCGTTATAGCGACAGCTGTGGCAACGATACTTGGAACCATAACAGCCATCGGTCTTTCAAGAAACCGCAAGGTTGTCAAGGAATGGCTTATAAATGTCAACAATATTCCGATTATGAACCCGGAGATAGTTACGGCAATAGGGCTGATGATTCTTTTCTCTTCAATGAAAATTGACAGAGGATATGTGACGATGCTTCTTGCACATATATGTTTTTGTACACCTTATGTCATAACGAGTGTCTATCCGAAGGTGAGAAGCCTTGACCCTAACCTTGCCAATGCGGCTATGGATTTGGGCGCGACACCGTTTCAGGCACTCACAAAGGTTATCGTGCCGATGATTAAGCCCGGGATATATGCAGGCATGCTGCTTTCGTTCACAATGTCGCTTGATGACTTTGTTATCTCATACTTTGTAACCGGAAACGGAGTAGCCAATATCTCTATTGTCGTGTATAACATGACAAAGAGAACCAACCCTACAATCAACGCATTGTCGGCGATTGTTATTGTAATTATCATAGTTACGCTTCTCATCGTTAACCTTGTCCCGGAGGCAGTGAAGAAGAGACAGGAAAAAACAGCTGAAAAGAATAAGAAGCTGATACAGGAAAAAATAGATTTAAAATAAATCAGGATAGAATGAAGAAATATAATTAAAATGTAGAATATACTGCTGAACATATAATGCGGTTATAAGATTTAATTATGGAAACAGGTTTTTTATAATGTATGTATAAGCGCAATAAAATGGCAGGATGGAGGACTGAAATGAAGAAGAAAATAGCAGCATTAATATTATGTGTATGTATGGCAGCACTTGCCTTAAGCGGGTGTGGTTCCTCGGGAAAGAAGACACTCAGGGTGTACAATGCCGGAGAATATATTGACAAGACACTTTTATCAAAGTTCGAGAAGCAGTATAACTGCAAGGTAGTATACGAGACCTTTGATTCTAATGAATCACTCTACACAAAGGTTATGAGCGGAAGTAAGTACGATGTCCTTATTCCATCGGACTATATGATAGAAAGACTTATCAAGGAAAATTACCTTCAGCCGGTCGATTGGAGCCTTATAACTAACAAGGACAATATTATTTCGGATTTGTACGGAAGAAGCTTTGACCCGGAAAACACATACTCTGTACCTTATTTCTGGGGTTCTGTAGGTATTCTCTATGATAAGACGGTTGTGTCTGAGGAGGATGCGAAGGAGGGCTGGAACCTTCTTTTAAATGAGAAGTACAAGGGTGACCTCTATATGTACGATTCAGAGAGGGATTCATTTATGATAGCACTCAAGGCACTTGGATATTCAATGAACACCAAGGATTATTCGCAGCTTGATGCCGCTTATGAGTGGCTCTGTAATCAGAGAGATACCATGGAGCCTGTCTATGTAGGGGATGACGTCATCGACAATATGATTTCGGGAAACAAGTCAATTGCGGTTGTGTACTCAGGTGATGCAGCTTATATCATGTCAGAGAACGAGAAGCTTGCATATATTGAGCCGGAGCAGGGAACCAACATCTGGTGTGACTGCATGGTTATCACAAAGGACTGCACAGACACAGAGCTTGCCCATCAGTTTATGAACTTCATGCTTGATGAGGAAAACGCTCTTGCAAATACCGAGGAGGTTGGGTATTCTTCACCGGTTAAGTCTGCATTCGAGGCTATGCAGGAGGATGTTTACAAGGGCATAAGCGCTTATGTTACAAGAGTCGGATATGATAAGGATGAGGTATTTGCATATCAGGAGACAGAAATTAAGTCATACTGTGCAGACCTTTGGACGAAGGTTAAAGCTCATTAATTACCTGAGAATAAAAAATATAGAAGGAGAACGTGCTGGCTGTGGTGTGTTCTCCTTTATAATTTATCAATAAAAAATGAAAGTTGGTCAATTTTTATTGAAAAAAATTAATTAAGCAGTATAATGGGGATATACATAAAATATATGTATATACGGAACGTGTGGGAGAACAGCCATACTTACATTATTTAAGGTGAAGGGAGAGCTAATATGAACAAGACGTACAATATTTCGGTAGACTGTATCAATTGTGCAAATACCATGGAGGATATTGCCAATAACACACCGGGAGTCATAGATGCAGCTGTCAGCTTTATGACACAGAAGATGGAAGTTGAGTTTGAGGATGGACAGGATGATAAAAAGGTAATGACAGAGGTGCTGAAGGCCTGCAGGGAGGTTGAGCCGGACTGTAAGATTGAATTTTAATAAATCCGGGACAGGGGCAGGCTTTGGTTAAGCTGCCTGCTCCATAAATAGGTGAAGGAGTGCCATGCATACACAAAAATCAATTACAATAGTATCCAACAGAAGGAAAAGGACACTTTCAGTCAACCATATACTTTATATTCACATGCGAAGAAAGCATGCAGATGTACACATGGATAACGGAGAGGTCATCGAGACAAGAACAACTTATAAGGAATTCTGTGATATGCTCGGGGATGCTTTCATTGAGGTCAGAAGAGGTAATCTTGTATCGGTTATAGCCATACATGATGTGACGGATATGGTAAATCTTAATAACGGTATGGCAGTGGAATATACGATTAGCCGAAAAGAGGAAATAGAAAACATATTATATCAGAGACAAAGAAATATTATTATGAATTTTTCAACGGAAGGAATTCCCGGTTCGTTTGAGGAATACTGTGAATATTATAAAAGCTATGAGAATATGCCGTTTGCGTTTACGGACATTGAAATGATATTTGATGATGACTGTCGTGCTGTGGACTGGGTGTTCAGGTATGGAAACCAGGCACTTGCCAGGCTTGAAAAGGTGCCGCTTGATAAACTTATAGGAAACCGGTTTGGAAGTATTTTCCCGAATATGGATTCAAAGTGGCTTCGCTGTTATGAAAGGGCAATACTTTTTGGTGAAATTTTAAGCATGAATGAGTATAGTCAGGAGATAGATACCCAGCTTGTCATATTATGTTTCCCGACGTTTGAGGGGCATTGCGGCTGTGTCTTATTTGATGCTGACAGTATACGGCATATAAGCAGTGTAAGCGGAGAAGTAGAACTGCTAAAATAGTGTTTGGAAAATGAGCACCATATCAGAAATGATATGGTGCTTTTTTGCGGTCTTTTATGGCAATTGCGATTTTGTACCGCTTTAGACATAAAAAATTAGTTTTGTACCACTTTAAATTGAAAATAACGATAATCGCCCCGTCTCTCGGCGAAGAGGGGGAGATAATATTCAAATGCCATACGCTGACAGATGAAATGAAACAGCTTGTATACAGATTGGAACATGGAGACATGAAGCTTACAGGCTATGATGAAAATGGGATATGCCCTTTGGAAGTGTCGGATGTGTATTATTTTGAGGCAACGGACAACAAGGTTTTTGCGTACTGTGAGAGGGATGTCTATGAGGTCAGGGAAAAGCTGTATCAGCTCGAAGAACTGCTTATGTCATTTCCGTTTATGAGAGCTTCCAAGTCCATGATTTTAAATCTGAATAAAATAAAGCATTTGTCACCTGCATTCGGAGGCAGATTTGAAGCCCTGTTGGAAAATAAGGAAAAAGTGATTATTTCAAGGCAGCATGTACCGGTTCTGAAGGAACGCTTGGGATTGTAGGAGGTTTAAGCAGTGTTTGAAAAAGTAAAAAATCTTGCAAATATTTTTTCTAAAATTACAGTATGCGTATTGTTTGCGTCGGCAGTCTATATTTCTGCATTATGGGGCTTGGACGCACAAATAAGCGTAAGAATTCTCTGGCAGATTATAATAGTTTCCGCAGTCTGTGCGGTACCGATTCTCATGTATCCGACCAAGAATGAGAAGGAATTATCTAAAAAAGGAATGATTGTGCGTCAGATAATATATTTTGTATATGTAAATATTGCGGTGCTTGGACTTGGAAGAGCCTTCGGATGGTTTTACTTTGAAAAGCCTGAAATGGTTGTTTTTATGGAAGGGCGTATTATCGGAGTGTATGTTATTGTGAATCTGGTTGTATACATGAATGACCGCATAGCTGCCGACAGCATGAATAGGAAGCTTAGTGAGTTAAGAAAAATAAAGGGGGAGAAGTTTGAAAGAAAAACTTTCAAACTACTTATTGGTGGCAGTACTGCAAGCAATGCTTGCAGTATGCAGGGGTATAAAAAAATGGAAAATAATATTATTAAAATCAGCCATCTGCATAAAAGCTTTGGCGAGGTGAAGGCGGTAAATGATTTGAGCTTTCAGGTAAAAAAGGGAGAGCTGTTTGCTTTTTTGGGTGTGAACGGAGCCGGAAAAAGTACGACAATTTCCATCATCTGCGGGCAGTTAAAAAAGGACAGCGGAACGGTGCAGATTAATGAAAATGATATAGAGAAAGCAGGCAAGAAGGTAGGGAGAACACTTGGCGTCGTGTTTCAGGACAGTGTGCTTGATAAGTCGCTTACAGTCCGGGAAAATCTGAAAAGCAGGGCAGCACTTTATGGGATAACAGGGAAAGCCTTTGAGGAGAGACTTAAGGAGCTTGTCGATATACTGGATTTTGGAGATTATCTTAATAGAACTGTTGGAAAGCTTTCAGGAGGACAGAGAAGAAGGATAGATATTGCAAGGGCACTGTTACATAGACCGGAGGTGTTGATTCTTGATGAACCCACGACAGGTTTGGACCCACAGACGAGACTGCTGATATGGAACGTGATTGATAAGCTTCGTACCGATGAAAAGCTCACCGTATTTCTCACCACCCACTATATGGAGGAGGCGGCAAATGCCGACTATGTGGTTATTCTCGATAAGGGAAGCATTGCAGCGGAGGGAACTCCTTTTGAATTAAAAAACAAGTATGTGCAGGATACGATGTCCATCTATGGAGTGACTGAAGCTCAGATAAAGTCGCTTGGCATTGAATACGAGGAAATCAGGGATGGCTATCGTGTCAGGGTAAAAAATACATCGGAGGCTACTGAACTTATCGTAGCACATCAGGAATTGTTTCATGATTACGAGGTGACAAAGGGCGGAATGGACGATGTGTTTCTTGCGGTAACAGGAAAAAGGCTTGGAGGTGAGAATTGATGAAGGCTGTATTGGCACTTATACAAAGAAACAGAAAATTATATTTTAAGGATAAGGGGATGTTGTTTTCTTCACTTATTACACCGGCAATTCTTATTGTTCTGTATGCAACTTTTTTGGCCAAGGTGTATAGGGATTCCTTTGTATCGGCAATCTCAGATAAGCTTACAATTTCTGATAAGCTGATAGACGGAACCGTGGCGGCACAGCTTGTGGCAGCACTTTTAGCGGTAAGCTGCGTGACGGTGACATTCTGTGTGAATCTTACGATGGTGCAGGATCGGGCAAATGGAACGCGCAAGGATTTCAACGTGTCCCCGATAAGCAGATGTAAGCTGTATCTTGGATATTTCATGTCCACAGTTGCTAATTCACTTATGATTCACGCTTTGCTCTTCCAGTGTATGATAATGGAGAAATTGATAGATACAATATATTCCATGCATCCATGCTGGTGCGTCATTCTAATGATGGGAAAATGTATTTATACGATATTATAGATATAAAAAAAGAAACGAGCAACTCTCTCGGCGGATAATCGCTTACCAGACACAAAACCCATTTCTTTTATACACAGATGATACAATAGGATATAAGAAATGTCAATCGGAATATTCTATTTTTGAGGTAAAAGAAAGCACCGAGGAGATTATAAAAGGCTTATCTTATTCTGAATTAACTCAGAAAATACCAAAAGGAAGAAAAGAATGCTTAAAATCATTGAATGTAGTAAGCACAGATGAAAATGCTGTCTGGTTGATTGATTATTGGTGCAATAAAGACATTCGTTGGCTAATTCAGATGCTATTTTCACGACACTGGATTATGCATACAGAAGCATGTCTGCGAATTAAAAATAAGAATTAGAGAAGGGAGAAAAACAATATGAGAAAAAAATACGAGGCATTGATGAACAGTATCAATGAAGGAAAGTACACGGGTCGTGAGATTATACTTGCAGGAATGGTTCTGTTTCTGACGGGAGCATTGTTTGGGGTGTTCTTTTCACCGAAAAAGCATCAGGTAATCGGAAGCAATAACAGAAACAATGGAAGTAATAACGGACCGACAACCAATCATAATCAGGGTGATAAAGAGAACATGGAAAATGAAGAAAAGCACGATTGAAAGTAGAGCAGTAAATGGGGGGATTTTATGTTTACATATATATCATTAAGAGAAAGACCACAGTTAAAGAATTATGCATCAGAGTGGTTCAACAGTAAGTGGTATGTTCCAAAACAGGCATATCTTGAATGTATGGAAGCGTATATTAACAGTGAAACTGAATACGGCTGGTATCTTTGCATGGATGGAGAAAAAATCGTTGGTGGTCTGGGTGTGATTGAGAATGATTTTCATGACAGAAAAGACCTCACACCTAATATCTGTGCGGTTTACACGGAGGAGGAGTACCGCTGTAATGGGATTGCAGGGCATCTGCTTGACATGGCTGTGGAAGACCTGAGAGCAAAGGGCATATCACCTGTTTATCTGATTACAGACCATACAAGCTTCTATGAGAGGTATGGCTGGGAGTTTTTGTGTATGGTTCAAGGGGATGGTGAGCCGCACATGACGAGGATGTATATTCACAGATAATAATGATGTTGGGGTCAAAAGGTATTTTACCCCCAATGATATCGGATTGCTTCGTGCTTTGCACTCTCGCAATCCTAAAAAACATTCATAATTCGCTCATTTTTCTACGAAAAATGGCTACTTATTCATGTTTTTGGCGGGTCCCAAGGTCAAAAATCCTCTTGCAAGCAAGCTTGCATCAGATTTCTGACCTTTTGACCCTGATATCATCATAATAATTTGTTAATAATTTCTTTATAATTTTATTAGCACTCACCTCTTGACATTGCTAATAAAAAGATGTATAACGTGTTCAGAACAAAGGAAAGGAACTAAAAAAGGTAAAAGAAGTTACGAATTACCTTGAGGTTCCTCGCACATCCCGGTTCCCAAAATGAAGTAACAGAAGGTAATAATTTTAGGTTTTGTTTTTTAGGAAAAGGAGAGATGACTTATGTTAATGCCTAGTATTTTTGGAGAGAACTTATTTAATGATGATTGGATGAACTTTGGATTCCCTGAGGTTGACAAGGCTCTGTATGGTAAGCATGCAGGACATGTGATGAAAACAGATGTGAAGGAGACTGACACAGGCTATGAGGTGGACATTGACCTCCCAGGATTTAAGAAGGATGAAATCAATGCTAAGCTTGAAGATGGCTACCTTACAATAAGTGCCGCCAAGGGACTTGATAAGGATGAGAAGGATAAGAAAGGTAAATACATCAGAAAGGAGCGTTATGCAGGTTCGATGAGCCGTAGCTTCTATGTAGGCGAAGGTGTTACCGAGGAGGACATCAAGGCTAAGTACGAGGATGGTATTTTAAGACTTGTGGTTCCGAAGAAGGACGCCAAGGCTGTTGAGAACAAGAAGTATATAGCTATTGAAGGCTGATGCAATAATATATAAATAAATGCGAAGCATCGATTTTATATGAGCAAGCAGCGAAGCGGATTGCGAATATCATTGACAAAAAGAAAGAAGCGATATATATGGATAAGAATCCAAAACACCCATTGAAAAAGAGAAAAGTACAGCAGAAGGTTAACCTGACTGCTGAGAACGGCGAGGAGGAGCATACTTCAGGAAAGCATAAAAAGCACTACGAATAGCGGATGAAAGCAGCTTTAAGAGCCGGACTTTGAAACGGAAAATTGAATATCATTTTGAATTTACAGGCACCGCGTCAGAGATTGACGCGGTGTTTTTTTCAAAAAGTTATTGACCCTTACATTGCGTAATAGTTTAAAGTATACCTATCGAGAGGAGGAGATGGCAATGATGACAGTGAATGAGGTAAGTAAATTGACAGGAGTGAGTATACGCACTCTGCAATATTACGATACCATTGGACTCTTAAAACCTATTCAATATACAGAGTCAGGGTACAGGTTGTATGACGATACATCCTTGGAAAGGCTGCAGCAGATTTTACTGTTTAAGGAATTGGAATTTCCGCTTAGGGAGATTAAATGGATAATAGATGCACCTAATTATGACAGAAATAAAGCCTTAGAACAGCAGATTGAATTACTTACCATGAAAAAGGAGCATCTTGAAAATCTTATTAATTTCGCTCGAGGAATAAAAGGAATAGGAGTAAAATATATGGATTTTAAAGTATTTGACACAAGAAAAATTGATGAGTATACTAAACGAGCCAAAGAACAATGGGGACAGACTGCGGAGTACAAAGAGTTTGAGGAAAAAACGAAGAACTGGACAAAAGATGATGAAGCTGCTGTTGCAAATGAGTTTATGCAGATATTTGTGGAGTTTGGAAAGATGAAGGAAATGAATCCGGCAGACGAGCCGGTTCAACTTCAGGTAAGAAAACTTCAAGATTACATTACGGAGCATTTTTATACATGTTCTGATAAGGTTTTATGTGGGCTTGGAAGAATGTATGCCGGTGGAGGCGAGCTTACTGAAAATATTGATGCTGTCTGCGGAGCGGGTACTGCAGAATTTGCAAGTAAAGCAATTGATATATATTATATGAGTAGAAGGTAGAATTTCTATTAAAACAGGAGACTAATGCGTATGAATATGTATTTTCCGTCAAACAGCAGAATTACTCAAAAGAATGATAAAATAAGAAATCATTGAGAAAGTACTTATTGTTATGAAGTACGAACAACATATCACATTAAAAAACGGAAAGACAGCAATGCTTCGCAGTGCAGTTGAGGCAGATGGTAAGGCTGTGCTTGAGAATTTCATCAGTACACACGAAGAGACAGACTACCTGCTTCCCTATGCGGATGAGATCAGTATTGGCGTTAAGGATGAAGAGGAATTTTTAAAGAGAAAGTCAGAAAGTGAAAACGAAATACAAATAATCGCAGTTGTGGACGGAGTTGTTGTAGGTAATGCTGGAATTACTTCACTTGGAACAAGGTATAAGGTGCGTCACAGAGCCAAATTTGGAATCAGTATCTTAAAGGAATTCTGGGGGCTTGGAATCGGGAAGGCATTGACAAATGCATGCATAAGCTGTGCGAAGGAGGCCGGATATGAGCAGTTAGAGCTTGAGGTGGTCGCAGAGAATACAAGTGCGGTCGCGCTTTATAAGAAAGCCGGATTTGTTGAGTTTGGCCGCAATCCCAAGGGTTTTAAGTCAAGAATCAGCGGATATCAGGAGCTTGTTTCTATGAGACTGGAACTGGATAAGTGATATTTTGTTAATAGTTTCTCAGTAAGGACACATAATAAATTCTTAATAATTTCTTTATAATTTTATTAGCACTCACCTCTTGACATTGCTAATAAAAAGATGTATAACGTGTTCAGAACAAAGGAAAGGAACTAAAAAAGGTAAAAGAAGTTACGAATTACCTTGAGGTTCCTCGCACATCCCGGTTCCCAAAATGAAGTAACAGAAGGTAATAATTTTAGGTTTTGTTTTTTAGGAAAAGGAGAGATGACTTATGTTAATGCCTAGTATTTTTGGAGAGAACTTATTTAATGATGATTGGATGAACTTTGGATTCCCTGAGGTTGACAAGGCTCTGTATGGTAAGCATGCAGGCAATGTGATGAAGACGGATGTCAAGGAGACTGAGACATGCTACGAGGTAGACATTGACCTTCCTGGATTTAAGAAGGATGAAATCAATGCTAAGCTTGATAATGGTTACTTGACCATAAGTGCTGCAAAGGGTCTTGATAAGGACGAGCAGGACAAGAATGGCAAGTATATCAGAAGAGAGCGTTATGCAGGTTCGATGAGCCGTAGCTTCTATGTAGGCGAAGGTGTTACCGAGGAGGACATCAAGGCTAAGTACGAGGATGGTATTTTAAGACTTGTGGTTCCGAAGAAGGATGCCAAGGCTGTTGAGAACAAGAAGTATATAGCTATTGAAGGCTGATGCAATAATTTATAAAATAAAAGAGAAAACCCATTACCCTTGGGTGATGGGGTGAGCTCTTTTGCAGGAAGCTTGGCTAAGCTTCTGGAGAGATGCGAAGCATCGATTTTATATGAGCAAGCAGCGAAGCGGATTGCGAATATCATTGACAAAAAGAAAGAAGCGATATATATGGATAAGAATCCAAAACACCCATTGAAAAAGAGAAAAGTACAGCAGAAGGTTAACCTGACTGCTGAGAACGGCGAGGAGGAGCATACTTCAGGAAAGCATAAAAAGCATTATGAATAGCGGATTGAAGTAGTTTTAAGAGCCGGCTTTTGAAAAGGAAAAATTGAATATTGTTTTGAACTTAAAGGCACCGCGGCAGAGATTGACGCGGTGCTTTTTCGCATTATAAAGCTATTTTTTTATTACTAAGAACTATTAAAAGCAGGTTGATTTTAGGTGGTCTGAATGTTATTATTTTAGAAGAATAAGGTATTTTTGTTGATATGTGTCAGGTATGTTTCATTTGGAAGTAAAGGGAGATATAGATGATAAGGTTTAAATGTTTTCATGGAACATCATTAGAAAATGGTCAATCTATTATTCAGGAAAATCATTTTCGTCCAAGTGATACAGACAGCTTAAGGATGGGTGTTGGAGCATATTTTTTCTGTCAGGCAGGAGAAGACGATACTTATCCTGTTAGATGTGCAAGGGAACTGGAGAAATATCATATCAAACAGAAAAAACATCCTAATCAATATGCGATTCTATCATGTTGATGGATAAGGATAATAATATCTCTTATGGAAATGAAGTAGAGTATATCCTGTATGGCGGGACAAATGACAAAAACCACAGTAAAATAGATACGTCACTGTTCTTTATCAGATATGCATTAAATTTGGGACCGATACTGCAGTTATATTGGAATGATGAAGATTTGAAGGTAATTGCAAATGGAATTTCAGCAGTAACACAGGGAATTATTCCGGCACCATTGGTTAAATTGATTATTGTACTGGGAGTAAATGCAGCAGAATCAGCAGTAGATAGAAATTACTTATTAGCAGGATTACCTGTGGCATTTTATAAAGATGATCCAGGTCATCAATTGTTTGTTCAAATTGATTTATCTAACAGGTCGGCATTTCAGGATGCGGTAGTAAATAAGAGTACGGATTATATAAGTTCCATCACGAATATATCACAGCCAGCTATTAGTGAATCCATAGTATCTTTCTCATACAGTGAATATATCAGCACATTTTTGTTTATAGAATTGTGTACAGCACCGGATGATATCTATAAGAGAACAGCAGATGTGATACAGACCACAATGGCGCAGAATGACTCAGAGTTTGTATTGTCTAAATCATTAACCTATTATACGATAGAAACGAAGGTGCGGGTGAAGCCAATGATGATGACATTACCATATGCACAGCAGAGTGGAGTCACTGTGACGGATACAGATACCTGGAATACCTTCGAGTACAAAACATCCAAGGGGTACTAATAAATATAACTAATATTATGAAACGTATAGTTGTAACACTATACAGAAAGAGGGAAAGTTTGAAAGTGAAACTTTCAAACAACTTATTGGTGGCAGTACTGCAAGCAATGCTTGCAGTATGCAGGGGTATAAAAATGAAAAAGAAATCGTTAAAAGCAGTAGGAACAGTACTGGCAGTATGTCTGTGTGCAACAGCCTGTGGAAGTACAGCTTCCACAACAACAGAGGATAACACAGTGAACAGTGAAACAAAGGAAGCATCAACAGAACAGGCATCTGTAGTACAATCGCAGGAAACAGCAGAGGTACCACAGGATGCAAAAGAGGCATCCGTAGATAATTTCACAGTAACCTATCTGGATGATGGAACCGTTATGTTGTCTGATTATACTGGGGATGGAGAAGTCATACAAGTTCCGGGGGAAGTAAATGGTAAAACAGTTACTGTGATAGGAGAAAATACATTTATTAATCATACAGAATTAGAAACTGTGGAATTACCAGATTCTATTGTTGAAATAAAAAAACAGGCATTTATGAATTGTTATAATTTACAGCATGTTAAATTAGGAAATTCATTACTTACTATAGGAGAGAGTGTATTTAGCTTTACTAATTTACAGGAATTAAATTTACCTGATTCTTTACAAGAAATGGGAATCACCGCTTTTTCGGGAAATAATTATAAATCAGTTATTATACCTAGTTCATTGAGTGAAATTAATATATCTTCTTTTTCCGGGTCAAAGATTGAATCATTAAATGTACCCTCAAACATTAAAACAATAAAAAAAGGAGCATTTAAGGGCAGCGATAATTTGAAAGAAGTAACTATGGAAGATGGAGTAGAGGTAATTGGAGAGAGTGCTTTTGCTGGATGTGATGTGTTAGAAAAAGTTACTTTAGCTTCAACAGTTCAATCTATAGGTT
>OBZC01000487.1_pt1 | contig 46384 bp, 40 predicted proteins | sample 1538231 | NCBI WGS metagenome assembly OBZC01 (sample SAMEA2580225, study PRJEB22360) | human gut metagenome | biome: human gut; feature: human-associated habitat; material: faeces | place: Denmark | collected 2008/2010 | reverse complement strand
TGAAGCAGCTTGGATGATTCGCCGAGGAGACGCTGATGTCATGGTTGCCGGCGGTGCTGAAAGTACGGTTTGTCCGCTGGGCGTTGGCGGCTTTGACAATATGCATGCTTTGTCCCGCAGAAACGACGATCCGACAACGGCATCCCGTCCGTTCGATAAAGACCGCGACGGCTTTGTGCTGGGCGAAGGATCCGGTGTTCTGGTTCTTGAAGACTATGAACATGCCAAGAAACGCGGCGCCAAGATTTATGCCGAGATCGTCGGCTACGGTCTTTCTGCCGATGCTCATCACATTACGACTCCGAGTGCCGAAGGTCCGATGCGCTGCATGAAGAATGCCATGCGTCAGGCCGGTCTGAACCCGTCGGATATTCAGTATCTGAACGCTCACGGTACCAGTACATCTGTCGGTGACGTCAATGAAACCAATGCCATCAAACTGGCTTTCGGTGAAGACGCGAAGAAGTTAGTGGTCAACTCCACTAAGTCTATGACCGGACACCTCTTGGGCGGCGCCGGCGGCATCGAATCCGTCTTTACGGTTTTGGCACTGAAGAATCAAGTTTCTCCTCCCACGATCAACATTTTCAATCAGGATCCGGAATGCGATCTGGATTACTGCGCAAATGTTGCTCGTGAGATGCCGATCCGCTATGCCATGAAGAACTCCTTTGGCTTCGGCGGAACAAACGGATCTTTGATCTTTGGACAGGTCTAAGCAAATGATTCGCTTTAGGAAAAGGATCGCTTCGGCGGTCTTTTTCTATTTGGAGAGCTGGAGAAATTGCGCAAAACGGCAATAATTCGTAAATAAGTTTGCGTCGGGAGGCCGAATAAAGTTAGCTAAAATATCCCATCTAAAAAGTAACTTATTGGTGCATTTGACTATTTCTGTGAGCGCCTTCTGGTCTTTGGACTGCGATCACTCTCACAAAAATATCAGTGCTTTTTGTTTTTTGTTTTGACAGCAAAACGTTTGATGTCAAAGGAGCCTATGAAGCAGATCAGAAACTTTTCCATCATCGCGCATATCGATCATGGAAAATCCACCCTCGCCGATCGTTTGATTCAACGCTGCGGCGGTCTTTCCGAGCGCGAAATGGAGTCTCAGGTTTTGGACTCTATGGATTTGGAAAAGGAAAGAGGTATTACGATCAAAGCCCAGACAGCAACGCTGAACTATAAGGCTAAAGACGGGCAAACCTATCTTTTAAATTTGATTGATACGCCGGGACATGTTGACTTTAGCTATGAAGTCAGCCGCTCCTTGTCCGCCTGCGAAGGTGCGCTTTTAGTCGTTGATGCAACACAGGGCGTTGAGGCTCAGACCGTTGCCAACTGCTACACCGCCATTGAGCTCGGCGTAGAAGTTCTTCCGGTTCTCAATAAGATGGACCTGCAGAGTGCTAATCCGGATGAAGCCAAAGAAGAAATAGAAGATGTGATCGGTCTTGATGCGACCGACGCGATTGAAGCGTCTGCGAAAACCGGCATGGGCATCGATGAGATTCTCGAACGCGTCGTTGAGCGTATTCCGGCTCCGCAAGGCGATCCCGCCGCTCCGCTTCAAGCGCTGATTATTGATTCCTGGTTCGATAACTATGTCGGCGTCGTTATGCTCGTTCGCGTGGTTAACGGCACGATTAAACCTAAAGACAAAATCCGTCTGATGGCGACCGGTGCCAACCATCTGGTTGAACAGGTCGGTGTGTTTACGCCGAAGTCTCAGACGAGGCCCGAGCTTTCCGCCGGGCAGGTGGGCTTTGTTGTTGCCGGTATTAAAGAACTGAAGCACGCCCGCGTCGGTGATACCGTCACTAATGCCGCCAAACCGGCCGAAGAGGCACTCCCCGGTTTTAAAGAAGCAAAGAGCCAGGTGTTTGCGGGTCTTTATCCGGTTGAATCCAACCAGTACGATGCACTTCGTGATGCACTGACTAAACTGCAGCTGAACGATGCCGCTCTTCATTTTGAGCCGGAAGTTTCTCAGGCCTTAGGCTTTGGTTTCCGTGCCGGCTTCCTCGGGCTGCTGCACATGGACATCGTGCAGGAGCGACTCGAACGTGAATACAACATGGATTTGATCACGACCGCCCCGAGTGTCGTATATGAAGTCCTTCTGCGCAATGGCGAAGTGATTCACGTGGAGAATCCTTCCAAGCTGCCACCTGTCGACAAGATTGCCGAAATTCGTGAACCGATTGATTCTGTGACTATTTTTGTGCCGGATGAATATGTGGGTCCAGTCATGACGCTCTGTAATCAGAAACGCGGAGTTCAGCTTGACCTTGCCTATCACGGCCGTCAGGTTCATCTGCATTACGATTTGCCGTTGGCCGAAATTGTGCTCGACTTTTTCGATAAGCTGAAATCTTTAACACGCGGCTATGCCTCTATGGACTATGAGTTCAAAGAGTATCGTGCCGCAGATGTTGTCAAGATAGATATTCTCATCAACGGGGATAAGGTTGACGCTCTGTCCTCGATCGTTCACCGGGCTAACTCAGTAGCTCGGGGCCGCGAAATCGTGACTAAAATGCGCAGTATTATTCCTCGCCAGATGTATGACGTTGCTATTCAGGCGGCGATTGGCGTGAATGTGATTGCACGTGAAAATGTTAAGGCCCTTCGTAAAAACGTTCTAGCCAAGTGCTACGGCGGCGACATTACACGTAAGCGTAAACTTCTGGAAAAACAGAAGGCCGGTAAGAAACGAATGAAGCAAGTCGGTACCGTGGAGATTCCGCAGGAAGCCTTCCTTGCCATCCTTCAGCAAGACGATAAATAACAACCCTTCAAGCGGATAAATTGAAATGACCTTTTCGTTAATCCTTTTTCTTTTAACCGTCTTTACGGGCGTTCTTTGGGTACTGGATGTCTTTATTTGGGCACCAAAACGCCGCGCCGCTGCGCAGGACGAATTGACAGCGTTCGATCGTGATAATGCCGATTCTCTCCGTAGAGGGGAGCAGACCGTTGTGGCAACCAGAAATGCAATTGTTCAGGCCTCTACGGATCGTCCTAAGTGGCTGGAGTATACAGCCGGCTTCTTCCCGGTGATTTTCTTCATTTTTATCCTGCGTTCCTTCCTCTTTGAGCCGTTCCGAATTCCGAGCGGCTCTATGATGCCGACATTGGAAACCGGTGACATGATTCTTGTCAACAAGTATCAGTATGGTCTGAGACTTCCGGTTCTCAACACTAAAATTCTTCCGATTGGAGAACCCGAACGGGGAGATGTCGTTGTGTTTCGCTATCCGCCCAATGAAAACATCGATTACATCAAACGTGTGATCGGTCTTCCGGGCGATAAGATCGAATACATCAACAAAAAACTTTCCATCAATGGGAAACCAGTTCCTATCGGAGAAATCGGTGAGTACTACGATGAAGCTAAGATGCAGTCTTTAGAAGAGTTCCTCGAAAAGCTCGATAAGACCGAGCACCATCTGCTCATTAATCCGAGAGCACCTTCGAGTGTTTATCCGCTTTCGACCCACACCGATCCGAAGGCCTGTGATTATGTTCCCGGCGGTTTAGTCTGCATGGTGCCTAAAGACAAGTACTTTGTCATGGGCGATAACCGTGATAACTCCGAGGACAGCCGTTACTGGGGCTTTGTACCTGAAAAGAATTTAGTCGGTCGAGCCTTCATGGTTTGGATGAACGTTTCGAAACCGAGCCGCATCGGTTTCTTCAATTAAAAGGATCTCCTATGCTTCCTTTAACAGTCTTAGAAGAAAGAATCGGTTATACGTTCAAGAACAAAGAGCTTCTGCGCCGCGCTATGACGCACCGATCTTTCAGTGCGGAACACAACGAACGTTTGGAATTTTTAGGCGACTCGGTCCTCAATTGTGTAATCGGGAACGCTTTGTTTTTAAAAGATAAACATTTTGATGAGGGGTCTTTATCGCGTGTCAGAAGCAACCTAGTACGCCAGTCTGCTTTGGCAGAAATTGCCGAGCGAATCGGCATCTCTGATTTCCTTAAGGTCGGTGCCGGTGAAAAACACACCGGCGGAAATCATCGTCCGTCAACTATTGCCGACGCAGTTGAGGCCATTTTTGGGGCGGTTTTCACCGACGGCGGCTTTGAAGAGGCGCAAACTGTGATTATTCGCTTGTATGAGCCGATGCTCAGCCAGCTGACACCCACTACGCTCGGTAAGGACGCCAAGACGAATCTGCAGGAGGTGCTCCAAAGGATGCACTTCGGATTGCCTCTTTATGACATCGTCGAGATCAGAGGTGCGCCTCATGATCAGGAATTTGAAGTTCGGGTCGATATCCCCGACCTCGGAATCTCACTGACGGGCGTGGGCAAATCTCGCCGTCAGGCAGAACAGGATGCAGCTCAGAAAGCTCTGGATAGCGAAGCCATTAGAAATTTGAAAGGCTAAGTTTATGAGTGAAAATAAAGAGACTGAAAAATCTGAAGACTTCCGCAGCGGTTATGTTGCAGTGATCGGCCGTCCGAACGTCGGCAAGAGCACGCTGATCAACGCGCTGGTCGGGGAAAAGGTCAGTATTACCAGCAAGAAACCCCAGACGACTCGTGATCGAATCATGGGCGTTTTGACCACTGATAATGCTCAGTACCTGTTCGTCGATACACCGGGATTTCAGACTAAGCATTCGTCCGAACTTCTGGCTCGTATGAATCAGTCCGTCCGCTCGAGTTTGTCCGATGTTGATGCCGTCGTAATGGTGATTGAAGCCACCGGCTGGCGTCCTGAAGATCAGGTTGTCCTGAACCTTCTGAGCAAAGACGCTAAGAACGTCATTTTGGCGATCAACAAGACAGACGAAGTTAAAGAGAGCGAAGCCATGCTTCCTTTGATCAAGGAATCCATGGAGAAGTTTCCATTTGCCGATGTGGTTCCGGTCAGCGCCGAAAAGACCCGTCAGCTGGATGTTCTGCTTGACGTGATTCGTAAGTATCTGCCCGAAGGCGACAAGCTTTACGAAGATGACATCTACACCGATAAATCTCCGCGCTTCTTAGCGGCTGAGATTATTCGTGAAAAAGCCTTCCGTTTGTTGGGTGACGAACTGCCGTACGGCGTTGCCGTCATGATCGATAAATGGGAAGAAACCGATGATCAGGCAAGAATCTTCGCAACCCTTTTAGTCAACCGCGAAAGCCATAAAGGCATTGTGATCGGTGAGAAGGGCGCCAAACTGCGTGAAATCTCACGCCTGGCTCGTGAAGACATCTCCAAGATGCTCGGCAAGAACGTTTACCTCGAAGTTTGGGTACGTGTTCGTAAAGGCTGGGGCGATGACGCTCAAGTGCTGAAATCCTTAGGCTATTAATAGCCGGTCAGTAATTACTGACGGAACAAAATCTCGGTCGATCGAAAGGTCCTCCGAGATTTTTTATTGGCCGGCCGGATCGCCTCATGAATGAGCAGTTCAAAAGTAATTATCTACGGTTAACTGCTTCAATTTTCTTATAAATATCCATAAAAAATCGGTATTAATTGGCAAAAGGATTTTTATAAAAAGCCAATAAAATTTAAGTATCGGCTTAGATAAGAAGGAGAAACTCGTATGGAAAAGTCTCGTATCTCTAGAAGAGGAATGCTCAAAGGTGCGGCTGCTGCCGTATTGGCTTTGGACGGTTCTGTGTCCGCTGTTTCTTCGGCCGCTGCTGTCGAACAACTTCCTTTAGTTCAAAAGACACCCGTTATCGGCTCTAAGAATGTCACGGGACAAAAGGTTGAAGGCTCTGTAGCGAAGGTTTATTTTTCTCCCGTTATTGATGCTGCCTCATTGATCAAACTTTACAACTTGGTCAACGAAGAAATCTACGGAAAAGTGGCGATCAAGTTACACACCGGAGAACCTCACGGTCCCAATATTCTTCCGCGTGACATGGTCCAGGCCCTGCAGAAGACCATTCCCAATAGCACGATCGTTGAAACGAATACCTTGTACGGCGGCGGAAGAGAAAACACTGCCGACCATAGAAAGACCCTTGAAATTAACGGCTGGTCTTTCTGCCCTGTCGATATCATGGATGAGCACGGTGATGTCAATCTGCCGGTTCGTGACGGATTCCATCTCAAAGAAGTCGCGATGGGCAAAGGCATCGTCGATTACGACTCTATGTTGGTGTTGACTCACTTTAAAGGTCACGCCATGGGCGGATTCGGCGGCTCGATGAAAAATATCGCGATCGGCTGCGCTTCCGGTCAAGTCGGCAAACGTCAAGTGCATGGGGCCAGTATGACCGGGGCACCTAACTTCGGCGCTATGCCGGTAAAAGACACGTTCATGGAATTGATGGCTGATTCTGCTCAGGCAGTGATCAATCACTTCGGCAAACACATTACCTTCATCAATGTTCTGAGAAACATGAGTGTTGACTGCGACTGTGCAGGTACCAGCGCTCAGAAACCGACGATGAAGAACATCGGCATCTTGGCCTCTAACGACCTGTTGGCTATTGATCAGGCCTCCTGCGACCTGGTCTTTGCTGCACCTGACGGAAAAGACGTCATTGAAAGAATCCAAAGTCGCCACGGTCTTCGTCAGCTCTCTGCCATGGCAGAAAAGAAGATGGGCAATCCGCAGTACGAACTGATTGTTGTCAAATAGTAATTCGTTCTTCAACGAGAATCCCGAACAGCTCAGCGCCGCTCGGGATTTTTTAGAGCATGTTTATCACGAATTAGCAGTTCTGCCGCAGCTATGGCTTCAAAAGACCAAACTTTAAGCAGTCTGTACCTAAAAAATAAGCCGCCCGGTTCTCAGAAGATTTTTCTGAGAACCGGCGGCTTGTCCACTCATGAACAAGGAGAATTCTTAGTTATTTTTGAAGCTGAATTATTTAGCTTCTGCTGCGTTCTTACCCGCGATGCGGCCAAACACCATTAAGTCGGCCACGGCATTTCCGCCTAGACGGTTAGTTCCGTGAATACCGCCGGTAACTTCGCCGGCTGCATAAAGTCCGGGAATGCGCTGTCCGTTGGCATTAACGGCGTGGGCGCCGGTATCAATATGGATGCCGCCCATTGTGTGGTGAATGGTCGGAACCTTTCTGGCGACGTACCACGGACCTTCGGTCATCGGACGGTCGTCTGTATGGTTGGCCTTGAATCCGAATTGATCGGTTTCGACTTCGTGGCGAGCGACCTTGTTGTAGCTTTCAATGGCTGCCTTTAAGCGATTGGGATCAACATTGATAATCTTGGCAAGTTCATCCAGGTTGGCGGCTTTCTTTACTCTGCCCTGAGCAAGCATATCGCGCATGGTTCTTCCGCTCAGAAGGTCAATGGCGTTTTCATCCGGATAACGAAGTTTGTTCTGGACTAGCCAGTAGGTGGAACCGGGCTGAGCGAAAACAGCTTTAGAAAGCACGTCACGGGCAGCGCCTTCGTTCACAAATCTGTCGCCGTTGGTATTGATGAACAAGCGGTTTCTGCCGGAGGTCTTGATGTCAAGCATCAAGCCGGTTCCGGGAGAGCCGTTCGGATGAACCTGAATGTCGGAAAGACCGATCAATTCGGCTCCGGCTTTCTGTGCCAGCTGGAGACCTTGGCCTTGAGCAGCTACGCCGATATTGGAGCAGCCGATTTCTTTGCCGAGATCAGCTTCTTTCCATACGCCGGTATTCACTTTCTGGCGGAATTCAACATTGGATCCGAAACCGCCTGTCGTGATAACGACCCCGTTCTTAGCCATCAGCGTGAGTGGTTTGCCGTGGTTGTCAGCCTTGACTCCGACAACTCTGCCGTCCTTCATGATCAGTTCGGTTGCCGGAGATTCCAAATACACACGAAGTTTGTCTTTACCGTATTTTTGCAGTTGTTTTTCTAACACTTGAACGTAGGTGTTGCCGCCGGCCGGATTAGGATAATGACTTCTTTGGAACAGGGCGCCGGTTGCTGCGCCGACTTTCGGGTTGAACTTCAGACCCATGCTTTCGAGCCAAAGAAGTGCTGAAGGCGCGTTGTCGGCTAAGACTTTGACGAGTTTAGGATCGCTGACATTGTGGCCGCCTTTCATCGTTTGTTCGAAATGTTTCTGAGGATTATCTTCAATGCCAAGCGCCTTCTGATATTTGGTACCGGAAGCATTCAGGGCACCGCCGCAGACGTTCGTGGAACCGCCCAAGAAACCGAGTTTTTCAACAATGATGACGCTTGCCCCGTTCTGCAGAGCAGAAACTGCACTGGCAAGTCCCGCTCCGCCGCCACCGACAATAACAACGTCGGCATTGTCTTTGATAGGAGATTTATTTGCGGCAGGGAGCGGTTTATTGAATTCGTCGCCTTGTGCGCCGGCTTGTTTCAGACACTGTTTCACAGCGCCGAGAAGAGAGAAACTGGTAATAGTGGCGCCGCTGATTTTGTCGAGTTTGGTTGTTTGATGATCTTTGATTTCGGCAGAAAGTTGTTTAATCGCAACTTTACCGACACCCGGGCTCTCTAAATCTTTGACGGAGATGTCACTGATTTTTCCGTTGTTGATGTCAACAGTAACCGTTAACGGAGCATTGTGTCCGGTGACGGTAGTCGTGTAGGAACCGTCTTTGACGGCAGCGAAGCAATTGCCGGCTAAGGCAAGCGCAATAGAGGCTGTGAGTAATAATTTGGTATGCATTTTGCAATCTCCTTGTGGAAACAAGGTTATTTTTATTTTTTGATTGCTTAAGCAATTTGAGAATTATCAAATTCTCTTCAAAAAAATATCTTTTAGCCTGTCTGAATCGATGAAACGGATTTTTCACAGAGTTATTTTGCGACTTCTATACAGAGCCGCGATTGGGGCTAAGTCTGAAGTGCTGTGAACATCTAATTTTTTGTAAGAATTCAGTCGATGCGTATGCACTGTTCTGGTACTTATATTCAGACGCTCGGAAATTTCTTGATTCAAGAGGCCTTGAGACGCCAGTATCGTGACGCTCCGTTCGCGGTCGGTGAGCAGCTGGAATTTCTTGTACCAATATTCCAAACTTGCGCCGTAATCTCGCTTCTCCTTGAGTATCGAAGCCACGCTGGAAATTGCCTGAATGAGACGCTCGGCTTTGACGGGTTTTTGAAGGAAATCGTAAGCGCCGAATTTCATCGCTTGTACCGCGACGTCTACATCTCCGTGACCGGTTAAGAAAATGATCGGAACTTCCCAGCCGCGCTCTTTCATTTTTTCCTGAAGTTCTAAACCTGAAAGGCCGGGCATACGAATGTCGAGAAGAAGGCATCCTTCTACGCTCGGTGCATCGGATTTCAAATAATCTTCAGCACTGAGGTAGCTGACGACCTTCCAGCCTTCCGGCTCCAATAAAAATTTCAGGCTTTCAGCCAGATCTTCGTCGTCATCAACAATTCTGATCAGCATTTTCTTTTTCCTGAGAAACGAACAAAGGAATCTTAACCTCTGTGAAGACTTCACCGTCTTTGTAGGTAATACTTAGATTACCGCGCATTTTTTCTGCAATCGTGCGGCAAATCAGCAATCCGATTCCTAAGCCTTGATTCTTGGTGGAATGCAGAGGCTGAAGGTGCTTTTCCAATTCTTCGGATGAACAGACGGAAGAGGCGTTAAAAATACGAATAAACATGGAGTTATTTTCACATATCTGCCGAATTTCTATCCGATTTGTCTCTGCCGCTTGTGCTGCTTGGATAGCGTTTTTAATGATATTTTCCAAGAGAACTTCAAACTCAAGGACGTGTCCTAATACAACTGAAGGTTCTGTTTCACTGAGAACAATCCGACAATTCGGGTAACGCATGCGGATATCGCTGACGCAGGTTTTCAGAAGCTTATCAGCCTCAATTTTTGTGAATTCCGGTTCGTCACGTTTCGCATAGGCCCGGACTCTTGAGACAATGTCCGAAATTTTTGATGTTTGTTTTGCTATGAGCGAAAGCGGACGGTTCAGCCAACTGCCATCGATACCCTCGACTTCCAGTTTGCGTTTAATGCCGCGGCAGTAATTATCGATCGTCGCCAGAGGTCCGTTGATCTCATGGGCGATCAGGCTCGACATCGCGCCGATGATTTCGGTCTTTTGAAGCTGATCAATGCGCAGTTCGCTTTCTCGTATTTTGCGTCTGAGTTCAGCTTCTTTCTCATAGGCGAGCCGCAAGGATTGGGTTCTTCGCTTCACTAAGACATTGGTTCTCCAAGAGTGAACGCATAGCATCAAGATGCAGAAGAGGGCGAACAGAAGCGGGAAACGGTAGTGATAGATGAAACTTTGGACCGTTTGAATCCTCAAATAGGCATAAGGGCCTGCCTTAAGAGATTTATAAAGTTCGTCGATCGTGTTGAAATCAGGTACGGTTGCCCAGCCAAAACCGGTCGAATCAGGAATATTCAGCAAACATTTGGTGATTTCGCGCGTTTCGGTCCAGGGCGCTGAGGGGGTTGCGACAAGTGTCCAGTTTGGATACAAGTCTGTCGAATGTTTGCAGCGAAGTCGATTGTCTTTCTTTTCTTCAAGCACTCTGAAGCGCTTGAAGATGTCCGGCTGTGTTTTCTCAAGGTCTTCCAGAAGACAGGCACGTATAAGTACAACGTCGCCTTCGTGGTTCTCCAGCTTCTGAAGGAGATTTGTCATCGGCGGTCCGTAGGTTTTGTAAGCGGCAAAGAAAGATTCCGGATCAAAACCTTGTTTAGAGATTTCACCCATCGGCGCAAAATAAGAAGAGAAGCCTTTTGACCAAGAGGCGAGAGCCGATTTGCCTTTGAGTTCGGAGATCGTTTTGATGGGACTGTCATTTCTAACGACGAATACCGAGCCCGTAGCATATCGGGGATTGGGCGCTGTTTCAGTAAAAAGCGTTGCAACACTTCTTAAGCCGAAAGACTGAAATCTGCGATAAAAACCGGAAGTGCCGATGAAGTAATCCAACTTCTTTTGAATGAGCTGTTCTTCCAGCTCGGACGGATTGTAGTATTGAACGTCTAAACGGTATCCGGGAAGATTCTCTAATGCTTCAAGTGTTTGGGCGATAGCTGATTTGTCTGTAGCACTTAACGAACTGTCTAATACGCCGATCGTAACAACCCGTTTTTCCTCCGAAAAACTTTCTCCGCCGAATAAAACGCACGAGCAAAAACAGCAAATGGCTAAGCAGCGGAAACCAAGCTGCAATTTTTGCTGTAATACGTTTGTTAGATTTCGGATCTTCAACATACTCAAACCGTAGGGAAAGGGGGTAGTCAAATTTATTTTACGAGTTTGATGGATTGACGGCTTCTCTTTTTAGCTTTTGGATACCGATAATTAAGGAAATCTCTAACTTTAATCCTCATATATCCCGGCATTTAGAAGTCCTTATGAGATCGAGTCGGAGGCGACGGAGGTTCTTACCTATTTGCTAAAATGACCTCTTTATTTTGAGGTTCATTTGATGACCGAAAAAGGTCGTTCGGAATATCGGGTTGATCAGCAGCCCGCGTTTGTTCTCCACACTTATCCATGGAGAGAGACGAGTCTTATCGTGGAGTTTTTTACCCGCGATTACGGACGTATTCCTTTGGTTGCACGAGGTGCAAAACGGCCGATGTCTCAATACCGCGGACTGCTTAATCCTTTCTGTCCCCTGGCGGTTTCCTACTCTGGCAAAGGCGAAGTAAAAAATCTCACGCGCTGCGAGTGGTACGGGACGATTCCGATGAACGAAAAAGTCCTCATGTCGGCCTTTTACATCAATGAACTCTTAGTCCGCTTGCTCCCAAGAGGAGAGCCGGAGCCCTCATTATTCACGATCTATTACGACACGCTCAAAAAACTGGCTCTCGAAAAAGATTACCTTGTCCCGCTCCGCTACTTTGAACGCGATTTTTTAAAGGTGTTGGGCTATGCGCTTCCTTCCGGTCCGTTTCCTGCTAAACACTATCGATTTGTTCGAGGTGACTTTGTGGCCAATGACAACACGGCTTTTGAAGGCAGCGGTATATCCGGAACGACTCTGGAAGCCTTGAGCACTAACATGCTTCAGGGCGGGACGCAGGAATGGGAAGCCCGAATGTTGATGCGTGACCTTATCCGCTATTATCTCGAGGACGCGCCGCTCAATACGCGCCGCATCCTTAACGAATTGAATAAGCTTTAGAAAAATGAAAAATCCGACCCCGGGAAAAAATCCGTTTGAACTCGAGTCCTACCGCGACAAAATGCCTCTGCATATTCGCGAGCTTTATGATGATATGACTCGCAATTACACAAAACTTCAGGGCCGTGCCGGCTTGGGAAGATTCTGGAGATTCTGGGCCTTTGCCGTTTGTTATCTCGCTTTGCTGATGGTGATTTCGGACACGACGACTGACACGATTCTTGTGTTTGTGGGCTTGGTTCTCTGCGGCTGGCTGTATATCGCTGTGCCTTCTTTTACGATTTCCGTTCGCCGTTTGCATGATGACGGGAAGCCGGTGTTTTGGGCCGTTCTGCCTCAGGTCGCGATTTTCTATTTACTTGCCGAATTCACACTTGGTCTGCCACCGAACTGGATCGTTTGGGCGATTCTTGGCGCCATGGCCGCAGTGTCTTTTGGTTTTATGAGCCTGCCCGGTATTCCGCTGGACGATGCTTACGGTGAAGAGCCGAGGGAAAATTGAAGATGATCAGCGGAATCGGCTGCGATATTGTTGATATTGCCCGCATCAAAAAGGCTTGCCTGAGACAGCCGAAGTTTTGCGAGACGGTGCTCTCGCAATCTGAGCAGCCTGTTTATGCCGTTCGCTGCGAGGCTTCTGAAGAAAGGGGATATCGCTATCTCGCAAGTCGCTGGGCAGCAAAAGAAGCATTCTCAAAAGCGCTTGGTACAGGATTTCGCGGAGCCGTGAATTTTTCGGATATCAGCATCTTAAATAACGAGCTCGGCGCACCCTATGTCCAACTTTCGGGCAAGTTGGCCGTACAAATTAAGAATCAGAGATTAAAGTGTCATGTCTCTATAAGTGACACGGATTCGTCAGCAATGGCGATGGTTGTGATTGAAAAGGAATAAACCATGGAAAAAGTCGATCGTCCTCTCGGACCAGTCGTAGTTGATATCGCCGGAACCAGTCTGACGGATGAAGAAGTCAAAATTCTTCAGAATCCGATGGTCGGTATGGTCATCTTGTTTACGCGCAACTATGAGAACCGCGAGCAGCTCCATAACCTGACGCATGACATCCATTCTTTGAGAAATCCTTCGCTGCTGATCGGCGTGGACCATGAAGGCGGAAGAATTCAGCGTTTCCGAGAAGAGTTCACCAAGATCCCGTCCGCTCGTTCCTTGGGCCAGCTTTACGATACGGATCCGCAAAGAGCTCACAATCTGACAGCTGCCTGCGGTTTAGTGATGGCTTCTGAACTGAGAGCCTGCGGCGTCGACTTTACCTTCGCGCCCTGTCTGGATTTGGACTATGGTCAGAGCGCCGTCATCGGCAATCGTGCTTTTCATCGCAATCCTCGTGTTGTGAGCATTCTTGCTACGGCAATGGTTAGCGGCATGGCTCAGGCCGGTATGGCCTGCTGCGGCAAGCACTTTCCCGGACACGGCTATGCAACAGCAGACTCCCACGTCGAACTTCCGGTTGACGACAGACCTTTGACCGATATCAGAACCAACGATGAAGTTCCCTATGCCTCGATGGGAACACTGCTGACTTCCGTGATGCCTGCCCATGTGACGTATCCTCAGGTTTCTCCGGCGCCGGCAGGCTTCTCAAAGAAGTGGCTTCAGGAAGAGCTGAGAGGGCGATTGGGTTACAACGGCTTGATCTTCAGTGATGACCTTTCGATGAAAGGTGCTTCTGAGGTTGGCGAAATCACGGCTCGAAGCGATGCTGCTCTAGCCGCTGGCTGTGACATGATTCTGATCTGCAACGATCCGGAAAGCGCAAAAACTGTTTTAGAAAATCAGCGCTGGATTCGCACCAAGGCATTTGACGAAAGGGTTGCACGCATCCAGCCTAGAGGAAAATTCCCGAGCTGGGACGGTCTTAAGCTTTCGCAAAATTATTTAGCTTGCGTCAAGCAGATCGAAGCGTTTAACGCAGAGATTGCTGAAAAAGCCGATAAAACGGCAACACTGTAAAAAGAAAAAGAGGAAACGGAAATCAAAAATTCGTTTCCTTTTTAGTTATCTGTTGAAAGAAAAGCGATCGCTTTCTCAGGCGGAAGAATATTGCTCCCGAGCGGCCTTAAGTGCCTGGCGCATCTCAGGACTAACTTGTCTTTGGAGATGAGCAGGGCCGGGGAATAACTTAAGGTGAGGTCGATGAACTTCTGATCCAAAGGATCTTTGCATCTTGCTTTTGCTTCCGTCGTGATCGGCAAAACCTCAGCGACGTGCAGAAATTCCTCTTTGACCGCCTCAAGTTGCTCCGGCGTTACTTTAAATTGAGGCCTTTTTAAAACATCTTCGAGTTCAGACAGGGCGCCTTCGCAGGTTGCGGTTCTGAATTTTCTTTCTTTTGCAGCCTCCCAGAGGACAGAGGTTTTGGGATCTTTGAAAACAAAGAAATCCAGCAGAAGGTTGGTATCGAAGATGACAGTGTTCATAAAAGAAGAAGGCCGCAAATGCGGCCCAAATACGATTAAAGCAAATTAAGCCTTAGCGATGATCTCATCAACAATAGCGCGTTCTTCTTCAAGGGCGCGAATGTTTGCAGCGATGTGATCTTTCTGGAACTGATTCAGTTCGAGGTCTTTAACGATTTCGTAGTCGCCGTCTTTGCAGATGACGGGCATACCGAAGGTGAGACCTTCAGGGATGCCGTAAGAACCGTCGGAAGGAACAGCCATCGTGGCCCATTCACCGTTGCTGCCGAGAACCCAGTCATGGATGTGATCGATGGCGGCGTTAGCAGCGCTGGCAGCGGAAGAATGGCCGCGAGCCTGAATAATGGCGCTCCCGCGTTTGGCAACAGTCGGGATCAGTTCGTTGACGTACCAGTCTTCAGTAATCAGATCCAAAGCAGGTTTGCCGGCGACGGTGGCATTGGTTAAATCCGGGAACATTGTGCCGCCGTGGTTGCCCCAAACTGCTAGTTTGGAGATCTGAGCGACAGTAGAGTTGGCCTTCTGAGCAACCTGAGTCAGAGTGCGGTTTTCGTCCAGACGCATCATGGCGGTGAAGTTGCGGGGATTCAGATCCGGAGCGCAGCGACGAGCGATGTAGGCGTTGGTGTTGCAGGGGTTGCCGACAACCAGAACTTTGATGTTGCGGTCGGCGACTTCGTTCATTGCCTTACCCTGTTCAACGAAGATTTGCGCATTGGCGGCCAAAAGGTCGGCTCTTTGCATGTCGGCCGTACGGGGACGGGAACCGACTAAGAGGGCAATTTCGGCATCCTTGAAGCAAACATAAGGATCCGACGTAGCGGTGATGCGGTTCAAGAGCGGGAAGGCGCAGTCATCGAGTTCCATCTGAACGCCGCGGGAGTTCTTGAGAGACTGTTCATTATTTCTTTCCAGCATCATCAGATCGATGGGCTGGTCGGTACCAAGCATGTCACCGGCGCCGATACGGAAGAGGAGAGAGTAGCCGATTTGACCGGCAGCTCCGGTAACGACGACTTTGACGGGTTTCTTCATTTAGCAAATCTCCTTAAATGATTTTTCCTGAGTTCAATTCCTCAATTTTAATACGGAGACTGTTGCTGTATGCGTTTGAATCATGGTTATTTACTCCACGCTGAGAGATAATTTTCAGGGAAACAGAGAAAATTTACCCATCTGATATTTATGCGGTTCGATAACGGAGTCCAACTTATAAATTAGTTTGGGAAGAATTCGAGCATGACGTTGATCCAGAAAGGAAGCGTTAAAAGCGAAAAAATCACTTGTGCGCTTGTTAAGTCAGCGACTGCTGCAGAGTCTCCTCCCATGGAAGCGGTCATGACGTAGCAGGACTGAGCGGTCGGGAGAGCGGCAAAAAGCAGAAGAACACAGCTTTCCAAAGGAAGCAGTTGGAAAATGATCGCAAAAGCAAGAGCAATGGTCGGGACGACCATGAGTCGCTGCAGGCTTCCGACAATCTGCAGGTAGCGTTTGAGGTCGTTGATTTTTAGACCAGCACCGATACAGATGAGACCGAGTGCCAGGGAAGATTGTCCCAAAGGTTTAAGTACGTCTACAAGAAGCTTAGGAAGCTCGATGCTGAACGAGTTGCAAACGAGTCCTAAGAGTGTTGCCAAGATCAGAGGATTAGACAAAACAGCAACGAGGAAATTTTTTCTTTTGCCGTTGTTTTCTGAGCCGCTCAGTCTTGAGGCATGAACCAGCCCGACAGTTGCGATGACGTTGCTGATAGGTACCCAACAGGCGATTAAGAGTGAAAGGTAGGCGATACCTTTATCGCCGAAAAGCGTTGAGCAAATGGCAAAGCCGATGTAAGTATTGAATCGGAATCCGCAATGAAATATCGACCATTTTGTCCACGGGCTCTCTTTAATTAAAAAGTTCGCCAGCCACGCTGTAATCACCGCAACGCTCATGGCTGATATCGATATCAGCAAAAAGTAACTGCACTGTCCGATTTGGAGGTTTGCCTTTGCAACCGAAAGAAAGATCAGAGGAGGAAACAGGACATAAAAGACCAGCTTTTCCGTAACGATCCAAAAATCTTTTTTGGCAAAAGAAGGGCGCCTAGTGAGCAGGTAGCCGAGCAAAATCAGGCAGAACTGCGGAAGAATGACAAAGACGGCAAACATGACAGATTCTATGAGTACCAGGTACTTTGTACTTTAACGCCTCCTTCGAAAATGTCCAATCTTTACTAACTCACAGAAGGGATGTTGTTAGTTTTCGCGGCGGAGGCACTCCAGGAAGAACTTGTCGTATTCATCTACGTTCACTGGACCTTTTGATGAGAGAAGAGAACCTTTGCTTTCGTTGAAGAATTCGTTTATGAACTCATCGACGATTTCGAAATGGGCGCAGGCAGATCTTTCTTTTGCTTCAACTTTGATCTTCAAAAGCTTTTCGAGTTCTGAATATATGGGAGCCGTAGGAAGTAAAAGCTCTTCATAAAGCTCGCGGAACAAAACCGGAGGAATGGAGTTTTTCTGTTTGATCCACTCGCATGCCAAGATAGATCGAAGAACATAAAGATATTTTTTAGGCTTGACAGTTTCTCCTGTGAGGTAGGCCTTGAAATTATTCATTGCCAGTCCAAAGTAACCCCGATACAGCGCACTGAAATTAGAGTTGTGGTTGAAAAGCTTTATGAGATTATCGCTAAGCCACAAATTGTCCCTGTAAACAATAGGAGAATGAAGCCATTCAATTAGCGGCGCGTTTCCTTTCATCAAAAGTTTGAGCGCTTTCTGGAGATCCCAGCCGACAAAATCTTTGACCTCATCAATCGGACCTTCGATCACGTCCCGCTCGGGGAAGAGTTTTAGATAAGCTTCAACTGGGCGGCTGTAGAGATAACGGACATCGTAATCGGAGTCCGGAGAAGGGAAGCCCCATGCTCGGGAACCTGATTCACAGGCGTAGAGAATCTTGACGTTGTGCTGTGCTTCAATTTGTTCCAGGGTTTTCAGGATTTCTTTTTGCATACGTTAATTCTTCTATTTCAGCCACTTGTCGATTCGTGGTCCGAAAGTATCGATATCTCGCTGAGGGAGAGAGAATCTTTTTGCTTCGGTGCGCCATGAAGCCATGGCTGTTTTTACATTGCCGATAATGCTTTTTGCAGTGTGTTCGGCAAGCATAAAGTCAGAAGCGGCATCTAATAAAAGTTCTAAATTGGCTTCATTCGTGGAACGATTAATCAACAGACTTTGCTGTTCTGATGCAGTTGGATTGATGTCGTAGGCAGGAGAAAGCTCCCAGCCTTTCTCAGTAAGCAGGAAGCCGTGATTGCGGAAATGGTCGTCCGCGTTGCCGATGAGGATGTAAAAGGCCACGCGGCGATAAAGTTCTTCAAGATTCCGTTCAATGTTGCTGCCGTGCTGAATAATGAAATCAACGATGTCGAGGTAGCCGTAGCCGGATGAGGCATCATCACCATCGTTCAACCCGAGCAGTGTCAGAGCAGAGGCAAAATGTATTCGCCTTCCGTCATTGGTTCTGTCAAACCGCCTCGACAAAAGTAAGTGGTAATCGCCGGCTGAAACGGTTCTTGTAGCTGCAACATTAATTCCGGCTTTTTTTGCTAAATAGTGGGAAAAATGCTCCCACTGAGCGACATCATGGTTATCTTTCCGAGACGGGAACTTTGCAACAGTTAACCTTCCGTCCTCATCTAGAACGGAAGCTTTTGGACGAGCACCACCTAGAGAAGTGCCAGGATGGATTAACTGATCGATCCACTTTTCATTTGGTAAAATGTTCTTTGCGTCGCTCGCCTCTATTTCGTGCGCTGCCGACATCAATTCGTTAATTTTTGTGAAAGGAGGTACTCGGAAATCCGTTTCGCAATTAATGAAGTCACCACCGAGTGTCTTTGCAAATCGAAAGCTTCCCATGCGAGAAGCGTCGTCTATGCCTTTCAGCAGATCAAAGGATGTCAGCCGCCGAACTGCCCTCTTTTCTTCTGTTGCCTTTAGTTGTTCTCTTCGGAGCAAAAGAGTTCTTCCCCAACGGTCGGGCAAGGCATCAGAAAAACACGAAAAAATGTCTTTTTGAGGCTGGGTGTATTGAATACCCGGAAAGTTTTGCAGGTCCTCGCTCAAAAAGACGTTCGGATGGGCAGATAGCCACTCCTTGGAGTAACTGAAACCGTAAGTCGCGTTGCCCCGAATCGACTCAAAGGACAGCTCTCCGATGAGTTCAGGTCGCTCGAGCCAGTCGAAGTCCCCATAAACATAAAGCTTGTCCATGACTTATCCCTTCTTAGAAGCCCGTTTACGGTGTTTGAGGCTAAGGTCCTGCAGTGTACGTCCGAGGACATCCTCCTTGGCTAACAGCAAAATATCGTCATCGAGTTGGAGCGCATAGAGGACACGGAGGTAAATCCCGATTGAGACGGTGGGTGATCCTTTTTCAATTCGATTGATCGTCAACGGGGAACAAGTGGCTCGCTCAGCTACTTGAGCAATTGAGAGGTCGCGCCTCAACCGAGCGAGTTTGATCTGCTCTCCGACGATTGCCATTTTTTGTTCTAACTTTCGCGGAAGCTTGGTTCCCATAGTGTTTTTAGGCATGGCTAATCAATCAAATAATATACATAAGTTTAATTAATGTTTATTTTAAGATAGATTGATGTGAAATTCCAGTCTTGCATCACAGCAAATACTTGCTTCCGACCGAAATAAGAACCCTGGCATATGGTAAAAAAGTCATTGCTTAGCTTGAGGAGAGTTGTTACCTTAAAATTGACAAACTAGAGACCAGAGGAAGACACGTGGCAATCAACCAGCTGATAGGTTTACCAGCTGGGCCCGTAAAGCACCGTCATTTATGGCGGTGATATAAGGGCTCGACGGGGTAGTTACTCCGGCGGATCTTGCTGCTCTATGTACTGTTTGATAATGGAAATAGGCGCTCCGCCACAACTTGCGGCAAAATGGGAGGGAGACCACAAGGCCCCGGCCCAAAGTTTGTCTTGAATGCAAGCATATCGTTTCTTCCGAATGAGCCGACTTGAGACCCCTTTCAGACTGTTAACTAAACGAGATACCGAAACTTTCGGCGGATAATTGATTAGCAAGTGGACATAATCCTTTTCTCCGTCAAACTCTACTAGCTCGGCCTCAAAATCTTGGCAAACCGAGGCAAAAATTTCCTTCAGATCTTCCAATACTGCCTTAGTAAATACAGAGCGGCGATACTTAGTGACAAAGACCAAATGAATATGTAAATTAAAAACGCAGTGTCTGCCGTGTCTAATATCGTTACTTTTGTTCATAGACCAAGTATAATATGCTTAGTAATCGCGAGGGTTGCAATGCTAATACGACGTGCCTTTAAATTTGAATTAAAGCCGGATGGCCGGCAGGCTTGTCAAATCGGCAAATTCTGCGGCTGCGCCCGTTATGTCTACAATCGTACCTTATCTCTTGAGAAGTCGCTGTACGCAAAAGATGATAAACACTCATTCAGATATACGGAAGCTACCAAAAGGCTTCCGGAGTGGAAAAATAAACATCCTTTTCTGAAAGAGTGCCATAGTCAGGTACTTCAGCAGTCCCTAAAGGATCTTGATCGGGCTTATACCAATTTCTTCGAAAAACGGGCGAATTTTCCTAAATACAAGAAGAAGTTCCGGCATGACTCTATTCGTTTTCCTCAAGGAGTTGAACTCGATGAGGTCAAACAGAAGATTAGGCTGCCAATCTCTGGAACCCCGGCAGTTGTCAAGCGTTTTAGGATAAAGTTTTTCTTCAGTCTTGCGAAGCAAGACCTGTTTCCATAATTTTTTAATTGTCTAGATATCTTGTTCGAGGTTAAATGCGGCTGCTACTGCATACAGAAGAGGCCAATCTACCAATCTCTCCAGGCTGTTTCAAGAATCCCATTTGATTCTATTTGCCTACCATGAACTTCAAGATCAGTCCGCTTGTGCCCTTTAAAAATCAATAGCTGTAACGCTAATGGCAGCCTCCGGGCTGTGGAGCGGGCCTTTCGGCTTTCTCATGCTTAGTTGTAGACGATTGTGCTCGAACTGTAAGTTAAATCTTTAGCTCCCTTTGGACAATGAGCATTTCGCGACCCCCGCTATTTTTGGGTTATATGGTTTGCTACTGATAAGAATAGCTCTAACGATCCGTAAAAGCTTTGCGGCAACGGCGCATACTAGTTTTCCCCACGGCATTTTTTCTTTTTGCTTCTTCAAAATCCACTTCGTTAAGTGTTTGGATTTTAATTTTCCACAAGTGGCCAAGCGGATCACACATCCGGCCCCTTGCACCATTAAAGACCTCATTGTCCTGTCTCCACGATGGGTGATTTTTCCTTTTTTCTCATTGTGCCCTGTGGCAATGCTTCTTGGTACCAAGCCATAATAGGCAGGAAAATCTTTGGGATTTTTAAATCTCTTGATGTCTCCAATCGTTGCACGAAGTCTGCAACTGCAGATTGTTCCCAGTCCCGGAATCGTTTGAATTAGCTGGCAAACTTTATCGTTCTTAGCCAACACCTCAAGAGTTTTGGTGATTTTATTCAAGACCTTTTGAGTCGTTTGTGCGTGTGTGACCATGTCAACGAGACTTTCCCTCAGTTCCTCCGGAAAAGCTGCGTGATTTTCAATCAGATCTTTCAATTGAGCTTTCCCGCTGATTCCTTTCGATATATTCAATCCCCAGGCTTGGCAAATCCCTTTTAAAGACACAATGGTCTGTCTATATTGTTTGATATATTGTTCCCGCAGCGTTGTTAAGCTCGCGTACTTTTGTTGCTCTATATCTTTGGCTTTGATTGTCCTCAGCTGTTTATCTTGGGCTAGAAAAGCCAGAGCTTGAGCATCATTTAAATCAGTTTTTTGGCCTGAATAATGATTTTCAACGTAGTTCTGTACATTCTTGCCGCCGATAACCAGACAACGATGCCCCCAAGCCTCTAACTTTTGAACTAAATAATTCATTTCAGTGCACGGCTCCATGGCGAACGTCGTGGGGGTTAGCACTTGTGCGCTTTTCTCAAGCTCCGAATAGTCAAGTCGGTCGATGCAGACCACTTCACCATCTGTTGTTAACAGAGCAGTACTGACGCAATTCTTAGCTAAATCTATACCGATGGCTTCATATTCGAGATCTGTATCGATCGTTTTTGCGAGTATCCTTCTAACTGACATGGAATCACCTTTAATGAGAAATTTGCCACTTTCATTTTGCTCTCTCTATTTCGTTGGGAGCAAAGGGGTTCCATGTCATTAAATTGCTCGACTGCATCGCCATATCGCCGACAGCCGAAGAGACTTCCTTCATAAAACCTCGACGCGGATAGCCCAAAACCACAGCACCGTGTACGTTGAGGATCTGAAGGTCTCGAACATGTCGGCTTCTGCCGCCGGAACAATAGAGAATCCGGGCAAAAAGGTTAAGCAGAAGAGCAGCTTGAATCGGTCAATTTTAGATCAGGGTTGGTATGCTTTTTCCCGGATGCTCTCCTATAAGCTGGAGCGGAGAGGGGGAAGACTGATCAAAGTTGACCCCAGAAACACCAGCCGAACATGTCCGCAATGCGGTTTGGTTTCTGCAGAGAACAGAAAAACGCAAGCCTCTTTTGCGTGTGTTGCCTGCGGGTACCGCGCCAACGCGGATTTGGTCGGAGCGATAAATGTACTAAGGGCCGGACGGGCCCGGTTAGCCTGTGGTATGAGTGGTGCAGTAAGGCCGCTGTCAGCAGGAACCCAAAGAGACCTGCTGCAGCACTAGGCTACGGCCGCTGCAGAGGTGGTATAGAATCCTCGCCATTTATGATGAGGAGGACGTCAACACTTGGAACATCGGAGTTTATTGCTTTGAGAATGGCTGAAGAAATCTACGTTGAGAACGGCGAAAGTGCATGTTTTAGCACCATGGTCAGTGCTGAACTTTCTCTCATCACCTCGAAACGGTTTTGTGCACTATTGGTTTGAGAGCGGCGGAAAACCGTCTGTTTTAGTTGAATACATGAAATCTCATGTTCTTAAACATCCTGAAGAGTATGGGTTTGAAAAATCGATATCCCTTTCTACTCTTTTCGGGTCTTCTGATTTGGAAAATTTGTCGGATTTGGGTCTTCTGACACAAGCAGGCTACCTGACGATCAAGGCGGTAAGGTACGGAGATACGGTATTTCTTGATTATCCTAACTTAGAAGTGAAGTGTGCTATGCCTCAGTTATATATGGAGCGCTTGCTCGATGGCAAAGTCGCCGGTCAAGTGGGCGCGGGGCCAATAGTAAAGGTACTAGCTGAAGAATCTGCCGAGTCGGTATTCCATATTCTGAACCGACTTTTCATGGCAATTGATTACCAGAACCACCCGGTGAAGGACGAAGCTTCCTTGCGTGCTTATATTCAGGTCTATTTCTCAGGAGCAGGGTTAGAGCCAAAAGTTGAACAGCACAATGCTCACGGAAGGAGTGATCTAGAAGTAAGCGTCGGAGAAAGACATTGGGTTTTCGAGTTCAAAGTTTCCTATGACGGGAAGAAGGAAGAAGAAACTCTTTCAGAAGGTATTTCTCAGATGAAAGCCAGACACTACGAGGAGCAAGGAGATTTCAAGGAACTCAAGCGCGTCGTGTTGGTCTATTCAATTCCATCTCGCCAATTCGTGAAATGGAAACTGCTGACGTTCTAAAAAATCATCACTAATTCTTAGCTAGGTACGGAATTTTTCTATAGTCCACTATAGAATTTTTCCATAGTCGGCTATAGAATTTTTCCGAAGTCGGTTAGGGATTTTCGATAGTGTGGAAGAGAAGTTCGAAATCTTCTGAGTCAGGGCTGAAACGATAGAGGTTGCCTTCTGATAAATCGTAGTAGAGAGCGTGAAGTTTGAGCTGTCCATTCTTAACACGCTCGGCGATCCAAGGATAAGAAAGCAGATTGTCGAGAGAAATCAGCACGGCGCCTTCTTCACAGCGGCGGCTCCGTGTCTTTTCATCTTCATCGCCCGTCATAGCTTGAAGCCGTTCAAGAGCCGGGGAGGCTATGCTGACCCAGTCCTGAATATAAGTTTCCCCGGCGATGGATTCAGGTGTCATGAGACCGTGGATGCCCCCGCAATGAGAATGACCCATGACGACGATGTGCTCGACATTGAGATGTTTGACGCCGTACTCAATGGCACTCATCACAGAACATGGATTTGAGGCCTGTGTTACCGCGGGAACAAGCGCAGCCACGTTTCTAATCACAAACAAGTCACCGGGTTTGCAATGCAGAAGAATGGCTGGATCGACTCTCGAATCGCAGCAGGCAACAACCAGCGTTTTGGGATTCTGAGCCTTTTCCAGTGATTCAAAATACTGTCTTTCTTTTAGGAAATAAGTTTGCTTGAAGTTGTGGAAGCCTTCTATAAGTTTGTGAAAGTTATCCATTTTGTTCTAAGTTTTGTTGTTTGGGTCTAATGAACTATACAACTTTGCCATTGATTTAAAGTTTGAGTTGGATCCCAATATACGCTCTGAGGTTTAGTTAAGTTAGATGTCAACAGTCAAGCAATTTTGAAAAAAAAGAGAATCCGAATACGGATTCTCAAAAGCCTGGTGTCGGAGGATTCCAGACGGTTAGTTCAATGGAAGTACCTTATTGGAAAACAAGTTATTAGAAATACTTGGTTATGCCGGTAATGATGTTGAAGGCATGGTCCTTTGTAAATTTTTTCGTCTTTGCGTTTTGACCATCCCAAGTGGAAAAGCCGCCCCCGATGTAGATGTCAATACTTTTAGAAGGTCGGTACAGATACTTCGTAGCTATGCCCAGCATATGGGCTTTATGGTCTTCAATGTTGTTAATAGTATTGACCTTGTAATCTCGGTAATAAATCATTGACTGCCAAGAAGACAGGCCAAACCAGAACTGGGTGCCGGCGTAAGTGCCGAAGCCTTTAATGTTCTTGGCAGAAGAAAAGCCGTCTAGCTTATTGACACCGTCGAAGTATTGACCCTGCAGATAAACGGTTACCGGTTTGAAACGATAACTTCCGCCGATTGTGGCGATTTTCTTGCTTGTCGTCCCTTTGGCGGCAGCGGGTACCTTTTTACCCCAGGTTGTTTCCTCATATGCGGCAACAAGGTTTAAGTTGCCGTTCTTATAGCGGAGACCTCCTGCATAAAACTTATCTACGTCGCTGGTATTTTCATCTCCCTCTTCAGATTCCTCGGTTTTCATGGAGTATTGCAGCGTGCCTTGGAAGCCGGCAAGCATGGGTGTTCGGTACGTGATCATGTTGTCAATTCTGGAGGATTTCACGGGAGCCAGCCCTATGCCGTATGTTCCGCCCCCGAATGAATCCATGAAGAATTGAAGGTCGTAGGCGCCGGATCCGGAAGAGATTCCGGAAATTCTTCCGGCGGAGACTTCACCAAATTTTTTGCTGCTGACGGTTAAGTAAGAACAGCCCTCAAAAATTTTATTGCCCTTAAGTCCTCCTTTTAATGCCCCGGAATCAGATGCAAAGCGGTTTTCTAAACGGAAACCTACAGATAGGTCATCGGTTATCTCTTCGATTCCTTTTATGCCGATACGGGAAGCGGTGTTTAATCCAGACTGCATCGTAATCGTGTTGTCTTTATGCGTATCTCCTCCGTAATTGTCATATGCGATACCGGTATCAATACGCCCATAAATGGTGACGGCGCTTTCGGCTTGAACAGAGCAGGCAACAAGAAGGGAAGAAATAATCAGCGAATATTTGAATGTTTTCATTTTGATTACCTTTATCAGAGGAGCCAATATGCGGCCAGAACCATGAGCAGCATGACAGGGGCAGAACGTTTAACGATTTCCATAGGATTGACGGAAGCAATGCCCGCGACGAGGATGAGGCCGCCGCAAAGAGGAGAGCTGAGGCGTCCGAAAGAGCCGGAAATTACTGCTAGCCACCCTAGATCGGCAATTTGGAGACCGAAACTTGGCGCGTTCGGAGTAACAGCTTCATTGAAGGCGAAGGCCGCGGCATCTCCGGAACCAGTGAGTACTCCCATTAAATAAGGACCGAAGGCACCGCCAATACGAGCGAGATGATTTGCGTTAGTGAGTGTTTGGACGAGAAGGTCGATGACACCTGCAGCCTTGAGACCTGCAGCGAACACGCCGGCTGCAATGATGATGCCAAGGATATTGCCATAACCTTTGCCCATGCCGTCAAAGAATTTTTTAGTAACTTCAGCCGGGTTGGAGCGCGTTACGCATAACGCATAGAACGTACCGATAAGCATCGCGGTAGCAACGCTCATCTTCATGGTCGTATATAGGGAGACGTAAAGCAGAATAACTACAGGAACGAGCGGGGCAAGAGCATATAGTGGATTGATTTTCTTCGGAAGATTATCCGCAAGCTCGTTGCTTTCGCTAGTTTGGTGCTGAGGTTTTTTGTAGTCGCGGTATATAAAGCAAACAATGGTCAGTCCCACGATGATGGCGAGCGAAAACAATAAGATAGGTGAGGTTACTCGGCCAATGAACTCCATGACTTCCATATTGGCAATCTTGGAGACGAATACATTGTGTGCGACTCCGGGATTGAGAAGGGCAGGTGTTGTGGAACAGACGACGGCCGCCGCTGCGATTGCGGGTTTAAACCCCGACCTAATCAAAATCGGGATCATGGAAGGTCCTACTGCGGCGCAGAGTCCGGCTGTGGAAGGGATGGCTACTGCACAAAGACCGGTTACAAACATGCAAGCGGGGAGCAATAACACACCTAGCCTTCTCAGAGGTTTAGTCAAGAGCGCAACCAGGTGCACGTCGCATTTGGTTAAAGAAATGGTTGCAGCAAAGCCCATGGCAGAACAAATGGCGATGATGAGAGACGACCTCGTCATCGAAGCATCGAACTGCTGGAATGCAATCATTGGCTTCAAAGAAAATATCGCCATTGCGAAACCCGAAGCCAAAAGAACGCACCGAGTTTCGTAACGTTTGATCAATGCATAAATCGTTATAAGTACAACGATTAGTGCGAAAGCTACATTGATAGACATAAGTGAATCCTTGGAAAAATGAGGAAGTTAACTTTGCCTAAAAGGCCAGCAAAGTTTAGAAGTCCGAACAGGATCCACCAATCCGAACTATCTCCAAAATTGCTGTTAGTTAAGCAATATTCGATATCTGATATCGGATAGCATATAACCTATAAAAAACATGAAATTAGAGGTTTTATATGAGGTAAAAAATTTTGTCTATCCATAGAATAAAAATTCAATTTCACGTTGTTTTTTTTAAAATGAATGAATTTTTAATTCTTAAAAAGAAGAGATGGATTTGCCTAATCCTATTTTGTTTGGCTAATTTCTTTACAGGAGCTCTTTATATCTGGAGCGTGTTTTCCGGGCCCTTGGCACAAAAAATCGGGTTAGCGACATCCACAAATTTAACGGCAGCCGATATATCTCCTGTATTCGGCGTAGCGACCGGTGTTACACCCTTTCTGATGCTGGCAGGCGGATACATTAATGACAAATTCGGCCCTAGATTTGTAATTGCTGCCGGAGGGTTATTTATAGGTATCGGCTATCTCCTCTGTGCTGTCAGTGAAAGCATAAGCATGCTTTATATCGCCTATGGATTGCTTGTAGGTATTGGTACAGGAATGGTGAACGGCTGCACGATCAATTGTGCGGTTAAATTTTTTCCTGACAAGCGAGGCTTTGCCGGCGGAACGGTAACGGCTTTCTTAGGAGTGGGTGCTGCTTGCCTGCCTTTCGTTGTTAACTGGCTGATTCGCGAATATGGAATTTCAACCGCTTGCACGGTGTTCGGAATATGTGCCGGCCTCGTTATTTTTACCTGCGGACTTTTGACCTTTAAATGCCCGGATGATTTCGCGCTCTGTTTTACAAGCAGTGCCCGAGCCAAGGTGACAAAAGGCCTAGATGTTAATTGGTTAGGGATGATTCGTTCCCCATTATTTATCCCGCTTTATCTGTTATTTGTTTGCGGATCTACGATGGGGTTAATGTTGATTTCAAGTATGTCCGGAATTGCTGAATACCAGATCGGAGTTGGGACAGCACTGGCTGCGACATCGGTTTCCGTTATCTCCTTGGCTAATACGACGGGAAGATTCTTGTCCGGCACGGTCTCGGATATGCTGGGACGTGTGCAAACTTTGGTTTTAATGCTCTCCGCAGCTGTCTTAGGTTTTTTCCTTTTGATTCAATCCGGACGAGGAGACCTGACCACCTTCATGTCCGGCATTGTTTTGGTGGGTATCTGCTACGGAGCTTTCATAGGAACCTATCCAAGTTTAATTGCTGATGAATTCGGCCATAAGCACAACAGTGTGAATTTTTCTTTGATGATGACCGGATACAGCATTGGCGGAATCGGTGGTCCGATTCTTTTGAGGTTGGCTTCCAAGGAAGGCTCATACGTCGGCGCTTATGCGACATGCATCGGACTCGCAGTGGTCGGAGCTCTTTGTGCGGCGGCATATTTCTATCTTAAAAGGCGCGAGGCAAAGACATCGCGTTGATCAAATCTAAAGGAGAAAACGATGGATCAAAAATATATTGAAGAAATGGTTTGCAGTAGACGCAAACTTCATAAGATTCCTGAAGAAGGCTGGACCGAATTTCAAACGACTTATTTCGTTGTCGAGTTTCTGAGAGGTCTCGGACTGCCGGTATTCGTCGGAAAAGCAAACCTCAATCTTGACGAAGTTCTAGGCAGAGATGTCGAACTTGTTCAAGACAGTATTGAGCGTGCACTTAAAGCCGGCGTTCCGCAGTCTTTCATTGAGGAAACGGAAGGTTTCACCGGAGCAGTTGCGGTACTGGACACCGGACGTCCGGGCCCAACGACAGCATTTAGAAGTGACATGGATTGCGTCATTGTTCGAGAAACGAAAGATGCTGACCATCTTCCGAACAAGTTAGGCTTTGCCTCGGAACATCCGGGTTTGATGCACGCATGCGGCCATGACGGGCATACTGCCGTCGGCTTGGAACTTGCCCGTTGGTTAGTGGAACACAAGGATCAGCTGTGCGGAAAGTTCAAATTAATTTTCCAGCCTGCAGAAGAAGGAGTCCGAGGTGCAAGAGCTATGTGCGAAGCCGGTATTGTCGATGATGTTGATTATTTTTTAAGCGGTCATGTCGGCGGTGTCATCGGTCTTGGGGAAGTTGCCGTGATGGACGGCGGTTTTTTAGCATCTTCAAAGTTTGACATTGCGATAGAAGGAAGACCGGCTCATGCAGGAAATGCTCCCCAGCAGGGAAATAATGCTTTAATGGCAGCATGCGCCGCTTCAATGATGCTGCAGGGAATTCCTCGCCATGCGGATGGTGTAACACGAGTATCTGTGGGGACGCTTCATGCCGGAGAAGGCAGAAATGTCATTCCAGCACACGCTAAGCTGCAAATGGAGGTCAGAGGAGAAACTAAAGAAGTTAATGAATTCATGAAGGAATATGTCTACGACATATTTGCAGGTGTCGATAAGGCCTATCGTGTGAAATCTAAAGTTGAGCTGGCCGGTGAGTCTACGACTCTGATGCAATGTCCTGCTATTTACGACAAAGTTGAAGAGGTGATGAAAAAGATCCCCGGTATCAAAGTTCTCCCGAGGATCCACACACCGTCAGGTTCTGAAGACTGTGCACTGTTCATACGACGTGTGATTGAAAGGGGCGGTCAAGCCGGATTTATTCTCTATGGCTGCAACCATCACGGGCATCATCGTCCGAATTTTGAGATACAGGACGAACAAAGTCTGCCCATCGCTCTTTCTATATATACAGGGTTTGCCGAACTTGTGAACGGAATAGGAGGAAAGGTAAAATAAGGGGTAATTAAAACATCAATTCTTGGAGGGGCTATGGAGGACTTCGAACTCGAATCGAAATCGTATTTCTTTCCTAATCGTTTAACACTCTTTGAGCAGGTCAGCCAGTCCCTTTCTCGTCTTATCAGTGAAAAGAAATGGCGACCGGGAGAGATGCTCCCGAACGAGACCGAGCTTGCTCAGATGTTTAATGTTAGCCCCGGCACGATGCGGAGAGCTTTGAAACTTTTGGTGGATAAGGGTGTACTGATTCGCCATCAGGGAAAAGGAACTTTCGTAGCGGAATTCTCTAACAACCAACAACTTGTATATAAGCGCTACATTAAGCTGCAGCCTGATAACCCAGAAGTCGATGAAGCGGTCCCTACAAAATCAGATTTGCTGTTTTTCGAGAGAGTGAGTCCGTCTCTCGAAATTCAGCAGCTTTTAAATCTTCAGCCGTCAGACCAAGTCGTTCACGCCGGAAGAACATTGTCCGCTTCTTCCGGGATTGTGACCTTCGATGAGTTGTGGGGTGTAGGGAAGGATTTTGAAAAGCTGACAAAGGAAAACCTTGCGCATCATCGCGAAAAGTTACTCTATGCTTTCTATCAATCCGAACTTGGAATCTCCATTACCCGCTGTGAAGAACGAATTAAAGCCGTGCTGCTCCCGCTGGATTTGTGTAATGTGTTTAAGCTGTCTTATCCACAGCCTGTCATTGAGATCCGAAGGGTGGCCTTCACATTTGAAGATCGCCCTGTAGAGTTTCATAGACAATTGTCGTTTACCAGTCGATACCACTATCGTATCTTTTGATCTGACTGTCGGCTATCTCAAATCAAGAACCGGGATAACTTTTGGCCTCCGGTTCAAGTATGAGAAACAGCTATATACCTTGCTAATTGCCGGCTAGAGCGTACAAAAGCCAATAGTCTACTGAGTAAAGGCCCGAGCCGACGATAAATATCGCAATGAGTCCGAACAAGTAAGGCAGAGCGGGAGAGGTCAGATCTTTACCGATAGTGACCTTGGTTGCGATTGTGAAACTAACAATCGCAGGGATAACCGCTAGACGTGTGAGCAATCCGGCCATGAGAAACAGCGGCACGAAAGTTTCAATGATTGCCGCTGAATAATATCCGACCTTTGGAGAGAAGAATAAGACCTTCGGAAACTTCGCTGCGTTTTCCGGATGGAAAAGTTTCTGTACTCCGTAAGGGAGCATCGCTAAAGCAATTGCCCATCTAAAGAGTAGAGATGCCATGCTGGCAGAGGTTGGGTCACAGGTCCAATGCAATATGGTGGACATCATTTTCATTTCCTTAGTTTATGGAGGAAATTTTAGAAAAGAACTACAAGGGCAATCGGTTAGCGTTGCTTAAATGAGGTAGTGAAGGAGAGCAGTTAGAAGAAAATGGATGTTTTTGAAGGTAACGACCGAAGCCGCAATCTCGAAAAATCAAGGCTTCGACAAAGTTGTTTGCCGTTCACAAAAATGTTCCTGAGTCACGGCTTCAAATCTATAATCAATTTGTTTCAGTGGCTGGTTTTTGCTGAAACACGCTCAACAGGAAACCTGTGAAGCAGCCGCAAAATACTCCGATAGTTTGCGGCCCCCTGAGCGGCAAGAAATTTGTCCAAGGTGAAAAAGTGATTAAAGACTTAATAGAGAATTCATATCTATTCGGTGGGAATGCTCCTTACGTAGAAGAGTTATACGAGCAGTACCTCGAAGACCCAAATTCCGTAGATGAAAAATGGCGTCAGTACTTTGACCGTCTGCAGCAGGCCCCGGCTTCCGACGGCCGTGTCGAAACCATTGACGTTCCTCATGCACCCATCGTTGAGGCTTTCGCACAGAGAGCATCCGAACCGCGTTCGGCTGTTTGTCCGGTAAGTGAACGAGATCTTGATCTGGCAAAAAAACAGGTTGCGGTTCAGTCCATCATCGGTGCGTACCGATTCTTAGGAAGCCGCTGGGCCAACCTTGACCCGCTGCACAGAAGAGAACGTCCGAAGATTCCCGAGCTTGAACCTTCCTTCTACGGACTGTCCGAAACGGATATGGACAGCACCTTCTCGGCAGCTAATACGTATTTCGGCGCCGATAAGATGACGCTTCGGGATTTAATCGCCGCCTTGAAACAAACTTATTGCAGCGATATCGGTATCGAATTCATGTACATCAGCGATCCGGTGATCAAACGCTGGTGGCAGCAAAAACTGGAACCTTGCCACTCAACCCCGAGCATGGACGCCAAGTCCAAGAAACGCATTCTTGAAGAACTGACGGCCGCAGAAGGTTTGGAACGTTATCTCCATACCAAGTATGTCGGCCAGAAACGCTTCTCGCTCGAAGGCGGAGAAAGCTTTATTGTCGCCATGGATGAAATCGTGGAAACAGGCGCAGCACAAGGCCTGGAGGAAATGGTTATCGGTATGGCTCACCGCGGTCGTCTCAATGTGCTCGTCAATACGCTTGGCAAAGCGCCGAGTGAACTGTTTGCAGAGTTTGAAGGTCACTACAAGAGTAAAGACCTGCCGGCGGGCGACGTGAAATATCACAACGGTTTCTCAAGCGATGTCGTTACCGCTTCCGGACCGATCCATCTGGCTTTAGCCTTTAATCCTTCTCACTTGGAAATTGTCGACCCGGTCGCAGTCGGAAGCGTTCGCGCCCGACAGGATCGCCGCCATGATCCTAAAGGTCGCCGCGTGATGGGCGTTCTTGTTCACGGCGACGCTGCCTTTGCAGGTCAGGGCGTCGTCATGGAGACGCTGAACCTTGCCGATACCCGCGGCTACGGTACCGGCGGCACGATGCACATCGTGATCAACAATCAGATCGGTTTCACGACTTCGGATCCTCGTGATAAAGGCTCGATGACATATTGCACGGATCCGGCAAAACTCATTGAAGCCCCGGTTCTGCACGTGAACGGTGACGATCCGGAAGCCGTCGTATTTGCGACGCGTCTGGCCATGGAGTTCCGCAAGAGCTTCAGCCGCGACGTCGTGGTTGACATTGTCTGCTTCCGCCGTTTAGGCCATAACGAACAGGACACGCCGGGACTGACTCAGCCGCTGATGTATAAGAAGATCAATGTCCATCCGGGTACTCGTCAGGTTTATGCCGACAAGCTGGCACTGCAGGGTGTCGTTAGCCCGGAAGAAGCCAAAGAAATGGTTGCCGCATATCGACGCAGTCTGGAAAGCGGTATCCCGCCGAGACAGACGGCTTTGATCGAAGGCAAGAACCCTTATGCCGTTGATTGGTCCCGTTACAACGGCAGCTGGACAGACGATGTGAAGACGTCTGTTCCTTTGGACGAATTGAAGCGTTTGACGGATGTCATTACGACCGTTCCGGAGAACTTCAAGCTCCACCCGCTCCTTCAAAAGGTCATCGCAGATCGTCGTCTGATGATGCAGGAAGAAATCCGTGTGGATTGGGGCTTAGCCGAACATCTGGCTTTTGCCACGCTGCTCACGGGCGGATACTCCGTTCGTATTTCCGGCGAAGACTCCGGCCGCGGAACCTTCAGCCATCGTCATGCCGTCTGGCACGATCAGAACCGTGACCGGTGGGATTCGGGTATTTGGATTCCTTTGGAGCATCTAGGTGAGCATCAGGCTCAGTTCACAGTGATTGACTCCGTTCTTTCTGAGGAGTCAGTTCTCGCATTTGAATACGGCTATGCCAGCTCTTCTCCGAAGTGCCTGACGATTTGGGAAGCTCAGTTCGGCGACTTTGCCAACGGCGCTCAGGTCGTGATCGACCAGTTCATCAGCTCCGGTGAGGCCAAGTGGGGCCGCAAGAGCGGCTTGACGATGCTCTTGCCTCACGGCTACGAAGGGCAGGGCCCCGAGCATTCATCTGCCCGAGTCGAACGTTATCTGCAGCTTGCAGCAGATACCAATATGCTGATTTGTCAGCCGACAACCGCAGCTCAGATCTTCCATTTGCTGCGCCGTCAGATGGTTGGCAATATCCGCAAACCTTTAATCGTCTTCTCTCCAAAGAGTCTGCTGCGCAACAAGATGGCAAGTTCCGATTTGGAAGAACTCTCCGAAGGCAAATTCGAAACCGTCATCGGTGAAATTGAAGAGCTCGATGCCGATAAGGTCAGAAGAATTCTGGTCTGCACCGGCAAAGTTTATTACGACCTCGTGAAATACCGCAAAGAGCATGAAATCGATGATGTCGTCATCGTTCGTCTTGAACAGCTTTATCCCTTCCCGCACAAGAGTTTCCGAGAAGAGACTTCTGGTTACTCCTTCGCTTCCGAGGTGGTTTGGGTCCAGGACGAACCTCAGAATCAGGGCGCCTGGTTCTATGTGCAGCACCATTTGCTTGAAGAAATGCCTTCCGGCGCAAGATTGAGTTATGCAGGACGTTCTGCTTCATCTTCGCCTGCCGTCGGCTATGCCAGCAAGCACGCCGAGCAGCTTAAAGAATTGGTGGAAAACGCTTTCGGACGCCTTAAAGGCTTTATTCAGACGAAATAGTTCAAGCGTTGCTTTGTAAAGAATTCGGAGAAAAAAGAAATGTCTATTGTTGAAGTCAAAGTCCCCGAGCTTTCCGAGTCTGTTTCGGAAGCCAGTCTGATTGAATGGAAAAAGAAAGTCGGTGAACCGGTTAAGGCCGATGAAATTCTTATTGAAATTGAAACCGATAAGATCGTTCTGGAAATTCCGGCGCCGGCAGACGGAGTGCTGGCAAGCATTGAGCAGCCTGATGGTGCGGCAGTCCTCAGCGACCAATTGATCGCCACAATCGATACTGAAGGAATGGTTGGTGCACAGCCGGAAGCCCCTAAAGCAGCCGTTGCTGAAGAAGTCATTATTTCGACGCCTGCGGCAGCCCCCGCGCCGCCTTAACCGCCCCCCGCGGCGCCGACGGCAGCTGCTTCTACGCCAGGCGCCTTTATGATGCCTGCCGCAGAAAAACTCATGGCAAACAGCGGATTGTCTGCAACTCAGGTTGCAGGAACAGGCGTCGGCGGACGTATCACGAAACCCGATGTCATCGCTGCCTTAAAGAGCGCTCAGCCTGTGGCTCCATCTGCTGTTGCCGCAGCTCCGGCTCAACCGGCCGCTCCTAAATCCGCGCCTGCTAAACAAGCAACTCCCGTCGCATCTCTTGACGGCAGACCCGAGCAGAGAGTTCCGATGTCTCGCCTTCGTGCCAGAGTGGCCGAACGCCTCGTAGAGTCCCAGTCCAACTGCGCCATTCTGACTACTTTCAATGAGGTGAACCTGGCGCCGGTAATGGCTTTGAGAGCGAAATACAAAGAAAGCTTCGAGAAGAAGTATGGCGTCAAACTCGGCTTTATGAGCTTCTTCGTTAAAGCTGCTGTTCACGCTTTGAAGCAGTACCCGATCATCAACGCCTCGGTTGACGGCTACGACATCATTTATCACGGATATATGGATATCGGCATTGCAGTGGGTTCTCCCCGCGGTCTTGTTGTACCGGTCTTAAGAGATGCCGATCAAATGACGTTTGCCGAGATCGAACTCAAGATTGCAGACTTTGCTAAGCGTGCCAAGGACGGTAAGTTAACGCTCGAAGAGCTGACCGGCGGCACGTTTACCATTTCCAACGGGGGCGTATTCGGGTCTCTCTTCTCCACACCGATTATTAATCCGCCTCAGTCCGCCATTCTCGGCATCCACGCGACCAAACCGCGTCCTGTAGCAGAAAACGGCGAAGTCGTGATTCGTCCGATGAACTACTTTGCGATGAGTTATGACCATCGCATTATTGACGGACGCGAAGCCGTGCTGGCACTTGTGGCGATGAAAGAAGCCCTTGAAGATCCGGCCCGTTTACTCTTAGATCTCTAAGGAGCAGGTTATGAAAGATGATATTCAGACCTTTGACGTCGTCGTCATAGGCGCCGGTCCCGGCGGATATGTTTCTGCGATTAGAGCAGCTCAGTTGGGCTTAACCGTATGCTGCATTGATGATTGGGTCACGGACGGTAAACCTGCACCCGGAGGTACTTGCACCAATGTCGGGTGCATTCCCTCGAAGGCTCTTCTTGCGAGCAGCTGTCTCTTTGAAGAAATCAGAGACAAAGCTTCCGAGCACGGGATTCATGTTGAAGAACCCACGATTGATGTTCCGACGATGATTGCCCGCAAGGCCAAGATCGTTCGTCAGACTAATGACGGAATTCTTTATCTCTTCAGAAAGAACAAAATCACGTTCCTTAACGGTCGCGGATTCTTTGTGACTTCTGATGAAGACGGTTATCTGATCGGTGTGGAAGGCAGGGACGAGACACGTGTTTTTGCGAAGAACGTTGTTCTTGCTACCGGCAGCAAACCGAGACAATTCCCCGGAGTTCCTTTTGACGAGGAACGTATTTTGTCCAATGAAGGCGCACTGAAACTAAAGAGTGTTCCTTCTACCTTGGGGATCATCGGTGCCGGCGTGATTGGTTTGGAACTTGGCAGCGTCTGGAAGCGGCTCGGTGCCGATGTCCGAATTCTTGAAGCCATGCCGTCACTTCTGCCTTTTGCGGACTCCGCGATCAGCAGAGAGGCGCTGAAGGCCTTTAAGCAGCAGGGTATCGATATGGAGTTCGGTGTTCACATCGACAGCATTCAAAATGACGGTGACCGTGTCATTGTTCAATACAAGGACAAGGACGGAAAAAACAGCGAGATGTGGGTTGATCGTTTGATCATTTCTATCGGCCGCGTTCCGTTTATAGCCGCTTTAGATGCACCTGTTGTCGGCCTCAAACTCGATGAAAGAGGCTTCGTGGAAGTCGATGCAGAAAACCGTACGAATCTTCCTCGAGTATGGGCGATCGGTGACCTTGTCAAAGGTCCGATGCTGGCTCATAAGGCCGAAGAAGAGGGTGTGGCGGTTGCAGAACGCATTGCAGGACGCAAAGCTGTAACGCATATTGAACGCGTGCCTTCCGTGGTTTACACCGAACCGGAAATTGCTTGGGTAGGCAAAACCGAAGATGAACTGAAGAATGCTGGTAAGCCTTACAAAGTCGGTGTCTTCCCGTTCATGGCCAACGGCCGCGCCAGAGCTGTCGGAGAAACCCAAGGCTTTGTGAAGATGCTGGCAGACGCCGAGACCGACCTGGTTTTGGGACTGCATATCATCGGACCTCAGGCCGGCGAGCTGATTGCGCAAGGCTGTGATGCCTTGTCCTTCGGCGCGACCGCAGAAGACCTGGCACTGATCTGCGATCCTCATCCTACTTTCAGCGAGGCCATCAAAGAGGCGGCCTTAGCGGTAAATAAAGAAGGCATTAACTTTTAGCTAGAATAATGAGACCTGGGACCAAGAAATCTCAGGTCTTATTTTTGCTTAGGCCGCACACCATTCAGGAGCTTTTCGGATGCGAATCCCGCTTATTCTTTTTACTCTCGGCTTGCTCAGCTTCAATGCTTGGGCAGTGGAGCCGCCGTCGACTGTTCCTTTCGCCAAGAGGTACGATCCCGCCTCCATTACAACAGCTTCACGAGCAAGAGAAGTCATCGCGGCCTACGACAACGAAAAGAGAGTCTGGGAGAACTGGTACAAAGAAGAAACAGCTCAGTGTTATCGCAACTTTTTTGTGACTTATTGCTTGGATAAGGCTAAGTCGGAACGCACAGAACACATCAATGAGGCTCGCCGCGTTTGGCTCGTAGCTAGAGACTTCCTGAGGAAGGAACGTTCCGAACAGGCGGTGAAAGACCGCAAAGCTGCTGAGGCCAAGCAAGCCGCCAAAAATGCCAAGATGGATGCTCAGCCCGCTCGCGTTGCTAAAGCTCCTTCCAAGACACGAGACGTCACGCCTCGCAAGCCGGGCGAAGGCCATGCCGCAGATCGCGTTCTGACACCCGAAGAAGAAAAAGCGAATGCCGAAGCCTATGCCATGAAGCAGCAGGAGCGTGAACAGCGCATTGCCGAGCAGGAAAGTAAAGTTCCTGAAGCTCCTTCTATGACGCCTGAAGAACGTATTCAAGCTAGAGCCGAGCGCCGCGCCGCAGCCGAGAAGAAACGCGCTGAAAATATCAAGAAGCGCGCAGAAAAAGCTGCGGAGTATGAACGTCAGGTCAAGCTTCGTGAAGAGCAAGAGAAGAAGAACAGCGTCACAGGTGACTTGATTCCTCGGCTGTAACAATCCAAAAAAGATCGGAACTCCTTGATCTGATAGGATTGTGTTCCTAAACAAGGAACCTAAATGCCATCAGAATTCGTAAAAGAAGTTGCCGACGTTTTTGCCAAGGACGGACCTCTCTCTAAAGTTACCGCGAATTACACGCCGAGACCTTCGCAAATTGAATTTGCGACCTCGGTGGCGGAAGCATTGGAAAAAGGAAAAACGCTTGTAGCTGAGGCGGGTACAGGCACCGGCAAGACGTTTGCTTATCTTGTTCCTGCGCTCCTGAAAGATCAGAAAGTCCTGATTTCTACTGCAGGAAAGACGCTGCAGGATCAGCTTTTTACGAAGGACATTCCGGCGCTTTTAAAAGCCCTAGGCATGGGCTGCCGTGTTGCACTCCTCAAAGGACGTTCCAACTACATCTGCAAGCAGCGTTTAGAACATGCGCTTCAGGAAGATTCCTACGTTGCTAAGTCTCGAGAAGAAGTCGTTCATCTTCATCGCATTAAGAAGTTTGCCGGACAGTCCGTGACCGGCGAGCGCGGCGACATTACCGATGTTCCCGAAAACTCCGGTATTTGGCCGGAAGTGACAAGTACCGGTGAAAACTGTCTCGGCCCCAATTGCGATCATTACAACGACTGCTTTGTGATGCAGGCCAGAGAGAAGGCAAAAGAAGCTCAGCTTTTGGTGATTAACCATCATCTGTTCCTGGCCGATATTTCGCTTAAAGACAATCAAATCACGGACTTTCTGCCGGAATTTGACCTGGTGGTGCTTGATGAGGCTCACCAGCTGACCAACATCGCGACGAACTTCTTTTCTCAGACGCTGAATCTTTACGATGTCAGGAATTTAGCTGCGGACGCGGTTTCTCAAGGTTACGGTGTCAATAAACAGATTGATTGGAACGGCATCTACAAAACCATTTCAAACGCCTGCGATGATTTAATCAGCACGACGCACAACATCCTGAACACCAAAGATAAACAGCTTGCGGTTGCCAAATTCAAGGATAAGCATCTTTTGGTTGAACCTTTCAAAAAGCTTTTGAATGCGGTGGAGAAACTGAGCAACGCGGTTCATGTGCACAAAGAGGCATCTCCTGAGATGACGAAGCTCGATGAACGTTGCACAGAGGCCCTTGACCTTATTGAATATTGGCGCGATGTATTCAACGGCAAAGCGGTTTCTCGTTCCATGAAGGGTCCGCTCTTAGATTGGTTTACGGTGAAACCGAAGAATATCTTCTTCAACACCACACCGCTTTCTTATGCCGAAATGCTTAAGAGCGCTCGGGAAGTGCAGGGCAAGCCGTGGGTTTTGACATCCGCAACATTGGCTGCCAACGGGGACTTTAAACATTTTATTGACCAAGTCGGTTTGGAAGACGCAGAAACCAAATCTTGGGAGAGCCCCTTTGACTTTAAAGCTCAGGGGATGCTGTACATCACCGAAGATCTGCCGACACCGAGCGCCTCTAACTTCTCCGATGAAGTTGCCAAGCGCATTTGGCCGTTCATCAAAAAAAACAAGGGCAGAGCTTTTGTGCTGTGTACAACGCTTAGGGCAATGGAAGTGATTTCCGAAGCGCTGCGTTACTTTGCTGAGACAGAAGGTGTCTCAATGAACATCCTGGTTCAGAACGAACAGTCCAAGCAAGAATTGCTGCGTCGATTCAGAAGTGAAGAAAATTCCGTGCTTGTCGGTTCCATGAGCTTCTGGGAAGGCGTGGACATTAAGGGCGACGCGCTGTCCTTGGTTGTAATTGATAAGATTCCTTTCCCGCCTCCCGATGATCCGGTGTTTGAGGGACGCTCAAAAGAACTTGAGGCGGAAGGCAAGAATTCTTTTAACGAAATATCCATTCCGGAAGCGATCATGCTCTTGAAGCAGGGGGCCGGTCGATTGATTCGTGATGAGAAAGATGAAGGTCTGTTGATTCTCTGCGACAACCGTCTGTTATCCAAGGGATACGGAACAAAGATTTGGAAGAGTCTGCCTGACTTTGCTAGAACTAAGGTTTTTGATACCGCAATGAATTTCCTGGAAAGGTGCCAGGAGCCGAGAGGTTAAAGGCAGCTCGGTAAAAGTAGATTTCAAACGGGGACATATCGTAAGAATGTCTCCGTTTAAACCGCAGTTACCAAAAGGAAATCGGGCTGTAAAGGTTCTTCAGACAAGCTGCCGCGCTCAGCGCGGCTGTGGTGCTGGACTTCGGATTTGCCGGATCAGGTTTGCCGGAAAATTCCATCACAGCATCGGCCAGAGCAGAGCGATAGATAATCTTATGTGTATTGCTATGGACCTCGGGATCGGAAACAATCTTAACTTTGGTGTGAGGATTTTCCGATGCCAGCGCAGTAATGACGCCGACGTTGATGTTCTTCGGAAAACCTTTGATTGCTTCCTGAACTCCGCCTTCAAAAACCACCATCTTCTTGGTTAAGTCCAGAGTTTTGCCTTCTAAGGCGGGCGCTCCGAGCAAAGATTTAGGTGATTTGGTTGTCTCAATAACAACTTCTGATGCACCGCGCTGCAAAGCGCAGGTTTGAAGAAAATCTAATCCTCCGATGGCGCCGTTGACGATACAGATTCGGCCGTTGTTTTTAGCTGCGGTGCAAATCGCCTCTTGCTTGAAAGCATCGTCAGTAAATGCGCCGCTGGAGAGACAAATCAATGTTCTCCCGGACTTTAGAATCGGCAGAGTATATTCCTTAAGTGCCGCGCCTCCGGCGAGCTCGACGACCACCGGAGCTGCATTTTTCAGAAAATCTTCAAAGCTGAATACAGCAGAACAGTTGTATTTCGAGGCAAAGACTTGGGCCTTTTCTTGATTTCGAGCTAAGACAGAATGGAGTTTGAACTCCGGCAAAAAGTCATGAAGGACATTCGCAAATACGTTGGCCAAAGAGCCGGCGCCGATAACCGATACAAGAGACATAGTTCTGCAGTAGAGAATGAATTGAAAAACAGATACTACAACGCTTGCATCTGAGGTGAAATAGGCAAGTTTTCGGATATGTGAAATTACAGGCTTTGAACTCAGCTTGCAGAGTCAGGCGTGCAGTTCTTCCACTTCTGAGCCATGATCTGTGTTTTGTCCAAAGCCGGAATCGGCTGAAAACCACAAATTAGACGAGCAAGATAATCAACAGACTCTTTTCCTTTGAAGTCAATCGCTTCCGTACGGGAAATCTTTTCAGGAGAATCAATGATCAGATTTTTGTACTCAAGAGTGGCCATTCGTTCTTTATTAGCGTTTTTGCATTGTGCGACGGGAATGCGGACACGATAAGGCGTTTGTTCCATGGTTGTTCCGCCGATCTCCAGCATTTCCATCTGAAGGTAATCGCGTTTGTTGTCACGGACGCGAACACGGCTGCCTTCTTTAATCCATTGATTACGGGCAAAAGGACGCCAATCGCCGGGATATTTAACTTGAGTGGCAAAAAATGGGAGACCGAGTTTATCGATAGATTCCTCGGCAAGATACTGCAAATCGCTGCACGTCATCTGCTCAGGATTCTGAGGAATAGTGCGGCAGCCGGCCAAGAGCAGCAACGCCGCCCCTGTCACGGCAAAAAACTTCTTATTGCGCATTAAAACAGTTTATTTGACTGCTGCGCCGTCTTTCGGAGCAGCTGTAGCTTTTGCGGCTTCAAATTCTTGAGCACGCAGGTAGGTATCATAGGAACCACGGTTCTTATTGGCATCAAGAATGCGCTGAATATCGGCAGCCTTGTCGTCCATGCCGAGCTTGTTATAGCTGTCTCGCATGATGATCAAAGCTTCTTCGGCCTGCGGAGAAGTCTGGAAGTTCAGAAGAACGTTTTCAGCGCGATTGATGGCGGCAATGTAGGCGTCGCGAACGTAATAATACTTGGCGGTATTGATTTCGTACTTGGCCTGAGCCTCGACCAGCTCATGCATACGTTCGCGGGCATCGCGGGCGTAGCGGCTGTTCGGGAAACGAAGCACCAGTTCTTTGAAAATATCGAAAGCATCGCGCGCAGCCTGAGCGTCGCGCTTAGAAAGGTCCTGACGGGTCAGATAGCTCATCCAGCCTTCATCTTCGTCCAGGGTGGCAATGCCCTTAATGTAGAGGGCGTACGGGGACAACGGATGCTCAGGATATTGCCTTAAGAAACGATCGCAGACTGCGATGGCCTGCTGCGGTTCTCCTTCTTTAAAGTAAGAGTAAGCAGTCTCAACTTGGGCCTGCTGAGAATAGCGACCGTAAGGATAACGGGCCTCTAACTTCTGATAGTAGTCACGGGCCGTTTCGTAGTTGCCTTCATTCAGATTGTCTCGGGCCTCGACATACAGTTTGTCAGCCGTCCAGCCTTCCGTCGGGTCTTCAACCCCTTTAAACATACTGCACGATGTAGTCGCTAAAATAACAGAACCCAGACAGGCGGCCGTTAATGTCCGCTTGATTATTGTTTTCAGGGCAAAAGACATAGAACTTAAGGTCAAAATGAATATTGAATTAGATGATTATAGTCAGACTGAGGCTTTTGAAGAAACCGAATTACAGGAATCTTCAAAAATTGAAACTTTTGAAGTTACCCTCGATCTTGACGGAGAGCGCCTCGATAAAGTCTTGGCTTCTTCTTTAAAAGACATTTCCCGCTCTCGTCTGAAGACCCTGATTGAAGACGGATTGGTCAAAGTCAACGGCAAAACTGTTGATAAACCCAAAGAAAAAATGAGTTTCGGCGATGAGGTTTCCGTTGAAATTAAGCCTCGCCTTGAAGATATGGATTTCATTGCTACGCCGATGGACATCGACGTGGTTTACGAAGATGACGACATCTTGGTCATCAATAAACCCGCAAGATTGGTTGTACATCCGGCCGCCGGGCACTGGGACGACACGCTTTTGAATGGTCTTTTGGCTTACAACCCGATTTTTAGAACACTGCCTCGCGCCGGTATTGTCCATCGTCTCGACCGCGACACCACGGGTTTGATGGTGGTGGCGAAAAACGAAAAAGCCATGCTCGATTTGGTTCAGCAGCTTCAGGCCCGCACTGTAAAACGCGAGTATTGGGCGCTCACCAGAGGCAAAGCGCCTGCAGATAAAGTCATTGAAGCAGCGATTGAGCGTGATCCCAGAAATCCGCTGCGCTTTACGATCGGTAAAGGCGGAAGAGCCAAACCGGCGACCACGCATATTCGCTGCATTGATCAGAAAGAAGTCAAAGGCAAACCTTTCTCTTGGGTTGCCTGCCGATTAAAAACCGGCCGTACTCATCAAATTAGAGTGCACATGGAATCTATCGGCCTGCCGCTGATCGGAGATCCGCTCTACCGCAATAAGCTTCCAAAACCCAAAGAAGATGGTTCCGTTCTGAATTCTTTTGATCGTCAGGCACTTCATGCCAGCCGTTTAGGTTTGATACACCCGGTGACCAAAGAAACGATGGAATGGTTTGCCGAGCCGCCTCAGGATTTCAGAGATTTGATGGATGAGCTGGGCTTTGGTCCGTGGGATCGACCTTCCGAAGTCTTCGGAGATCCGGTTGTGATGATCAATAACGATGAGTTGTCAGAGAATCAGAAAGCCGTCGGTAAAATCAGTTCGTGGGACGACTTTGATTTCGGTGATGACGATGAAGACGCTGATTCCAACTGGAAAATAGAACGTACAAAGGAATAGGGGCGTAATCTATGCAGAGTAAACCGGAATTGGAAGTGATCGTTCCTGAATGGAACGCTCCGGAAAACATTAGAGCTTTCTTCACGCTGCGCTCGGGCGGCATGTCCGCTGGCGCTTATGGAGACAAAGACGGTTTTTGCGGCCTCAATCTCGGAAATCATGTCGGAGACAATAAGTATTCGGTTCGCGGCAATCGCAGGATCGTAACCGATATGTTAGGCGCCGAACCCAAGTGGCTCAGCCAAGTTCATTCTTCTCGAGTCGTCAGGGCAGAAGACAACAACACTGAAGAACAAGCAGACGCCGAATTTACGACTGCCGCCGGTATTCCTTGCGTCGTGATGACCGCTGACTGTGTGCCGGTATTGCTTTGCGACAAAAAAGGAACCATTGTTGCAGCCGCTCACGCCGGATGGAAAGGCTTAGCCGATGGAGTCCTGCAAACCACCGTCGCAGCCATGAGAAAAGAAATCGGCGATGAAGAAGAAATCATCGCTTGGATCGGACCGCACATCCGCAAAGATCATTTCGAAGTGAGAGTCGACGTCGCTGACTACTACCGGGCATCTGCTGTTAAAGCCGCGGCCGACGATGCATTGGAATCGATCGGGGAGGGTGGCTGGCACTTGGATTTGGCCCGCTTCGCCAAGGAAGCTTTAAAGCAGGCCGGTGTGACTGAAGTCACCGACTGTGAACGCGATACATACTCCGATCCTGAGCATTTTTACAGCTATAGAAGAGATAAGGTAACAGGGCGCCATGGTGCATTCATCTGCAAGCGATAGTTCGAGAAGAAATTCCAGCGAAATCAGCTGGTATTACATTCAGCCCGGCTTCAAATTAATTGACGCCAAGAAGTGTGCTTGGGCTTTCGCTTTCTTCGTTTTTATTTTGTTCGTGATCAGCCGCTTCTCCCACAGCCTGATCTTTGATTCTCCGTGGGCGCTTTTGATCGTGCCCGGCGTCGCTGCGTTTGTGATCTGGCTCATGCTGGTCATGCAGCCGCATCGCCAGGTTTATTACCGGCTGGATCAGGACGGAGTTTTTTGTGAGTACCGTTCTTCTGCTTCAGCCCTCACAAGTTTTTTGGATTTGATTCTGAGCCTGCTGGGTTCAATCATCAAACTCAAGAACACGTTCTACATCAATAAGCATTCATCCCGCTCGCGTATGTTTGAGTGGGGAGAAGTCGTGGCCGTGCACGAAGCGCCTTATTGGAAAAAGATTACTCTGCAAGCCGGTCTGCACGGGGAGTTAAATCTTTGGACCAATGCAGAAAACTACGGCAATGTACTCACGCTGGTACGCGAATATGTTGCAAAAGAAAGGAAAAATTATGATTAAGAAGATTTTAGGAATAGCTGTTCTATTTGGACTGATGATGACTGCTGCTCAAGCTAAAACTTTCTTGGTTGACGTTCGTACTCCGTCAGAAATTGCGACGACGGGTAAGGTTGAAGGCGCCTTGGTTGCTAACTATTCCGCGCCGGACTTTGTGGATCAATTTAAGGCCTTAGGTGCCAAGCCTGACGATGATATTGAGCTTTACTGCCGTTCCGGGCGCCGTGCGGAAATGGCAAGTCAGATCCTCAGCAAGCTCGGATATAAAAATATCCGTAATCTCGGAGGCTATGAAGCCGCTGCCGAAACTCTTAAACGACCACTTGTGAAGTAAGTAAATGACCAAACGTCCTCCCCGCGTGGGTTTTGTTTCTCTGGGCTGCCCTAAAGCGCTTGTCGACAGTGAACGCATCGTTACCGAACTCAGAGCCGAAGGGTACCTCATTAGCTCGACCTACAAAGACTCTGATCTTGTGATCGTGAACACTTGCGGCTTCATCGATGCCGCAGTTCAAGAGTCTCTGGAAGCGATTTCCGAAGCGTTGAGCGAAAACGGCAAGGTCATTGTGACCGGCTGCTTGGGCGGTAAAAATACCGAGGAAGGCAACTTCGTCGCCCTGCGTTTCCCGAAATTGCTCGGCGTGACAGGTCCTGAGCAGACCGAAGAGGTCCTCCGTCTGGTGCATGACAACCTTCCGAGACCGCATGAGCCTTTCGGTGACTTGGTGCCTGCAGGCGGCGTTCTTCTGACCCCGAAACACTATGCCTATCTCAAGATTGCCGAGGGCTGCAACCATCACTGCACGTTCTGCATTATTCCTTCGCTGAGAGGTCCGCTGGTATCCCGTCCGATCGGTTCCGTCGTTCGTGAGGCATCTAATCTCGTCAAGAGCGGTGTGAAAGAACTGCTCGTCATTGCGCAGGACACGGCGGCATATGGTCAGGATGTGAAGTACAAACTGGACTTCATCGGCGGACGGGCCGTGAAGACCAACATTAAGGTCTTATTCGAAGAGCTCGGCAAACTCGGCGTTTGGGTACGTCCGCATTACATGTACCCGTATGCCTCCGTTGATGAAATCGTTCCGCTGATGGCTGAAGGCAAGATCCTGCCGTACCTCGACGTTCCTTTCCAGCACGCTCATCCGAGAATTCTGAAGGCCATGAAACGCCCGGGAAGCGAATACAACATGGAACGCATCAATGCCTGGCGTGCGATTTGTCCGGACATCACGATTCGTTCAACGTTCATCACCGGCTTCCCGGGAGAAACTGAAGAAGAACTCCAGTACCTCTTGGACTTCCTGAAAGAAGCTCGTCTCAACCGCGTCGGCTGCTTTGCTTATTCTCCCGTAGAAGGCGCGGCTGCGAATGATCTGCCCGGAGCTCTTCCGGAAAGCGTTCGCGTAGAAAGAAGAGAGCGCTTCATGGAAGTTCAAAGCGAAATCTCCAAAGAACTTCTGCGCGAGAAAGTAGGCAAGACGATCAAAGTCTTAGTGGATGAAGCGCCCGATGAAGACGGTATTGCGACGGCCAGATCTACTGCCGACGCTCCGGATATTGACGGCTTAGTCTTTATTGAAAACAATCCGAATGTGAAGCCTGGAGACTTTGTGGACGTCAAAGTCACGGATTCTTCCGACTATGACCTCTTCGCCGAAGTTGTAAAAGAACCTTAGTCTTCCGGGGCAAGACATTTGGCGCAGCGTTACAGAAATTGACGTCCTCCTCGTCATGAATGGCGAGGATTCCATACCACCTCTGCAGCGGCCGTAGCCTAGTGCTGCAGTGGGTCTCTTCGGGTTCCTGCTGACAGCGGCCTTACTGCACCACTCATTGCACAGGCTAACTGGGCCCGTCCGGCCCTTAATACATTTATCGCTCCGACCTCATCTGCGTTGGAGCGGTAACCGCAGCCAATGCATGCA
>OBZC01000477.1_pt1 | contig 47305 bp, 43 predicted proteins | sample 1538231 | NCBI WGS metagenome assembly OBZC01 (sample SAMEA2580225, study PRJEB22360) | human gut metagenome | biome: human gut; feature: human-associated habitat; material: faeces | place: Denmark | collected 2008/2010 | reverse complement strand
CAACTTACGATTAGTTTTAAGCAAAAACAGAGTCAACCAAAATCAGTTCAGGTCATTGAACAATGCTTCCGGATTATGAAGACAAACTTCAATTTAAGACCGATGTACGTCTACACGGATGAACACATTGAGGCACAGGTCTTGATCTGCGTTCTGGCCCTCATCCTGCTTCGAATATTAAGCAAGAAGCTCAAGCTTGCAGGCCACCCAATGACGACAGAACAAATACTGGCAGCGCTCAACACTGCCAAACTGTCGGTTCAGCTGGATAAAGAACAGCCCGCTCTTTACAGGCCGTTGAGACAAATTCTGCGTCGGCCGCAGGACGATGATCCGCATGCACCAATACACCTGTACGAAGAGACAGACCTAAGCCGGATCATGAACTGCGTAGATTTAACTCCTCTGCCGCCCGTAGCAGACAAGAATGAGCTTGCACACTGCCTGAAGACGCGCTTCGATACCGACAAGGAAGCTCTGGGCGCTGTTTACCAAATCTAGCGAACGACAAAATAAAAATCCGGAGGGGAGTTTTACTGTTAAAAAACTAAATTAAAGACGGAGTCGCCTTAGGGACCCAGTGATTTAGGTGTCAAAGACAGGATTTATTTTGGTGTGTTTAGGTGTGCAGATTTTTTGGACGGGTTTCTCAGAATTGTGGCTGACTCTAGTATCGTCCGTGCCAAAATAAACAGAACATAGATACAAATGAGGCCGCGCTCTGCGGCCTTGCTGTTAACGGTTAGTTGTGTTTTTCTTTTTGCTGCTTTTCAGAAAGAAACGAGAATAGAAACTGACAAAGGCGATAATTAAAACGCCAATAATGATCAGTTCGTTACTGTAAGCGGCGAATTCTTCTCTTAAATAGTCCAACATAAATTCTTCCATCCTAATTACGGAGGCGTTGTTCCTCAATTCGTCTTGGAAACTTGTAGCTTTCCGATCAAGACGTCGAATTCGGCTTAAAAGGAGTCTAAGTTTTAAAAACGTACAAATGCATTGTAGGGACTGAGGGTAGTTAAGACAATAGTTTCTTATAGGGATTTTTACTGTACTTATTGATTTTTAAGTATAAATCTAATGATTGATACCTATTTTTGACCAATCCCATACCGCATTGTTGCGGTGATTTTGTGGTCTTTTTCACATAATTAATTGTGACTACCGAACAAAATAGTCTCGTTCCAAGAAATCCTAAAACAAAAAGCTCGACAACCGCTGTTGCGGAAGACGAGCTTAGATGAATTAAATCAAAAGATTATTTCTTCTCTTCTTTTTTGTCTTTCGGATCAAGTTTTACGGCCAAGAATGTTCTGCTTCCGTCACGAGCAACTCCTGAGTTTTAGGCCTAAATCTGTAGTTTTTATTTAAAAATCATATGGTAAAGGCCTATTATTTTTTATCCTTTTGTGGTAAAATAGTAGTAATAGTATAAAGGAGGAATCATGCGCTACCACATCATGTACAGCTCAAAAGGCGATAACAGAAGCGTCTACATTGCTTCCTCTTATCGAAATGAAGACGGTCAGTCCCGTAAGAGTATCGTTCGCAGATGTGGAAACCTGAAAAAGCTTCTGGCTGTAGACCCTCAAGCCTTAGAGAAGATCAAAGACGAAGTCAGACTCCTTAATGAAAACGCTGCCGGAGAGGACATAAGAAAGCGGCTCTTGAGCAATGAAACTATTGAGGCCGATATCATTCGAGCAGCTAAAGACGGAATCATGCTCAAAGGGGAAAAGCCTTGTCTGCGAGGCTTAGGCATGGTTGTTCTCGACAGGCTTTGGAACGAATTAAATCTGCCTTACAAGCTGTCTTATCTCAAGAAAGACTCTGACATTGAATTTGATTTTGAAGAAGTAGTAAGGCAGCTTTGTCTTGGTCGAATTCTTGCTCCTTGGTCCAAAGCCAAGACGTGCCGGTTAGCTCCTGTTTCTTATCTTGGTGCCAAGGAAGAAAACCTTGCTCACTATTACAACTGTCTTGATTTGCTCAGCAAGAATAAAGACTCCGTTATTAAGTATTTGAATAAAAAACTCTTAGAGAAAAATCCGCGTCGCGATACTCGCGTCTGTCTCTACGACATTACTACCTACGCATTTGAAAGCGTTGAAGCAGACAGTCTGCGGGAGTTCGGATACTCGAAAGATAAAAAATTTAATGAGGTACAAGTTGTAATGGCTCTGGCTGCTGATAAGGACGGCCTTCCGATCAGCTACAACCTTTACCGAGGAAATCAGGGCGAGTCTCCTACAATGATCCCTTTCATTGAGGAACTAAAGAAAACTTACGGCGTCGAAAATCTTATCGTCGTTGCTGACAAGGGCTTGAACAATACAGCCAACATTCATTGTCTGCTGGAATTGAGCAATAGCTATGTCCTCTCCTCAAAAAACAGAAACGCGTCCAAGGAGATCAAGGAAGCCGCATTGGATCCGACAGGAAGAGTCGAAAGAGTTGTGGCAGACGGTAACGGCGTCCTCTCAAAGGCATGGTTCAAAGAAGTAACCTTGGAAACCAAAGTTAGTTATAAATATCCTGACTTTGCTTACGAAAACAGTAATCCCCAGGAGAAGAAAAAACTCGAAGATAAGCTCAAGCCATACACGACGAAATACGGCAACAAGAGAAAGAAAGGGACCATTAAACGTCGCTTTATTATCACCTTCTCGGAAAAACGATTTATCAAGGATAGGATCGACCGACAAAGACTAATAAAGAAAGCCGAGAGGCTTGTGGCTAATCCGTCTAACTTCTCAGCTGAGCTGAAGAAAGGCGGGAAAAGCCTGGTCAGCGTGGATATCGATAAAGAGAGCCTGGCGGTTAATTACGAAAGAATCTCAGAGCAAGAACTCTTTGACGGAATGCACGTCATCGAAACTTCTCTGAATGATCCGGCAGAAAAAGTACTGGATATCTACAAAGGACTTTGGCACATTGAAAGCAACTTCCGAGTTCTTAAGAGCTAGTTGGAAGGTCGTCCCGTTTACGTAAGAACTGAAAATCACATCCGCGGTCACTTTCTTTGCTGCTACATCTCACTGGTCCTCTCAAGATTGTTGGAATACAAACTAAGAAAGAGAGAAACTCCCATCCCAATAGGCAAAATCGTTGAAAGTCTCAACGGTCTTAGAACTACAAAAATCAAATTAGACAGGTTGCCAGCAATTTACGCCACGACGGGAATCTCTGAGGAAATAAAACAGATATGCGCCGCATTGGAGATGACTGTACCTGAAGACTATGAAACAGCGGCTTCGCTGCGGAAGAAGCTTGCTTTACGAGAAGGTCTTGGAAGCTATTTCCAGAATAAAGAGATTATTACCACAGAAGAGAAAAAATCAAAAAACTAGAGAACCCTTGGGACTCAAAGGCCCTCTTGAAATTATCTGTGATTCTTCTATAAAACTCAGGAAAAAGCTCGACAACCGCTGTTGCGGAAGCCGAGCTTAGATGAATTAAATCAAAAGATTATTTCTTCTCTTCTTTTTTGTCTTTCGGATCAAGTTTTACGGCCAAGAATGTTCTGCTTCCGTCACGAGCAACTTGAAGAGCTAGTGTCTTGTCAGCAGCATTCACAGCATCTTTGAACTGTTCGAAGGAGCGAATCTTCTTGCCGCCTACGGATAAGAGGACATCACCTTCTTTGATTCCGGCCTCGGAAGCAGGACCATGAGATTCGACGACAACGAGACCGTCACCGTATTTTTTCTTCTCTTCGTCATTCAAACCGCGGACGGTTACGCCTAAACGACCGCGAGCTTCTTCAGCGGCTTTGCCTTTAGCAACTGAAGTATCGGCAGCTGCGTCAAGTTTGACCTTTACTTCAGCTTCTTTGCCTTCACGAAGAACTTTTACGTTGTGCTCGGTATCCGGGCGAGCAGAAGCGACTGCACGAGAGAGGTCTGCAGCATTATCAATGCCCTTTCCGTCGAAGAGGATGACGATATCTCCTTCCTGCAGGCCGGCTTTCTCAGCTGCGGAGCCTTTTTGGATCTGAGCGATCAAAGCGCCTTTGTTTTTCTCAAGGCCGAAAGATTTTGCCAACTCCGGACTCATTGTTTGGATCATTACACCCAAACGGCCGCGGTTTACTTTACCGTGTTTGACGAGTTCGTCTTTAATCTGAAGCGCCAGATCAATAGGAACAGCGAAGGACAAGCCCATAAAGCCGCCGGAAGTAGAGAAGATCTGAGAGTTAATGCCGATGACTTCTCCCTTCATATTGAAAAGAGGACCGCCGGAGTTGCCCGGGTTGACGGCGGCGTCAGTCTGAATGAACGGGACAAACTGATCGCTTGGGAGGTTACGGCTCTTAGCAGAGACGATACCGCTCGTGACTGTGTTCTCTAAACCAAAGGGAGCGCCGATAGCAGCAACCCACTCGCCTACTTTGACATCTTTAGAGTTGCCGAGCTTAACGCACGGAAGGTCTTTCCCATCGATCTTAATGACAGCAACGTCTGTTTTGGCATCACTGCCGATAACTTTGGCATTGAACTCACGATCATCAGTCAGATGGACCTTGATTTCATCAGCGCCGTCAACAACGTGATGGTTAGTAAGAATCAGACCGTCCGGACTAATAATGAAGCCGGAGCCTTGGCCTTTGCGTTCTGGCATACGATCTTCAAAACCATCCGGTCCGGGGAAGGGGAACGGGAATCCGAAACGACGGAGCTCATCGAGCTTGTCTTTGGGCATTCCTTTGAAAGGGTTTGCGTTTTTACGCACAGCGGCTTTTTGAGTAACCTGAATACTTACGACTGCTTTACCGTTGTCCTCCACAAGCTTGGTGAAGTCAGGCAGCTGCGCCTGCTGAGCGTGAGCGGAGGTTATCGGAGCAATCGGAGATGTCTGGACTAAAGAGCCGGCGACAAAAGCGAAAGTGACGGCAGCGGCTGCGGCCGTTTTTTTCATTGAAATACGAAGCATCAAATAAATCCTTGGTAGATAAAGTTCAGCTTGGTTTAGATCTTTAACTATTTGAATTAAGGGCTACTTAATGAAATCGGATGAACAAAATTAAGAGTAAATGAACGTAAATTCAGATGAAGAGATGTTACGTTTTCGAACAAATCAAACAAAAGAAATCGGATCGTTTCGGCAAGAGAAAAAGGTCAACAGATTAATGCAGCTCAGAACGATTGTTAAAAATAAAAAGAATCGGATGATTGAGATCGTTAAGAAAAAGCCTGAGGAATAGGCTCTGCTAAAGGCTGTAGGCGTAAGATGAAAGAAAATTAATTATTAAGACCTCACCCATGGAACAAACTTTATTTACTCAATTTTTACTTCAATTTGGAAAAAGTTCGCCGCTTTTTCTGCTTATTTTCTTGGGCTTCGCACTATCGCGCTGGTTTGGATTTAATAAAACCGCCAGCACGGTTCTTTCAAAGTTTGCTTTTAATATTGCTCTTCCTGCGATGTTGTTCCGCCTTCTGTCCAACCTTGCGTTAACGGAAAGCCATGCAGATTTAAGGTTATTGATCGCATTTTTCGGAGCGTGCTTCATTCTGTTTTTTATCGGACGATTTGTTTCTGGATATCTTTTGAAAATGAAGCCAGTAGAAACTGCAATTTTCGGTACCGGATGCGTTTTCTCCAATAACGGACTTCTTGGCCTCCCTTTGGCTATTGCGATGCTCGGAGAGAAAGCCGCTCCTTCAGTATCAGCGGTATTATCTTTAAACGCCTTAGTGCTGTGGACCTTGGTTTCAATTGCGGTTGAATTCTCTCTTCAGTCGGGACATCTCACAATCCGCTCTTTTCTGAAAACTCTAGCGTCAGTTTTTAAAAATCCCTTGATTATTGCCATTTTTTGCGGGGTTGCCTGGAGTTTTACGGGATTAAGCATCCCCTATGTGGTTGACGAGCCTGTCCGTCTAATAGGTAACTCAGCAACTGCACTGAGCCTGATCGTGGTGGGGATGGGGTTGTCGGAATACGGAATAGGCCAAGGGTTAGGAAAGAGCTTTGTACTGAGCTCCATTAAATTATTCATTCATCCTACGCTTATATTTTGTTTGGCGTTATTAATCGGATTGGGCCCGGTTGAGACGACGGCGATTGTATTTTTAGGTTGCCTTCCTATGGGTGTTAATGTTTACTTGATGTGCCGACAATTTCATGCAGCTGAGGCTGTTATCGCGAATGCAATGATCATTACGACAGTTGTTTCTTCATTCACTGTTCCAATGGCAGTCGCATTTTTGACAAGGTATTTTGGAGGATTAGGGTAGAGAATACAACGTCGATGAGGATAGCCTTCGTTTGAGTAGGAAGGCTTGCTAGGAATTTGAACTTTCTGCAAGTTTTACAACTTCAATTGGAGTACTACTCAAATGAAAAAAACACTTATCGCTGCTGCTGTAATGGCTGCTTCCGGCGTCGCATTTGCCGCCTCTAACGTAACTCTTTATGGCGTTATTGAAGAAGGCGTGGTCGTTTCCAAAGCCAAGCATAAAGATACAATGGTTGACCTAAAGGCTGGTTTTGACTCCGGCAACCGTTGGGGTATCAAGGGCGTTGAAGACCTCGGCAACGGATACAGCGTTGGTTTCATCCTTGAACAGGGATTTACAGCCGATAATGGAGAAGAGGGTGTTCCCGGCAAAGCCTTCAACCGTGAATCCATTCTTTATGTCAAAGGCGGATTTGGCTCTTTAGCGTTTGGCCGCACCGGTGGCCTGGCCTTTGCTCAGTCTCAGAACATTCGTACAGGCTGGGTATTCGGAACTGGCTACGGTTCTTCTGCTTGGAATGCTATCGATTTCGTAGCAAAACGTATGAATAATGTTGTTTCCTACGCTACTCCTGTCTTCTCTGGGTTCAGCGTTCATGCAATGTATTCCAACAGCGGTTCCAACGAACTCGCCAATGACGATAAGAAGTGGTCTGAAAATGGTCACTATTATGGTATCGGTGCTAAGTACCAAGCCAATGCAATTAAATCCAGCTTGATTTTTGAAGCTGCCCAGAACAAGAATATTGCAGCTACCGGCAATAGAAACGCCAAGTACGGCATCAACTATGGTTTAGAGTGGGATCTTGGAGCTATTACTCCGATGTTCGGTTATCAATATGTTTGGCAGGACAACGGAAATAAAGATCATCAGTTCGGTCTGAGTGCTAAGGCTCCAGTTGCTGGTGGTACGGTCAAGGTTGGTGCTCGTTATACCTTTGGCAAGAATGACGAAGCCAAGGCTAACGAAGAAGACAAGCACAATGCTTGGTTGATTGGCGCTGCTTACGAATATCCGTTGAGCAAACGTACTATCGTCAAATCCTACGCTGGCTATGCAGATGGCGGCAAGGCTTGGAAAGACACAGCCGAAACTAAGTACAACGGTTATCAGCTTTATCTCGGCCTTTGCCATTCCTTCTAATAGTCTAAATTCTTGATGGTTTAGATCTTGGCCTCCCTCGGGAGGCCTTTTTCATTTGAGCTTCAATTGTTGCTAGGAATTTGAACTTTCTGCAAGTTTTATAACTTCAATTGGAGTACTACTCAAATGAAAAAAACACTTATCGCTGCGGCTGTGATGGCTGCTTCCGGCGTTGCTTTTGCTGCCTCTAACGTCACTCTTTATGGTGTATTAGAAGAAGGTGTGGTTGTACAGAAAGGTAAACATTTTGATACCAATGTTCAGCTTAAATCTGGTTTCGTTGCTGGAAACCGCTGGGGTATTAAAGGCGTAGAAGATCTAGGAAATGGATACACAGTAGGATTTATCCTTGAGCAGGGTTTTGACTCTGATACCGGCGCTGAAGCAGAAAGCACACAAGCTTTTAGCCGTGAGTCAATTTTGTATGTGAACGGTAACTATGGTTCCTTAGCTTTTGGCCGTACGGGCGGTCTAGCTTTTGCCCAATCCAGAGCTATCAGAACAGGTTGGGTATTTGGTACTTCTTATGGTGCTTCCTCTTGGAATAACTATGCATGGGTTGCAAAACGCATGAATAATGTTATTTCTTACGCAACGCCGGCTTTTGGTGGTTTCTCTGTACACGCGATGTATTCCAATAGCGGAACTGGGAATACAAGCAATGACTTAGATAAGTGGTCTAAAAACGGTCACTACTATGGTATTGGCGTTAAATATCAGGCTGATGCAATCAAGTCAAGCTTGATTTTTGAGGCAGCTCAGAACAAAAATCTCCCAGTGACTTCTAATAGAAATGCCAAATATGGCATCAACTATGGTTTGGAATGGAATCTTGGCGCAATCACTCCGATGTTCGGGTACCAGTATGTATGGCAGGACAAAGGTAACAAAGACCATCAATTCGGTCTGAGCGCCCAGGCTCCTGTGGCTGGCGGTACAGCAATGCTTGGTGCACGTTATCTATTCGGTAAGGATGATGGAGCCGCCGAAGGCAAGGAAGACAAACACAATGTCTTTACTATCGGTGCTGGTTACGCATACCCTTTAAGCAAGCGTACGAAGATCAATTCCTATGCAGGCTATGCTCATTCTGGCAAGGCCTGGAAAGAAACGGAATTTTTCAAATCCTCAAGCGTAGGTATGGATAAAGCCCCGAATTATTCCGGCTACCAGCTTTTCGTAGGCTTACAGCACAACTTCTAACATGATTTAATCCGTGATTAATCATCTGGCCTCCTTTGGGAGGCCTTTTTCATTTGAGCCCCTATTGTTGCTAGCAATTTGAACTTTCTGTAAGTTTTATAACTTCAATTGGAGTACTACTCAAATGAAAAAAACACTCATCGCTGCTGCTGTAATGGCCGCATCCGGCGTCGCATTCGCTGCTTCTAACATTACTCTCTATGGTGATGTTGACACCTCTGCTGTCCTTACTCACGACGGCGGTGCTTCCGACAGCAAGAATGTTATCGATATGCAGCCCGGCTTCCTTAATGGTTCTCGTTGGGGTATTAAAGGCGTAGAAGAACTGGGCAACGGATATGCAGTAGGTTTCATCCTTGAAAATGGCTTCAACTCCGATGATGGAACTAACGGTCAGAAATACAGTGGTGGGTTCTCTCGTGAAACCAAACTCTACATCAACGGTGGATTCGGTCAGATTGGTTTCGGCCGATTAGGTTCTTTAGCGAATGGTGCTCAGTCTAATAGCATCCTCTCCGGCTGGGCCCTCGGTACGAGTTATCAAACCTAAGGCACGCTCACTTCTTTCATGAAGAATAATGGTCGTGTTAACAATGCCATCGCCTACGTTTCTCCGTCCTTTGCAGGCCTTACAGTTCATGCAATGTACTCCAATGGCACTGGAACAGACACAAAAAAAATGGGCACAGAATGACCACTATTACGGCTTGGGTTTAGCTTATCAGTTAGCTAATTATAGAAATACACTTTTTTTGAAGCTGCTGATAACAAGGGCGGTAAGAAAGAAACCGCTTACAACATCAATCTTGGTTTAGGTTACGACCTAGGTTCTATTACTCCTCAGTTTGCCTACCAGTATGCTTGGCAGGATACACAGTACAAACAGCACGTTTTCGGATTGTATGCAGCAGCTCCGGTCGCTGGCGGTGTTGTTAAAGCTGGTGTTAAATACCTGTTGGGTAAACGAGACAAAAGATTTCAAAGATGCAACAGGCGAAGATAAATACAATTCTTTATCCATCAGTGCTGCCTATGAGTATCCCCTCAGCAAACGCACTACCCTTTGGGGGGTTGCTAGCTGGGCTGACGGCTCTAAAGGCTACGCCTCCAGAAAACTCAAAGATCTGAAGAAGGCTGACAGCTCTTTAAAAACAGCTAATTATGATGGATACGTTCTTTCTGTTGGTATGACACATAATTTCTAATAAAGCAGAACTTATCGCTATTGAGACGGCCATTGCAGAACTCATTTATTCTGAGTTTTGTTTTGGCCCTTTTCTATTTCAAATAGTAAGGATAAGAAAGAGTCGGGCTCCGCTGGTTTTCTGCGAAGCCCGACTCAATTGTATTTATCTTTAACTTCTATGCTTGGATTAGAAGTTGTGGGTCATACCAACACCAACCTGATAACCATTCAGTTTGATATTCTGGTTAGCCGTGATATCAGCTTTCAGCCCTTTAGAGCCGTGATTGTATCCAGCATATGCGTAGGTTGTTGTACGCTTGCTCAGAGGATATTCATAAGCTCCGTTAATGGTCCATGCGCGACGACGATCAGACTGTCCGGCCGCTAAGGTACCTTCATTTTTGCCAAACAGGTAACGAGCACCGATCTTGGCTGTACCGCCACCCAAAGGAGCTAAAGCCGACAAACCAAAGACATTATCTTTGACGCCGTCTTTCTGCCAGTTGTACTGGTAGGCGAACATCGGAGTAATAGCGCCAAAGTTATACCCTAAACCTAGATTAATTAAATAAGCTGTGTTGGAATTGGTCTGACCTTTGTTATCAACGGCTTCAAAAATAAGGCTGTTCTTAAATCCGCCCAAGGTGTACTGTCCGCCAATACCGTAATAGTGAACATTGTCAGACCATTTAGCATCATCCTTCTTTGTTCCGTTGGAGTACATAGCGCTGAACTTGAAGCCAGCGAAGTCCGGAGAAACATATGCGATAGCATTATTTAAACGACCGTTGCCTTTCGCAAGAGCTGTCCAAGAACCGCCGTCGTAGCTCGTACCCAGAGCCCAACCAGTGAGGAGGTTGTTAGACTGAGCGCCGCCGGCTAAAGAGCCCAAACGACCGAAGCCAATCTGACCGAAATTACCCTGGACATACAGCTTAGATTCACGATTGAAGGCCCCGGAATTATCTCCGCTCCATCCATTTGCAGTAGTGCCGTCGTCAACGTTATAACCCTGCTCAAGAATGAACCCTACAGCGTAGCCGTTTCCGAGATCTTCTACGCCTTTAATACCCCAACGAGAACCATTACGGAACCCAGATTTCAACTGGACAGTTGTGTCCTGATGTTTAACTTTTCCGACGACAACAGAAGCATCGACAACTCCATAGAGTGTGACGTTAGAAGCAGCAAATGCAACGCCGGAAGCAGCCATTACAGCAGCAGCGAGAAGTGTTTTTTTCATTTGAGTGGTACTCCAATTGAAGTTATAAAACTTGCAGAAAGTTCAAATTCCTAGCAACAATTGAAGCCCACATGAAAAAGGCCTCCCGAAGGAGGCCAAATAAAATCTAGTAATTAACTATTAGAAGTTATGAACCAGACCGAGACCAACAGCATATCCGTTATGGACCAGACTTGCATCCGCTTTCTTAGAGGTCTTCCAGAGTTTGCTGCCGTGTGTGTAACCTGCATAGCCGTAGGCAAATGTACGTTTGCTGAGCGGATACTGGTAAGCAGCGTTCAAACTCCAGCCGCGGTATTTATCTTCTTCGCCGGCAGCTTTAGATTCATCCTTACCAAAGATCATCTTACCGCCAAGTTTGGCTGTACCACCGAAAGCCGGAACGGCACCGCTGATACCAAATGCATGCTGTTTGTAAGCGTCATCCGACCAAGCGTACTGATAGATACCAGAAAGAGTTGCTACGCCAAAATTGTAGTTTCCGCCAGCGGTGATGCTATAAGCGTCGTGTTCATAGTCTTTAGCTTTGACAACGTCTTCGCCCTTAGCGTCCGTGGCTTCAAAAATCATGCTTCCTGTAAGAGCGCCATAGGCTCCTTTAACACCTAAGCCATAGTAATGGTGGTTATCAGACCATTTGTTATCGTCTTTCTGAGTACCGTTGGAGTACATCACATGAAGTGTCATGCCGGCGAAAGACGGAGAAACGTACGAAATAGCGTTATTGACACGGCCATTGCCTTTGCCATACTTAGTCCAAGAACCAGTATCTTCGTAAGAGGTTCCGAACTGCCAACCGGTAAGAATCGTCTGTGAACCAGCGCCGGAAGCAAGGCTTCCGAATCTACCAAAGCTCAAGCTACCGAAGGAGCCAGCTACGTACAGGCGGGACTCACGGTTGAAAGTACCTTCTTCGCCATCTTTCGTAGACCATCCATTAGCTGTCATGCCATCGTCTAAATTAAAACCCTGCTCAAGCTGGAAACCTACTGTGTATCCATTGCCAAGCTCTTCGACACCCTTAAGACCCCAACGGGAACCAGAGTTAAATCCGCTCTTAGCCTGAACCGTTGTGTCAGCTTTCTTAGCTTTAGAAACGAGAACACCGCCGTCCATTACGCCGTAAAGCGTAACGTTAGAAGCAGCAAATGCAATGCCGGATGTGGCCATTACAGCAGCAGCGATAAGTGTTTTTTTCATTTGAGTAGTACTCCAATTGAAGTTATAAAACTTGCAGAAAGTTCAAATTCCTAGCAACAATCGAAGTTCAAATGAAAAACGGCCTCCCGAAGGAGGCCAAGGTCTAACTCTGAAAAATACTCAGATTAGAAGGAGTGGCAAAGGCCGAGGTAAACCTGATAACCATTGTAGTTAACGTCGTCCTTGTTCTTCCATTCTTTTGCTGCGTCAGCATAACCAGCGTAGGACTTGATGATAGTACGCTTGCTGAGCGGATACTCATAAGCAGCACCGATTGTCCAAACGTTGTGTTTGTCTTCTGCACCAGCTGCTGCACCGTCGTTCTTACCGAAAAGATAACGAGCACCGACCTTGACAGTACCGCCTGCGACAGGTGCCTTGGCACTCAGACCAAACTGATGGTCTTTGTTACCGCCGTCCTGCCAAATATACTGATAGCCAAACATCGGGGTAATTGTGCCAAGGTTCCATTCGAAACCGAAGTTAAGGCCATATTGAGTTTTCTTAGCTGCTTTAGCGGGTTCAACAACAGTCTCAGCAAACTTTTTATATGCAACCTTGTCTGCGGCAGAAAGAGGCAGATCTTTTTCTTCTCCCCAAGCCCACATCGCTTGAGATATAAGGTCGCCGTAAGTCTTTTCGGCAGTAGCGGTTCCCTTATTGTCAACAGCTTCAAAGATTAAGCTGGAAAGAATGTTATTGGCATTGTACTTAACACCCAAGCCATAGTAGTGGCTATTGTCAGACCACTTATTGGTGTCGGCATCAACACCATTGGAGTACATTGCATGAACGCTAAAGCCCGAAAAGACGGGAGAAGCGTAGGAAATGGTATTGTTCATGCGTTTTGCTACGTAGGAAATAGTGTTCCAACCAGAAGCACCATAACCTGTACCAAAGACCCAGCCAGTACGAATAGCCTGGGACTGGGCAAAAGCCAACCCGCCTGTTCGGCCGAAGGCTAAAGAACCAAAACCACCCTTAACGGAAAGAATTGCTTCACGATTGAAGGCTTTGCCAGCTTCGCCTTCATCGCCATTATTAGCTGTGAAACCCTGTTCAAGGATAAAGCCGACGCTGTAACCGTTGCCGAGATCTTCAACACCTCTTAAACCCCAACGGTTGCCGGAGTCAAAGCCAGACTTCAGATTAACGAGTGTGTCTTTATGCTTAGCTTTAGAAACAACAACTCCTTCTTCAATAACACCGTAAAGAGTAACGTTAGAAGCAGCAAATGCAACGCCGGAAGCAGCCATCACAGCAGCAGCGATAAGTGTTTTTTTCATTTGAGTAGTACTCCAATTGAAGTTATAAAACTTGCAGAAAGTTCAAATTCCTAGCAACAATTGAAGCTCAAACGAAAAAGGCCTCCCGAAGGAGGCCGGCAAATAATCTGAGATTAGATCAGATTAGAAGGAGTGGCAAAGGCCAAGATAGACCTGGTAGCCATTGTATGCTGTTGTGTCTTTGTCTTTCCAAGCTTTGCCGCCATCTGCATAGCCGGCGTAAGACTTGACGACAGTACGTTTGCTCAACGGATATTCGTAAGCAGCGCCGATCAGCCAGGCATTATGCTTGTCTTCTTCATTAGCCGTAGCTCCGTCATTCTTACCGAATGTGTAACGAGCACCAACCTTAACGGTACCACCCGCAACAGGAGCCTTCGCACTCAGACCAAACTGGTGATCTTTATCGCCACCGTCCTGCCAAACATACTGATAGCCAAACATCGGGGTAATGGCACCAAGATTCCATTCCAAACCATAGTTGATGCCATATTTGGCGTTACTGTTACCGGGAGCAACAACATTTTTGTTTTGAGCAGCTTCAAAAATTAAGCTGGAAAGAATGTTATTTGCATTGTATTTAACACCAATGCCGTAGTAGTGGCCATTCTTGGACCATTTTGCCTTATCGTCAGTGGCCTTTTCATCAACACCGCTGTTGGAATACATAGCGTGGACGCTGAAGCCGTCAAATACAGGAGTAGCGTAAGAAACAACGTTATTCATACGCTTTGCAACGAAATCGATGGCATTCCAACCAGATGAGCCGTAGCCGGTTCCGAAGACCCAGCCAGTACGAATAGCACGGGATTGAGCGAAAGCTAGGCCGCCAGTTCTACCAAAGGCTAAAGAACCAAATCCGCCATTTACGTAAAGAATAGATTCACGGTTAAAAGCTTTACCTTCAACGCCTTCATCACCAGTGTCAGCAGCAAAACCTTGTTCAAGGATAAAGCCAACGCTGTATCCGTTGCCGAGGTCTTCAACACCCTTGATACCCCAGCGGTTGCCGGAGTCAAAACCTGCTTTCAGGTCAACAATAGTGTCTTTATGTTTGGCTTTAGAAACAACGACACCTTCTTCAATAACGCCATAGAGAGTAACGTTAGAAGCAGCAAAAGCAACGCCGGAAGCAGCCATCACAGCAGCAGCGATAAGTGTTTTTTTCATTTGAGTAGTACTCCAATTGAAGTTGTAAAACTTGCAGAAAGTTCAAATTCCTAGCAAGAATTTATCTGCACCGTCATTCTGATAAAAACGAGTCATGCAAGCAACAAAATCTGTTGTATTTACGCAAAAACAACGGTTTTCAATGAAAAACAATATATTTAATCAATAAAAAGTTGTTGTTTTACAACAAATCAGCTTTATGTATTTTGGTTTTTTCGTCGTCAAAAAGTGCATCTGCCCAGAGCTGCATCACGACTCGTCTTCTATCCAAAAGGTCGCTTCGTTGATAAGCTAAAGTTGTTTGTGTTCCTGTGGTATGCATGAGCGATTTCTCGGCTGCTTCATTGTCAATATCGTTTTCAGCGCACCAATCTCTGAAGGTCGAACGCATTCCGTGCATGGTGCACGCCTGATTTAATGCAGTCCTCAAAAATTTCCTTGGCGTTTCCCGACGTATTGGCGTCTTTCCGTCTACAGAAAATATGAATTCTCCCTTCGATTCTTTTCTAATTTCCTTTAATAATGAGATGACTTGCTGAGATAGCGGAACTCTGAACGGAAATTCTTTGCCGTCTTTTCGACGCGATGGAGGGCAAAGCCAAACTTTCTCTTTCCAGCTTATCTCTCTCCAATGGGCTTGAGTAAATTCAACAGTGCGGGTTGCAGTAAGAACGCCGAACAGCAGGGCTTTTGCCCCGATAGAACTCTCTTGTTGTAGTTTGGGAATGATGGCTTTTAATTCCGTAAAGGAAAGAGATTTGAAATGCTGGGTTGAATTGCATTTATTTGCGGGAGGGAGAAATAAGTCGAGGTTTCCTTTCCAGGAAGCTGGGTTGTTCCCGATAAATAGATTTTCATTGATCGCATAAGCGAAAATTTTCTCTAACCTCCCCCTTACACGGGAGGCGGTCATCGTTTTGTTTATCCATATGGGACGAAGTATTTTTAGGATGTCTTTTCGGTCGATTTCATCGATGAATTTTTCCCCAATGACGGGAAAGGCATAAGTGCTTATAGAAGAGCTCCAAGACTGCTTTTGAGCCGGATTTTTCCATAATCGAACCGAGGCTAAGATTTCGATGACTCGCCGTGCATAGTCCTTAAAAAGAACCGGGTGCTGTTTGGCTTCCATTAATGCAGAAGCCTTTCCGCTGAATTGAAGAGATGTTTTTAACAGAAAGGCAAATTGTTTAACTTCCGATAATGGCTTTTTACTGGCGCTTCCGAGTGCTAAATCGCAGACGCGGCCTTTAGGATCGAGATAGCGAAAAAAATAATTTCGATATCTTCCGTTGCCCCGAACTCGTACGTATAGATGAGGCTCTAATCGATGGGTGCCGTCGGGTAATTCAAATATTTGCCTTTTGCTGAAGCGGCCGATTTTTGCATGAGACATACCAGTGTGTCCTCCAATGTGTTAAATGAAATCAGTCTCTCAATTACAGAGGATCGCTGGCTGTCTTTTCCTCCAAAATGATTGGGTAGTTTCGGCCTCTAGGCGGTGGCGATTTTTCAAGAAAATACATAAGATGGAAAAAGCGAAAATTCGCTAGAATAATTAGGACTCACCCCGGTAAGACGACCCAACAGAAAAAGACGAGGAACATAAATGCGGCCTGTGCGTCTCAGAAACTACATCTTCTATTTGTTGGCTCTTACAATTACCTTGCCGCTGCTGGTGTTGAGCTACTCTCAGTACCGGATGATTGAGCAGGAGATCCGTAAAGATGATCTCCTCCTGGTGGAAGATGCGTTAGCACTGTCCAACAATATTAAAAATAGAGTTGATTCCGCGAAAACCCTCGTTGTGATGTCTGCAAGCACACTGCAAGTCTATGGGACAGAGGACAAATCAGCCTTACGAGCCATCCTAAAAAGCATTTTGACGGAAGTTCCGTATTTCTTAAACATCCACTACGGTGATGTGAATGGAGACGTCATCGTTTTTGAGCCTCCTAAGAATGCACGGAATGAAAGTAATGAGGGCGTGTCTCACACAAATAGGGATCATTGGAGTCACATCCGCAATCGGGACTCGGTTTATATATCTGACGTCATTATGGCGACCAGTGCGGCAAACGTTCCCATTGTGAATATTTGTGCGCCGGCAATAAACAAGTCCGGAAAGATCATCGGTTATGCAGTCTCTGCTCTTGATTTAAAGAGTCTGTACGAAGATGTGGTATCAGGCTTAGATATTCAGGACAGCGCTGTATATATCTTGGACAAGAAGGGTGCGCCTATCTACGCGACCGATCATGTTAATTCTCCGGAACCCTTGATTCCTTCCAAGGTTTTAAAAGAACTCGTCGCAAATAAAGAAAACGCTCAGGTTTTATCCAGGAACGATGCGTCTGATTTAGTCGGCGCGATCAGAGAGATACCGGGGCTTGGCTGGTACGTCGGTGTTTTTAAGAAGGAAGAGGATAGAGAATCAGCAATCATCTCGATGGCGGCGACAAACAGCCTGATCTTCTTCTTCCTTTTGCTAGTAACGTTTATTTTGGCTTCCTACTCTGTTCGTCCCTTGACCGAGTCTGTTAATAAACTCATTGAGCAGGTGAGAGAAGGCAAGGCCGTTCCGACTGAAGCGGAAAAAGTCCATCATCCCGAAGAACTCGTTGAGCTTCAGAAAGCTTTCTGTCGCTTGTTGGTGAAATTGAAATCTCACCAGAAATCTGAAGGCGCGCTTAGTGAACTGAGCGAATCTGATGTCCAAAAAGAAGTCGAGCTTCTTAAAGAACAATATGAATTCCTGCAGGCGCTGATTACCCTTCTGCCGTCTCCGATGGCCATTGTGGATGAAAACGGCTTTGTTCGTTTCTTAAATCAGTCCGCCTCTAAGTTCTTTGACAAAGCAGTAGCCGGAGCGAATTTCGCTCAAATGCTCAAAGAAAAGTTTGAAGAAGACAATTTCGGATTTAACCTTCACGGCATGTCAGAAGAAAAAATCCTCAAGACCAAGGATACGAGGGAGGATTTCCTGCTTCAGAGAAGAGAGTTGCCGCCGATCAAAGGAACACGACGCAGTGTTTACTTACTTTCGCCGTTCAAAGAGCCCGACTGGAATTCGAAATAAGACACGCCTAAAGAAGGCAGGAACTTTTCCAGCACATCTTTCACCGAGAGGATGAGGCTTCGGTCATTGGTGCATGGGTGGCAGTCAATATGTTCCGCGTTCAAGATTCTGCTGTCGATGTAGAGCGAAATTTCTTTGTTTTGATCAAAGATCAGACCAAGTAAAGAAACGGCGCCCGGGAAGGTGTGCATGAGTCGGGACAAATCCTCGGGAGAGGCAAAAGAAAGGTGACTGCTTTTCAAAAATGCGGCCGCTTGTTTGGCATTAAATCGTTCTTCCCCCGGTATCACAAAGAGAAAAAATTGTTTCTTATTCTTAACTAAAAGCGTCTTACAGCACGTAGAACCAAACTCTTTTGCAATTTTTAACCCTTCCTCACACGTCGTGATGGGTAAGTGATTCAAGGCTTTGAACGGAATGTTGTGTGTACGAAGAAAGTCCTCAACTTCTTGGGTAGTGTTGTCCATAAGAGCCTGTAAGATTTTGTGTCCGTTTTGGAAAGTATTATATAGATGCGGTATACACTTACGACAAATTATCAGCCTAACCAAGTGAGAAACTTATGGCAGCAGCAGAAATCGGTTCGTTTCCGCCCGGCGTGAAACGCTTTTTTCTTTTAGGGGCACCAATTATTGCCCTTATTATTTATTGGATACTTCCGAACACTTATACGGATATCCATAACCAAGTCCTTCCTTTTAATCCTCACGCCAAAGCTTGTTTGGCCGTCGTGGTTTGGATGGTCCTTTGGTGGCTTTTTGAACCGGTTCCGATTCCGGTGACTTCGCTTCTTCCCATTCCGCTCTTTCCCCTATTAGGGATCGCTAAACCTGCGCAGGCAATGGCGCCGTACGCATCAGGTACGATTTTCCTGTTCATGGGCGGTTTTATTCTGGCGATTGCCGTTCAGCGCTGGCGTCTGGATAAGCGCATTGCTTTAACCACATTAAAACTCGTAGGTACCAAGGCGCCTGCGATTGTGGGCGGTTTCCTCTTGGCGAGCGGTGTGCTTTCCATGTGGGTATCCAACACGGCAACCGCGGCCATGATGGTTCCGATTGCGATGGCCGTTCTTTCCTTAGTGCGAGCTAAAAAAGCCGGCGGTCCGATCGATCAGGAAGAAGAAAACTTCAGCGTCGCCATGCTGCTTGCCGTTGCCTATGGTGCCTCTATCGGCGGTATGGCCACCATTATCGGTTCGCCTCCTAACGGCATTTTTGCGCGTTTTATGGAGCAGAACTTCAATGATCCGATTTCGCTTGCGCATTGGATGAAGTATGGCATGCCGCTTACACTTATTCTGCTTCCGCTGTGCTGGTTCCTTCTGACTAAGGTTCTCTTCCGTAAGACCATGAAGGAAATCGAAGGCGGCGCTCAGTGGGTTCAGTCCGAATTGAATAAATTAGGACCGATCGGCAAGGGCGAAATGATCGTTCTGATCGTCTTCTGCTCTGCGATCCTCCTGTGGTCCTTCGGCGGTGTGTTAAGAGGTCTGGATTTCGGCGGCACAAGGCCGTTTGCTTCGCTCTCTGACGCCGCAATTGCGATGATCTGCGCCATCGTGCTGTTCTGTATCCCTGTGAACAGAGACCATATGGTTCTGGATTGGTCGGATATGAAAGAGCTGCCCTGGGGCGTTCTGCTCTTGTTCGGCGGCGGTCTTTCCATGGCTGCCGGTCTGCAGATTACGGAATGCGGTCAGATTATCAGCGCAAACGCAGGCGTTCTAGCCGGACTTCCGCGCTGGGCAATCCTTATCGGTGTGAGCTTGCTCGTGATGCTGGCAAGTAACTTCACATCGAACACGGCGCTTGCCGCAACACTCATGCCGCTCCTGGCTTCCGCGGCTGTTCCGATGGGCGTGCCTGCCGAGCAGCTGCTGATGGTGACGGCTCTGTCTGCATCCTGCGCATTCATGATGCCGGTCGGAACACCTCCGAATGCGATCGTGTTCAGTACCGGACGCATCAAGATTATGCAGATGGTTTCTGCCGGTGCGGTTCTGACGCTTGTCTCAGTCGTCGTCATTGGACTGTTCGCAGCAACATTCATCGACTAATCTTTTGAACTCGCAGAGGGGGGCCGAGGGCCTCCCTTAATTTTTGTTGCAAAGCCACCGCCATTGGCCGAATGAGGTACAACCGTTTGTTAAAATACGGCCTTCGATCAGGGCTTCCAAATGATTCCAAGACTTAAATTGGTAAACGTCACCAAGCGATACGGGTCAACCGTTGCGAATGACGCAATATCGCTTGAGGTAATGCCGGGGGAAATTTTGTCCGTGCTCGGAGAAAACGGAGCAGGCAAAAGTACCCTGATGAAGATTATCTTCGGATCTGTCACGCCCGATGAGGGCGAGATTTATTTTGACGGACGAAAAGTTAATATCTCGTCTCCTGCGGACGCGCGCGAACTCGGAATCGCGATGGTGTTTCAGCACTTTGTCTTGTTTGAGACACTGACTGCTAAAGAAAATATTCTTTTGGGAATGCCTGAAGGCACAGATCCTAAAGAATTAGAAAAAGAGATTATTGAAAAAAGCCGCCATTACGGCATCGAAGTTGATCCGAACGCGATTGTTAATGATCTCTCCATGGGCGAGCGGCAAAGAGTGGAAATTCTCCGCGCGCTATTAACCAATCCGAAGCTTTTGATTCTTGATGAACCGACCTCGGTTCTTTCTCCTCTCGCGCTACAGGCCCTCTTTAAAACCCTGCGCCAGCTGTCTTCCGAAGGCGTTTCCATCATCTTCATTACGCATAAGCTCAATGAAATTCGTGAACTTTCCAAACACTGTACGGTGATTCGCAGCGGTGAGGTGGCAGCCAACATCAATCCTCAGGAAATGACCGAGCAGGAGCTCGCCAAGCTTATGATCGGCAGCGACCTTCCTGAAATCATGCCTCGACCGGAAATCAAACCGCATCCCGGTTTGGAAGTCTGTTTCCAAGGTGAAGAGGTTGGCTTTAAGAGCCGCTACCCGCTCTACGGCAAGATTAACGTTCCCTGCGGCCGAATCGTCGGCGTGGCCGGTATCTCCGGAAACGGCCAGGCAGAGCTTATGAAGGCAATCAGCGGCGAAGTACTGCTGCCCAAAAACTGTATTTCTATCGTCGGCTCTTTTGCCGGAGACCTTCGCGTTAAACACAGACGCGCTTTAGGTCTGCGCTATGTGCCCGAACAGCGCTTGGGTGAAGCGACTGTTCCGGAAATGTCCTTGGAAAGCAACACGCTGCTGACCAGTAATTTGTTCTTAGCCAAAGGTTTTATGCGCAACAAGATGATCGCGCGCTTTACGCGTTCGATTATTGAAAAATTCCATGTCCGCTGCGGCGGTCCCAAAGCTCCGGCTGAAAGCCTTTCCGGCGGAAATCTGCAGAAATTTATTGTGGGTCGAGAGCTGCTTCATAACCCGAAGGTGATGGTTTTGAATCAGCCGACTTGGGGTGTGGACGCGGGCGCCGCAACGCTTATCCGCAATGCCTTAATCCGTCAGAGGAGCGGCGGGAGTGCGATTTTAGTGGTCAGTGAAGAACTCGACGAACTGTTTGAAATTTGTGATGAATTGGTTGTGATGAGCGAAGGCAAAATTTCTCCTCAAGTCAAAACAAAAGATGTCAGCGTTGAAGAGATCGGTCGATGGATGTCCGGCCTTTGGCCTGAAGCGAAGGAGCAGTGATGAATTTTCCTTTAGCACTCTATAACCGCCAGCGTCCGAGCCGCTTTCTTTCTGCGGCGTCTCCGTTTATTGCGGTTCTCTTGACGCTTTTGATCGGATGCTTGATTTTTGCCGGGATGGGCAAAGATCCGATGCATTCCATGTACGTGTTTATTGTCGAGCCTTTGCTCACACTGCGGGGCTGGGGAGAGTTGGGCGTAAAAATGACGCCGCTCATTCTCTGTGCATTGGGCCTATTGGTTTGCTACCGAGCAAACGTGTGGAACATCGGTGCGGAAGGCCAATTAATTGTCGGCGCGCTTGCCGGCGGCGTGGTTGCATTGCAGGTTAGCCCCGAAGCCTCTCAGCTCTACATGATTTGGGTCATCCTGGCTGCGATGGTCGGCGGTGCGTTATACGCCGGCATCGTGGCCTGGCTCAAAGACAAATGCAATGCCAATGAAATCTTAGTTTCTCTGATGCTCGTCTATATTGCCGAGCTTTTCCTTTCCTGGGCGGTTCAGTCCCCGCTGCGAGATCCTCAGGGCTTGGGATTCCCGCAAAGTCCGATGTTTGAGACGGCAGCCACGCTCCCGATCATGATTCCGGGTACCCGAATGCACTGGGGTGGGGCTCTCGTTTGCTTTGCCTTGTTCGGCATCTGGCTCATCATGTCGAAGATGTTTATCGGTTTCCAGGTGCGCGTTTCCGGCATGGCGCCTAAGGCAGCTGCTTACGCGGGCTTCTCCAATCGAGCCATTATTTATTTTGTGCTGCTTCTTTCCGGTGCTTTAGCCGGATTGGCCGGTGTGATCGAAATCTGCGGTCCGATCGGACAGCTCACTCCCAAGATCTCCCCGGGATACGGCTTTGCCGCGATTATTGTGGCTTTTGTGGGGCGCTTAAAACCACTCGGAACCATTCCTGCAGCTTTCATCATGGCGCTCTTTTACCTCGGCGGTGAACTAGCCCAGTCCAGACTCGGAACGCCGGCTGCTTTGACGGGTGTGTTCCAAGGTCTCTTGCTCTTCTGCATCATGGCTTGTGATTCTCTGATTTTCTGCAAATTAAAGTGGGTCGGATTTAATTCCGCGAAGGGGGTCGCATGAGTGTTGCAGCTTCTTTAATTGCCACGACGATGAATGCAAGCACGCCGCTGCTGCTTGCAGCGCTGGGAATTTTGGTTGCCGAACGCTCCGGCGTCCTGAACTTAGGCGTCGAAGGCATCATGCTGATGGCGGCCATCGCAGGCTACATGGCAACGGTTGAGACCGGAAGTTTTGCGGTCGGATTTATTGCCGCCGTTGCAGTGGGTATTTTGTTTGCACTGTTCTTTGCCATTTTCGCTGTGGGCTTAAGGGCCAATCAGCAGGCATCCGGCTTGGGTGTAGCGATTTTCGGCGGCGGCTTATCCGCCTACATCGGCATTCCTTATCAAGGCGCCGTGCTCCCTGAAAGAGCGGCTGAGGGCATTCCGTTCTTAGACCAGATCCCTTTCCTCGGGCAAGCATTTTTCAGCCAGCATTGGATCGTTTATTTGTCCTTGCTCATGATTCCGGCTGTTTGGTATTTCTTGTTCAGAACCAGGCCCGGGCTGGTCGTGAGGGCCGTCGGAGAATCGCCGTTTTCAGCAAACGCTTTGGGATACTCGGTTCCGATGATTCGATGCGCGACGCTGGCTTTCAGCGGAGCCTGTATCGGGCTTTCCGGCGCTTATTTGTCGCTCATCTATACACCCTTATGGGTGGAAGGCATGATTGCCGGCAGAGGCTGGATTGCGCTGGCGCTGGTGACTTTCGGTACTTGGCGTCCGTTCAGAGTGTTCTTAGGCGCGTACTTGTTCGGCGGCATGACCATGCTGCAGATGAATCTTCAGAGTATCGGAATTTCCGTTCCGACTCAGTTTATTTCCATGGCGCCTTATGCGGCGACGATTATCGTTTTGGCGCTGATTTCGAGAAATCCGACTTGGATTCGTCTGAACATGCCGGCTTCTCTCGGAAAGCCGTTTAACCCGCATTGATGATTTTTTGTTTACCTTTCTTTAAAGGAGAAAGACAGTGAAGATGTCTTTAAAACTGGTTGCAGCTGCGGCTGCTGTTGCTTCCGCTTTTGCTTTGAGCGCCTGCGGAGACAAAAAAGAAGCTGCCCCGGCTAAACCGGCAACGCCGGCAGCTCCTGCCGCTCAGTCCAAGGCAGCTGAACCCCTGAAAGTCGGTTTTGTGTATGTGGCCCCGATTGCGGACGTCGGCTATACAAAACAACATGACATCGGCCGTATCTACGCTATTGATAAGGTAGGTAAAGATAAAGTCACGACGACATTCGTGGAGAATGTTCCTGAAACTGCTGACGCAGAACGAGTTATTCGTCAGATGGTTGCCGACGGTAACAAGCTGATTTTTGGAACCAGCTTCGGCTACATGAACTACATGCAGAAGCTTGCTAAAGAATACCCGGATGTGAAATTCGAGCATGCCACCGGTTACAAGACTGCGCCCAACATGACGAATTACAACATTCGCTTCTACGAAGGCCGCTATCTGGCCGGTATGCTTGCCGGCGGTGCAACTAAGAGCAACATCATCGGTTATGTCGCTCCGTTCCCGATTCCTGAAGTTCTGCAGGGTATCAACGCCTTTACATTGGGTGCCAAATCCGTTAATCCGAATATTCAGGTGAAGGTGATTTGGACCAACGCTTGGTACGATCCTCCCAAAGACACCGACTCTGCCAAGACTCTGTTGGGTCAAGGGGCGGACATTCTCACTCAGCACACCAATACCAGTGCTGTAGCGAGTGCTGCTGAAGCTGCAGGAAAAATGGTTATTCCGTACAACAGCGACATGAAGTCTGTTGCTCCGAATGCCCAGATTGCTGCTCTTGTGCTGAATTGGGGACCGTACTACGCCAAGAAGATCCAGCAGACGATCGACGGCAAGTGGGATCCGACACCGGTTTGGATGCACTACAAAGACGGCGCAATGTCTCTTGAAGGAGTTCGCACCGATAAGATTCCTGCCGATATCGTGAAGAAGATGGAAGAAGCGAAGGCCAAGATCGAGAGCGGTGAATTCCATCCGTTTACGGGCCCGATCAAGACCAACGACGGCAAAGAAGCTGCTAAGGCAGGCGAAGTTCTGAAGGATGACCAGCTTCAGACGATGAATTACTATGTTGACGGTGTGATCGGAAAGGTTCCCAACTAATCTGATTCGACGTTAATTCAAGCGAAGGCTCGGCATTTTGTCGAGCCTTTGTGATTTTCAAGACTGTGAAAGTTGTGGTCTTTTTCTCATAGAAAAGCGCGAGGTGCTATTTTGGCTCGCTTAACACATAGACGACTATGCCGGAATGAGCCAGCTCCGCCCCTCTCGGGAGAATAAAATCCGTCAAACCGGAATCCGAGCTTTCTGGAACCAGTCGAAAACCTCTCTCGGAAGCAGTAAATCTTCGAAGTGTTTTTTTTCCTGCGTATTCAAGAAGAACGATATTGCCGACCTGGGCTTTTGCTTTCTTTCTTAGAAAAAGAACGGTTCCCTCATGAATTCCGGCTCGATCCATCGAATTATCCGGTGCCTTTTCCACAGAAATCTCTTCCGCCGGGATAGGGAGCGAATTGAACAATTCATCTGCAACTTTGGTCGGAGAAGGTTTAGTCGTGGCAGCGATCTGCGAACGAATCCAGGAAGAGCCTCCTAATCTTTTTAATTGAATTAAAAGATCCTCAGTCAGAATGACGGTCGTTGTTTTTGCGCCGATAAGAGGCTTGCGGCCTGCACCGGGACGTGCACCGCCTTTTTTCTTTAAAGGCGCTTTATTTTCACTATCGGTCATAAAAATAATTCAACAAAAATACAGTGAACGCTGTCTGCGACAAACGATTTCGCGATACAGGATAGGCTATTTCAAGAATCAACGTTGTAAAAGACTAAGATATTTGCGGAATCGATCGAAAATATGTGAAAAAGACCACAAATTAGGTTTTCAAAAGGCGGATCAAAAATGGCGGAATTTTTAAGAAATGCTTTGTTCGGGATAGCGGTCGGAGATGCTTTAGGTGTTCCCCATGAGAAAAAACCAAGAGGGTCCTTCAAGTGTTTGGGTTGGGATTACACACCGGAACCGGATCGAAAAAGAATGTGGTCGGACGACACTGCTCTGACGCTCGCCGAACTCGACAGTCTCGGAACCCTAAAGAAGGTGGATTTTGACGCCATCATGCAGAACTTCATGGAATGGTTCTTAATGGGAAAATTTTCCTGCACTGGGCGCTGTTTCGGTGCGGGAAAGAGTACGGTGCATGCTATCAAGAACTATTGCTATGGAAAGAAGGCGATTGACTGCGGCTCTAAGGACATTATGTCTAACGGAAACGGTGCTCTGATGAGAATCATGCCGTTTTGCCTTTTGAGAGAGGAATATCGCAAAACCTTTAATTTCGATGATGCCGTTGGTATGACGCACCGGCATCCAATAAATCTTGTTGCCTGCTGCTTTTTTGATGTGTTGGTCAACGCGATTGTTCGCGGGTCCGACCTAAAGACTGCCTACGAAACGGCAGAGAAATCGTTGTCCCAAGAGGAAAAAGAATTAATTCAGATGCCGTCCTTTGGACTTTTAAGTGAGCGCCCTGAAAGTGAAATTAAATCCGGCCGCTTTGTGCTGGATACTTTGTGGGCCGCTATTTGGTGTGTGGAAAAGACCACAAATTATCGATATGCGGTCTTGAAAGCCGTTGATCTTGGAGACGATTCCGACACAACGGCCTCGGTTGCCGGAGGCATTGCCGGGTTAATTTATGGGATCGGGGGAGAAAAAGGCGTTCCGAGCAATTGGATAGAGCAGTTGGCTTGCCGGAATTGGCTGGAGGATGCAGCAGAAAAGACGGCGGGAATGGCTTATTAAGGTACGGCAAATCAGCTAAAAATATATAGAAAAGACCACAAAATTGAAGACTGCTGTCTTGGTAGCTTCGGGTGTCTGAAGTTTGGCGGAGAAATGATTAGATCCACAGCGGCAGTCAGCCAAATATGAGAAAAAGACCACAATCCTGAACAGAATTTGTGGTCTTTTTCTCACGGAAAGAGTTTCCGCGAATGAGTAAGCTCAGATCTTATCTGGCGCCGCTGGCCTGAAGAGCAATAGCGGCATGCTTACGGCCTTCGACAACTTCTTTACGAAGCTGACCGCTCGGGTGGAAGGAAACTACCTGGCGGGCCTTAATAATGGCGGATTCGCCGGACTTAGGATTACGTCCCGGACGCTCGCTTTTCTGCTTGATGGAAAAAACACCGAAGTTGGAAAGCTTCAGTTCTTCGCCGCGAACGAGGCATTCAAGTGCTTCATCGAAGAAAAGATCCACGATTTCCTTGCAGAAACGTTTAGGGAGCCCAAACTGTTCATAGATAACATCGGCAAGATGACTTTTGGTCAGCGTATCGCCTTCCTTGAGCAGGGTGCCAAGGACGAGAGCGGTCTCATCCTTCTGCTGTTCTTTGACAGCCTGTTTAGGTAAGTCTTCCATTTTTCTAGTATGTTGTGAAACTGTGAAAAGGTTGAATTCTATACCAAAGCTTTGGGGCTGTGTTGTCGTTATTTATTTAATTTACAAAGAAAAAATTCAAAAATCATTGACTTTTTGAAATTACGATCACCCAGCAAAAACGGATCATTTTTTATGGAACGAGGCACCTAAATCGGGAAGTTTTTGCAGAGTCTAACTCCTGGGCGCGGGAAATCGACTTCAAGGACCATCCGGCATATCGTTCGGTGAGCAGTCAAACCCGGCCGACCAAAGGCGGGCAAAAAAAGGGCGTCTGAAATAAATCATTCAGACGCCGGTATCTAAATTAGCGAGAGAAGAACTTGAGTTCCTGAAATGGATCTCGAAAAGCTCTTCGGAGATTCTCGCTTCAACCTCAAATCCCAAGGAGAAGTGACAACATTCAATTGCCACAACTGAATATTAGCATAAAGCCCTAAGGGTTTCTACCACAATATTTGTAAAAACCTATTTCGGGCACAGAGTTCGTAAAAAATCCTTGAGAAATTAAGTAGTTGATGTTGACAAAAATGTCCGATTTAGAACATCTTGACGAGGATTGAAACAGAAATTAACCAGAATAGAAAGGCGCTGATTTTGTTGAGCCAGAAGGAGAAGCTCTTCGTCATCCAGCGGTCAGCCGCAGCAGCGGCAGAGTAGCTGTATGCAATGTGAACAAACCAGCAGGTGATGACAAACATGGCAATCATCAAAGAGACCTGTTGGACGTACGAACCTTTTGGATCGATAAACTGTGGGAATAAGGAGAGCAGGAACACGATACACATCGGGTTGGTGACCTGCAGAAGAGCAGCGCTCGTCAATATATGAATCCTTTCCTGCTTCAACTCCTTTGGATTAAAAGATTTGATGGATGAAGAAAGCGAAATAACTGGAGCCGTCCAGCTTTTCCAGCCGAACCAAAAGAGAAGCAAGCATCCGCATAACTGCAGGCCGTAGAACATGACAGGGGATTCATGAATGACAGCTCCTAAGCCGCTCGCGGCAAGAATACTCATGAAAAGCACTCCGATTGCGTTGCCTGTCGGAGAGAGAAACGCATTGTTCTTTCCGTAGTTAATGGCGTTTTTTAACGTATAAAGGACGCCGGCACCGGGCGTAACACATGTGATGAAAACGACTATGAAAAAGAGTCCGAGACTTGATGCTGACATTTTTATCTCCTTTGTTGCCAGTCAGTGTAGGAAGAAAGGCACACGCCTAGGAGCGCAAGTGATATAAAATCTTTATCACTCAATTACCTTTTTGCTAACATCAAAATGCGTCGTTGTTTCAATTACCGCACCATAAGACAGTTAATGCTGTTTGCCGCCGTGACTCAGGAGAAGAGTTTTCGGCGGGCGGCAAAACGCCTGAACATGTCTGTTCCTCCGCTTGTTCTTCAGATCGATGAATTAGAGGCGAGACTGAAAATGAAATTGTTGGAGAGAACGCCTAGAGGTGTTTCTCCGACTGCACAAGGCAATGCAATCATGCCGATGATTGACCAGCTGGTTCGGCAGGCAGAAATTCTGGATTACTCCGTAAAACAGATGCAGCAAAATGCGCAGGGAATTCTGACGATCGGCGCCAATACGGAGTCAATGCTTTTCTTTATTCCGGAGTTCAAAAAACGCCTTGCGGCATTGCATCCGAACATTTCGCTTTTTGTGAAAGAAATCGATTCTTATCAGGTCGAAACTGAGCTCACCGACGGAACGGTTTTAATCGGTATGGCATTTTTCGATACCTTGTCGGATCAGCGCTTAAGGATGGCGAACCTCATCAATGAGAAGCCAATTGTACTTTTGAATCGAAATCATCATTTAGCCGGCAAGGGCGGAGTGTCCATCAAAGACCTGAGGAATGAGGATTTCGTATTTACGCGGCGCTCCATTGCGCCAAGGCTTTTCGACGGTCTCGTCGGCTTTTGTCAGGAAGTCGGCGGTTTTACTCCGCGGATCATCCACGAGGTCGAATCCAGTCCGCGTCAGATGGGATTTGTAAGCTGCGGGCAGGGAATCGCTTTCTTGCCGGAATCTTTCAGACAGTGGATGCCTGAATATATCCGGGCAGAAACAATTACGGATGCAGCTCCCTGTTTGCCCCTTTCTATCGCATGGAATCCGCTGATTGAGTCCCCCTTACGAGATATCGTGGCAGAAGAACTGAAACAGATGTTTGTGTACCGTTGAGAAGCATAGACCGCGATCCAAAACGGAGGAATATATGAATAAACCAAAGGACGAACCGGGTTTGCAAACCATTTTGTCGCATTGCGGCCGCAATTTGGAGGCAAGCGGCGGTTATGTAAATGTGCCGCCCTATGAAGGCTCGACCATTCTTCACGATGATATGGAAGATCTGTTCGGACGTGTCGATAACCATTTGTACGGCGACGGTACTGCACAGACCTACGGGACGGACGGAGGCCCGACGCATGAAGCTTTTTATGACGCCATGAATAAACTCGAAGGCGGAGCCGGAACCTGGGCATTTAGTACGGGTTTAGCGGGCTGCACGATTCCGATGATGGCCTTCCTGAAGACAGGCGATCACATGCTTGTAACAGATTCGGTTTATGGTCCTACGCGCCAGTTCTGCGAAGTACTGCTAAAGAACTTCGGCGTGGAAGCAGAGTTTTACGAGCCGACCATCGGGGCCGGTATTGAGAAATTAATTCGTCCCAATACGCGATTGATTTATATGGAAAGTCCGGGTACGCATACCTTTGAAATGCAGGATGTTCCGGCAATCGCCGCGGTCGCTCGCAAATACAACATCGTCACAATGATCGACAACACTTATGCCACGCCACTCAATTTCCAGCCGCTGAAGCACGGTGTGGATGTAGTAGTGCATTCGGCGACGAAATACATCTGCGGTCATAGCGACGTGTTGATGTCCACGGTTACCTGCAATGAAAAAAACTGGAAGCAGGTGAGAGACGTCTGCAAGATGACCGGACAATACGCCTCGGCGCAAAGTGTGTACCTAGGCCTCCGCGGCTTACGCACTCTGAAAGTCCGCCTTGATGCAGTGGGCGTGCATACGCGGAAAGTGGTTGACTGGCTTCTTAAGCGGGAAGAAGTCAAAAAAGTGATTTGGCCGGCTTATGAAAAGGATCCCGGCTATCGCATTTACAAGAGAGACTACTCCGGCCCGATCGGATTATTTGCTTTCCAACTTCAGGATCAGTACACGGATGTCCAGATCAACCGCTTTATGGATTCTTTAAAACTATTCGGATTGGGTTACTCGTGGGGCGGATTTGAGAGCTTGATCCTGAGGAGCTACGGGAAACGCACGGTCGGTGACCCGAAAATTATGCGTACGATGATCCGTGTTTATATCGGCTTGGAAGATCCGGAAGATATGATCAACGACTTAGATCAAGCGATGACAAAAATGCGGGATGTGTAAAACACCCGAAAATAGAAAAAATTAAAGGCCGTAGAGAAAAACTCTTTGCGGCCTTTTTGCTCAGCTCAAAACAAATTATTTTGTATTGAGGGCATCTTTAAACTGTTTGCCGGCAACGAATTTCGGCTGAACAGAAGCGGGAATCTGGATCGTTGCTCCGGTGGCAGGATTGCGGCCGGTACGAGCTTCGCGCTTAGCAGACTTGAAAGTTCCGAAACCAACTAAGGAGATTTCATCACCTGCTTTAACAGTTTTGACGATCTGAGCTGTCAGAGCATCCAGAACATCTTTAACATCAGCTTTAGATTTACCGGAAGCTTCTGCAACGGCAGCAATCAATTCAGTTTTATTCATTCGATTCCTCTGATAGTGTTTGAATGGAACCCTGATAATAAGGGTTTTTTAGGGCAAAAAACAGTTTTTTAGGTTTGGGTGTGCTGTTTTCGCGACAAACCGCTGTCCGTTAGGGCCTCTCGGAAGATTACACATCCCGTATATAGGTTATTTTTAAACGGTAATGCAGGCTTAGCTGTTGACTGTGAAAATTCTTGAGAAGTGTCGATGTATCGAGGTTTAGCTGAAAAGGTCCAGCTCTTTTTGGACGGAAGGCTCCGTTTTCTTTAAGAGAATCTCTTGTATATCTGTCAAGTACAACTTGACCATATTAGAAAAAATTAGGCCCACAGAGTACGTTTTGTCTGAATACCTTAATTGTGAAAGCCATCGGTAGAATTCAATTTCGTCTTCTGTCTGTGCTTCAATTCCGCCTCGGATCATGACAAATTTATCAAATAGGGCAGAAGCGGACTCAATTAATGTTTCATAAGCGTCCTCAGCGTTTTGGCAGCGAAATTCTGAAAAACTGTCCACGGAAACGGGATAAATCTTGTCGAGGTTAAAGTCCTCGGGGTTCAGATCCGATAAAGTAAGAGAAAGCATTTTTCTTTGAAGATCAGTCAGTTCTTCAATGCTTTGCTTCAAATCTTCTTTGTATAAAGCGATCCCGGAAGTATTCTTCTTTACCATCGTGTACCCATGCGTTGATTTGGAAATTCTAGCGCAAGCACAAACGTTTCACGGATTCATACCATATATGAGCATTAGCTAAGGGATAATGTCTATGTACTAACCCTGAGGGGATGGTGATAATTGCCTTTACTTAGTTTGTCCTTCCAAAGGTTGCTGTAATGAACCAAAAATCTGAATTTGAAGCAAGAGTCGCTTCAGCCGGTATTCGCAGAATTACCCGGTGCAGGAAGATCTCATTGAAGGGCGCTCAAAAAGTTGTTTTACCTTCCTTTTTAACGGAAGCACATTCTTCCGGAGCCCAGAAACACTTTGTTTGGAACGAGTTTTCGGCCTCAGTGCGTCCCGTTTAGTCCTTCGGTGTTATGCCAGAACTCCCCGAAGTAGAAATTACGCGACTTGGAATATTGAAGCGTGTCGGCGGCCGACGTTGCACGGGCGCGATTGTTCGTGAGACGCGTTTCCGAAAAGCAGCCCCGGCAAATCTTTCAGAGTTGCTGAAAGGACAATGTTTGCGGTCAATTGAAAGAAGAGGTAAATACCTGATTTGGTCTTTCGAACACGGATATATCGTTTCTCATCTCGGAATGTCAGGAGTGATGCGGATCGTTGATCCTAAAGCCACTGAACCGGTAAAGCACGATCATATAGATATCCTCTTCGGGGATTTGGCGGTCCGCTACCACGATCCCAGACGTTTTGGCTTTTTGATTTGGTTGCCAGAGTTTCAAGACCCTCACGACTTACCTGAAATCGCGAAGTTGGGTGAAGAACCTTTTTCGGATAATTTTACAGCGGATCGGCTGCATTCCGCTTTAGCAAATACTTCGCTGCCGATTAAGGAAGCCCTGTTGACAGGAAAATATGTTGTTGGCGTGGGGAATATTTATTGTTCTGAGTCTTTGTTTGAGGCTTGTATTTCACCTCTGACTCCCGGGAACAAACTTTCAACGAAACGGCTAGAGCGTCTGGTGGCGGCGATTAGACAGGTGTTGACTTTATCTTTACAGGAAGGAGGTTCTACCCTGAAAGATTTTGTCTCAGCCGAGGGGGAACAAGGATACTTTACTTTAAATGCTAAGGTTTATGGAAAAGCTGGAAAGCCTTGTTCCTGTTGTGGTCGCCCAATCAAAAAAATTGTTCAAAACAAAAGGGCGACATATTTCTGTAGCTACTGCCAAAGAAGATAGTCAAACAGACGTTCTGACAAAGCTGCAGCATGAGGCTCTTACTTTCTTTGGAAGAAGAGTCTTGTTATTCGACTGGCTTCGGGTAGGGAGCTGTTAGCAGATTCTTCGCTGAGGCCGGGTCACCTAAATCTCTTGAATTGAAGGCGGAAAGGGCAACATTTTCCACGCCTTGTGGTTGCCTATTTCGGAGCTGTTGTTCGCTAGCTGCTGTTAAACGATAGTAGATTGAATGAAGGAGGTGTCATCATGATTGATGTATTCACTGTTATTTGGGCGGCGCTCAGCGTGCTTATTCTTGCAGCTTTGGTTTACTTTGTTGCAAAGAAAAAAATTGGTGTCGTTGCGTTTATTTGCCTGTTAATTCTGGTGGTTTTAGGAATCGCTGGGTTCGCAGGACTGCTTGGCGTAGGATTTAAGCTAGGCTGAGTGTTGACGCTGAATCTGTTATCAAGCACCCTGTGGAAACTGTTCTAACGAACGTTTGCTTTGAAGGTCTCTATCTAAAAAATTTTCGCTTTTCTTAACTGAGCGTCCGGGACTTCGAAGTTTTCAGGTTGCGGATGGTAGTTGCGAATCAGTATTCAGTTAGTTTTGTCCCAAGATTTGTTTTTCTGATAATCCAATTAGGACAGATACAAATTCCGCTCAAGCTAGTACGGCAAGAGCGGAACGCAGGGGAGATCAGCTTTCTTTAGCGTGCATCGCTGTTGGCAAGCCTTCCTCCAGCATTTGAGTTTTCTTTAGCAGCAGCGAGTTTAAGTCCGACAACGATTGCGGCAATGATCGCAGCGCAAATGGCGATACAAATCGCGGAATAAATTGGATGAGCATTAAAAGAGCCGGCTTGATAAACGATGGTTGCAGCGCTGTAACCCACAGCCGTTGTCCACAAGGCTGAGAAGATTGCCCAACCGCTTCCTACTTCTCTATAAATAGCGCCCATGGCTGCACCGCAGGGCAAATAGAGAAGAACCATAAGAAGGTATGCAAACGCGCCTAATTCACCGTCGAACAGTTTGTTCATGGCTGCAATCGTGCCTGTGCTTACTTCTTGTTCTTCTGCTTGCTGAGCCACGTCAGAAAGGTCACTTTCCACGGAGATACCAAGCGGATCAGTGAAAAACGCACCGATATCGCCGAATCCCTCACCGATACTTGACACGGCTTCCTGGAAGGAGCGACCAAGATCAAATCCTTCTTCTTCGGCTTGTTGCGGAGCTTGCTCTTCAATCTTTGCGGCCGGTTCGCCTAGAGCAGCTTCCTCTTCTGCTTTGCCGCCGATTCCGCTGTAAAGAGAATCCAGCGTGCCGACGACGGCTTCTTTAGCAAGAATACCTGTAAAGACGCCGACGGCAGCCGGCCAGTTTTCCTCTGATACTCCCATTGGCTTGAAAACGGGCACAATCGTCTTACCGATTTGGGATAGAACGCTTTTGTCAGAGTCTTGGTTGCCGAAAGAGCCGTCTGTACCTAAGGAATTCAAGAAACAGAGAACAGCGACAAGCACGACGATCACTTTGCCGGCACGGAAGATAAAGCTCTTTAAACGATCCCACGTTCTCAGGAGGATATTCTTTATCGTCGGCAGATGATACGGAGGAATTTCCATGACAAAGGCACTTGTCTGACCCGCTAAAGCCGTTCTCTTAAGCATGAAGCCTGTAGCAATTGCCGCCAAAATGCCGATGAGATATAAACCGAATACGAGATTTTGTCCGCTCATCGGCCAAAAAGCGGTGGCAAACAGAACATAAACTGGAAGTCTTGCACCACAGCTCATGAACGGCGCCATTAAAACCGTAGTGATTCGATCTTGTTTTTGTTCCATTGTACGGGTTGCCATGATTGCGGGGACACCACACCCGAAACCGACAATGAGAGGGACGAACGCTTTTCCGGGAAGACCTAGTGCTCTCATAAGACGATCCATTACGAAGGCAGCTCGGGCCATGTAACCTGAGTCTTCAAGGAAGGACAAGGCTAAGAAAAGGCAGAAGATGACGGGAATAAATGTTGAAACACATTGAATACCGCCGCCGATGCCATCGGCAAGAATCGTTTTAAGCCATTCGGGCGTACCGAAAGAAAGAAGAAGTTCTCCGAAGCCGTCGATAAAGACTGCTCCGAAAAGAATATCGAAAAAGTCGATGAAAGCCGAACCTACGTTAATGGAGAAAATGAACATTAAATACATCACGGCTAAGAAGATAGGAACACCTAACCAGCGATGCAAGACAATTTTGTCAATTTTGTCTGTAATGGTCTGCTTAACTTCATTATCCCTTGTGATGCAGGACGCAGCGACTCTGCTGACAAATGAGTAGCGCACATCAGCGATGGCCATATCCAGGTCACCGTCATAGTGTTTATTGAGTGCATTTATTCGAAGCTCAGCTAGAGAAAAATTACTTTTCAAAGTACGGGCACCAAGCTCTTTGTCACCTTCGAGTATTTGTTCGGCAATCCAAGATGCCTTTTCCACATTGTTTTTGGAAAGTTCATTCGTCAGCGTGAGAATTTCGTCCGCGATGTCTTTTGGGAATATAAGCGGATTGTGAGGAATTATCGGTCGCTCAAGCTGCTTGCTGATCGCCTGCTTGAGTTCTTCGATTCCCTTTTCCCGAGAAGCCACCAATCCTACAACCGGACAGTCGAGCTCTTGAGCTAATTTGTCCAGATTGATGGCGATAGAGTGGTTCTTTGCTACATCGAGCATGTTGACTGCAACGATGAGAGGGATCTGCATTTCGATGAGCTGGGACGTTAGGTAAAGGTTGCGTTCCAGATTTGATGCGTCAACGATGTTTATAACGAGAGAGGCCTCTCCTGAGAGAATGTATTCCCGAGCGACTTGTTCGTCCTCGCTCGAAGAATCACAGGGCTGTAAGGAGTAGACACCGGGCAAGTCAACGAGCGTGATTTGTTGATCATTAAGGGAAAAACTGCCGCTCTTTTTCTCGACAGTGACGCCGGGCCAATTGCCTACTGTCTGATGGGAGCCGGTTAGTGCGTTAAACAGGGTTGTTTTACCGCAGTTTGGATTTCCGGCAAGTGCGATCGATCTCTTTTGACTCATGATATTTTTCCTTATAAGGGATAAACGTCAATAATTTCGATTTCGGCTTTCCGAACACTAATGAAAGACCCGCGAAGTTTGATTTCAATAGGGTCTCCTAAGGGCGCAACCCGAGTGACTTCAAATTGGGTATTAGGCAGTACACCTAAAGAAAAAAGTTTTTTCCGATATTCTTGATTTCCCGGCAAAAAACCTTTCACGACGCCTTTTTGTCCGGGTTTTAAATCGCGAAGTTGCATGAAGTTCTCCTATTCGAAAATGCGAACAACCTTTATTTCGGCCGCAACGTCACGATTAATGGCAATTCTTGTGTCGCCAACTGACAGCAGCAGAGGTCCGCTCTGTGCGCAGGTGATCACCGAGACGACACTGCCGATGAATAAACCCAGGTCCCGAAGCCGTTTTAATTCACTCGGAGAAATGTCTCCTAGTTTTGCGATTCTGCATCGGGTATTTATCGGAAGATGGGCCAAACGATGAGATGTAGCATCTGTCATAAAAGTTGAAACAAAAACGATAATCATTATCAAAATGTTACTCTTTCAATTTAAAAATAATAATCATTATCAATAGGGATTTCACTTAATTACCCAAGGGAAAAGTGTTATTTATACGATTAACACATTGAAATTCTTAAGGAAAATTGAGTTATGGAATCCCTTGAATATGGAAATTAAACTCTTATCCGTAAAGTTATATTTTTAATTTTTTGAGAGATAAAATGAGAATGATTCCTGTTTAATACTTTTACAATTTTCAGAGGTAGTATGAAATTAACTAAAGCAGCTTTGATCATTGCATTGGCTTCTGTTGGAACGATGGCTGCCGCCGAGTCTCAGGTTACACTTTACGGGACAATCGACGGAGCAGTTGTTGTCAATAAGGCAAAAGGCGGGGACGCTACCGTTTCCTTTGACGACGGAATCGCAGGAGGTAGCGTTTGGGGCCTGGAAGGGACTGAAGATTTAGGAAACGGATACTCCGTCGGCTTTCTTTTGGAAAACGGTTTTACTATGGATAATGGGGCGGCTGGAGAAGACGGTAAGGCTTTCAGCAAGCAGGCAACCCTCTCCTTGTCCGGTAATTTTGGCGAACTTGCTTTTGGACGGGTGGGCGGATTAGCGTCTTATGAAGGCTCTTATTCAATCTGGGACGCTTCTCCTCTTGGGACCGATTACCTTCAGGGCGGCCTAGGAAACACGTTTGTTACAGGTCAGATTAACAACAATAGTATCGTTTACGTTTCTCCCGAATTCGGCGGTTTGAAAATTCATGCGCAATATTCAAACGGTGTAGAAGAGGACACTCAAAAATGGTCGCGCAACAGCCACTACTACGGCTTGGGCGCTACTTATGAAATCGGTAATTTGTCTCTTGCCGGTATTGTCGAGCGTTTTGATAACAAGGGCGCCGAAAACAAAGATAAAGCGACAATGGTGTACAGCCTCAGTGCAACTTATGATTTTGAAGTTGCTAAGGCTTTCTTTGGTTATCAATATGCGAGCCGCTTCCACGGTTTTGATCAGTTAGAGGATGTGACTGTTGCCGGGAAAGGCATGAATCAGAATGCATTTACTTTGGGCGCTGAAGTTCCTGCGGCAGGCGGTACATTCAAAGTTGCTGCAAATTATGGCTTCGGAAAAGTTAAATCAGTTGACGGAGTCGTTGTAGGTGACGAAAAGCTGTCGAATGATAAATTCAATCGCTTTACGGTCGGCGCTGCCTATGAATATCCGTTGTCCAAACGTACCTTTGTTTATGGTTGGGGTGCCTATGCGACTGCAGGCAAGATGCTTAAGGAAAAAGCCGTTGAAGAAAACTTCAAGTCTTGGAGTTTAGGCTTGGGCCTTCACCATACATTCTAAAGACGGTTTTGTCAGGCGATGAGCTTTGCCTGACAGGTGAGCCTATTGAAAAATAAGTGTAAGCGGCAGGATTGGAAGTTGATTCTGCCGCTCATTTTTTTTCGAGGCGTACGAAATAATACAATTTTGGATTAGATACTTTTTATCGATCAAGGATTCCCAATGCTTTCGACCCTTTTTACGATTGCCGCCGTCCATTTAATTGCCTTAATGTCTCCTGGACCGGATTGTTTTATCGTAATGCAGACCGCCGTCGGAAGATCTCGAAAAGAGGCGTTGTGCTGTGTCTTGGGCATTACCTTAGGCGTAGCTTTTTGGGCGGCGCTCTCATTGTTAGGCCTCCAGTGGTTGTTTGAGCAGTTTGCCTGGCTGCAGCAGTTGATTATGTTCTTGGGTGGCCTCTACTTGGGGTGGCTGGCCTTTCTTCTTTTGAGAAGCGCATGCAATAAGCAAACAGCGAGCCAGCAGAATGTACCGACGCCCCGTTCGGGCTTTAGATCTTTTGCCATCGGACTTTTGACAAATTTATCGAATGCAAAAGCTCTAATTTACTTTAGTTCCGTTTTTTCGCTCTTTATTACCGCAGATATGGAGACGAGTGAGGCCGTTTTAATTTACGCAGTGGTGGTTCTAGAAAGTTTTTTTTGGTTTTCTTTTGTTGCTCTGATTTTGGGCTTGCCAAAACCAAAGGCTTTTTACCGAAAGTCCAGCAGGTGGATTGACGGCATCTGCGGGGCAATATTTGGAGTTTTTGGAACTGCATTAATTTGGACGGCAGTGAAAGAATCAGACTTGTGATTTCTCGCACTTCTAAGAGCAGGAAGTTCCTGGAGGCAACGCTAAAAAATTGCAAGACTAGTGTCAAAGCGGCAAAACACCAGGTCCTCGAGATTCTTAAATGAAATAGTTCTTCAATATAATGAGTGTTAACCATTATTTTTGTGTTAAAAATAATTAGTTACCGATCAATTGGAGATTCCGAAATTTCTCGGCAAAAAACTATGAGAAAAAGCTTCTTTTTTTCTGCTCTTATTCTCCTAGCCGCTACTGGGACGCATGCCCAAGATGTCAATACTCAGTCTTGTGAGAAGGGCAATGGCCAGGCGTGTTACTTGGCTGCTATCGAGATGCATAAGGCTAAAAACTTTGGAAGGGGCGCCGACCTAGCTCAAAAAGCCTGTGATTTAAATTACGCGCAAGGATGCTTTTATTTAGGTTTTAATAATCAGAACGGAAGTAAATATTCCCAGTGCAATGTGTTTTATAAAAAAGCCTGTGATTTAAATTTGGGAGTCGGCTGCTTGGCTTTAGCAAACAATGTTCGCCTCGGAATTGGTGTCAATCCTTCTTTACAGGCGGCAATGCCTTTTTATCAGAAGGCATGCGAGTTAGGCGAGCCCTTGGGCTGTTCGCATGTTAAGAATCCTGGTTTTGAGGGGCATATAGGTCACCTAAGCGGAGGAAAAAGTGAAATATCCAAACATTAAGCTTACTGCTCTTATGTTAGCGGCAGTTTTGACTGCTCCGGTCTGCACAGCCGCAACAGGCGATATCTATAACTATGAGTTTACGGCTTTGGGAACTACGATTTCCTCTCAAATTAAGGCGGACAATAAAGAAAAAGCACAGTTCTGCGCCAACGTTGTTAAAAAAGAGGTCTTACGCTTAGAAGACCTTTTGTCTGCCTATCGGGAAGACAGTGATATCTCCAGACTCGGGAAAAGCAACGGAAAGTGGATAAAGGTTTCTGCTGATACGGCTGAAATTCTGGAAAAAACGAAACAAATTTGTGCGATGACGCACGGTGCCCTTGACCCGACCGTTGGGACTCTTGTGAAAATGTGGAGTGTTGACCACAGCAACCATAGAGTTCCGACACAAGAAGAAATTGCTAAAGTGCTGCCCAAAGTCGACTGGAAGAAGATTGAAATAAAGCGCGAAGGCAATGTTATTTGGGCCCGTATCGGAGAAGGGCAGGAAATTACTCTCGGAGCAACGGGAAAAGGTTTTATCGCGGACAAAGTCGCTCAGCGTCTGCGAGAAAACGGCTGTAATGACGCACTGATTAGTCTCGGCGGGAACATTATTACGTTAGGTACCAGTGATATCGGATATCCCTGGGAAATTGGGATTCAGGAGCCTGATAACCGCATCAATTCCTATTTTGCCGCGGTTCCGTCTCGAGATGAATCCGTCGTGACGAGCGGTGACTACGAAAAGTTTTTTATTAAAGACGGAAAGAAATACCACCACATTCTTAACCCTCGCACCGGAAGTCCTGTGCCAGCGACTTTGCATTCAGTTACCATCATCAATAAAGAATCTGCGTTAGCGGATGGGTTGTGTACGGCACTTTTCGTTTTTGGTTTTAACGGGGCTGTGAACTACCTTGCGGAACATCCTGAACTGAAAGCTGTACTGGTTGATGAAGATAATAAGAACGTGGTTTATACCAAAAATCTGGAAAATGATTTCCAGGTTGTTCGCCATACCTATCGATACGGAGTTATCGAACCAAAAAAGAAAGTAGAAGCTGGGGTTAAGAAGAACAATTAACGGCCAAGGAAATGCAAGGTATCGGCGCTTTCGTTAGGAACCGCCGATACCTTTTTGACGGTACATAACTCAAGTGACGGCTGAGCGTGCCTAAAGAAAATCGGCGTGTCTGAACTCAGATCACGCCGGTCAGGGAGTATGCCTTATCTAAAAGCGCTATTGCGCTGTACTTTTTGCAGGTGTGCTCGCCGTTGTAGTCGCCTGAGCTTTTGGAGCCGAAGCCGGAGAAGCATTTTGAGCATTCGGAGTTATCGGCTGAGTGATCTTTTGGTTCAGTTCATTTGCGATTTGCTGGACATCTTTGCTTTGGTTCACTGGTGCGTTTTGAGCAGCAGATGTCGAGGCACTGCTGACGGAAGACGGCGTCCATGGTAAAGCGTCTTTCTTGAGCTGTTCAGGCGTCAGGTTCTGCGGAGGCATCGGGCTTGCGGAAGTAGTGGCCGCAACCGGGAAAACCCAGGCTTCGTCTAACGGAGGATAAGCGTGGTTGGCGTCAATATAGGCATCAACTTGTTTGTAGTTGTGGCCCACGTCTTTGTGACAAGCCAAGCAGTCAAGCGGCTGATCCTGATATAGAGCATGCCAAGCACCAATGCTAGGATTCTTCGGGTCATACATGCGAGAGAGGTCGTGACAGCCTCGGCAGGTATGGTAGTTATTGTCCACAAACCATTGTTTTTCCTGAGCCTCTATCCCGGGGCGCTGTTCGACCCATTGAGTCGGAGTAGCGAAGTGTCCGATGACTTGACCGTATGCTGAGTGGGAAGCTGCAACGATCTTATGTCCTAAAAGACTGATATAACCTAGAGGCCCGAGAGTGTTCTCGGAGGCATTGTACAAGTGGCAGTCAGAGCAGTCCGCGGTCTTGCCGCTTGGTGTTCTGGCATGAGAGCCTTGTTTCCATGCATAGGCTACGCCGTTCATTGTGTGGCAACCGGTTGAGCAGAAAGTTTCTGAACCCAGCCAATTGACTGCGGAGACAACAAAGCATACCGCAAGGATTCCCGCTAAAAACGATCCGGAAATCAGCCAAAAGAAAAACCATTTAGTCTTTGTCGCCATTATTTTCTCCTGAGAGACCGGAGGTTTTTTGAAGGATTCTTTCATTTTTGCCGCTCGGTCTCAGGTTTGTTGACCGCAGCCAGCGGCTGCGGTTTGACTGGTATGACTAGAAGGAGGTAGCCATGCCGAAGATGCAGCTGTAGCCGTCAATGCTGGATTCACTGAGCGCTTTGTTGCCGTCACCATAGTTGATAGAACCGTAAACCAATGTTCTCTTGGAGAGCGGATAGGTGTAACCGGAACCGATAGACCAGGCGTTGTATTTTTCTCCTGTATTCTTAATTTTGCCCTTAACACCGTTTAACTGAAGCATTGCTGTACCGCCCCACAACGGAGCCGCAATGGAGACGGAAGCTGCATTCTGATTAACTCCCTTGGTTGCGGGTTCTGCAACTGTTGTAGAAGCACCGGTCTTTTTGTCAATGTGGATGTAGTTGTAGCCAGGCATTCTTGTACCGTGGGAAACGTATTGGTAGGCACCGTACAGCGTGAAGTCGCCAAAGTCGTAAGAAGCACCGAGAGTGTAGTAATTGGTCGGGTCTAGTTTTACCGAGCCGTCAGCATAAGCTACTTTGGACTTGTGATCTTCGCGTTCAAACATGAAATTGGAGTTAAACGCACCGACGTCATAGGTCACGCCAACACCGTAGTAATGGTTGTTTTTAGCCCACTTATTATCATCGCCGTCCGTACCGTTTGAATACATGGCCGTAAACTGCAAGCCGTTCCATTCTTGGGTGCGGTATGCAATGGAATTGTCCAGCCAGCTGGTTGTGAGGAAGACGCCCGCTAAGTCACCGATCATGTCAAAACCAGTACCGATAGCGCTTCCGCCCAACATGCTGTAGTCGCCGTCACCGGAGCTCAGACCTGCCTGATGACCGAACGTTAGACGTCCCCAGGGGCCCTGAAGACCTAAGAAGGCCTGATTATTGAAGCCGCCGCTGGAGGTGGTTCCATGGCTTGAGGCAACGCCTTCGCCGTTATTTAATTTGAAGGCTTGCTGCAGTGTAAAGATAGCTGCGTTGCCGCCGCCCAAATCTTCTACCCCTTTAATGCCCCAGCTGGTCCAGTACCAATTGCCGTTGGACATCTGAACTTTGGTCTTCCCGCCTTTTAGTTTGGAAACCTTAACGCCGGCATCTAATTCACCGAACAAAGTGATAGATGTTGAGGTGGCATCCATTGGAAGATTTGCGATTTCAGCGGATGCATGGCTCACATTAAGAGTGTGTCCGCTATGACCACGGCCGAAAGCGACACCGCGGCCGCGTTTGGTAGGGCCGGATTTATAAGAGACGGATGAAGCGGATGTCGAAGCTGAAGAGCTTGCTGATACAGCAGGAGCGGAATTATCCGTTGAAGTTGTATCAGCGGAATTTGCGGCAAGTGCAGGAGTTAATGAAGCAGCAATGGCAATTGCTAAGAGAGTCTTTTTACTCATTTTCACTATCCTTTATAAGGGAGAAGACAAATATTGGTGTAACGATTGAAAACGCTTTGTTACAACATCTAGGATTCAGTCTAGGAGTACTACCTAAGGGTTGACACTTATTTGTCCTAAATTGAGTTTTATTTAATCTTGCCTTAAGAGCTCTTAGATTTCTTAAGAAATAATATATTTCGCCCTCTCCTCAAGAACCAGAAGGCCTTCGGGGTGATTCTTGAATAATTATCTAACACCCAAAAAGGGTTTATCCATTTAAAAGAAATTGGACAAATGAAGAAATGTTGCTATTTAGCAACGGATGGGTCCGCATTACAGAATAGAGAAGATGTTGAAATGATTCGATTTTTTGAATGTATTGGAGGGATATTCATTAATTTGTTGTGAATCGACAACAACGTAATCCTGACTAGAGTAGCTTGCTTTTCCTGTTTTCAATACCTAAAAGAGCTTAAAAACCTTACGAGCCTCCGTGAGCTCTCTTTTTTGACCAAAAAAAATTCTATTCTTTTGTATTATTTGTAGTATAATAAGTCTGTGATTAGCCTAGGAGGCGCTATGCACTACAGACTTGGGTTTAGTTCAAAACTGGAAAATTCCAGCGTCTACATTGAGTGTTCCGTTCGAAAGCCCGGAGTCAACCATCCGGTTCGCGAGATCGTTAAGCGGTTTGGTAAAAAGAAGGACTTATTGGCTCAGGATCCGCTTGCCTTGGAGAAGATCCAACAGGAAGTTGATGAGATGAATCGAAACTGCAAAGGCAGGCAGCTGGTTTCTTCACCTTCTTCATTAAAGAGCCTTAATTCCGATTTATCCGCGTTCTTAGAACAGCAAAGTCTAGATAAACGGGCTGTTTTTGAAACCCAAAGTGCCGGCTGCCTTATTCTTCAGCGTTTGTATGATCAACTGAAATTTGATGCAAAGTTTGACTACATCAAAAAGTGCTCGCAGTTTCAATACGATCTGGCAAAGATTACTAAGGACCTGGTTCTACTCAGGATTCTCAACCCCGCCTCTAAGCGTCGTTCCTCTATTAAAGGGCATCGTCATTATCTTGGTATCGACTTGGATAATCTGGATCACATTTACAAGTCACTGGATGTTCTGAGTGAACATAAGACTGACATCGTTCGCTATTGGAATCGGCAAATCGGTAAGGAAGTTTCTGGGCGCGATACTTCAGTTTGCCTCTATGACATCACAACCTATGCGTTTGAGAGTACGGATGCCGACAGCCTCAGAGACTTCGGATACTCCAAGGATAAAAAATTTAATGAAGTCCAAGTGGTGATGGCTTTAGCTACTGACAAAGACGGGCTGCCCCTGGACTATGGCTTATATAAGGGCAATCAGGCAGAGGGCGCGACAATGGTACCCTTTGTTGATGAGTTAAAGAAAAAATTTAACATCAAAAGCTTTACTGTCGTTGCCGACCGAGGTCTCAACAGTAAAGGAAACATCGATTCTCTTGTGAAGTTGGGCGACAACTATGTTTTATCTTCCAAGATCCGAGATGCGAGCGATGACATTAAGGCCCAGGTACTTTCTGAGGAAGGAAGAATCCCGATGGAGAAAGTCACGGAGGACGGTGAAATCATAGACTACGGTTGGTACAAAGAAATCCATACTGACGGCCCGATTAAATATGACACTCCGCAATACGCCTTTGAAGAAGCCGATGAGGGGGAGACAAGAGATCTGGAGGCTAAGTTAAAGCACAAAAAAACAGCTTCCGGCAAGGCAGTAAAGAGCAAACTAAAGTGTCGATACATCATTACCTGGACCGCATCTCGTGCCAGGAAGGATAAGAAAGACAGAGAAAGATTAATCAGGAAAGCTCGTGGTTTGGTCTCCAAACCAGCCGACATCAAGACCGGCTTCAAAAGGGGCGGAAGAAGCTATGTCCTCGTAGACATGGACACTGAATCGGCCAGAATAGACGACGCTCTGATTGCGGAACAATCTAGGTTCGACGGCATTCACGTTGTTGAAACCTCATTAGAGGCTCCGGCGTTAGAAGTTGTGAAAATCTACAAAAATCTTTGGAAGATCGAGGACAGCTTCAGGTATCTGAAGAGCAACTTTAGAGCGCGTCCGGTCTATGTCCGACTGGAAGATCACATCCGGGGGAACTTCTTAATTTGTTTCTTGGCATTGTGTTTGCATCGATTCTTGGAGTACAAGCTTAAAAAGGAAAATAAGAAAGCCAACACCGATCAGATTATCGACGGTCTGAACAATGCACTCATCGCTTTGATCAATCCGGCCAAAGGAATAGAGTTTTACGGTACGTGTGGTTTTAATGCCGTGGTCAAAGACATTATGAATGTTGTAGGTCAACTGCCTCCTCTTACTTATGAAGAGGCAGGATCGTTGAGGAAGAAGTTGAGACTCTACTGTGCCGTCCGAGACTTGTTCGGCTCTACTACGACAAGTTAGGAAATCAAAAAATCGTAGACACTAGAACTGGCGGGGACTCAAAGCCTCCGCCTTGTTGTCTAGGTGTTGAAGACGGGAAAAACGATGTCGACTTGATGCGACTGAGAATGCACTCTTGCCATAATCAACAGGCGCGTCTATTTATACAGTTCATTGCTGAAATTCTGAGGTGTTACTTGCTTAACGAACTTCAGCCCAAAGATGAAATGCCCAAATATGTCAAAACCGTTACCGGGTTGTTGGATGAGGTTGCATCCGTTAGAAGAGTTTCTATCGGGAACTACCGTAAATTTTTTAAACGTCAGATGAAACACCTGCTGCAAATCATGCAAGCTCTAGGAGTATGACTAACCCCTAATCAATGGCCATCGCTTTCTGGCTTGTAAGATGTCCGAATTTAGAATTTACGATTAAATTGATGACGTATTTAAGAGTTGAACTCCTAGAGTTACATGGGTTGTTGAGCCACTGACGAAAAAGGCTTAAGCCTCCCATGACGTTTAGGTCAATATAGAACTATGTCACGGGAGTTACGGTTAGATGGCTATTAAGCCTGTATCGAATGGCATAGGCCCTTTTGTTCAAAAGGGATTACTTGCCTTCAGCCGTGGCAGTTTCAGCGTCTTTCGGGTTCTGTCCGCGAGAGACAATAACCTCTGTCGGGTGCAGAGCAGCATTGCGTCCGGCGATACGGCCGAATGTCACGATGTCAGCCATCGCGTTGCCACCCAAGCGGTTCGCTCCGTGCACACCGCCGGTGACTTCTCCTGCCGCGAAGAGGCCTGGGATCACATTGCCCTTCTTGTTGAGAACTTGAGCCTCAGAGTTGATTCTCAGACCGCCCATGGTATGGTGAACAGCGGGAGTGACCTGAACAGCGTACCAAGGACCCTGCGTCAGAGGACGCGGCATATCGGCGCGGCCGAATGCATCGTCTTTCTTAGCTGCCTGGAACTTAGCATACTGATCGATTGTAGCTTTCAGGTTATCAGCATTGATGTTGAGCTTCTTAGCCAGTTCGTCAAGAGTGGTGCCCTCTGTAACGAGCTTCTTCTTGATGTAGGTTTCGATCGCCTTTAAACTCCTACGGACGGAGTTGTCGAATACAAGATAACCGACTTTGCCGGTCTGCTGAAGTTCGGCAGCGGAAACTACGTCGCGAGTCTGAAGTTCGTTGATGAAGCGTTTGCCTTCCTGGTTGATGAGGATAGCGCCATTGCCACGAACGGCTTCCGTGATCATTTCGCCGTTGTTCGGAACGACGGTCGGGTGTGTCTGGATCTGTTCCAGGTCAACGGTAGAAGCACCGGCATTTTCGCCGAGCTTAATACCGTCACCAGTTGCGCCCGGATGGTTGGTGGTACCGAAACCCTTGAGCTTCGGATTGATCTTGACAAGCATGGCCTGGTTGGCGCCGAAACCGCCGGTTGCAATCACGACAGCCTTAGCGTTGACGGTGCGAAGTTTACCAGCTTTATCTTTGTACTGAACGCCGGTAACTTTGCCGTCTTTTATGAGGAGCTTCTGAACGTTGGCGCTGGTGCGAACGTCAATGTCTTTGTCCTTCGAGGCTTTAGCAAGTGTAGCAACCACGTTAGCACCGACGAAGCCACCGCCTGTCGGACGGTGAGTGCGTTTGTTGGTGGCACCGGCCATCATACCGACGTCAGTGAGGTCTCCGCCTAAGTCGTTGATGAAGTCAACGGAATACTTAGCGTTGTCAGTCAGCTTGTGAACAAGATCCGGGTTGTTCAAATACTTGCCGCCCTTCATGGTGTCATTGAAGTGAGTTTCGATACTATCTTTAATGCCGTTCTTTTCCTGATGTTTGGTTTCAGCAGCGTTGAGGCCGCCGGCAGCACGGTTGGTGTTGCCGCCAAGCATCGTCATTTTTTCAAGAACGATGACTTTCTTACCGAGGTTGTGAGCCGTCACAGCTGCAGACAAACCGGCGCCGCCGGCACCGACTACGACGACATCGGCTTGGTCAGCCGCAAAAGCAGGGACAGCAAAGGTGGCAGAAACTACGGAAGCCAAAAGTAGTTTTTTCATTAAGTTCTCCTTGTAAATTAACGGAATTTACTAATTAATAAATACGAACATCAGGTTCAATGTAAAGAGAGATAAAGGGATCAGCAGCAATATGGTTTATTTCTTGCCGTCCCCTCTTGGAAGAATTTTTTGGAAGTCTCCGTCAAGTCTTTGCAATGCATTGGATATGGCAGCGGCGTTATCTTTTGTCCCCTCAATCTGGGAGCGAGCGAAA